>OFRD01000023.1_pt1 | contig 47888 bp, 42 predicted proteins | sample 1543041 | NCBI WGS metagenome assembly OFRD01 (sample SAMN07774234, study PRJEB24372) | wastewater metagenome | isolation source: Exp Tend CN 100WW | collected 2016-02
CTGTGTCCGGCGCGGCTGGATTGTGGCGGCGGCCGCGGCTGCCGCAGGTGTGTTGCTAGCCATCAGCTTGGCAGGCCAGGTGCGCGGATCTGGTTAGCGGGCGCAATTTCACTTTAACTGCCGGTAGTAGTAAAACTCGTGCCCGGGCATTTTGTCCGGATGCACAATTGCAACAAGATCAGCGAGCACAAGATCCGGGCGGACTACGGCGCTTTCGTAGTAGTCGCTCCCACCGGCGGCATTCGACCGAAGGTCGTTGTTCCATACGTTTCCAGTTTTGAATGCGTCAAACTCTGCGAAGCGGCTGTCTTGGGCCAGCAACGCCGCAAGGTCTGTGACGAAGGGCAGGTTGATCCAATAGGTGGCGTCGCGCGTGGTGCTGTAAGCCTCTTCGAAAGACAGAGGCAGGCTAGCGGTCGATTTGTCGTCGGCATATGGATAGGTTGCGCCGGCATCGCGGATAAGTTGCGCTGCGAAGGAAGCGCCGCCCGGCAAGTACCACGTGCCTTGATAGGGCGTGCCATAAGCCAGCTTTGGCGTGCCACTGGCTGTGGCTGCGATTGCTTTCACTTCTGCGTAGTGCTCCGCAATTTTTGTGTACCAGCTTTCAGCCGCGGCTTCCTCGTTGAAGAAGACTGCGATAAATTTGCCCCACTCCGCGCGCCCAAGCGGTGAAGTGTCCAGCCACTCTGCATTTAGCACCACCTTCAGGCCGGCTTCAAGCAGTTTGGGGTGCGAGTCAAAGTCTGCAGACCCGGAGCCGTAGGTCAGGATCAGGTCGGGTTTCAGTTCGATGGCAGCCTCAACATTTATGGTGGCTCCTGATCCGATCGCCTTTATCTTTCCGGCCGTAAATAGCTCAACAACTTTTTGATTGCTAACGTAGGTTGCATCGTCTAAGCCCACAAGCCGGTCCAGGAGTCCGAGGTCGTCCAATACCGGCAGGTAAGTGGTGGACATGGAGATGAGGCGCTGCACCGGTACGGTGATAATTTGCTCTGGCTTGAATCCGGTTGGTGGCTCTGTGCCGCACTGTACCAGAACGTAAGTGAGCGCGGCTGTGGCTCCGGGTGTCGGCGTGTTTACAGTTAGAACTTTGTAGGTGTCGTGGTACTCGATTTTGAATCCTTCAGTGTTGGTGATGGAAGCTTTTGCGGGAAAGTAGTCCACGCCGGGGATGGCGGAAGCAAGGCAATCATCAGTGAGATTGGCAGTCGGAGCTGGCACAGACGTGGGTGCTGTAGTCGCGGTTGGCGCCGGCGCAATTGTCGGGGCCGGCAGCGTTGGCGCCTCGGTTGGTGCTAGCGCAACCGGCGCTGCACACGCAGAGAGAAACAAAGCAGCCGCAAACAGGTACCGAATACGCGAGAGAGTCATTGGTTTGTGTCTCCGTTGGCTAAAATGCAACAAAAAAACCTTTCGCCTGGGTCGGCAAAAGGTTTCTAAACAAACACTGCCAGCTGGACAGTGGGTTTACAAAACCCCTTACGCGAAGGGCGTTTGCATTAGAGCGGGGTGGGCGACCTGGCTTGGACAAATATGCTCGTCCTTACAGTTGCGCGACAGCGCCGGATTTACACCGGCTTCGCCACCAAAGTGCCAGTCATTTTCAGACTGACACAACCGATCTGTTGAATTGGTAAGTTGCGCGCGAATGTTACCCGCCAACTGGGGTGCTGTCAAGGGAAGAAGATGGGAAGTTGATCTCGCTCAATGCGGGTGGGAACGCGAGCGCTACACTGAGTTTGCGGTTGGCTTGACGCTGGCAGTACTGAATCGTAGACTCTGATTTATGTTTGCGTCTGACATCGGTGTTTATTGTGACTGACGCGCTGCCGGTATATGGCGGCCAGGCGCTGCTGGAGGGTGTGCTTATGCGCGGACGGCACACGCTGGCGATTGCAGTGCGTGCGCCAGGCGGTGACATTCAGTTGCAAACCGAACGGCTTGGCCCGCTTTACCAGAGCCGGTGGATGCAAGTCCCATTTGTGCGTGGAGTGCTTGGATTGTGGGATTCGCTTTCGCTGGGGATTCGCGGGCTGAATTATTCGGCGCGCGTTGCAAGCGGCGAGACGGGCGATCTGAATCGCGCTGCTGAATGGGGCAGCATACTGGCCGCGGTTGGTTTTGCGCTCGGGGTGTTTTTTCTGATGCCGGCGGGGTTCGCCTGGTTTGTTGAATTATGGTTTCCGCTGGGTGCTTGGTGGGGCAGTTTGTTGGAGGGTTGCATTCGGCTGTTAGTCTTGGTTGGCTATATGCTGGTCGTGGGCCTGCTGCCCGAGGTTGCCAGAGTATTTGCATACCACGGTGCGGAACATAAAACGATTAATGCGTTCGAGGCGGGTGCGGAGTTGGTGCCCGATCGGGTGGGGTCCTTTTCGCTTTTGCATCCGCGTTGTGGCACGGCATTTATTTTGATTTTGGTGGTTTTCTCAGTCCTGATTTTTTCGGTGATTGGGCGGCAGCCGTTGTGGTTGCGGCTGATTAGCCGGATTGCTTTGATCCCGGTGCTTGCCGGTGTGGCATATGAATTGTTGCGTTTGATTGCGCGCAACTTTCAGCGGCCGTTCGTGCGCGTGCTTGCGGCGCCGGGCTTGTTCATGCAACGCCTCACCACGCGCGAGCCGGACGCAGAGATGTTGGCCGTGGCAATTGCGGCATTTGAGGCGATGCGTGCGGGAGAGCGGGCTGCAGTCCAGATTTAGGCGGGTGCGGCGGTCTGTTGTGTGAGTGCCGGCCTTGGGTGGCCGGACCAATTGAGTAACGAGGACAGTCAATGCGTAAGAAGTTGTCGATTGTGGGAGCGGGTAATGTTGGGGCAGCTGCCGCCCATTGGGCAGCGAGCCAGCAACTGGCAGATGTTGTGTTGGTGGATATTGCGCCGCTCGAGGGCAAAACAAAAGGGAAGGCGCTTGATTTGCTGGAAGCAACACCTGTGCTTGGCCTCGATGTGAATATGCATGGCACAAGTGACTTTGCGGATTCTGCAAACTCGGATGTGGTTGTGATTACGGCGGGGATTGCGCGCAAGCCGGGAATGTCGCGGGATGATCTGATCGGCACGAATGCGCGCATTGTGAAAGAGGTGACCGAGAAAGTTGTGGCGCATTCGCCCGGTTGTATTTTGGTTTATGTGACCAATCCGCTGGATGCAATGGTTTATCTGGGTTATAAGGTGTCGGGTTTTCCGAAGCAGCGCGTGATGGGGCAGGCGGGTGTTTTGGATACCGCGCGTTACCGGGCATTCATTGCGATGGAGACGGGTGTGTCGGTGAAGGATATTCAAGCGATGGTGCTGGGCGGCCATGGTGATGATATGGTGCCGCTGACGCGCCACACTTCGATCGGCGGGCTGCCGTTGAGTGAGTTTTTGAGCCGCGAGCGCATTGACGCGATTGTTGAGCGCACGCGCTCTGGCGGCGGTGAAATTGTGAAGCTGCTGGGGGATGGATCGGCTTACTATGCGCCGGCTGCAGCAACCATTCAAATGGTTGAGGCGATACTGCGCGACCAAAAGCGCGTGCTGCCGGTTACTGCATTGCTGCAGGGCGAGTATGGTTTGCGCGACATGTTTATGGGTGTGCCCGTTGTGTTGGGGGCCGGTGGTATCGAGCGCATTGTGGAAGTGCAGTTGGATGGCGCCGAGCGCGCCCAGATGAGTGCCTCAGCTGCATCGGTGGGCCGGACGCTGGACACGCTTAAGGCAATGGGTTTCTAGTAAAGTTTGCATTCAAGGCTGCGGTGCGGTGCTTTGCTAGGGCGGTTAAATATCGAAGGTCGCTTGTGCGCTAGTTTTTATGTTTCGTTTGCACATGATCATGGTAGCGACTTGGTGATTGCAGAGCTTCGGCCACCTACGTTGTGCGCTAGGCGTGCGTCGCGGGGTAGTTTGGCCCGGGTCGTAACCGCTGCAACGAATGGGGTTAGTGCTCCTTCGATCTTGTTTACTTTTTTCCGATGACTTGGGGAATGGATTATCGAGTTATGCGATGGTTAACGCTTGAGTATTTATGATTGTGCCCGTGATTATTCCAGCAGCAGTTGAAGTGTTCTGCCGGGCATATGTCCGCGGCAGTGACTGCTTGCTTCTGCCGGGTGTTGGCAACGCCGCGCTGCTACGTACTGGTGATCGGCTTGTGGGACCTCCGGTCTTTCTGCGGAAGGGATTTCGCATGGTCAGCAGTCCTGCGGTATTCTTTCCACAGATGGTCACATCAGATTATGGTGCGCCGCTTGATGCGGTTGTGGCAGTAGACTGGATTGCGCGCAGTGGGATCGGACACCCGCGCGCTGAGGCGCACGGCGTGCTCGATGATGGCAGTGACGCGGTTTGCGTGCTGCGTGAATTGGACTTATCCGAGCCTTGCCTGCTGTATGCCAGCAACGAGGCCGGGGAGTTCCCGGGCAATTTGGTTTTGGCAGACTGTGGTGGATTGATAGGGTCAAAGTATATTGAGGACGGGAACTTATTTTTGGATACTTATTTGGTGCGGGAAGGCGCACAAGTTAAATTTGGGGATGTTTTTGAAAATATTTTGGGCAAGTAACTTCCAATGAGCGCACCATCTGATTTCAAGTGCGGATATGTTGCGCTTGTTGGGCGTCCAAATGCCGGCAAGTCGACGCTTGTAAATGCCTGGGTGGGCCAAAAGGTTGCGATTGTGTCCCCAAAGCCGCAGACCACGCGCACAAATCAGCTGGGTGTTTTGACTACCGACAACTGGCAGGTGGTTTTTGTGGATGCGCCGGGACTGTTGCGCGCCAGGCATGCGCTTGACCGCGTGCTGGTTGCCAGTGCGCAGCAGGCACTGATGGAGGCAGATGTGGTGCTGTGGGTGGCGGATGTGTCGCGGTTGCCGGCGGCTGAAGACGAGCGGCTGGCTGAGCTGGTGCGCAGCCGGCTGGGCGGGCGCAAGTTGTTGATGGTGTTGAACAAGGCGGATCATTTGCGCGCGGCGCGGGTCCTGCCAAATACGGACGCGTATCGGGCGCTGGCACCGGACGCGGAGTGGATGCTGGTGTCAGCCTTGCGCGGCGACAACCTTGAACGGGTACTTGCCCGGATTGTGGAGTTGTTGCCAGTTGGGCCGCAGCTCTTTCCGGAAGATCAGGTTACAGACAAGCATTTGCGAGTGCTGGCCGGTGAGCTAGTGCGTGAGGCAGCGCTCTATTCGCTGCACGAGGAAGTGCCGCACGGACTGGCGGTTGTGGTTGAGGAGTATGACGAAAGTGATCCGGCGCTGGTGCGCATTGAGGCAATGGTCTACGTTGACAACGACCGGCACAAGGGGATTGTGATCGGACAGGGTGGGTCAATGCTTAAGTTGATTGGTTCGCGCGCGCGCAAGGAGATTGAGGTGCTGGTGGAGCGGCAGGTGTTTCTGGGCTTGCGGGTAAAGGTGCGCGATGGCTGGCGGTCTGACGAGCGCGAGGTGGCGCGGATGGGCTACGGGGATGCACGCGAATTGCGCAGTGGGGAGGAAGAGTTCTAGCGGGCGTTGCCCAGGCAGCCATTCCGGCTGGTTCAGCGGGTTGAGATAAAGTAGTCGTCCTCGATTGTTTTCCACGCAGGGCGGTCTTGCCAGCGCATGAAGCCGGCGAGCAGTGGATGCACTGCGCTGATCAGGTCGTGCATGCGGCCGGCCATGCGGCGCACGGCAAAATGAGCGTTCGGTGCACTGCGCAGTTCGCAGAGGTGAAATGCCTGGCGCAGGTTGAGCGCCATTAGAAATCTGCGGTTGTAGCCATTGGGCACAATGTAGGCGGCGGCGTGCGGATTTTCCTCTATCAGAGTTTCGTAGCATTTGCCGGCGGCATCCATTGCGCGCTGGTAGACCGGCAATACGCCAGCCGCTGCCAGCAGCTTGGGTGTGGCATAGCCCAGCTGGGCGGTGAGCGGCTGGGGCGTTTGCGTCATCAGGCGGTGGCGTTTGATTTCAAAATAGGCGCCCTGATCAAGGACACAATCAAAATTGTAAGTTGCATATTCCAGTTCGCGCATCGGATTGTCAAAACGACCCATGCGCCCAAGTGCAGCGTTAGCGATGTTAGTGCGGACTTCCGGCCCCGCTTGCTCGATGTACGCGTGTGCCTGGTCAAATGGCATTGCGCCGTGGGCGTACAGGCAGGCGGCTAGCATTTTGTTTTCTCCGGCAGCATCGTAGTCGGTAAGCGAGAGCCAATGTTCTGGTTGTGGGGTGCCGCCCAGCGGGCGCGCTAGTGTTGTCAGTTCAATCCGGGTTGCGGTCAGGTAGTCGCTCTCGGCTGCGTACTTCACGAGCGTCGGCGTTTCGCGCAACGCCACAGCTTTTACTTCTGCGCCGATGTTCTGCACTTCGCGCAGGGGATGGGAAAGCATTTTACGGATGGCACTTTCGAATATGCGCGCATTGGCCGTCATGCCAACGTTGGCAAGCGCGCTGGCTGGGAGCAGGTAGCGTGCCACGTCTACGTACTGCGATCGGATGCGGGCCTCGTAGCGCGTCTCCGACTCATCGGAGCGGCGCGGAGTTTGGAGCGTAATTGCGGCGCGCAGGGCCGGCAGCACCTGCTCGTACGCTGCGAACAGCGCACTCGCTGTGGCAGCGTAGAGTTGTGCGGCAGCTCCAGCGGAAAATTCGGCCGGGATATGGAAGCCATCAAGTGCCCAGGTCTGGTAGCGGGTGGATTTCTCCGTGTAGGATGCCAGCCGGTTGCTTTCGATGCATTCGATTGCCAGGCGCGAGATGTTCTCGAGCGCAATATGCAATACGGCATGTTCGGCAACGGAGGCGTGGCCGTAGCCCACCACCCATTTTTCGTTGAACTCTGCAGACGCCGCTGCGGTCAGTTCCGCGGCGATTTCGTCAAAACTGTGCGGTGAGCGCGAGGTCTTGGCAAACGCTACTGCAATAGTCTCGGGATCGTGCGCGCGTGGGCTCAGGAGATAGATTCTGCGCGCGGGCGGCATGGTAACTCCTCGGCCGCAAGCAGCGCGCGGGCCTGTTGTATGTCGCGCTCAATTTGCGCGCGAAGTTCAGTTACGCCATCAAACTTTTGCTCGGCTCGCAGGCGCGCAGCAAAAGCGATGATTAGGTTGTCGCCGTAAAGATCGCCGGCGAAGTCCAACAGGTGCGCTTCGATTGTGAGCGCACTGTGCTGCGGTTCAAAAGTGGGCCGGATGCCAAGGTTGGCAACTGCGGGGTGCCAGCGCCCTTGCGCCCATGCGAACACGGCGTAGACGCCGTTAGCCGGGTAAGCGCGCTCGTCCCAGATTTCCAGGTTGGCGGTGGGTACGCCGATTGTCCGGCCGCGGCCACGGCCGGTGATTACTTTGCCGGGTACGCGCAGGGTTTGCCCGAGGCACAGCCGAACATCTGCCAGATCGCCGCGGGCGAGCGCAGCGCGAACGCGGCTGCTGCTTACCAGCTGGCCGGCAAGTTCGATCGGTGCAAACGTGTGCACGGTGTAGCCGCCGGCTTGGCCGTGCTGTTGCAGCCATGGCACGCTGCCTTCGCGCCCGTGGCCAAGTGCAAAATCTGCGCCCAGCCAGAGCTCGCGCAAGTTTAGTGCGCTTTGCAGTTGTGCCACAAAATCAGCTGCGCTAATTTTTGAAAGTTCAAGGTCAAAGGGCTGTGTGATTGCGAGGTCAAGCTCCAGAGTTTCAAAGACCTGGATTTTTTCGGATGGGTGGTAGATGTAGAACGAAGGCCGGCGGCCATTGAGGACAACGGAGGGATGCGGGTAAAACGTGAGGACTGCGCTGCGCATGCCATGCGCGTGAGCGTGGGCGGTCATGGTGCGGATCAGGGCTTGATGGCCAAGGTGCACGCCATCGAACGCGCCCACTGTCAGGGCAGTTGGTTGGTCCGGTTTGGCTTCAGCGAGCGCTGTGAGGTGGATCATTGCGATGCGAGTACTTTGCGCGGCACCCAGTGCGTGCCCGCCGCGTTGGCTTCCATTATGGCAATCAGAGAGCCTTCGGGATTATATGCGCGGGCCACGCCCTGTATACCCGCGGCGGCTACTGGCTGCCCATGCATTACGCGGTCGGCGGATGCATTGTCAAGCTCCAGCTTCGGCCAGACATGCAGGCCGGCATCGGGAGGCTGCAGTAATTGGGCGCCGGTGCCTGCCGCAAATTCGTGTTCAATGTAGTCCAGCGTGAACGCCGTATTCAAGTGAAACGGTCCGGCGGCCGTGCGTTGCAGTGCTGCCAGATGTCCGCCGCATTCAAGCACCTGGCCCAGATCGTGCGCCAGCGAACGGATGTAAGTGCCGGCAGAGCAGTGCACTGTTATTGTGGCGCGCGGCAATACATACTCCATCAGTTCAATGGAGTGGATGGTTATGGGGCGGGCAGCCAAGTCCGCGGGGCGGCCACTGCGCGCCAGCTTGTATGCGGGCTGGCCGCCAACTTTTATGGCTGAATATGCGGGCGGTGCCTGCCGAATAGTTCCAACAAAAGTTTTTAGCGCTGCGGCTACATCTTCGTGCGTCGCAATCACCGGTCGTTCCAGCGTGACCGGGCCTTCCGCGTCATACGTGGTTGTGTTTTGCCCCAGTTGTATCTGCGCTAGGTAGCGTTTGTCATGCCCAAGCAGGTATTCGCTCAGGCGGGTTGCGCGCCCCAGGCAAAGCACCAGCAAGCCGCTTGCGAGCGGATCCAGTGTGCCAGCGTGCCCGATGCGCGTTTCGCCGCTAATTCGGCGGACGTGCGCAACAACGGCATGCGAGCTGGGTCCCCGCGGTTTGTCGACAAGCAACAAGCCGTGCAATGTCATCGGAAGGGATGGGAAGTCAGGCGCTGCGGGCAGCGGCAGTGCGGTGCGTGCCGGCGTTGCGATTCAAGCTGCGGCCGCGTGCGTGCGGGCTTGCTTCCATTCGCGGAGTGCTGCCGCCGTGCGGGCCACCACCAGCGCGCGCGCTTCGGCGAGCGTGGTGTTCTGCAGGTTGGCGCCGGATGCTGCGGCGTGGCCGCCGCCCCCAAAAATGGCAGCCACATTTGCAACGTTGAATCCGGTGTTGGCGCGCCAGCTAACTTTTACTTCGCCGGCTGCGTGCTCAACGAATACCACAGCGACATCGTTGTTTTCGAGGGCGGTTAGCAGCGTCACCACATCGCCGTCGCCTGTGCCGCCGTAGCCGTTGGCAGCTTTGGATGCCAGCGTGACGCTTGTGTGCACGAGCCCGTCGCGCTGCTCAATCTGCTTGATGCTGTCGCCCCAGAGGCGCAGCGCTGCCAGCGAGCGGCGGTGCAGTGTGCGGTCGTAGACGTCGGCGAGCGGTGCACCAGCGGTAATCAACTGCTGGCAAATGGCGAGTGTGGCGGGTGTGGTGTTGGTCGTGCGGAAGCCAAGCGTGTCAGTAACAATGCCGGCCAGCAGGCAGGTGGCTGTTTCGGTTGTGAGTGGCAGCTGCAGGGCAGGCAGCAGTTCGGCAAGGTATTGCGCAGTCGCCGCGGAACCGGCATCGATAAGGTTTATCTTTCCGAAACGCGTGTTGCTGAGGTGGTGGTCGATGTTGAGGTGCACCTGTGATATGCCGGCGCAAAGTTTGCCGAGGCGCGCAAAGTCCGCAGCATCAACGGCAACTAGCACATCTGCGGTGGGTGGAATGACGGCAGTGATTGATGCGCGCCCCGGCAGTGTGTCAAAGCGGGACGCGATGTCATCGGCCAGCGTTGGCGTGGCGTTAATGCCGGCTGCTTGCAGCGCCAGCGTGAGCCCGAGCATGGAGCCAAGCGCGTCGCCGTCCGGGTTGTGGTGGCTCATTACGCACACATGCTTTGCAGAAGCCAGCAGTGTGCGCGCTTGTATCAGTGAGGGTTCATCCTGGGTTTCCATTTGTTTATGGCTGGCTTGGTTAATCGCGGCAACCCGATGGTGTGGTGTGGGTTGCAAGTGCTGCGGCGTTTAGATGTGCGGTGCCGGCAGCGATGCGATTAGATCCTCCATGTGGGCAGCGTGATCGGGCGCGGGATCCCAGCGGAAACGCAGGGTTGGGATGCGGCGCAGGCGCACGCGGGCTGCAAGTTCCCGGCGCAGAAAGGGATTGGCTTCTGTGAGCGCAGCCAGTACTTTGGATTGCAGGTTGGCCTTGCCAGCCGGCGCACACACCCAAACATCGGCGGTATTCAGCGCCGGGTCCAGCTCTACACTTGTGATGGTCACAAAATTCAGGCGCTCATCGCGCAGTTCCAGCCGCAGCAAGTCCGCAAGTATTTGGTGCACACCTTGTTGAATGCGCTGCTTGGATATTTGGCGGGTGCGTGCCATCTTACGGAATTTGTTCGTTCACCATGCACTCAAGCACATCGCCTGTTTCAAACGCGTCAAAGTCACTGAGGCCCACGCCAAATTCAAAGCCCTGGCGCACTTCGCGCACATCGTCCTTCTCATGGCGCAGCGATGACACCGGCCCTTCGTACATCATTTGCTTGCCGCGCGACACGCGGGCGCGGGCGTTGCGGCGGAATTCGCCTTCCAGCATATAACTGCCGGCAATGAATCCCATATTCGGGATTTTGAAAACTGCGCGCACTTCCGCCTTGCCGATAACCACGAGCTGGAACACCGGCCCGAGTTTTCCGCGCACGGCACTTTCCACTTCTTCCAGCAAGCGATAGATGATGGTGTGGAGCTTGATAGTTACGTTGTCTTTCTGCGCCAGGCGCTGCGCGGCTTGGTCTGCCTGCACATTGAAGCCGAGCACAATACTCTGCGATGCGGAAGCCAGCAGCACGTCACTTTCGGAAATGGAGCCAGTTTCGGAGTGCACAATGCGCACGCGCACTTCCGGCGTGCTCAGTTTTTCCAAGTTTGTAAGGATGGGTTCCAGCGACCCCTGCACATCGGCTTTGACAATCAGATTTAATTCCGGTGTGCCACTGGCGGACATGCGTGCGAATACATTCTCCATGTTGACGGCTTCTGGTCCGATTTTTGCTTTACGGCCATCGCGGTTTGTTTGCGCAATAACGCGCGCTTCTTTTTCGCTGGGCGCAACTTGAAACAGGTCACCGGCGTGCGGCACTTCAGACAGGCCCAGCACGGAGACGGGCGTGGAGGGTGAGGCCGCGCGGACAGGCATGCCATTCTCGTCAAACATCGCCTTGAGCTTGCCGCAGGCTGATCCGGCTACAACGGCATCGCCGATGCGCAGCGTTCCATTTTGTACCAGCAGGGTTGCCATCACGCCGCGCGATCTGTCCACCGTTGCTTCGAGCACGGTGCCCATTCCTGGGCTGCTTGGGTTGGCGCGAATATCAGCTTGTTCCGAAATTAGCGTCAGAGCTTCCAGCAGGTCAGCCAGGCCGGTTTTGCGCTGCGCGGATACCGGAATGACCATGGTGCTGCCACCCCACTCATCGGGTGTAAGGCCGGCTTCACTAAGCTGCTGCTTTACGAGCTCGGGGTTGGCATTGGCGCGGTCTATTTTGTTGAGCGCCACAATGATGGGCACCTGCGCATTTTTTGCGTGCGCGATTGCTTCGCGAGTTTGGGGCATAACACCGTCGTCTGCTGCCACAACCAGCACCACAATATCCGTTGTTTGCGCGCCGCGGGCACGCATGGCTGTGAAGGCCGCATGACCGGGCGTGTCCAGAAATGTGATCTTCTTGTTGTTGTGAACTGCTTGATATGCGCCGATATGCTGGGTGATGCCGCCGGCTTCGCCGGCAGCTATGTTGGCCTTGCGGATTGCATCGAGCAGCGACGTTTTGCCGTGGTCAACGTGCCCAAGAATTGCGACAACCGGCGGCCGAACGATTAATTTCTCGTCGGCTTCCTCGCGGTTGAAGTTGCGCCACTCCGGTTGTGGGCCTAGTACCTCGGCGGGTTCCGGTTCGGGCTCGGGCAGGCGCAGCTCGCAGCCCAGTTCTGCGCCAATAATTTGTGCGGTTTCGTGGTCAATGGCTTGGTTGATGTTTGCCAGCACCCCGTTGGTCATCAGAAGTTTGATGATTTCAATTGGTGTTGTGCCAAGCAGCCCGGCCAGATCACGTACAGTCAGGTCAGGGGAAACCTCAATTATTCGAGGCGCGTTTTTTGTCGATGTTTCGTCTGCCATCATTCGTTCTCCCGCTCGTTTACTTAATTGCTGGCGCAGTTGGCGCCAGCTTTTTCATATGCTCTTCCAGCCGCTCAAAGTCGGCGTTGCTTAGTTCGCAGCGCAGTGCGCGCCCGATTTGGTTGCGCGCCAGTGCGCTTTGCCAGCAGCTGGGCTCAGCGCATAGGTACGCGCCGCGCCCGGGTTTCTTTCCGCCGGGGTCCAGTTCGACGCCGGCGCTTGTGCGCACTATCCGGTTCAGCGTGCGCTTGCCGTCGGTCTTTCGGCACATGATGCACGTGCGCACCGGTATGTGGCGCGGCTTCGGTGCTTGCGCTTTCACGGGGTGCGGGCCGTTTGCAAGCCGGGCAAAAGCTTTTACGTTATCTGTGCGTCTTCTTCGTCGAGGCCGGCGGCCCGGCCCGTCACGTAGGTGTCAGCATCTTCATCGTAAATGATTGTGCGGCCGCGGCGGGCGCCCTTGTCTTTTTTCTTTCTCTTGGCGGTCGGTTTCGCCAGCATGCCTTTGTTTTCGCCGTCATCATCAGGGTCGTCATCCTTGTCGACAACGCGCTCCGGTACCAGCGGGGCCGGCTTGGCGATTTCTGGCGCTGCGGCTGTGGCATCCACTTCCGCAGTTGCGGGTGCTGCCGCCGCAACCACTGGCGTTACTGCTTCAATTTCTAGCGCCGGTTCTGGCTCCAGTTCAATCACGGGCACCGCGGCAGCCGTGGAGAAGAGCAAGTCGTGCAAGTCCGAGATTACTTTTGGCCCAACGCCATCAAGCTTCAAGATTGCGTCTTCGTCCAACGCAAGAGTTTCAAGTACGCTGCCCGCGCTTGCAAATCCGGCGGCCAGCAGCGTGGTGCGCAGTACTTCGTCGAGATCGGTAATTTCCTCAAGCGGGAGTGCATACGCAGCCGCCGGGAATGTGGCGCGCACTGCTGCCACCCGCGCTTCGCGCTCTGCCCGGTCAGCTTTCTGCAGGCTGATGCGCAGGCGTTCCGCAGCATCCACAACCTTGTTGAGGAACGCGTACTCTTCCGGCATGATCGGCCGGCGCTCTTCCATTTTGGCAATCGTGGCTGTGGCGTGTTTCAGCTCAGATTCAAGAGTTTGCTGCAGCAAGGCGTATGCCGGATCTTCAGCAATGCGTTTGATCGCTTCGCGCGTGCATTCCGACAAACTTTTGATGTCGATCTTCCAGTGGGTAAGTTTTGCTGCAAGGCGCGCATTTTGGCCGTCACGCCCGATGGCGAGCGACAGCTGATCATCCGGCACAACTACTGTTGCATTGCGCATGTCCAGGCCGCCGTCCTCAAGGTAGACCGCGCCGACGCGCGCCGGGCTGAGCGCCTTGCTAATGAACACCGACGGGTCTGAGCTCCATTCGATCACGTCGATTTTTTCGTCGTGCAGTTCTTTGACAATCGACTGAATGCGCATGCCGCGCATTCCGACGCAGGCGCCAACCGGGTCGATGCCGGGTACGCCGGCGGCTACAGCAATCTTGCTGCGGTGGCCGGGTTCGCGTGAAATGTCTTTGATCTCAACTGTGCCGTTGTAGATTTCGGGTACTTCCAATTCCAGCAGGCGGCGCAGCATGTCTTTGTGCGCGCGCGATACGGTGATCTGCGGGCCGCGGCCTTCTTTGCGTACTCCAATGCACAGTACGCGCAGCTTGTCGCCTTGGCGGTAGCGCTCCCCGAGCATTTGTTCCTTGCGCGGCATCGCCGCTTCGGCGCGGCCAAGCTGCAAAATCACGGTGCCACCGCTTACGGATTGCACAGTGCCATGGATGATCTCGCCTTCGCGTTTCGCATATTCCTCGTACTGCGAGTCGCGTTCAGCTTCCTTCAGCTTTTGCAGCACCAGCTGCTTGGCGGCTTGGGCTGCAATGCGTCCAAAGTTGGGCGGCGTCGAATCAATTTTTACGAGATCGCCAAGTTGCGCAAGCGGGTCAAACTGGCGGGCGACTTCGAGCGTGGCTTCCGTGCGGTTGTCCAATACTTCTTCAACAACTTCCTTTTCGGCAAAAATGACGGCCTTGCCGCTGTTCACATCAATCGTTGCATTGACCTCTTGGGCGGTGGATGCGTTTAATGCCTTGCGGTAGGCTTGGACCAGGGCGGCTTCAAGCGCTTCTAAAATCACGCTGCGCTCAAGTTTGCTTCGTTCGCCGATCTCTGTAAACGCAAGTGCAAACTCAGATTTCATATTTATGCCTCTACTTGGTCAATCGGATTGCTTCTGTGCAGTCCGCTATAAAACAGAAAAGTGGGCGGCGCCCACTTTCCATCTCCACCCGCCTTACCCAAACGCTGAAAGTATAGCACCGGGTGTTTGGCCCGGCAAGTTAGGGCGCGGCGAGTGCGCTGCGGTATTCAGCTTCGTTTGGCACGCCGTACTTGCGCCAGCGCTCTGTGCCCTGCGCGTCAAAGTATACAAACTGCGGCGTGCCGCGCAGCCCGTATTGTTGAGCAACGCTGTAGCCGGCTGCTTCGGTAACGTTCACGGACACAAATGTTATCCGGTCGCTCATTGTTGCTCGCAACCTGTCGACGACAGGTTTAGCCATGAGGCAGCCCAGTCAGTAGGGCGATTCGAATGCTACAAGAGTGGCTTTGCCGGATTTGAGCGCGCCTTCAAGTTCGGTGGCGGCCGCCAATGCGCTTGGCGTGGGACGCATGATCCACCAGCCTGAAGCAAAAGCTGCGGCAAGTGCCGCAGCCGCCAGCCATTGCGCAGCAGCAATTTGTGTGAATCCGCGCGAGCCGATGAGCACCAGCAACACCAGGGCGCATATCAGTGGGTAGGAGTAAAAATTTATTGAGCTCACTGGGCTGTATTGTTGAAAAAGTGCACAAATGTTTCAATGCCGCGCCAGAATGTGGGAATGTGCTGCTTTTCATTTGGACCATGAATGCCGTCATCATGCAACGCAAATCCCAGCATCACAGTGTCGATGTTTAAATGGGTGCGCATCAATCCTACGATTGGCACGGAGCCACCTTCACGCACCAGCACCGGCGGCTTCCCGAAGACGGATTGCATTGCGCGCACTGCTGCCTGCATGCCGGGCGAGTTGCGGTTCACAACTGCCGGGTGGGCACCCGCCAGATTGTTGAGCGTCCAGCTGACGGAAGGCGGCGCGTGTTGTGCAAGGTACTCGCGCAATTGGTTAGCCACCTTTGCGGGATCCTGGTTGGGCACCAGGCGCATGGAAATTTTGGCCATGGCTTTTGCCGGCAGTACGGTCTTGCTGCCTTCGCCGGTAAAGCCTGAGAGCATGCCATTTACATCGAGGGTTGGGCGTGCACCGATGCGTTCCGCGCTGCTAAATCCGCGTTCACCATAAAGCTGCGGCGGATGGGCGGCAGCTGCCAGCACGTCGGCATCTGTGTAAGGGGTTGCGGCGAGCACGCGGCGCTCATCCGGGTCAAGCAATAGCACATCATCATAAAATCCCGGCAGTGTGATGTGGCCGTTGGCATCGTGCATGCCGCCGATGAGCTGCGCGAGCACATTGGCTGGATTGTGCACTACGCCACCGAACATGCCGGAATGCAGATCCGTTTTGGGGCCTTGCACCCAAAGTTCAAAGTATGCAAGCCCGCGCAGGCCGTAGACGATGCTGGGGACATCGGGCTTGAGAATGCCGCTGTCGGCACTGACCATGTAATCGCATTTGAGCAGGCTGGCATGCGCCGGTATGAAGCTGGCGAGGCTGGGCGACCCGATTTCCTCTTCGCCTTCGATGAGGAATTTGACGTTGACCCCAAGACTGCCGGCGGCCAGCAGTGCGCCGACAGAGCGCATGAGCGCAATCACCTGCGCTTTCATATCCGATGCGCCGCGCGCAAACAAATTGTCGCCGCGCTGCGTGGGTGTGAACGGTGCGGTATTCCACTCGGCCAGCGGGTCGGCCGGCTGTACGTCATAGTGACCGTAGAGCAATACTGTTGGTTTGCCGGCTGCATGCAGCCAGTCCGCATAAACCACAGGGTGGCGCTCTGTTTCAAACAGCTGCACGTGCTCCATGCCGATGCCGCGCAGCTTGCCTGCCACCCAGTCTGCTGCGCGGCGGGTATCGGCGTCGCGTTCGCTGAGGGTAGAGATGCTGGGTATCGAGCTGAACGCGATCAGATCGGCGAGCGCTTCAGATTGCTGTTGCGTGACAGAGGCGAGGGCAGCGTTTAGGTTTGGCATTTTGTTTCGGACAGAATTGATTTGGTAGTTTCCAATGTCTATGAAAGTGCTGCATTTGTTCTCGTGCAGAATCCGCAGCTCAATGCTTCTGCGGGCGCGCCCCACAAAGTCTTCGTATGTTTGGATTATACAAGCCATTAACTATTTGCGCGGAACGTAATGAAAGTGCTGTTTGGTTCCGCGATAGCAGCGGTGTTTGGTGAGGGCGCACGCTTGGGTGGAAAGCTTTTGACTGAGCTTGGTGGACGCGTTGACTTTATTTTCCTTCTGGCCATAGAATGCACAATATGAGTGTTGACGACGACAAGCCGAGCCCGGTGCGTGCGCAATATTTGCGCATCAAGCGCCAGTACCCGGACACGCTGGTGTTGTTCCGGCTGGGTGATTTCTATGAGGCGTTTGACGCGGATGCGGAACTGGCTGCACGCGAGTTGGATATTGTGTTGACGGCGCGGCCGGTTTCCAAGGGCATTGCGGTTCCGATGGCTGGCATTCCGTACCATGCGCTCGAAGGCTATCTAGCGGTCTTGATTGAGCGCGGGCACCGCGTGGCAATTTGCGAACAGATTGGCACTGTGCCAGTAAAGGGCCTGGTGCCACGCGAGGTTGTGCGGGTGGTGACGCCTGGTACCGTGGTGGAGACCGGCCTGCTGCAGCCGGCGCAAAACAATTTTTTGGCAGCGTATGTTTCAGCTGGTGCGCACGCCGGGTTTGCATTTGTGGATATTACAACCGGTGAGTTCAAGGCTGCCGAGTTCACTGGGGCCGACGGGCTGCTGGTGCTGGCGCGCGAGTTGGCGCGCATTGGTCCGGCCGAGCTGTTGCTGGCTGAGGATGCGGCTATGGTTGCGCCGGAGTTGAAGCTGCACGTGCAGCGTGTGCCCGTCTGGAAGTTTGAGCCGGCCATGTGCCGCGAGGTGTTGGGCGGGCATTTCAAGGTGTCCACGCTGGCTGGTTTTGGGCTGGCGGACTTGCCGCTCGCAATGCGGGCTGCGGGTGGCATCGTAGCCTACTTGCAGGAAATGCAGCCGGCTGCGCTGCGCCTGCTGACGGCTGTGGCGGTTTATCAGCCGGGCAACTATATGCAGCTGGATGCTTCTACGCGCCGCAACTTGGAGTTGACAGAGACGATTCGCGGTGGCACTGCGCGCGGCTCATTGCTCGGTCTGCTTGATTGCACTGTTACACCGATGGGTGCGCGCTTGTTTCGGCAATGGTTTCAACTTCCATTATTGGATGTGGACGAAATATGTGCACGGCAGGCGGGTGTGTGGGCGGGCCGGTCAGATGGGCTGTTGCGTGCGAGTGTGCGCAAGTGCTTGAAGCAATTTGGCGATCTGGAGCGTCTGGTGAACCGGGTGCTTGGCGGAACTGCCACTCCGCGTGATGTCGGCGCAATTCGTTCCGTACTTGGGGGTCTTCCGGAGCTGGCGCAACTGGTCGGGCATGCGGCACCCGTGCCATTGAGTTCTTTTGGTGAATGGTTGGTGCCCGCTCCAAATTTGTTTTCAGCACTCGAGCAGGCACTGGTGCCGGATCCGCCGGCAAGCTCTGACAGCGGGGGCATCATTGCGTCTGGTTGGTCGGGGGAACTGGATGACATTGTGGAGTCTTCGCGGGCGGCGCGTGAGTGGATCGCGGGCTTGGAGCCATCGGAACGGCAGCGCACTGGCATCCGCACGCTGCGAGTGGGCTTCAACCGCGTGTTCGGTTATTACATTGAGATCAGCCGGGCTGCTGCGGCCCAGGCACCGGACAACTATGTGCGCAAGCAGACGCTTGTGAACGCCGAGCGCTTCATCACGCAGGAGTTGAAGGAGTACGAGACGCTCGTGCTGAATGCGGAGGAGCAAACCAATGCATTAGAACAGCGGTTGTTTGCGGAAGTATGCGCCCAGGTTGTGGGGGAGGCGCCAGCATTGTTGGCTGCCGCGCGCGCGCTGGCGGAGCTGGACGCGCTGCTGGCCCTGGGCGAGATGGCAGCGCGGCATAACTTTGTGCGCCCGCAGGTGGTTGCGGAGGATGTGTTGGAGCTGCGCGGTTGCTGGCATCCCGTGGTTGCGGACATGCTTGCGGACGGGCAGCGCTTTGTGCCCAACGATTGCAGCATGCCGGAGGCGGAGCGCATCTGGGTTCTGACCGGGCCAAACATGTCCGGCAAGAGTACTTTCTTGCGGCAGGTGGCGCTTTGCGTGCTGCTGGCGCAGGTGGGCAGCGGTGTGCCGGCTGCGAGCGCGCGCATTGGCGTCGTAGATCGAATTTTCACGCGCATTGGCGCGCAGGACGAAATTTACTCCGGGCAGTCCACCTTTATGGTGGAGATGGTTGAGACCGCAAACATTTTGCATCACGCCACCGGACGCAGCTTGCTTGTATTGGATGAAGTGGGGCGCGGCACCAGTACTTACGACGGACTTTCGCTGGCTTGGGCAATCTTGGAGTACGTGCACAACCGCCCGGGTTTGCGCGCAAAGACTTTGTTTGCAACGCATTACCATGAGCTGACGCAATTAGCCGCACAGTTGGAGGCGGTCGCTAATTACAACGTGCGGGTTTCTGATGCGCGTGGTGAAATTGTGTTCACGCACACGATTGCGGCAGGCGGTGCGGATCGTTCCTACGGCTTGCATGTGGCGCAGCTGGCCGGCATTCCACGATTGGTAATTCAAAGGGCGCAGGAAATTCTGGCGGTGCTTGAGCAGGCTGCGGGGCGCGCTCCAGCGCCGCTGCCAGCCGTGGTGCGCCAGATGTCAATGTTTGGGGATAACAGCCCGCTGCTCGCGGAAATTGGCGCGCTTGATTTGGGTGCAGTCTCACCACTGCAGGCGTTGAACCTGCTTGCTGATCTGCAGCGCCGGCTGAAAGGGGCGGGGGACGGAAAAAATTAAACCAGGTCGGCCACGTCTTCGTGCACTGTCTGGCTTGGGTCTGCGCCCAGCAGCAGCAGCAAATCTTGGATTAGCGCAGCTTTGTCGTCCGCATCGCGGCGGCTCCATGTGCGGCTCTTTACCTCGAGGAACAGGCCGAGTTCGGGATCGCGGATCTCATCAATGTTTACATAAAACTGCACGCCGCGGTACAACACCTGCCAGCGCTGGCGGTCCTTTTGCACGTGCGTTTCTGCGGCCGGCTTGAAGTACTCGCGGTAGAAGCGCGGAGTGTGGTTGGATGGTGCAATGTAGCGCGAGCGCGATAGCAGTGCGCTGCCCGGCGCGGCGCGGTGTGTGGCTGGCCCGATCAGCGTCAGCCGGTAACGAATGTGGGTGGATGGCTCGCCATTCTCGGCGAGCGCAACATCTTCGCGCACACGCAGGCGGTCGGATTCGGGAGGCGCGAATGCAAAGTACGTGTCGAACTGACGGTAGCGCACGGTGCGCAGCACGGTCAGTGCTTCGTGCTGCAGCGCCTGCAAAATAATCTGCGGATCTGTAAGGCGCACCTTTACCTGTACTTCGAAGCTCTCCTGCTGCTGTATGTCGCCAATGGCAAGCAGCTTCAGTAAAACGCTTTGCTCACGCTTGATCAGAAAGTCGTCAATCTGCCGGGCTATTTCGGCGGCGCGCGCAGCCACGGCGGTTTCGTCTACGGTCAGCAGTTGGCGGGCTTGCAGCAGCCACTTGCCGTTTACCATCACATCGGTCACATCACTGCCCTTTGCGGCATAAATTATTTGCGCGTACACAGCATCCGGGTCGCGGCGAAACGCTGGTGTATTGTGCAGCGGGTTGAGGTCCAGCACGCTGATGTCGGCGCGTTTGCCGGGTTCGAGTGATCCCGTTATGTCTCCAATGTGCAGCGCGCGCGCACCCATAACCGTTGCCATTGCAAGGGCCTGGCGTGCGGGCAGCACTGTCGGATCGTTGTTGGCGGTCTTTGCGAGCAGCGCGGCGAGGCGTGTTTCCTCGAGCATGTCCAGGTCGTTGTTGGAGGCGGGTCCGTCGGTGCCAATGCCCACATTGAGGCCGGCCTTTAGCATTTCTGCCACTGGCGCGATGCCGGATGCCAGCTTCAAATTGCTGGTGGGGTTGTGCGCGATGCCAACGCGATGATTGTGCAGCGTGCGGATCTCGCCCGAGTCTATATGCACGCAATGCGCTGCGAGAACTTTTGCTTCGAACACATTCTGCTTTTTGGCCCATGGCACCACGGGCATATTGTGCTGCGCCCGGCTGTCGGTTACCTCGCGGGCCGTCTCTGCAATGTGAATGTGCAGGGGCACATCAAATTCGCAGGCCAGCGCGCTGCACGCTTGCAGCACTTCGGGCGGGCAGGTGTAAGGTGCGTGCGGCCCAACAGAGGGCACAATCAGTGCGTGGCCTTTCCAGCGTTCGATAAAAGAGCGCGCGAGTGCCAGTCCGTCCTCCCAGCTGGCGCTGTCTGGAGTTGGGAACTTCATGACGGTTTGTGAGCAGAGCGCCCGCATGCCGGCTTCCGCGGCAGCGGCTGCAACATGCTCTTCAAAATAATACATATCCGCAAAGGTCGTCACTCCAGATCGGATCATTTCTGCGCAGGCGAGCAGTGTGCCGATGCGGCAAAACTCCGGGTTCACGAACTCGCGTTCCACTGGCATCATGTAACCCAGCAGCCAAACATCCAGGCGCAGATCATCGGCAAGTCCACGAAGCAGCGTCATGGGTACATGCGTGTGCGCGTTGACGATGCCCGGGATGATTGTTCTGCCGGCAAAGTCTTCAAGCGACGCAGCGTGATAGCTTTCGGAAATTTGTGCGGCGGGACCGACGGCGATGATGTCGCTGCCGGTAATGGCGATTGCACCCGGTGAGAAAATTTGCCACTGTGCATTCATCGTGATAACGGTGGCGTTGGTGAGAATGCGGTCAACTTGGATCATGGGTGTGGGACCGTGGGTATTTTAGCGGTGCGGGAAGCAGGCAGTTTCTGTTGGAGCGTTGGCAACATTGCGTCTGGATAACATGCATGGTACCACGCGGGCAGTTGTTATTGTTAAGTGCCTGAAGGGATTTACTCGAGCGCAGTGTGCGTCAATCAGATGTGCTGAGCAGTGTGCCGGATGATTCTCTGCCCAGCAGCTGGTTGTAGGTGTTGTCTGGCGCAGCGCCCGAGAAAATATGAATCTTGATTTCGGGGTGCGCATGCAGTAGCGCGAACATTTGCGTGACTTTGCCGGCCATCCCGCCGGTGACGTCCGGCGCTTGTGCGCTTTGTACCTGCGCCTGCTTGGATGCAAGCAGTGCTGGTGTGAGGCGCGGGACCAGTGCGCCGTTGGGAAAATGTGATAGCACGCCGGCATCTGCGCCAGCCAAAAGAATGCGCGCCGGACGCAGCTGCGATGCCAGATGCACAAATACGTCTTCGGTCGAGACGATCGTTGCGCCACGCTGCGTGTCGATTGCAACATCGCCGCACACCAATGGCACCAAACCGTTGCGCAGCGCTGCAGTGGTGGGAGCCGTAGCGAGTTCGGTCAGGGTTCCGTCTTTGCAGACGGCAGATGCCGAGGGTCGGACATTTAGGATTGGGATACCTTCGGCGCGCAGCGCATCTTCGACCAGCCGGTTAAGTTTTCCCGCGGCGGCGCTAACCGCAGCGAAACCAAGCCACTGCTCGCTGGTGTGGGCGCCATCGCGCGTGCCGTAGCGCAGGGCTGCGGTGTGGCCGAATGAGCCGGATCCGTGCCCGATCAGCAAACTTAGTTGTGGCTGATCGGTCAAGGCGCGGCGGATCTCTTTTGCCAACCGCTCAAGCACTGCCATGCGCGGCGTGTCCGGTTTGCTTTTGTCGGTGATTAAGGAACCTCCGAGCTTAAGGAATACCAATGAGCCCGTCATAGCGTGGCGGGTGCCAGGGCGTTAATTGAGGCTGTTTTTGCGCCGGCGGCAAGCAGCGCTGCTTGGACGCGGCCGGCGGTTTGCATGTCCACGAGTGCAATCATGCAGCCTCCGGTGCCGGCACCCGTTAGCTTCGCGCCATACGCACCGCTTTGTCTGGCTGCTGCACAAAGGTTGTCGAGCATGGTCGTGGATACGCCAAGTAGCTGCAGCAATCGCTGATTTTCATGCATTAGCTGCCCAAGCTCTGCGTGGGCTCCGTTTGCAAGCCAGCCGCGGGCTGCGTCAGATAGCGCGCCAATCTGGTTAAATATATTTTGGTGGTGCGACGGGTTTGCATCGTAGCGTGCGCGCACTGCGGCTACCGCATTGCGCGTTGAGCCTGGCTCGCCGGTGTCTGCCACAATCAGCATAAGGCTCTTGCTTGGTTGCAGGAATATGGGGTCACTGCCCTTTTTAAAATACAGCGCAGTATTGTGGGCTATTACCGTTGGATCAATTCCGGATGCAGTTCCGTGTTGGAGAGTTTCAACAGATTGTGCGATGTGAGCTGCCGCATGCGGGGTCAGTTCGCGAGAGAGGCTGGCTGCAAGCGCGCGTGCAAGCGCAATGGTAACCGCTGCGCTGGAGCCCAGCCCGGCTGCGGCGGGGATGGTGGACTGCACTTGAAGTTTCCCGGCCGGGGGATTTGGGATTGCGAGGCTGCGCAAGGTTTCCAAAACGGCAGCTGCCAGCGGGTGGCCTGTGGCCAGATTTGAGAGGCGCGTATTCAGTGCAATGCTGTCGGCAACGATTTCGAGTTCACTTGAGGAATCTACAGCGGGCGTAAACGTGGCCGTTGCACGCAATCCATTGATGGGAACGGCGATGGCTGGTGCGCCATACACAACTGCGTGCTCGCCAAACAGGATGACCTTGCCGGAGGCACTGCCGGTGGCCGGCTGCGGGCGCGGCGTCACGCGAGATAGAGTATCAGCACGGCTGAGAGTGCCCAAATCACCACCGTGGCCAGCAGCGGCCGGTCTTCGAACAGTAAATCTTCCGGTGCGCCTCCCTTGCCGGAGACATGTAGCAGGTGCAGATAGCGCAGGGTGCCGTACCAGACTGGCGCGATTGTGAGCATCATCAGATGGTTAGCGGGCATGTTTGGCGCGCTGAATGTGTAGAGCGAGTATGCAATCAGAATTGCAGTGGCGGCCATGTTGATTGCAAGGTCTAAAAATGGCACGGTGTATTCTTGCAAAACGCTGCGGTGGCTTGAGGCGCTGGCTTGCATTAGCGTAAGCTCGTGGCGCCGCTTGCCAAACCCGACCAAGAGCGCGCCAAGTCCAACACAGATGAACATCCAAGGCGAGAAGCGCTCGACTTGGACGAGGGAAACGCCGGCGCCGAGGCGCAGCAAAAAGCCGGTGGCAACCAGCATCACATCCAGGATTACGATTTGTTTGAGGCGGTAAGAGTACAGAAGATTTTGTGCCCAGTAGGCGGCGGCGAGCAGGCCAAGCATCAGGTTGAGGCTAAAGGCGGCGGGCAGTGCAAGCGCGGGCAGCAGCATGGCGGTTAGAAGTGCGGTACGTGGTTGCAGTCTGCCCGAAGCGATGGCACGGTGTTTCTTGAGTGGGTGCAGCCGGTCGGTGGCGGCGTCGAGCAGGTCATTGACGAGGTAGACGGAGCTGGCGAGCATGCAGAAAATTCCGAATGCGAGCAGCGTCGGCAGCAGATATTCAGGCTGCAGGAGCTTGACGTCAAATACGAGCGGTACGAATATAACGAGATTCTTTGTCCATTGCCTTGGGCGCAGAGCAAAAAGCAACGCATTCATATCTGTCATGCTGGAATTATAGACGCGCGGTTGAGCTGCGTTTGAATGCTAGAATCACGCGCGATGAAACGTGATCGGCTTGATAAATTGGTGTTCGAGCGCGGCTTGGTGGAGTCTATCGATTCTGCCCGGCGCTACATCATGGCCGGGCAGGTGCGCGTGGGCGGCGTGCGCATGGATAAACCGGGCACCGCAGTTGAAATTGGCGCGCAGTTGGAGGTGATCGAGCGGCAGCGTTTTGTGAGCCGCGGCGGAACCAAGCTGGCGGGTGCGCTGCAGAAGACGGAGCTGGCGGTGCGCGGGTTGATATGCGCGGACGTGGGCGCGTCGACGGGGGGCTTTACCGATTGCCTGCTGCAACACGGTGCGGACCGAGTGTATGCCGTGGATGTTGGAAAGGGATTGTTGCATTGGCGGCTGCGGAATGATGCGCGGGTAGTGCTGGTTGAGGAGACGAACGCCCGCTATCTTTCAGCGCTGCCAGAAGTGGTTGACCTAATTGTTGTGGACGCAGCATTTATATCACTGCAAATTTTGCTTCCGGTTGTGGCGGATTGGCTGACGCCGGCTGGCGGACGCATTCTGGCGCTGGTGAAGCCGCAGTTTGAAGCTGAGCGCAGCCAGGTGGAGCATGGTGGCGTGGTGCGTGACCCCGCGGTGCATCGGCAAGTGCTGCTGTCAGCAGCGGGTTTTGCTGCGAGTGCGGGGTACGGTGCGACGCAGGTTTATCCGTCGGTATTGCGCGGGCCCGCGGGAAATGTTGAGTTCTTTGTGCTTTATGAGCGCGGGATTGGAGCAGCTGGATTTAGTGGGCAAGTGGAACAGGCAGTGAACGATGCAGCTGCGATGCCTAGCCTAACTCGTCGAGTAAATGAAATTCGACCGCCGGATGTTTATCCTGCAGGTGATGCAGCGTAAAGGCTGAACGCAACAACGCAACGAGCCGCCCGTTTTGGTCATTTGTGCGCAGCAGGCCGTGGCGCCACGGCAGTTCATCGATGGCTGCTTCGGTGCCAACCAGCCAGCGTGCCAAAGTGTAGTCGCAGGGCTCAAGGGTGGTTGGCACGCCGTACTCCTCTTCCAGGCGCGCGCAGACCACGTCCAGCTGCAGCATGCCAACCACCGCAAGGATTGGCGCGCGGCGCAGGCTGTCGGTTTCGTACAACACTTGCATTGCGCCTTCGCTTTCCAGTTGGGCCAGGCCGCGTTGAAATTGTTTTTGGCGGCTGATGTCGGTATTGAGCAGACGCTGAAAAAATTCTGGCTGAAAGCGCGGCAGCGTTGCAAAGCGCAGCCCGGCGCCCGTGCTGAGAGTGTCACCAATGCTGAAGCCGTTATTGGGCAGGCCGATGATGTCGCCAGCATAGGCTTCCTCCAGCACCTCGCGGTCCTCGGCAAAGAACTTGTAGGGGCGCGGCAGGCGCAGCGTGCGTTCAGTTTGCGCGTGCCATACTTCCATGTTGCGCTCAAAACGCCCGCTGCACACACGCACAAAAGCGACGCTGTCCCTGTGGCGCGGGTTCATGTTGGCTTGAATCTTAAAGATAAATCCTGTGAATGGCGTGTCGTGCGGGTCCACAACCCCCGATTCGGTGAGGTAAGCGGCAGGTGGCGGCGCATTGTCGACGAATGCATCCAGAAACATTTGCACGCCAAAATTTGTTAGCGCGCTGCCAAAGAATACAGGTGTTTGCCGGCCTTGACGGGTGGCGTGCGGGTCAAACTCAAGCTCCAGCGTGTCGAGCATCTCCAGTGTGTTAGTTAACTCAGTAAATGCGGTTGCCCCGATCATTGTCTGCAGGCGCCCATCGGCCAATGGGTGGATGCTCTCGGGCGAAATCTTTTGGTTGTGCATTGTGCGGTCGTAGAGATGCACGTTGCGCGTGCGCCGGTCTACAACGCCGCGAAATTCGGGTCCATCGCCAATTGGCCAGTTGAGCGGTACCGGCTGCATGCCGAGTACGCGTTCCACTTCATCGAGTAGCTCAAGCGGATCCAGCGCGGGCCGATCCATCTTGTTGATAAAGGTAAACACGGGCAGTTGCCGGCGCCGGCAAACTTCAAACAGTTTGCGGGTTTGGGGCTCCACGCCCTTGGCGGCATCGAGCACCATGACGGCGCAGTCGGCAGCCATCAAGGTGCGGTAAGTGTCTTCTGAGAAATCCTGGTGACCGGGCGTGTCGAGCAGGTTGATGACGCAATCACGGTATGGAAACTGCAATACGGTGGAGCTGATGGAAATGCCGCGCTCGCGTTCAATTGACATCCAATCCGAGCGGGTGTTGCGCTGGTTGCGGCGTGCGCGCACGCTGCCGGCAAGATGAATGGCGTTGCCGTAGAGCAGCAGTTTTTCGGTGAGCGTGGTCTTGCCGGCATCCGGGTGCGAGATGATCGCAAAAGTGCGGCGCGCGTCGATTGCAGCAGAAAGCGCGGATGGTGCGGGCAAAGTTGCCATGGCTATAAAAAGCTAACGGCCACGCGCTTCAGCGCCATGGCCGTGCCAAAAGTATAGCAGCGCCGAGTGCGGTTTGCGCGGTGGGATGTGGATTTACTTTGCCGGTAATGATTCGCAGGCTTTGCCGTCGCCGTTGCCATCCAGGTTTGTGTATCCGTGGGCGAGTGCAATATTGGCTTCAGCTTGCGTTTTGAAATCGGAGCAGGTTACTTTGCCGTCGTGGTTGTTGTCGAAGTTTCCCGTCGGCGCAGATTTTGTGGGCGGGACTGCTGTAGTGTTGTTGCCGTTGCAGGTGCTGCGGTTCCACAGGCCTTTGCCGTTGCCTATGGCACTATTTTGTGCAGAGATGAATTCAGATTGGTAGCGGTACTTAGCGTTGTATGTGTATTCGCGGGCGTAGCCTTCGAGCACGGCAACGTAGTTATACATGCGCCCATCCGGCAGCCATACATAGCGCAGCTTGCGGGAATACTTGTCGAGCTCGCCTTGAGAGCTGTCGCTTTCCAGGTAAACAATTTTGTTGTTGAGCAGGGCCTTTGCAAAATTGCTGGCTTCAGGGCCGTAGCATTGCACTTTCTTGCGCGGGTCCACAGTTTCGGGGGTGTCCATTCCAATTAGCCGCAGCGTGAACTCCTTTCCTTGCAGCCGAACTTTTATCGTGTCTCCGTCAACAACTTGTGATACTTTGGCAGCGGGAAGACCAGGCGGCTGAACCGGGGCCGGCTGCACGGCCGCGCTGCCGCGCGCCAAGCTGGTGGCGAGGGCAATGGCAAGCGCAAATAAAAGTCGGCGCATCAATCTGCGGCTTCAGTCTACGGCGCTGCAATAGAAGCCTTGAGCGCCAATGGTGTTTGGGGCTCTGGGTTAGTTTCAAGACCCGTGACAAATACTGTTTCACCGCGGAACTTGCAAGCGGCTGCATCCCAAGGGAAGAATATTTGCGCATCAAACTGCACATATTTTCCGTGAGCTTCGAACATCAACCAATTGGCGCGGTGGGTTCCAGTTACGCGGGCAGATTCCCATACCCCCTGTGGACCGATTACGATGTGCTGTAGATCAAAGTGAATGTCTGGAAATGCTGTTAGCAGTTCGTTGTAGAAACTGGCTGCGCCGGCTTTGCCGTGCCACACAGCGCCCCATTGGGCAATCTCGTAGACGCAGTCGTCCGTGAGCGTGGCCATCAGGCCGGGGATGTCGCGGTTGTCTTCGGCAATGGAATGCGCAATCCATTCACGGCGAATGTTTGCGTGCTGCGCGGTGCCGGGGTTTAGGCGCAGCAGTTTGCGGACGTTTTCGTGAGCCATCAGGTTCTCACGCGCCAAGTATACTGCACTCTTTTTATGCACAGAGTTGAATGGATTTGTTGGGAGCGCGCATTAAGGTGGGCTTGGTAGCAGCGTGATCGGCGCTGTTGTGGGGTACATGCAGCGCGTGTGGCGCAGTTGGCTTGCGGATGATCCATTTGTGCTTTCGGCGCAAGCACAGGCGAACTACCGGCATCTGTATTGGGATAGTTTTGGTTTCGGAATGCTGTCCGGCAGCACTATTTCGTTTGTGGCAATTTATGCCGTGCGGGTGGGGGCCAGTGCATTGCAGGTGAGTTTTCTTTCCAGTGGCCCGGCTGTGATGAGCCTGGTGTGGTCGTTGCCGGCCGGGCGCTGGCTTGGTGAACGGCAGCTTGGCCCGGCTACGTTTCAGTCTGGCTTGTGGGCGCGCCTCGGTTACTTGGCGCTGGCGGTGATGCCGTGGCTGGTGTCGCGTACCTTGATGCCGTGGATGTTGCTGTTGTTGCTGTTGTTTGTGGCGGTGCCCAATACGTTTTGGGCCGTTGGGTTCAACGCGCTCTTTGCGGACACCGTTGCGCCGGAACATCGCGGCTTTGTGGTGGGGCGGCGCAGTGTTGTTTTAGGTGTGAGCCAGGTGCTGGTATCTCTCGTGTGCGGAGCGGTGTTGTCGCAGCTGGCGTTTCCTTTAGGATATCAGGTTGTGTTTGCGCTCGGAGCGTTTGGCGGCGGCTTGAGCATTTACCACTTGGGGTGCGTGCGCGCGCTTGATGCGGTGCCGGTGCGCGTTGGCAGCGCGCAGCAGCTCACAATCGGCGGGGAGGTGCGGTCTGGCGACGCGTTCGGTGTGGGCGTGGCATTGCGCTTTCTAACCCGTGCACGCAAGACACCGCTCATTCGGCTCGCACTGCTGCGCGGCAGTTTCGGGCCGTTCATCGGGGCTTACTTTTTGTTTTACACCGTTCAGTTTATTACTGTTCCACTGATTCCAATCTATGCGGTGCAAACTTTGCAGCTTCCGGACAGCGTTGTCAGTATCGGGAGTGCGTTGTTTTTCGTCGGCATGGGTGTGAGTGCTGCGTTTCTTTTTCGATTGAGCAGTCGTTGGGGGCATCGGCTCGTGTTGGTTGGCTCGGGGCTGTTGTATCTTTGTTATCCGCTGCTGAATGCGGTGGCGCGCGGACCGTTGATGTTTTATGCAGCGGCGCTAGTGGGGGGTGGAGTGTGGGGCATCTTGAATGCGGCGCTGCTCAACCGACTGATGGAGCGCGTGCCCGAGGATGATCGGCCGGCGCATATGGCGTTGCATCATTTTGCACTGCATCTCGGAATTCTTTGCGGTTCCACTGTGGCGCCGCTGCTGGCGGGCGCGCTGGGGGTGCGGCAGGCATTGTTTGCCGGAGCAGCGCTGCGGGTTGTGGCGGGGATAGTGTTTTGGATTTTCGGTTGAGCGGCAGCGGGCAGCCGTCATTTGCTTGCTGGTTTCACAAATACAAAGCTTGCTGCCAATTTGCGGCTGATCTTTAATCCAGCGCCTGTGCGCAGCCGTCTGCGCGCGGGTCGCTGCCGCCCCATAGCACTCCGTCTGGCTGGCGCACAATGATTTGGCCGCGCCCAAAAAGGCTGCGGGCATAGCCGTGCACGGTGTGCGTCACGTGCCCGAGAGCTGCCAATTCGGCAGCAGTTTGCAGCGGCGTGCCGGCTTCCAGTGCAACGTCGCCGCCGCTAGTACCATCGGTGATGCAAAAGCGCGGCTGGTCCAACGCCGATTGCGGATCAAGTCCATCATCAACCAGCGACACCACAACTTGCAGATGCCCCTGGGGCTGCATGAATCCGCCCATTACGCCAAATGGCGCCAGCAAGCTGCCGTCTGCAGCGCGCGTAAGCATGCCGGGGATGATGGTGTGATACGGGCGTTTGTGGGGCGCGACGCAGTTGGGATGGCCGGGCTCAAGGCTGAAGTTATGGCCGCGGTTTTGCAGGGTGAAGCCGCAGCCTGGCGGAACCAGGCCTGTGCCAAACCCGGAATAGTTGCTGTTGATAAATGAGCATGCGTTGCCGGCTGCATCGACAACACACAGGTATACGGTGTCGCTGCTGGTGGCGGGCCGGCCGCGGGCGTGCGAGTTGTTGGCACGCTGCGTGTTGATCAAGCTGCGGCGCCGGGCAGCGTAGTGGGCTGAGAGCAGTTCGGCGATGGGCACGGCACTGCAGCGCGGGTCGGCAATGTACCAGCGCGTGTCTGCGAAGGCCAGTCGCAGCGCCTCAATCATGATGTGCCAGCGCGCGGCGCTGCGTGGCGGAGTTGCCTTGAGATCAAATCCGCTGAGGATGTTCAGGGCTAATAGCGCCGTGAGCCCCTGACCGTTTGGCGGGCATTCCCAAACATCCACATTGCGGTAACGGGAGCGCAGCGGCGTGTCCCAGGTAGATGAATGGGCGGCGAGATCCGCTTCGCTGAGTGTGCCGCCATGCTCCTGCACAGTGCGCGCAATCGCTTTGGCAATGGCGCCGTGGTAAAACGCACCCGGTCCATTGGATGCAATCTGGCGCAGGGTGTGTGCGAGCGTTGGGTTGCGAAAAATTTGTCCGGCACGCGGTGCCTGTCCGTCAAGCAGCAGTTCAGCGCCCGCTGCGCTGCGCTGCAGTTGGCGCTGCGCACCTGCGGCCCACGCGTGCGCCGTGATTGGTGCCACCGGAAATCCGCGTTCGGCCAGCTCGATGGCTGGAGCGAGCACGGCAGACATTGGCAGGCGCCCATGACGCGCAACCAGATCGCACCAGCCGGCGCATGCACCGGGCACTGTGACGGTGTGCGCATGCAGCTCAGGCAGTGCTTCACCAAAGCCTTGCGCTTGCAGCAATTCCAATGTGAGTGCGGCGGGCGCGCGGCCAGAGCCATTGAGTGCCGTGACATTTCCGGTGGCGGCTTCAAAGTAGAGTGCGAAGCAATCTCCGCCGACACCGGTTGAGCACGGTTCGGTGACATTGAGGACTGCGGCTGCCGCGACCGCAGCGTCGGCTGCGCTGCCGCCCGCACGCAGCAGCTGCACACCGGCGGCAGCTGCCTGTGTTTGGCTGGCTGCCACCATGCCGCGGGTGGCCAGCACGGGAGAGCGCCGCGAGCTGAATTCAGGCTCCGTCAAAATCATGCTAGGATTGTAAAACATTGCCGTGCACGTTGCACGGACGGAGAGTGTGCTGCGATGCCCCGACAATTGCTTGAGCGGTTTTTGCGTTATGTTCAAATCGACACGACCAGTGATCCGGATTCTGAGGCGTACCCGTCGACGGTGAAGCAGTGGGATCTACTGCGGCTGCTGGCCAGCGAGCTAAAGGAAATTGGCGCAAAGGTGAACCTGACCCCGCACGGATATGTGATTGCGGATGTGCCGGCCACGGTCGGTTGTGAAGCGGTGCCGGTTGTGGCGCTGCTGGCGCACGCAGACACAGCGCCGGATTTTAGCGGTACTAATGTGAAGCCGATCGTTCACCGAAACTATCAGGGCGGTGCACTGCGCTTGCCCGATGATGCGGAGCAGGTGATCGATCCGGCTGATGCGCGCTATGCAGATTTGCTGACGGCGGTGGGCAAGGATGTGGTGACGGCCAGCGGTAAAACGCTGCTGGGGGCGGACGACAAAGCTGGCGTGGCCATTCTGGTCACCTTGGTTGCGCGGCTGCTGGCGGAGCCCGGGCTGGCGCATGGACGGGTGCGGATTTGTATTACGCCTGACGAGGAAGTTGGGCGTGGCGTGGACCATTTGGATTTGAATGAGCTGGGTGCGGCGGTTGCCTACACTATCGATGGCGGTGCAGTCGGGCGCATCAGCTGGGAGACATTCTCTGCGGATGGGGCCGTGATCACGATTCGCGGTGTCTCCACTCATCCTGGTGAAGCACGCCGCTACGGCATGGTTAATGCGGTTCATTTGGCGGGCAAACTGCTGGCGCTGCTGCCACGCGAGAGCGCGAGTCCCGAGGCTACAGATGCGCGCCAGGGTTTTATTCATCCGCTGCGCATCACTGGAAATGCAGCTGAATGCAGCGTGCACCTTATTTTGCGCGACCATGATAATGCTTTGCTGGCCGGGAAGGGGGCTGCATTGCGTGCAATGTGCGCTGCAGTGGAAGCGGCGCATCCGGGTGCGCGCATAGATTGTGCAGTGACACCCCAGTATCGCAACATGGGCTATTGGCTGCGCGACAACATGCTGGCTGTGGAGTTGCTGCGGGCTGCGTGCCTGGAAGCCGGAGTTTTAGCAGTCGATGACCCGGTGCGCGGTGGCACTGATGGCAGCCGGCTGACAGAGCGTGGGCTGCCCACCCCCAACATATTTACAGGCGGTCATAATGCGCATGGTCCACTGGAGTGGGTGGCAGTGCAGGACATGCAGATCGTGGTGGATGTATTGGTTGCCCTCGTTCGTAAATGGGTTGAAGGCGGTAGTGGCTTTACCGGGTACCGGAGCACGGCCGATGCGTAGTGTATGTGCTGTGCATCGCGTGTTCGACGATTTTGTTTTTGACATGGGGGTGCTGTGTGGCCGACGATAACGAGGTAACAGGCACTGGCACACAACTCGCAGCGCGAGCTGCGTGGGAGGAAGCGCGTGCGGCGTGGCTGGCAGCGCAACAGGCAGCTGAGACTGCGTTGCATGTGGCGCTTGACGCGCGTGCCGGCTGGTTCAGTGCGCGCGCGGCTGCGATTGAGGCTAAGCGCCTGGGATGGGTGGCGCAAAAGGCGGCGCGGGCAGAAGGCAGCCCGGTGCAGGGTGGGGAGGCGGATGCGCGTGCGCTATGGGCTGCGGAACGCGCTGAAAAAGCGGCTTGGGCGGCTTGGGACCACGCGCGAAATTCGTGGCTGGAAGAAACCGTCGATTAAGCCGATAACTTTCGCACATCGGGTCGCTGCAGCATCAGGCGTTGTTTCAGGTGCCCGAGGCTGGCGCGAATGTGGCGCTGCCGTGACGCAGCGTCAAGCGGTCTGCTCGATCGATAATTCTCATTGGTGGAGTTCACATGGCAACTAGAGGTCGTGGGGTACAACAGGATGCGGCGCACAAGCTGGCCGGCGGCGTGATCCAACGGCGCGCTACCAGCGGTAGCAAGGCGGGTGATGTGATGCGCCCGGATGGCGGGTTGGATGCGGATTGGGATGCCTCATGGAATGCAGCATGGGACATGTCATGGGCCGCCGCACGTGATGCAGCGCGTGAAAGTTCGCGGCTGGCTGCGCGCGCTGCGGCAGCGGAGGCTACTCGCAAAGCTGCTCTGCGCGCCGCGCGCATGGCGTGGCGCAGTCCCGCCAATGAACTGCGGCGTCAGTTATTGCGTGGCGCGGCGGTGACGGCGCTTACCCAAACACGAAGATCCATTTTGATTTTGGCTGCGCTTGCACCGGGCGCGCTTCGATACGCGCTAGTAGTGATTCATTGGCTTGTCGCCAAAGCTCGCAAGTTGGGTGGATTGCTGTTCTCGTTGGCGCCGCTGGTGGGCTCGATCATGCGCATACTTGGCGTTTGGCTGGCGCGCAGTTTGCGCAAGGTTGCTGCTTGGGGCAACAAAGAAGTGGTTGACGCCAGGCCGCGCACAAGAATTCTTTAAAACCGGCTTGTAGTTTCGTCCCGGCGCGCTGCACGGTGCATGCGTTGCGCCGGCTACTCCGTACCTCTGCGGCTGATATGCGGTGTTTAGCATTCTGCGCGCGGTGTACAATTCACGTCTGCCCAGCACTTGTGGAGTAAGGTTTGGTACGGCATCATTTTTTGCGACTGTACTAAATTGTGATGCATTATTGCGGTGCTCGGCTGCTGCACTGGGTGCAGCCAAAAAATTTCCTGTTGAGGTTGTTGTTGTTTACGCAAGGGTTGAGAGGGCGCTTTTTGGGCTTTGTGCTTGTGGTGCGGCAGGCGGTTGCGGATTTGATGCTGGTGGCTTCGGATGTGATGGACTACCTTGGAAACTCGCGTCGAAGGCGTAACACCAGCGGTTCCTACTGAGATAAAGATTGGTTGCTATGAGTGATGCGCCGGATGAACTGCGCGTGTACGCAGCGTATATTCGGCGAATCGCATTGGAGGCGGTGGCCACGCTTCAGGATCTGTCCGCTGGGCAACTCAATTGGAAGACTGGGGAGGATGGGTCGAATACCATGTTTGCGATTGCTACGCACATGGTGGCCATGGGTGAATATTGGGTGCTGTGCTTGGTGGGCGGAGCTGATGTAGTGCGCGATAGGCAAGCTGAGTTTCATGCGGTTGGCAGCGCAGCGGAGATTGTTTTGCGTTTGCAGAATTGGTCCCAGGCCTGCGATGTGCTGTGCATTGGACTTGGGAGTGAAGTGCTTGCGGAAATTGCGCGGGTTCCGATTGAATATTTTCAATCGGGCGGTTTTGGGAGCGGAGTGCTTTCGAAGCGCGAATGTTTGATGCATGTCGTTGAGCACAGCGCGCTGCATCTTGGCCAGTTGCAAATACTGCGGCAGCTGGTTGAGCAGCGCGCGATTTAGTTTTGGGCGGGCAAAACTTGTCGGTCATTTTATTTTTTGTAGCTAGGAGTATGAGATGCCTCGTAAATTAGTGGATTTAGTTCGTCCGGTGCCAAGCGATATTGAGATTGCACAGTCGTACGAGCCGGTGCCGATTGTCAAAATTGCCAAGCAGCTCGGACTGCTACCTGATGAACTGGAGGCTTTCGGGACAACCAAGGCCAAAGTCCGGCTGACGGTTCTCGATCGGTTGCGGGATCTTCCAAATGGTTTTTATGTGGATGTGACGGCAATCACTCCGACGCCGCTTGGCGAGGGCAAAACGACCACCACAGTTGGTTTAAGTCAGGCGTTGGGGGCACACCTTCGGCGCAAGGTGGTCACTTGTATCCGCCAGCCGAGTCAGGGTCCAACTTTCGGAATTAAGGGCGGTGCGGCCGGGGGTGGCTATAGCCAGATCATCCCGATGGCGGATTTTAATTTACATTTGACGGGTGATATTCACGCCATTACTGCCTCCAATAATTTGCTCGCGGCGGCAATTGATGCGCGTATGTTTCACGAGGCGACAACTTCTGATGAGGCATTGTTCAATCGGTTGTGCCCTGTCGCAAAAGATGGCAGCCGGAAATTTTCGAGCGTGATGCTGCGCCGGTTGAAGAAACTTGGCATCGCATCGACTAATCCGGCTGATTTGACACAGGAGCAGCGTGGGCTGTTTGCACGCTTGGACCTCGATCCAAAGAGCGTGACTTGGCGCCGCGTGGTGGACACCAATGACCGGTTCCTGCGCGGCATAACAGTTGGGCGGGGAAAAAACGAGGCCGGCCATGAGCGCGACACCGGCTTTGATATCACGGTTGCCAGTGAGATTATGGCTATCCTGGCGTTAACTACCGGGCTGGCTGATATGCGCGAGCGTCTCGGGCGCATGGTCGTGGGCACCAATCGCAAAGGTGAGCCAATCACCGCTGATGATCTTGGTGTGGGCGGAGCGCTTACGGTGCTCATGCGCGACGCTATCAAACCGACGCTGATGCAGACGCTCGAGGGCACGCCCGCACTGGTGCACGCCGGCCCGTTTGCAAATATTGCGCACGGCAATTCTTCGATTGTGGCAGACCAGATGGCGCTCAAGCTGGTTGGCAAGGATGGATTTGTGGTTACGGAATCTGGCTTTGGTGCTGACATTGGCATGGAGAAGTTCTTTAATATTAAGTGCCGTTACAGCGGATTGGTACCAAACTGTGTGGTGCTGGTGGCCACCGTTCGGGCGCTGAAGATGCACGGCGGTGGCCCAAAGGTTGTGGCTGGCAAGCCGCTGGACGCGGCGTACACTGATGAAAACCTGCCGCTGCTCGAAAAGGGCTGCGTCAACATGGTGGCGCACATTGAGAACGCGGTGCGCTTTGGGATTCCGGTGGTGGTGGCTGTCAACGAGTTTGTGACCGACACTGCGGCGGAGACGGCGCTAGTGCGGCGCATTGCGCGCAAGGCGGGTGCGCAGGATGCGGTGGTCAGCAGCCACTGGGCAGATGGTGGAAAGGGTTCGGTGAAATTGGCGCGGGCGGTTGTAAAGGCTTGTGCTTTGCCCGCTGAATTCAAATTCCTTTACCCGTTGGACATTTCCATAAAAGCGAAGATTGAGACAATCGCGCGCGATATGTATGGCGCTGCCGGTGTGGAGTATTTGCCAGCGGCGGAGGAAAAGATTGCGCTGTATACCCGGCTTGGCTTTGATAATCTTCCGATTTGCATGGCGAAGACGCATCTTAGTTTGAGCCATGATCCGGAGCTAAAAGGGCGCCCCAGTGGTTTTATTGTGCCCGTGCGTGATATCCGCGCAAGCATTGGCGCCGGGTTTTTGTTTCCGTTGATCGGTGAAATGCCGACTATACCGGGCTTGCCGACGCGGCCTGCGTTTTATGACATTGATTTGGATATCGAAAACGATCGGGTGATCGGCCTGTTCTAGCGCTTTGCTGCGGCCACAGTATCCTGACTTTCATGTGTTTGTGGGAGCTGCTTCGTTCGTAGATTGGAATTCAGCATGCCGCGGCTTCGTAGTTGTGGGGCGTTCGTGCGTGTTAAGAGTCACGGACTTGGCTCTATTCCCGGAAAATCAGACGCGTGAGCTTGAGGTAGAAACCGCGATGGGATGCAACATTGCGGTATAGCGCTTCCGTGATGATACGAAATAGTGGCAGGTGCGCATACAAAGCGAGTAGCCAGCGCAATTGTTTGCGACAGCTAAGTGAACTAAACACTGCGTGGGCACCAGTGGTGTGCGTCCCGTCCGCGGACATCAAGTGCACCGAGGCTTGAAAGTCCTTCAGTGGGATGTGCGGGTAATCCGCTGCCGCTTGCTGGTACGGCGTGTACTCGATGCTGTCGCCCGTGAGCGTGCGCCAGTAAGTGATCCACACGCGGCAAAACTCACAGTCTTCGTCCCAGATTAACCGCGGGCGTTGTATTGATGGCATTGCGCTGGTGTTACGGGAGTTCGAATTTGTTTCGGGGTGGTTTGTTTGACGAGTGCGGATAGGGCGGTTAAACTTGCGTCTTCGGCCCACTAGCTCAATTGGCAGAGCAGCTGACTCTTAATCAGTAGGTTCTAGGTTCAAGTCCTAGGTGGGTCACTATGTTGAGTTTGTAGCGGTCTGGCTTGATAAAGATCGGCCAGTTTCGGTTTTTGACTTTATATCACGCGCTCGTTGCCGCCATCGATCGGAATTTGGGCGCCAGTGGTCTTCGCAAAGGCGGGACTGCACAGCGCAGTTACAACCGCAGCGACATCTGTGCTGTGCACTTCTGTGCGGAGTACATTGCGCCGTTTGTAGTCTTCCACACTTAGGTTGTAGGCAGCGGCGCGGGCGGTAAGCACAGCATCGGTCCAAATCCCAGTATCGAAAACTGAGTCCGGGTGCACGGTGTTGACGCGAATTGAGTCGCTGCCCCATTCAAGTGCGGCCACGCGCGCCAGCTGCGTTAGGGCTGCTTTTGAAGCTGAGTAAGCTGCCGCCCCAGGGCCGGGCGCTGGAACATTGCGCGACCCGACAATTACTACCCGTCCGCCGCGCGGGCTTAGGCGCAGCATTGGGTACACCTCCCGCAAAAGCCGCAGGTTTGCATCCAAGTTGATCCGCATTGTTGCGTCCCACTCGGAGTCGGGGGTTTCCGCAATGCGGCGGCTGGCCGGAAACACGCCCGCGTTCAGGATCAGCATGTCCACTCCGCCAAACGCGCGTACTGTTTCGGTCAAGCTTGCATCGATTGCGGCCGCGTCTGTTACGTCACAGGTCAGTTGCAGCAAGCTGCCCTTGTAATTGTTTTCGGTGGTCTGGAAAGCGCGATCGAGGCCGGCAACGGCTGCGCCCTGAGCAAGCATTGCGTTTGTGCAGGCGAGTCCAATACCGGAGGCGCTGCCGGTGATGAGGGCAACTTCCCCTGCGAAAACTTTGGGCAGGCCGGCCCGCAAAAGTTTTGCTTGTTCAAGTTCCCAGTACTCGATTGCAAACAGATCAGCGGCCGGTAATGCTTGCCAGCCGCCGAGGGCGTGCGCGCGCAGAATTATCTCGATCGTGTGATCGTAAATCTCAGAGGCAATGTTGCAATCGGCGGCAGTCCGGCCGAGCGCACACATTCCAAACTGTTGGTCAAGAACGATGCGCGGCGCCGGATCCAGCATTGTGAGAGATGCGCCTGCAGTCGGCGCATGCGCGGCAAAGTAACTTTTGTAGTCCGCAGCGTAATGCTTAACGGTGCGCCCAAGCATTGGAAGGCGTTTGGTTCGAATTACATGGTCTGGTGTGGCGCAGCCTTGCCCTGCGAGGTGCGCAATGTCAGGTCGCCGTGCAAAATTGAGGCTGACCGGGTTTGTGTGCGTAGACATGAGCAGCGGAAAGCCTGCTGCCGCTGAAACTTCGGACCGCAATGTTGCCAAATCGGTGCGACTCGGGCTCACGGCAGAAAGTTCAATTGTTTCGGTGGCAGGGATTACCCATGCGTGGTTTCGCTTTAGGTGGTCTTCCGCTAACGAAACCAAGGTGATCATGCGGTTGTACGATTCCTCAGCGGTGGCCGCAAATGAAAAGATGCCGTGATGCATGAGTAGCATTCCAATCGTGTGCGCGCCGGCGTGCTTTTGGAATTCGAGCGCGCAGGCTTTTGCCAGCAGGAAGCCGGGCATTACGTATGGCACAATCACGAGCGAGTTGCCGTAGACCTTGCGAATCTGCTGCTCACCGTTGGTCGAGTTGCAAACGGCGATCACGGCGTCTGCGTGCGTGTGGTCAACAAACTTGTGCGGCAGCAGTGCGTGCAGTATTGCTTCGACAGATGGGTCTGGGCTGGCGGGATTGGTAAGGCACGCGCGCAGTTCGCGCACCATGGCAGTGTCACTCAGTTCGGGAAGCTGTGCCAATCGCATTAGGTGCGCCATGCGCAGGGGGGCAAACCCGGCAGGTTGAATAGTTCCAAGATCCCACCCGCTGGCTTTTACGTGGAGAATATCTTCGGTTTCCCCAAAAATATCTTCGCTCTGTATTTTTACAGAAGTGTTGCCGCCGCCATGCAGCACGAGGCTGGGATTGCTTCCGAGCAGACGGGAAGAGTAGACCCGCAGGGCTAGATCATCTGCGCAGGCGGCTGCGTGTGTGTTATTCCATTCATTCTTCATGCGTGTTCTTGATTGCCGTTCACGTGCAAGCGGTCTATGTGCGGGGATCCAACATTTAACAGGACTTCGTGCATCTTGGCGAATCATAGCATGCATAACCGACATCGGTGGCGATGTCGGTTATGCAGGTCGGTTCGATGAGGCGCGCGTTATCTGGCGCGCTTGCTTATCTGCCGTGTGTCGAGGCTGATATCGCCACAGCCAACTGTTGGCTTTCGAAGAATGGGTATCGGGGAGTTAGTGAATGGCTATTTCTGAACGACAACCGGCGTGCCATTCGGGGCCCAGCGGTAGGTCCACTCGGCTTCGGACGTGGGCATGTTTACGCATCCGTGGCTGCGAGGCGTGCCAAAGTCATTGTGCCAAAAAGTTCCATGCAGGCCATAGGACTGATAAAAGTACATAATCCAGGGCACGTCTTTAAGATCGTAGTCTTCGCCCTTCATGTCGCGTTTGTCAAACTTTACATAGATGCTGAAGGTTCCCTGAATAGTTGGGAAGCTTGCGCGGCCGGTTGAGACTTTTGTTGCTCGTACCCGTGTCTTGTCGACAAAGTTGTAGAGCATCTGGTCAGACAGATCTACTAGGATCCATTTTTTGTCTGCTTGTATGTTATATGGCACGAGTGGTTCTTTGCCGCCGCTGATATCCGACGGTCGGTGGCGGCTAGCCCGGAATGCTGCACCGCCCAGCTCAAAGCTTGGTAGATCGAGCATGCGGATAATCGCGTTCTGGCGATCCGCTGTGAGTTGCGGCAGCGTGCCCAGTATTGGTCCGGTGTATCCGGCGCGGCGATCGTCATAAATGTACGCGATACCCGCTGCCTGAATCCAGCCGTCCATGTCTTCTGAGAATTGCGCTGCTGCGACGTACACCGCATTAATAAGATCTTGGTGTGGTCGGCTGCCTTGGAGGTCCAGCATCAGCGGCGCTTCGGGAGGGGCAACTGGTGCGGGTGGCCCTGGAGTTGCGCCAGGCGGAGGTACAACTGAAGCGAGGGCAGCGGACGCAGGTATAAGCAACACTTGCCCCGTGTAGATTGAGGGTGTGCCTAGGCCGTTGTGCTTGGCGATTGTGTTCCATGGTATGCCGTAGGTACGCCCAATTTGGGCCAGCGTGTCGCCGCGTTTCACAATGTGCGTGCGGGTTCCGGGAACATTGGCGCCCGTGCCCGTTGGAATTATCAGCTTTTGCCCGACAAATATTTTGTCAGATTTCAGGTTGTTGGCTGTGAGAATTTCTGCAATCTGCACACCGTACTGTTGAGCGATTTTGGTCAGATATTCGCCGCGCTGCACCACGTGCGTTTTTGATTCGGCATGTGCGGATTGCGGTTGAGCCAACACGAGGGCAGCTGTTAGGGCGCAGATCAAAGCTAGAAGGTGCCGAGTGAGTTTATGCATGCGGTGGTGTGTGGCAAGAACTGTGCCACGGTTGGTCCCATCAGAATATACTTGTGGCTGGGTGGATGCTATTTTTTATGCTTGATGGCAAAAGGCCTGCGCGGCTTGTGTTTTCTACCGATCATGGTCGTGTGTGCGCTGTGTGTGAGCTGCCCATTGGCGACTGTACCTGCCGCACAGGGGCGCTGCTTGAGGCTGGCGGTGATGGATTCGTGCGCGTGCGGCGGGAAACGCAGGGGCGGGGTGGCAAAACTGTAACGGTGATTTGGGGGCTGGCGCGAACGAAGGCTGGTGTGTTGGAGATGACGCGTGATCTCAAGCGCGCGTGCGGGGCGGGCGGGTCGGTAAAGTTGGATCGGATTGAAATTCAAGGCGACCATCGGGACGCGGTTGTGCGGATGTTGCGCGAGCGCGGGTATAAGGTCAAACTGGCTGGAGGTTAGTGATAAACATTATGGCACGCATCCCCGCAACTCCGCCCGTAGAAAAGTTTGTTTCAGAAGGCGGGCTGCGTGTTTACCGAATGCGGCTGGAAGTGTTCCCTGGCTTTTATGCGCATGCACATCTTGTGCTCGGGCTAGATGTGCCGATTTTGATTGACACTGGGTCTGGCTTGGACAACTCTAACGCTGAGTTGGTTGAACGTTTTGGTGCGGTTCAGTCGGAGTTTGGTGAGACGGTGGGACTCAAGGATGTAGGCCGGATTTTGGTGACCCACGGTCATATGGATCATTTTGGGGGCGTGCAATTTGTGGTGGAAGCATCCGGCGCCACGGTCGGGATTCATGTATTGGACAAGCGCGTGCTGACTAACTACGAGGAGCGCGTGCTGATTGCGTCTAAAAGTTTGCGGGAGTTTCTTGGGCGGGCGGGAGTGGAAGGTGGCAGCGCGAGCGAGATGATGGATCTCTACATGATTGGAAAGGGTTTCTACCGCTCTGTGCCGGTGGAATTTTTGCTTGACGAGAGTGTCGAATTGTTTGGGTGCATGCAGTTCCTGCATGTGCCCGGGCATTGTGGCGGCCAGGTCTGCATTCGCATGGGAGACATTTTATTTACTGCTGATCACGTGCTCGCGCGCATTACGCCGCACCAGTCGCCGGAGAGTATTACGCGCAATGTTGGAGTGGGTCATTATCTCGAGTCGTTGCTTAAGGTGCGTGACTTGCCCAATGTGCGCGTGGGCCTCGGCGGGCATGAAGTTGCGGTGACAAATCTGGCGCGGCGCGTCGATGAGATTTGGCAGGCACATCAAGACCGGCTGGAGCGAGTGCTGTCTGTTTGCGCAGAACCGCGCACAATTAACGCGGTGGCGTTTGCGTTGTTTGGTCCATTGCAGGGCTACAACGCACTTTTGGGTTTGGAGGAAGCTGGTGCTCACGTTGAATATTTATATCAGCGGGCAGAGTTGGGTGTTGCAAATTTGGATCGGGTTCATCGAGACGAGGAGCCCGCGATTCAATATGTGCGCCTGTAGTTGGCTGTATGCTGCTGGGGGCTCGCAGCCAGTTTGCCGGCGGTGAATTTGTTGTGGCAGGTGCCCCTACGGGGATTCGAACCCCGGTCTAAGCCTTGAGAGGGCTTCGTCCTAGGCCTCTAGACGATAGGGGCGGGGTGCGAAGTTTATCACGCAATTTGCGCGTGGTACTAAATGAGCTGCGCCAGTTGGTCGTCCGTGAGCGATGCACTGCGGCCGGCTTTTCGGAAGAATGCAGATAGATACTGAGCTTTAAATGCGGGTACTGGTGATTGCGAAAGATTCTCTACCTCTACTTTGAGATTTGTGAAGACTATCAGCGGTGACACCGATGGTGCATTGTCACCAAACTTGCGCTTGAGCTGCTTTTCCAGGCGGCGTGCTTCGGCTTGCGCTTCAAGCACCGGATTTCCAATGCTTTCCTGGCCAAAGGTGCGTTGAACCCAGCCAGTGTTTGACTGGCGAAATCTTTTTTGTTTGTCGTCCCAGATGACGGTACCAGATTGGAATTTTGGCAAGACCGCGAAGATACCATTGGGTCCAATTACGGCGTGTGAAGCGGAGAGCTGATAGTGGTAGATGCTGTAAGTGTCATCCAATGCCTTTAGTGCTTTGGAAAGTGCGTCGTCCGGGCGGGGCTCGCGGACGTAGCGATTGGTGAGGTGGATGCCGACATTTGACATTAGAAAGCCAAGCAGAAGTGTGTAAAGCGGTATATATGGTCTGTCTGGCCACATGAATGACACGACAAGGCCGCCAACTAATGTTGCGAGGCCGATGAAGGAAAGTGCCTTTGCAATCATGCCGTAGCGCTTTACGAGCGGTTTGTTGTCTATGATGCGCACGGGGATTATGCGGTTGGTTGGATGATTGTGGTGGCTGCCGCTATTCGCGCCTGCAGTTTGTCTATCATGTTGGTTTGGGCGGCAGTGGCGGCAGCCACTAGTGCACTTCGGATAGCGCGTGCGTTGGAGCGGCCGTGCGCCTTGATTGCGATGCCGTTTAGACCAAGCAGTGGCACACCGCCCACTTCATTCGGGTCAAGGCCGCGGCGCGCATTTTGAATTGCAGATTTCGCAAGCAAACCGCCGAGCATTGCAATGGGGCTGGTTTTGAATGCATCTTTGATTAGGGTGCCGACGAGTCCGGCGACTGCTTCCGTAACTTTCAGGGCTACATTGCCAGTAAAGCCATCCGTAACAATCACATCGGCACCGCCACCAAACATCTCTTTGGCTTCTATGTTGCCGATGAAGTTTAGTTTTGCAGTGGCAAGCAAGCGATGCGCGGCCTGAGTTAGTTCGTTGCCTTTGCTGGGTTCCTCGCCATTTGATAGCAGTCCGATGCGGGGATTGGCGATTCCCAGCACGGTCTCGGCGTATACGGCGCCCATAATTCCAAACTGTAAAAGGTACTCGGGTTTGCAGTCAGCGTTGGCTCCAATATCGAGCAGGATGCAGCGGCCGTTCTTTACGGGCAGTGTTACGGTAAGCGCTGGGCGGCGCACTCCGGCGATCCGTTTTAGCACCAGGAGTCCGTTGGCAAGCGCTGCGCCGGTATTTCCAGCCGTAACAAATGCGTCTGCTGCGCCAGTTTTGACGAGCTCAAGTCCGCGCGCGATTGAGTTCTTGGTTTTTTGGCGGGACGCAAACGCGGGCCGCTCCGCATGGGTGAGGCGCTCAGGCGCATGCTCTACCGAAATATTCGCAGGTACTTGTTCCCCAGCTGCGCGTGTTAGCGCGGAACGTATTTGTGTTTCGTTGCCGGTGAGAATGATGTGCCAGCCGAATTCCCGCACGGCTGCGAGCGCGCCGAGAACTTCAGGCTGTGGATAGGCATCGCTGCCCATCCCGTCAAGAGCAATGCGCATCGCTATATTGCCGTTCCATTGAATCTAGCCGGAAGCAGTTTAATTAGCCGAGAAGGCGTATTTGTCTGCGCTGGCATGGTACGTTGGCTGCCGCAGGCAGTCAAAGAGTACCACTTCACGCTGGTACGTGGAGAGCAATTGGAGCATCAGGCTGGGCAGATTGCTCGCCGCGAGCAGTTGCTGTTTCTCAAGCATGGGTATTTGCAAAATATAAGCTGCGAGAAATGCCAGAGCGTCCGTGTTCGCGGGAATGTCATCTGGCTCAATTCGGAGTTCCATCACCTGGGACAGCAGTTTGGCGTAGCGCAGTAGCAGTGCGCGCAGTTTGCGGTCAACGCTAGCCAGATTGTCGGCGGCACTACTAGGCAGCGGAAAGTCGCGCACCGTTGCAGTTAGGAATGGCTGGTCGAAATGCAGCAGCATTAGTTCCACGCGGTTGCATCCAGTGACCGTTATGTTTAGACGCTTGTCTGGCAACGGTTCCATCTGGGTGATTTTGACGGCGCAGGCAATGCGGTTTGGTTCAGCCGGGGCGGCGTTTGCTTCTTCACCGCTGCTTATAAGTGAGACAACGAAGGGCTGCATCTCGCTTAGGCAGTGGTGCACCATGGTGCGGTAGCGCTCCTCAAAAATATGCAGCTTGAGCGGTGTGCCGGGGAAGACCACGGTGTTAAGGGGAAAGACTGGTAATTTGTCCATGCTATGAGTGCGGTGCAGTTGTTCGGGTGTCGGGCAACAATTTTTGGTGGTTTCGAGGGTTGATGTTTCGGAATGGTTGACCTGAGCAGCGTGAATGTTATAATGTGAAAGTTGGCGCTCGTGGCGGAATTGGCAGACGCGCTAGGTTGAGGGCCTAGTGACCGAAAGGTTGTGTGAGTTCAAGTCTCACCGGGCGCACTCAGTTTGTTTCCCATAAATGGATTGTATCACTTACCCCTTAGAGCATGGCAGTTATTCGAAATAGTCTGACGATTGATGGTGTGGCCGTTGCGGAACTAGTTGCCTTTGCGGATGCGCGCGGTGAATTTCGGGAGACGTTTCGGGCTGAGTGGTTCCCGCAGGCTGGTTGGGGGCAAGTTCAGTCCAACCGCAGTGATTCACAGGCGCACGTAATGCGCGGACTGCACTTCCATCGGAACCAGACAGACTACTGGTTGGTTACCGCCGGCAGTATCAAAGTGGGTTTGTGTGACTTGCGGCGCAACTCGCGCACGTTCCGCGCGGTTGAAGTAATGGAGTTGTCAGCAGCTGTCGAGCGCGGATTGTTTATCCCGGTGGGAGTGGCGCATGGTTTTTACACTTTGACCGACGCCACTGTTACGTACCTCGTGAACAATTATTACGATGCCTCGGATGAGTATGGAGTTGCTTGGGATGATCCTGAGCTTGGCGTGCCATGGGGCGTGAAGAATCCGATTGTGTCGGAGCGTGATGTGCACAACCCGCTATTCAGGAATTTGCCAGCCACGATTTGCCCGTAGCACTCAAAGTGAAGGTTTTAGAATTGCAAGGTTTGGGGCGGCCAACACGCATTGTTGGGGTGTTAAGCAGCGGTGCGTAAGCGGAGTTTCGACTGGTGCGGATTTACGGGTTCTGTACTATCGGATTAAAGAAGTAGTAGACTGCGCGGCTTATGTCCGCCATGTGGCGTGAGTTTTCATCCCAGTACGTATTGCCAGGCACCCATATGTAATAGACAAGCGCATAATCGCCACCGGGCGTGAAGACTAATCCCGCGTCACCAATTGGTTCACCGTCTGCCCATCCGTGTTTGTGGGAGACACGCACGCCTTCGGGTACTCCGGCTTGGATTAGAACGGCGATTTTGTTGCTTGCGAGGTAGTTAATCATCGTTGTGCACTCCACCTCGGAGTACGCCCCGGGAAATGTGTTATTCAGTAGGTTTGGTTTGCCCACGCTGCAGTTGTATATCCCTTCCAGCAGACGCCCCATGTCTGACGGTGTTGTTTGCATGTATGCGTCGGGGGCTGTGGAAATGTCAGTGCGTTTGTTTGCTGGTGTGTAGCGGAAGCCGGGTGCATCGGTTGAGTCGTATGTCCCGCCAATGAAGGTGCCCGACATTCCCAGCTGGGCGATGGTAGTGTTTAGGCGGTAGAGCCCGTTTCCGGTGTTCTGGTCGCCAATCCATGCAATCAGTAGATTGGTGGTCCAATTGGAACTTTGGGTGATTGATTTTTCAACGAGATCAAGCTCGTATGGCAGTGCATCATCGTTGGACTGCCGGTAGAACTCTGCCATGATTGGTATTTTCAGGATGCTCATGCCCGAAAATGCGATATCCGGTTCGGTTGGTAACGCAGTGCCGTTCAGGGTGTTGAAATGAATTTTGGCGTTTCTTTGGAGATCGACAAGATAAAAGCTCAGCAGTCCCTCGAATTTTTGCAACGCTAAATACTGTTTGATCTGCGCTTCGAGTAGCGACAGGTGGGGACGAAAAGTATCGCTTGGCAGGGCATGCAGCTGCGCAGTTCGGTTTGTGGGCGAAAGCAAGGCGGTGTTAATTGCGCTGACAGCGCGTGGGACATCCAGGCTGGTGCCGGCCCCGGTAAGCAGAGTAACCATGGCAGTTGCGTCGGCGGCTGCTGAACCTGATGCGGTTCCGTAGCGCGATGCGACGTCAACGAGGAACGCCTCTAGGGCGGGAGTGCTGAGAGACGCAATCAATCGCGCGCTGGTGGGCTGAGTAGATTGTGTTCGGCCAAGCAGCGCACCCCAGAAGCTAACATCTTTTGCAGGTGGTATTTGCGCGAGGGTGGCTTCGAAATCGATCTTGAATTCTACAAGTGTGGGGCTGAGCTGGAACGTGTCCCGTGCGTACGTCAGGGATAGCGGCGCAAGGAAGATGCTTTCTAAGCGCGTTTGGGCCGATGCGCGGGACAGCCCCCCGACTGGGATTCCGCCGATAGTGGTAAATGCTGGCAGCTGCAGTGAGATGCGGAAAACTGGGGCGAGGCTGTAAGCGAGCAGGGCGCATGCACTGAGCGCGCAGGCTATGGCTAGCAGGTAGCTGGTCTTTGCGATTGCGCCCCGACCCGGCCGGTATGTTTTGCGTGATCGCAGGCTGTAGATATTTCCTCTTAACATACTTGGTGGTGCGAGCCTTACTTGAGATAGTGGTCGTGTAGGTTGCGCTGGAGATGTTTACTGTTGAGCATTCATGGCCGTGATAATTTTGCGTAGGCTAAGTGCAGGCCGACTGGCTGTTTTATGTGTGAATAGTAGTTAGCATAACATTATTGGGTTTGGCTTTGGTAGACTGTGCGCTTCGGAATTAGCACATGGAACTGTCTGGCGTAATTCATTATTTGGGTGATCTGCTTGGGCAGGTAATCGAGCAAGTGGAGAGTGCCGAGGGCTTTCGTCTCGAGGAGCGGGTGCGCGGGTTGGCGAAGAGACGCAGGGCCGGCGAGGGCTCGGGCAGCGAGCTTTCAGCAATGATTGACGGGATGGATGCAAATGCTGCGCGTGTCGTTGCTGCGGCATTTGCAGTCTATTTTGACCTCGTAAACTTGGCAGAGGACGCGAACCGGGTGCGGGTGCTGCGCGATCGGGAGCGGCTTGCCGGAGCCGAGCCAATCGAAGGTTCGATCGCTTTCGCATTAAAAAGTGCGCGTGACGGCGGTGTGGCGCGCAGCGCGGTGGAGAGCGTGCTGGCTAGTCTGCGAATTGAGGTAGTACTCACAAGTCATCCCACAGAGGTGAAGCGGCGCACGGTTTTATCAAAGCTGGCGCGAATTTCCAATCACCTGCGTTTGCTCGAGCTTGACGATCTGCTCGATGGGTGAGGTCTTGTCACGCTCGGCAGGTTTAAGGTCGGCGCGTTGCTCCGGCGGCGTGGCTTTGAGTAAGGCTTCGGCATGGGCCACAGTAATGGTGTTGCTGGCCACCATCAGCTCCACCGCCTCCACCTGGCGGGCGGCCTTCATGTTGCGCAAGATGCGCGTCACATCCGGGGTGAACTGGTGGTCTTGCAGCAGGGCAATGGCTTCGGGGCAGATGCCGGAGAGCAGGTTGATACGCCGGTTGATGGAGCTCAGGTTGACATTGAAGGCGCGCGCCAGGCGCTCTTTGCTCACGCCCCGGTCAATGGCGCGGCGGATCATGTAATGTTCTTGGATGGTGGAGAGCCTATTGACTCGGTGGTTGTAGCTGTAGGTTTCGTCGTCTTTGGCAAACAGGCAAGCCACCTCGTTCAGCCCTAGTTCTTTGAAGGCCAGGACGCGCAAATGGCCGTCGAGCAGCAGGTATTCAGACTTGCTGGCATCGGGCTGGATGACGGCCAGTGGTTCGATCAGACCAATTTCATGGATGCTTGATACGATTTGCTTGTA
>OFRD01000025.1_pt1 | contig 47328 bp, 48 predicted proteins | sample 1543041 | NCBI WGS metagenome assembly OFRD01 (sample SAMN07774234, study PRJEB24372) | wastewater metagenome | isolation source: Exp Tend CN 100WW | collected 2016-02
GGGGGTGACAGGTTATGGGCATCGACCCCCGATCAGGTCGGGGTGACAGGGGTTCTGCGTTCAGCGCAGCCCTTGTCCACCTGCAAACTCGGCTCGCTGAATCAGCTCGACCTTGTAACCATCGGGGTCGGTCACAAAGGCGATCACGGTGCTGCCGCCCTTGACCGGGCCGGCCTCGCGCGTCACGTTGCCGCCGTTGGCCTTGATCTTTTCGCAGGCGGCATACGCGTCGGGCACGCCTAAAGCGATGTGACCGTAGGCGGTGCCCATCTCATAGCTCTCAACGCCCCAGTTCCAGGTCAGCTCCAGCTCGGCGTGGTCGGGGTTGCTGCCGTAACCCACAAAGGCCAGCGAGTATTTGTACTCGGGGTTTTCGGAGGTGCGCAGCAGTTTCATGCCCAGCACCTGCGTGTAAAAGTCAATTGAGCGTTGCAGGTTGCCCACGCGCAGCATGGTGTGAAGAAGTCTCATTTTTGAGTTCCGGTGGTGGCTGAAGTGGGCATGTCAAACACCAGGCAGGCGGTGCTGGCATGGGCATAGAGTGTGCCATCCGGCCCGACCAATCGCGCTTCGGCGGTGGCCAGCTGACGGCCGCAGTGCACCACTTGGCCAATGGCCCGTACGCGCTGCACTTTCGGGGTCAGGGCCTTGACCAGTTTCACGCTCAGATCGGCCGTGGTGTAGCCGCGTCCCGGCGGCATCATGGTGTGCACGGCGCAGCCCAGAGCCGAGTCAAGCAAGGTGGCAAACCAGCCCCCATGTACCGTGCCCAGTGGGTTCATGTGCTGCAGGCCGGGCGTGCCCTGAAAAATCGCCTGGCCCGGGCTGACCTCGATCAACACAAAGTCCAGTGTTTTGGCGATGCTGGCGTAGGGCAGCTCGCCAGAGAGCAAGCCTTGCATGACCTCTAAGCCAGTTTTGCCCGCGATTTGGTCGGGGCGGGCCACGCCGGGGCCTGCGCCCGCATTCAGGCGGGTTCGTATTTCTTGTTCTTGCGCCATCCAGGCGTCGAGCAAATTGACCGGTGTGTTCATGGTGTTGTCGAGATCAAAAAAGAAGGATGTTTCATGCCCGAGGGCAGCTGTTTGTGCTGACGATTTCATCAAAGACTCAGCTTGCCTCGGTTCAGGCCCCCAAAGCAACCACATTGGCGACTTGCCGGGGTCTGTTCACGGGCTTTCTCACGCGTCGCTTCAAGTACCATTACCCGAATTCAATTCGCCCGATGCCGGGTATTAACGGAGAAAGCCATGTTCAGCCATGTGATGTTGGGTGTGAATGACCTCGAGGTCTCCAAAAAGTTTTATGACGCCGTGCTCGGCACCCTGGGCCACGGCCCCGGCGTGGCCAACAAAAACCGCTATTTTTACCGCAGTCCCACGGGCACCTTCGCCATCACCACGCCCATCAACGGCGAGCCCGCCTGCCACGGCAACGGCAGCACCATTGGGTTCACCGTGCCATCGGCCGAGCAGGGCGATGCCTTCCATGCGGCGGGCGTAGCCAACGGCGGCACCACTTGCGAAGACCCACCCGGTTTCCGTGAAACGCCAGCGGGCAAGCTGTACCTGGCTTATTTGCGCGACCCGGACGGCAACAAGCTCTGCGCCTTGCATCGCCCTGGATGAAGGCTCCCCCCAGACTGCAGACCCTCGTCGACGAGGGGCTGATCGACACCGTGGTGCGCCAGCTCATGAGCGGCAAGGAGGCCATGGTGTTCGTGGTGCGCTGCGGTGACGAAACCCGCTGCGCCAAGATTTACAAAGAAGCCACCCACCGCAGCTTCCGGCAAGCGGTGGACTACACCGAAAACCGCAAGGTTAAAAATTCGCGCTCTGCCCGTGCCATGGCCAAGGGCAGCAAGTTTGGCCGGCAAGAACAGGAAGCCGCCTGGCAAAGCGCCGAGGTCGATGCGCTTTACCGCCTGGCTGCAGCTGGGGTACGTGTGCCCAAGCCCTTTAACTTTTTTGATGGCGTGCTGCTGATGGAGCTGGTGACCGACGCCCATGGCGACGCCGCGCCGCGTCTGAACGATGTGGCCTTCACGCCCGAGCAAGCGCGGCAGCACCACGCCACCCTGATCGCCGAAGTGGTGCGCATGCTTTGCGCGGGGGTGGTGCACGGTGACTTGTCCGAGTTCAACATCTTGTTGGCGCACTTGCCGGGTGAAGGCGACCAGCCTGGGGTGGACGAGCCGGTCATCATCGACCTGCCGCAGGCGGTGGATGCTGCGGGTAACAACCACGCCCAACGCATGCTGCTGCGCGATGTGGGCAACCTGCGAGATTTCTTCGGTCAGTTCGCGCCCGAACTGCTCCAGACCGAATACGGCCCCGAAATCTGGAGCCTGTATCAGGCCGGTCTGTTGAGCAACGAGACACCGCTGACAGGTCACTACGAGCGTTCAACTGCCGATGTGGACATGCAGGCCGTGTTGCGCGAAATCGACGACGCCCGCGACGAAGAGGCTGCACGTCGTTTGCGCATGGCCACGCCTGCAGCTTGAGGATCGGCCATTCTTCCCATGTCGCCCACGCCCATGCCTGTCGCAGCGCCTGTCGCCGTGCCTGCATCACGTTCTGCGCTGGAACCCCATGCCGTTTCGCGCCTGCGCACCGCGCGTCTGGCCCGAAGCGCCAAACCCTTCATGGCCCGTGGTGGCATCAAGGGCGAGCGCTGCCCCGGTTGTCGTTTGGTGCCTAGCCATTGCTTGTGTGACGTGCGTCCCGAAGTGCCGACGACGTCAGGCATGTGTTTGCTGATGGCCGACATCGAACCGCTCAAGCCCAGCAACACCGGCTGGCTGATTGCCGATGTGGTGCACGACACCTTTGCTTTTGGTTGGGCCCGCACCGAAGTCGACCCTGCTCTGCTGGCGCTGCTGGCCGATCCGCAGTGGCAACCTTATGTGGTGTTTCCGGGTGAGTTTGTTGCGCCCGAGCGTGTGGTGCACTCGGTACAAACCACGCCATCAGGCAAGCGGGCACTGTTCATTTTGCTTGACGCTACTTGGCCCGAGGCGCGCAAGATGTTCCGCAAAAGCCCGTACCTGAATGCCTTGCCTGTGCTCAGCCTGAACCCTGAACAGGTCTCGCGCTACCAGCTGCGCCGCTCGCGCCGTGATGACCATTTTTGCACCAGCGAAGTCGCATCGCTTTGCCTGGAGCTGGCAGACGAATCCCATGCCGCACACACCTTGCAGGCCTATCTGGACGTGTACACCCACCATTACCTGCAAGCCAAACACCAGTTGCCGCCTGACTTGAACGGGCCTGCGCATTTACAGTTACGGGCATTGAATCTGGCGTGAACCGCCCCCCTTAAGTTGAAAGGAGACCTTTGTGTCCAACAATGCATCTACTCACCCAGTCGTCATTGCCCGCACGGTCGAGCGCCTGGTCATTGGCCAGGCCACATCCGATGGCGCAGGCGTCAAGCTCAGCCGCATCCTCACACAAGATTTGCAGCACCGGCTTGACCCATTTTTGATGCTCGATGCCTTTGGCAGCGACAAGCCCGATGACTACATTGCCGGTTTTCCTGACCACCCGCACCGGGGCTTTGAAACCGTGACCTACATGATTGCCGGGCGCATGCTGCACCGCGACAGCGCGGGCCACGAAGGCCTGTTGCAAAACGGCGGCGTGCAATGGATGACCGCAGGCCAAGGCGTGATCCATTCCGAAATTCCGCAGCAAGCCGATGGCGTGATGGAGGGCTTTCAGTTGTGGCTGAACTTGCACAGCTCAGAAAAGATGAACGCCCCTTGGTACCGTGATTTCCAAAACGACCAGCTGCCGCAGTTCCAAACCCCAGAGGGCGTGGCGGTCACGGTGATCGCCGGGGCCAGCCACAGCGTGCAAGGCGCGGTCAGCCGCGAGATCACCCAACCGGTTTATCTGGATGTGCACATGCCCCAAGGCACGCGCTTTGAGCAGACGCTGCCCGCTGGGCACAACGCCTTTGTGTACGTGTACCGGGGAGAAGTCAGCATCGCAGGGCAAACCGTACCCGTGCAGCGCATGGCGATTTTGGCCAACACGGCTCAATCCGACGGGGTGGTCATCGAGGCCAGCGCCGATGCCAAGCTCATCTTGGTGGCGGGCCAACCGCTCAAGGAGCCCATCGTTCAATATGGCCCGTTTGTGATGAACACCAAAGAAGAGATCTACCAGGCTTTGGCCGATTTTCGGGATGGGCGCTTGGGCGAAAAAGCCTGAGGGGGGGCGTGTGAGGCGTCAGGCCTTGAACGCGCGTACGAATTCGGCGGCGTTGTCACCCACCTGCTGCGCAGAACGCCCCGGCGCGTACAAGGCCGAGCCAAGGCCAAACCCGCTGGCCCCAGCGCTTTGGTAAGCGGCCATGTTGCCGGGCGTGATGCCACCGACTGGCATCAAGGCGGCTTCTGGGGGCAGCACGGCCCGAAGGGCTTTGACGGTGGCCGGTGAAATCATTTCGGCTGGGAACAGTTTGAGCCCGTGTGCCCCCGCATCGAGTGCCGCAAAAGCTTCGCTGGGTGTGGCCACACCAGGCAGCACCACCATGTTCAGGGCCAAGGCTTGCGCCACGACCGCAGGGTTGAAGTTGGGGGCCACGATCAAGCGGCCCCCGGCTGCGTGCACGTCTTTGACATGCTGCGCGTTCAGCACTGTGCCTGCGCCAATCAGGGTTTGCGGAAATTGCTGCGCCAGCGCGGCGATGCTTCGCAAAGGCTCGGGCGAGTTGAGCGGCACTTCGATGATGGCAAAGCCGCTGGTCACCAACGCTTCGCCGATGGCCGGTGCCTCTGCGGGCGTGAGGCCGCGCAGGATGGCGATCAGGGGCAGTTGGGTCATGGCTTGTGCCAAGAGCGCATGCGGGGTGGATGTGGGGTTCAAGGTGTTCATGGCGTGCGCGTTAAATTGACGGCCAAGGCATGCAAACCTGCCCAAGTGGCTTCGGCCCCCCGCCGCTGGCAGGTCAAGCCCAAATGTTGCAGGGCGAGGGTGTAACGCCGCGTGAGGGCATCGCTGCCCATCAAAATCAATGGGGCTGCATTGGCCTTGTTGGCTGTATCGACCTGTGTGCGCAGCTCTTCGCCAATCAGCAAGCCCGACAAATAGCCAGGCAGAACAGCTGCGCTCATGCGTTCAAACAAGCCCAGTGTGCGCACCGCAAACAGTTTGTTGAGCACGCTGCCCGCTTGCTGGCTTTGGTCTATACCGCGTAAGAAAGCCGTTTCATCAAAAGCACCATTCAAGTCCAGCGTCTTGCCCAAAATTGAATGCTGGCTCATCAGGGCAAACACCTCACCCGTCATGAAGGTCTGGAAACGCGTGACGCGGCCGCCTTGCACTTGCGCCCACTTACTGTGTGTGCCGGGCAGCACCAGTGTGGCGCTGTCGCGGCCTGCCAGTTGCAGTGCCCCGAAAATTTGCACTTCTTCGCCACGCATCACGTCGGGAACGTTCAAAGGACCGCCCGACATGCAGCTCAAGCCGGGCACCAAGGCGATGCGATCGGGTTGCAGCCACAAAAGGTGTTGACCCAGTTCGTCAAAGCCAGCGGGGCAGGGGCAGTAGGGCGCTTCTTGCCAGCCCTGTCGGCTGCCTGCCATGCCCGATATCAGGCACAGCGCATGGGGCGAGTCCATCCAGTCGCCAAAGAGTTCATTGAACACGGCTTCAAACTGACCGAGTGGCACGCTCAGGATGCCTCGTGCAAATTCACGCGATTCAAGCACCTGACCGGCGGGCCCAAGGCGCGCACCACGCAGTGAAGTGGTACCCCAGTCGATGGCGATCAAGGCGCGCTGGGCGAGGTTCATGCTTGGGGGGCTTTCGCCGAGCTCAGCACCTTCAGCACGGCTTCACGTTGCGGCAAGGGCGCGACCGCGCCGTAACCTTGCACAGACAAAGACGCTGCAACGTTGGCGTAAGCGGTGGCGTCCCACAAGGATTGGCCACACGACAAACGCGCCAGCAAGTTGCCCGCAAAACAATCACCTGCACCTGTGGCGTCCACGGCCTGAACTGCATGGCCGGGCACCAGGCGCTGCTGATGCCCGTCGCTGGCCAGGGCACCGTCGGCGCCTAGCTTGAGCACCACTTGTGCTGCGCCTTGGGCGTGGCTCCAGCCGATGATGTCTTGCGCTTGCGTGAGGCCGGTGAGCGCCGTCATGTCTTCCATGCTGGGCAAAAACAGATCGCACAGGCTGACCGCGTGGCGCATGCAGGCTTGAGCGCGGTCGAGTGGCCAGAGCGACAAACGCAAATTGGAGTCGAGTGCCACTTGCGTGCCAGCGGTGCGGGCATGGCGCATGGCCGCAAAGGCCGCGTCGCAGGCCGATGCCGAAATGGCCAATGAAATCCCTGACAGGTGCAGCCACTGGCTTTGAGCAATGGCTTCGCCCCAGTGCTGCGCCACATCTTGCACTTGCATGCGGCTGGCGGCTGATCCGGCACGGGCGTAGCTGAAGTTGTGGCCCTGCGCATCGTGACTCACAAAGTACATGCCCGTGGGCGCTTGGGCGTCGCGCACCACGGCGGTGGTGTCGACGTTTTCGCGCTGCCACAAATCCATCAGGCGATCCCCCCAGCGGTCTGTGCCCAAGCGGCTGAGGTAGGCCACACGGGCACCCGCGCGGGCGGCGGCAATGGCGGCGTTGCTGGTGTCGCCGCCGAAGCCTTGCAGGTACATGGGTGGTGCGTCAACTGGCTGGTTTTTGGTCTGGTTGAACTCGACCATGGCTTCGCCCAAGGCGACGATGTCGAGCGCTTTGATGGAGGTTGTCACTTCAAACCGTTCAAGGCTTTGGCAGGGTAACCGGGCCGGGTTTTGCAGTCTGCGATGTACTGTTCGATGATGGCCTCGAAGCTGGCATCGGCTTTCAGGCCCAGGGCATTGGCGCGGTCAAAGGTCGAACCCTTGGCCCAGTTGGCCACAATGCCCGCAACGCGTTCATCGCGTTCAAACTTCACGCGTGCGCGAACGGTCGGGCCCGCCACTTTTTCAAGCGCAGCCAGCATGTCGCTCACCTTCACATTCAGGCCCGGCAGGTTGAGTGCCATGCGCCCACCCAGGGCTTCGCGGCTGGCTTCGAATACGGTGATCAGGCCGTGGATGGTGTTGCCCGGCGATGACACGGGGTGCGATACATCCGGGTCCACCGGGCAGGTGGTATCGGTGCCCGCCAGAGGCTCGCGGATGATGCCGCTGAAAAACGAGGACGCCGCGCCATTGGGTTTGCCGGGGCGCACTGTCACCGTCATCAGGCGTGCTGCACGGCCGTCGATGAAGCCTTTGCGGGTGTAGTCGGCCACCATGTACTCGATCATCAGCTTGTGCGTGCCGTAAGAGGTTTGCGGCGTGGGCAAGGTGGTGTCGGTCACGCGTTCTGGCATCGGGTTGCCTACGTCGGGGCCGAACACCGCCACCGAGCTGGCAAATACAAAGCGCGATGCTTTGCCCGATGCCCGAATGCTGTCCAGTAGCAAGCGGCTGCTGTCTACGTTGGAGCGCAGGCCCAGATCAAAGTCGAGTTCGCATTCGCCCGACACGGCCGATGCCAAATGAAAAACGCCGTCAAAGCCGCTCTTGAACAAATCGCCTTGTTCCAGCATGGGGCCAGCGTGGCCCTTCACGCGCGGATCGGCCAGCAGGTCGGCAGGGGCCGGGAAAAGGTCGGCAATGACCAGTTCGCTCACGCTTTGGCCATTCAATTGACCACGTTTCAAAATTTCACGGGCCAGGCGGGCACCTATAAATCCGGCACCGCCGGTGATCAAAATACGCATAAAAATTCTCCTGAATGAGGGAACGAATAAGGGGTATCAAAACCCGGATGTCATACCGGGCTTGATCGGTTCAACGTATCGGGCTGTCATGCCGGGCTTGATCGGCTTAACGAACCGGTCTGTCATGCCAGGCTTGATCGGGTTAACGTACGGGTCTGTCATGCCGGACTTGATCCGGCATCCATGGTGGTGCACAGATGGATCCCGGGTCAAGCCCAGGATGACAAAGCCATTGGAGCCCGGGATGACAAAGTCATTAGAGTTCACGATGACAAAGTCATTGGCGCTCGTGACGACCATCTCAATGGTTGTCTTTGGGCACGGCTGCGCCGCGTTGGCCAACCAGAAAGTCCATGTCGGCGCCTTCGTCGGCTTGCAGCACATGGTCGATGTAGAGCTTCCAATAGCCCGACTGCATGGCAGGTGCTGGCTTTTCCCACAAAGCCAATCGGCGCGCCAGCTCTTCGTCACTGATGAGCAGTTGCAGCTTGCGCTCGGGCACGTTGAGTTCAATCATGTCGCCGTTTTGCACCACGGCCAGCGGGCCACCGGCAGCGGCTTCGGGCGTGGTGTGCAGCACCACGGTGCCATAGGCGGTGCCGCTCATGCGGGCATCGCTGATGCGCACCATGTCGGTGATGCCTTTGCGCAGCACCTTGGGTGGCAGTGGCATATTGCCCACTTCAGCCATGCCGGGGTAGCCCTTGGGGCCGCAGTTCTTGAGCACCAAAATGCAGTTTTCGTCCACATCCAGGCTCTCGTCGTCGATGCGCTTGTGAAAGTCATGGCTGTCCTCAAACACCACGGCACGCCCGGTATGCACCATGAGCGCAGGCGTGGCCGCGCTGGGCTTGATGACCGCGCCACGCGGGGCCAGGTTGCCACGCAAGATGGCGATGCCCGCTTTTTCCTTGAAGGGTTCGTCGAACTTCTTGATCACGCGCGGGTCGTAGTTCACTGCGCTGGCAATGTTCTCGCTGACGGTCTTGCCGCTCACGGTCACGATGTTTTTGTGCAGCAGGTGTTCGATCTCTTTCATCACCACCGGCAGGCCACCGGCATAACAGAAGTCTTCCATCAGGTGCTCGCCAGACGGCTGCAGGTTCAACAGGCATGGCAACTCGCTGCCCAGTCGTTCAAAGTCGTCCACAGTCAGCTTGAGGCCCAAGCGGCCGGCAATGGCGATCAGGTGGATCACCGCGTTGGTCGATCCGCCAATGGCCGCCAGGGTGCGGATGGCATTTTCGAACGCTTCACGGGTCAGCACTTGGCTGATGGTCTGGTCGGTGTGCACCATCTCGACGATGCGGCGACCCGATTCCCGGGCCAGCACATTGCGGCGTCCATCGACGGCGGGGAAGGTGGCGTTGCCCGGCAAGCCGATGCCCAAGGCCTCGACCATGCTGGCCATGGTGCTGGCGGTGCCCATGGTCATGCAATGGCCGTGGCTGCGGTGCATGCAGCTTTCGGCTTCAAAAAAGTCCGTCAGTTTGAGCGTGCCTGCACGAACCTGCTCGCTCATGCTCCATACGCCAGTACCCGATCCGAGTTCTTGCCCGCGCCATTTGCCATTCAGCATGGGGCCACCCGAGACGCCAATGGTGGGTAAGCCCGCGCTCGATGCGCCCATCAGCAAGCTGGGCGTTGTCTTGTCGCAGCCCATGAGCAGCACCACGCCGTCAATCGGGTTGCCGCGGATGGACTCTTCGACGTCCATGCTGGCCAGGTTGCGGTAGAGCATGGCGGTGGGGCGCAGCAGGGTTTCGCCGAGCGACATGACCGGGAATTCGAGCGGGAAGCCACCGGCCTCGTACACACCGATCTTGACCTGCTCGGCCAGCGTGCGGAAGTGCGAATTGCAAGGGGTGAGTTCGCTGAAAGTGTTGCAAATGCCAATGACGGGGCGACCGTCAAACTGGTCGTGCGGAACGCCCTTGCCCTTGACCCAACTGCGGTAGGCAAAGCCATCGCGGTCTTGACGGCCAAACCATTGCTGGCTGCGGAGCTCTTCGGGTTTTTTGCGGGGAGTCTGGCTCATGGGGGCATCCGGTGTGAGGTTTTAAAAATAAACAATCGTCAATTCAAAAATACTATCGTATGACGATAGAAAAACAAGTGGCCTTGTAAAGCCTGAGACATGCGTACAAACCCTTGACGCCAAGATGACTGATTGAGGGTTTACCTGAATCGTGCGTCGCATCTCAATCATCATATGATAGGTGCCGCTCAACGACGAACCCCATGATCAAGAATTTCCACGGCCACACACTCGACTTGTTGGGGATCGCCATCTTGTCTGGCCGCTACGCGGTGGGTGCCAGCTTGCCACCTGAGCCTTTGCTGTGCGATGAACTGGGCGTGAGTCGCACCGTGGTGCGTGAGGCCATCAAGTCACTGGTGGCCAAGGGGCTGCTGTTCACTGGCCCCAAGGTGGGCACGCGGGTTTTACCCGACGCCCATTGGAACTGGTTCGACCCCGATGTGGTGGCTTGGCAAGCCCAGTGCGGTTTGACACCAGAATTCTTGAAAGACTTGCAAGAGCTGCGCCGCGTGGTGGAGCCTGCCGCCGTGCGCTTGGCCGCCGAGCGTGCCACGCCCGCAGACATTAGCCTGATTGAAGCCGCTTATGCAGGCATGAAAAAAGCAGTGGAAGAGGGCGGCGATTACGTGACCCATGACATGCGGTTTCATCAAGGCCTGTTGCAAGCCTCGCACAACCGCATGCTGGTTCAAATGAGCAAAGCCCTCAATGCCTTGCTGCGCACCAGTTTTGAAATTTCCACCCGAATCAAGGATGGCCCCAAAAACTCATTGCCCTTGCACCGGGCCGTCCTGAATGCGGTCATTGCCCGCGATCCTGCCAAGGCCGAACGCGCCATCATGGTCTTGATCGAAGGCGCGAAAGACGATATTGATCAAGTACTCGCTTCCCGCAAAAAGCTGCCCGTCGTGTCTGGTCTAGCGACTCCCATCAAAACCCAAGCCAAATCCAAGGCCGTATCCAAAATGCGTATTCAAAAATCAGGGGCACCACTTGCACACGATCATTGATTCTTTTTTCAAGCTGCTGGAGTTTCTGGTGGTGGCTTGCTTGGTGGCCATGGTCATCATGGTGTTTGGCAACGTGGTGCTGCGTTATGGCTTTAATTCGGGCATCTCCATCTCGGATGAAATGTCGCGTTACTGCTTCATTTGGCTGACCTACATCGGTGCCATGGTGGCCATGCGAGAAAAAGGCCACTTGGGCGTGGATACGCTGGTGCGGCGTTTGCCTTTGGTGGGCAAAAAGTGGTGCTTCTTCTTGAGCGAACTGTTGATGTTGGGCTGCAATGTGTTGTTCTTTTGGGGTACTTGGCAAATGCACGAATTGCAGGTCACCAACATTTCTCCGGTCGTGGGCATATCCATGATCTGGATTTACGGCGTTGGTTACGTCACCGCCAGCGTGATGGCGGTGATGAACATCAACCAATTGGTTTTGCTGCTCACTGGACGCTTGAAAGAAGAGGATTTGGTGATGGTGGTGGAGTCTGAGGACAGCGTGGCCATGGATGCCCTGACGCCAGAAGTGCGAGGCCGCACATGACCATCGCCGTATTTGTGTTCAGCTTGCTGGGTGCCATGGCCTTGGGCATGCCCATTGCTTATGCCTTGCTGGTGTGCGGCCTGAGTCTGATGGCTTACATGGCCAGCAACGGCATGATCAACGCCTTCGACAGTCAGATTCTGGCGCAGCGTTTTGTCGACGGTGCTGACAACTTTCCATTGTTGGCGGTGCCGTTTTTTCTGTTGGCAGGTGAGTTCATGAACGCAGGCGGTTTGAGCCGCCGCATCGTGAACTTGGCCATGGCTTGGGTCGGCCATTTTCGTGGTGGACTGGGCTATGTGGCTGTCATGGCAGCCGTCATCATGGCGTCACTGTCGGGCTCGGCAGTGGCCGATACAGCGGCCTTGGCGGCCTTGCTGATACCGATGATGAAGCGGGCCGGTTATGACGTGGGCCGCTCGGCTGGTTTGATCGCATCTGGCGGCATCATCGCGCCCGTCATTCCACCTTCAATTGGTTTCATCATTTTTGGGGTGGCGGCCAACGTGTCCATCACCAAATTGTTTTTGGCGGGCATCGTTCCGGGCATTTTGATGGGCGTCGCCATCGGCCTGACCTGGTGGTGGCTGGCTAAACGCGAAAACGTGAAGCCTGCTCCACGCATGAACATGGCTGAGAGATTGCAAGCCACGCGAGAGGGCATCTTGGCGCTGGGTTTGCCTGTGTTCATTATTGGTGGCATGAAATTCGGTGTCTTCACCCCAACAGAGGCGGCCGTGGTGGCGGCCGTTTACAGCTTTTTGGTGGGTGCTTTCGTGTACCGTGAATTGCAGTGGTCCAAGCTCTATGGCCTGACTTTGGCGGCAGGCAAGACCACGGCTGTGATCATGTTTTTGGTGGCCGCAGCCATGGTCAGTGCTTGGCTCATCACGGTGGCCAATATCCCGGCCGAGGTCGCTCGCATGATGGAACCGCTGATGGGCAACAAGACCTTGCTGATGGTCGTGTTGATGTTGTTGGTCGTGGTGGTCGGCACAGCGCTCGACTTCACACCCACTGTGCTCATCCTGACGCCCGTGCTGATGCCTTTGGTCATCAAGGCGGGTATTGACCCGGTTTATTTTGGTGTGCTGTTCATCATGAACAACGCGATTGGTTTGATCACCCCACCTGTTGGCACTGTGCTCAACGTGGTCTGTGGCGTGGCCAAGATCAACATGGACACCGCATTCAAAGGCGTTTTGCCTTTCTTGTGGGCGCAATTGGCCGTGTTGGCCTTGTTGGTCGCATTCCCTTCCATCGTCATCCTGCCGATGAAGTGGATGTTGAGTTGATTTTTTAACCCTGTGCTTTTTATAAAGGAGACATTCATGTTGAAACGCAGAAATCTGGTGACCCTGATCGCGGGCACTTTCCTGGTGGCATCCAGCGCCATGGCGCAGTTTGCCGATCGCAACATCAAGTTCACCAACGGCGTGAACGAAGACCACCCGGTTGGCGTGGGCGTCAAGAAAATGCAGGAAGTTCTGGCAGCCAAAACGGGCGGCAAAATGAAGATCACCGCCTTCTGGGGCGGCGCAGCAGGGGGCGACTTGCCCGCCACACAGGCTTTGCGTGCGGGCACCCAAGAAATGGTGTGCACCTCCAGCTCACCACTGGTGGGCATCATCAAAGAGTTGGGCGTGTTTGATCTGCCATTTTTGTTTGCCAACGAAAAAGAAGCCGATGCCGTGCTCGACGGTGCTGCCGGTAAATACTTCAATGCCAAGCTCGAAGCGGTGGGCTTGGTGAATCTGGCTTACTGGGAAAACGGTTTCCGAAACCTCACCAACAGCAAGCGCCCGGTTACCAAGTTGGAAGACTTTGACGGTGTGAAAGTTCGCGTGATGCAGAACAACATTTTCTTGGACACATTCAAGACCCTGGGTACCAACGCCGTGCCCATGGCCTTTGGCGAGGTGTTCACGGCTTTGGAAACCAAAACCATCGACGGCCAGGAAAACCCCTTTGTGACCATTGAAACTTCCAAGTTCAATGAAGTGCAAAAGTACCTCAGCGTGACGCGCCACGCTTACACCCCTTTCTTGATCCTTTACAGCAAGAAACTGTGGGACCAGCTCAACCCGCAAGAGCAAGCGGTGTTGCGTGAGGCTGCCATTGAGGGCCAAAAAGTGCAACGTGCGGCCAACCGCGCTTTGAACGAAAAATCTCTGACGAGCCTGAAGGCCAAGGGCATGCAAGTTAACGAGGTCAGCGCTGCCGAGCAAAACCGCATTCGTGCCAAAGTCGCTTCGGTGTATGACAAGCACAAAGACTCGATCGGTGCCGAAGCCATCAAGGTCGTGCAAGACGAGCTGAAAAAATCACGCGGCGGTTGATCCGTTTAGCCCAGCCCCACAGTCCAAAAGCTGTGGGGCTTTTTTAACGTCTGAATTTGGTGTCGCCATGAAAATCACCCAACTTGAAACCATCCGGCTGGACGAATTTCCCAACATCATCTGGGTTCGCCTGCACACCGATGAAGGCTTGGTCGGTTTGGGCGAAACCTTCATGGGGGCACAAGCTGTTGAAGCTTATTTGCACGAATGGGTGGCTCCCAAGCTGATGGGGCAAGACCCCTTGGCCATCGAGTCACGTCAGCGTGACATCACCGGTTATTTGGGCTGGCGTGGTTCCGGCGTGGAAACGCGTGGCAATTCGGCGGTAGACATTGCCTTGTGGGACATCTTTGGCAAAGCCGCTGGCATGCCGGTGCACACCGCTTTGGGCGGCAAGAGCCGCGACGAAATTCGCGTCTACAACACCTGCGCGGGTTACCAGTACATCCGCAGCAACGTCAACCAGACCAGCAGCAATTGGGGCCTGGGCAACAACGCGGGACCTTATGAAGACCTGCAAGGCTTTTTGCACCGCGCGGACGAGGTGGCCGAATCGCTACTGAGTGAAGGCATCACCGGCATGAAGATCTGGCCCTTTGACATGGCCGCCGAAAAATCGCACGGGCAGTACATCAGCCCGCAAGACCTGAACACCGCGCTGGAGCCATTTCGCAAGATTCGCAAGGCGGTGGGCGACAAGATGGACATCATGGTCGAGTTCCACAGCCTGTGGCGTTTGCCCATGGCGCAAAAAATTTCACGCGCCTTGCAGGAGTTCGACACTTTCTGGCACGAAGACGCGATCCGCATGGACAGCCTGGACCTGCTCAAACAGTACGCCGTGGACTGCAAGGCCTTGATTTGTGCGAGCGAAACGCTCAGCTACAAATGGGGTTTCAAGGATTATTTGCAAACCGGCGTGGCCGGTGTGGCCATGCTCGACCTGAGTTGGTGCGGCGGCCTGACCGAAGCGCGCAAGATCGCAGCCATGGCCGATGCCTGGCAGTTGCCCGTGGCCCCACATGACTGCACCGGGCCAGTGGTGTGGGCCGCATCCACGCATTTGTCTCTGCACGCGCCCAATGCGCTGATTCAGGAGAGCGTGCGCGCCTTCTATACCGGTTGGTACAAAGAGCTGGTGACCGAATTGCCGCAGGTCAAAAACGGCATGATCAGCCTGAACGACAAGCCAGGTTTGGGTCTGGAGCTCTTGCCCGATCTGCATAAGCGAGCCGATGCGGTGGTGCGTCTAAGCCGTTGAGCTGGACTGATCTTCTTTTTTACTTGATCTCTGAAAGATGCCATGAACGCGCCTCATGCAACGTCGCTTTTTGACCTCCGTGGTCGCACGGCCCTGATCACAGGCTCTACGCGCGGCATTGGCTTGGCCTTGGCACAAGGTCTTGCCGAGTCGGGTGCTCGCGTCATCCTTAACAGTCGCCAACAAATCGCTGTGGAGGCCGCGGTAGCCCAACTTCAGGCCTTGGGCCTGGATGCCCGTGGTGCGGCCTTCGACGTGGCCGATCAGGCTTCGGTTGAGGCGGCATTTGCAGACTTTGACCGTACGGACCTGGCCGTTGACATCCTCGTCAACAACGCCGGCATCCAGCACCGCCAGCCGATGCTGGATGTTTCGCTGGAAGACTGGAACCGCGTCATCAACACCAACCTCACGGCGGCTTTTTTGGTGGGTCGGGCCGCGGCGCGCCGCATGATCGACCGGGGTACCGGCGGCAAGATCATCAACATCGGCTCGCTCACCAGCGAGGCGGCACGCGCCACGGTGGCGCCTTACACGGTAGCCAAGGGCGGTATCAAAATGCTCTCTAAAGCCATGGCGGCCGAGTGGGCGCAGCACAACATTCAGGCCAACTCGATTGGCCCGGGCTACATCCTGACCGACATGAACGAGGCGCTGGTGAACAACCCCTCGTTTGACGCCTGGGTCAAAAGCAGCAACCCTGCGCAGCGCTGGGGTCGCCCCGATGAGCTCGTGGGCACCGCCATTTACCTGGCCTCGGGCGCATCCAACTACGTCAACGGCCAGATCATCTATGTGGATGGTGGCTGGCTGTCGGTGCTCTGATTTCCTCGTCACGCATTTCATCTAAGACAAACTTCATGAGCACGCTGATCACCGACGTCAAAGTCATCCTGACCGCCCCCGAAGGCATCAACCTGCTGGTGGTCAAGGTCGAAACCAACCAGCCCGGTTTGTATGGGCTGGGTTGCGGTACTTTTGCTTATCGCCATCTGGCGGTCAAGTGCCTGATTGAAGAGTATCTGCGGCCTTTGGTGGTGGGGCGTGATGTGCACGCCATCGAAGAAATCTGGCAGCTGATGCACCAGAACGCCTACTGGCGTAACGGCCCGATCGAGAACAACGCGATCTCTGGCATCGACATGGCCCTGTGGGACATCAAGGGCAAGCTGGCCAACATGCCGCTTTACCAGCTTTTTGGTGGCAAGGTGCGTGAAGCCGTGCCGATTTATCGCCACGCCGACGGCCAGGATTTGAGCGAGCTGTGCGACAACATCCAGAAGTACCGTGAGCAGGGCATCACCCACATCCGTTGTCAAAGCGGGGGTTATGGCGGTGGTGGTTTTGGCCCTGCTCCCGGCCATGCGCCAGCGCATGCGCCCGATGGGGTGTACCTCGATGCGCGCAAGTACATGCGCGAAACCGTCAAGATGTTTGACGGCATCCGCAGCCGCGTGGGCTTTGATGTGGCGTTGTGCCATGACGTGCACGAACGACTCAAGCCCATTGATGCGATCCGCTTTGCGCAAGCCCTTGAGCCGTTTGACTTGTTCTTTCTGGAAGATGCCATTCCACTCGAAGAAGGTGAATGGATTCGCCAGTTGCGAGACAAGACCAATATCCCATTGGCGCAGGGTGAGTTGTTCAACCACCCCTTTGAATGGCGCAACCTGATCGCTGAGCGCTTGATTGATTTCATCCGCGTGCATCTGAGCCAGGTGGGTGGCATCACACCTGCCCGCAAGCTGCAGTTGTTTGCCGAGCAATACGGTGTGCGCACCGCTTGGCATGGCCCGGGCGACATGTCGCCACTGGCCCATGCGGCCAATATCCACATCGATCTGGCGTCGCGCAATTTCGGGGTGCAGGAGTGGTCAGGCACCGAGCCACCGAATTTTGTGATTCAGGAACTCAAAGGGCCACGCGAGGCCTTGCTCGATGTCTTTCCTGGTTTGCCGCAATTTCGCAAGGGCTATGTCTATGCCAATGAGTTGCCCGGTTTGGGCGTCGATATCGACGAAGTACAAGCCGCCAAATACGCTTGCGACAGTGGCGTGACCACTTGGACGCAAACGCGTTTGATCGACGGCACACTGCAAACGCCCTGAAGCCCTTGTTTGTGGGGCCACAGGGATCGCAAGGGTGTTCAGTCGCTCCAGCGCGTGTGGAACTTGCCTGGACGGTCCACCCGTTGGTAAGTGTGTGCGCCAAAGTAATCGCGCTGTGCTTGCAGCAAATTGGCGGGTAAGCGGGCGGAGCGGTAGGCGTCGTAGTAGCAGAGGGCGCTCATGAACGAGGGCACCGCCACGCCATGCAAGGCACCCATCGCCACGACTTCTCTCAGGTCTTGTTGGCAGCGTGCCATCACGCCCGAAAAGTGGCTGTCCATCAGCAGGTTGTCCAGTGCAGGTGAGCGCTCGTGTGCGTTTCGAATGTCTTCGAGCAAGCGCGCGCGAATGATGCAGCCCGCTCGCCAGACCGAGGCCACCGTGCCCATGGGCAGTGCCCATTGGTGCTCTTTGTCTGCGGCTTTGAGCAGGCTGAAGCCTTGGGCGTAAGCGCAAATCTTGGCGGCCAGCAAGGCTTTCTGAATGCTGCCCAGCACCGTTTGCCGGTCACCCGCGGTCGGGGCAATGGGCCCGGCCAACACCTTGGATGCTTTGACGCGTTCGGGCTGCAAGGCACTGATGGTGCGTGCGAACACGGCATTGGCAATCGTGGGCGCGGTCACGCCCAGGTCGAGTGCGACCTGACTGGCCCATTTGCCCGTGCCTTTTTGTTCGGCGGTGTCGAGGATCAGGTTGACCAGAGCGTCGCCTGTTTCGGGATCGGTGTGCGCCAGAATGTCGGCTGTGATGCCCATCAGGTAGCTGGCCAGCTCACCCTTATTCCACTCCCGGAACACGTCACTCATCTCGGCCGGGCTCATGCCCAGCAAGTTGTGCATCAGCCAATAGGCTTCACAGATGGTTTGCATGTCGGCGTATTCAATGCCGTTGTGCACCATCTTCACAAAGTGGCCCGAGCCACCGGGACCCATCCATTCGCAGCAGGGCTGGCCGTCTTCTGCTTGGGCTGAAATGGCTTGCAGCATGGGCTTGAGCAGCGGCCACGCTTGTGTCGACCCACCCGGCATCAGGGCAGGGCCGCGCAGTGCCCCTTCTTCACCACCGCTGACACCCGCACCCACAAACAAAATGCCGGTGCCCTCCAGCGACTGGATGCGGCGCTGTGTGTCTGTGTAGAGCGTGTTGCCACCGTCCATCACCACGTCGCCAGGGCTCAGCAGTGGGCGCAACTCGGTCAACACGGCATCGACCGCAGCGCCTGCAGGCACCATCAGCCAGATGCGGCGTGGCTGTTGCAGGCTGTTCACCAGTTCGGCCAGTGACTGGACCGCTTGTGCATTCAGGCCTTGTGTGCGCTGGCCAAAGCTGTCGCGTCTGCCTGAATCCAGGTCAAAGCCACTGACAGAAAAACCATTGCGCTCCAGATTGAGCGCCAGGTTTTCACCCATGACGCCCAGGCCCACCAGGCCGATGTCCATCTTCTGCATAGGCTGATTTATCCCCGACCCACAAACGGCATGTTGGTGGCCATCACGGTGGTGAACAAGATGTTGGCAGACAGTGGCAAGCGAGACATGGAGAGGAAAGTCTCGACCACGGCCGACATGTCCATGCGCGGTTCGGCCTTGATGGTGCCATCGGCTTGGGGCACACCTTTGGCCATTTTTTCGGTCATGTCGGAGGCCACGTTGCCAATGTCGATTTGGCCCACGGCGATGCTGAAAGCCCGGCCATCCAGCGATGCGGCACGGGTCAGACCCGAAATGGCGTGCTTGGTGGCGGTATAGGCAATCGAGCCATAGCGCGGCACATGGGCCGAGATGGAACCGTTGTTGATGATGCGGCCCCCTTGCGGGCTTTGCTCTTGCATCAGCTTGAAGGCGTGTGACAGGCAATAAAAAGCGCCGTTCAAGTTGACATCGACCATGCGACGCCAGTCGTCACCCGACACATCACCGGGCAAGGTGGTGGGCAGCGAGATACCGGCGTTGTTGAACAGCAAGTCGAGGCGACCGAACTGGGCGCGGACCTTGTCGAACAGGGCCTTGACCTGGGCTTCGTCAGAGACGTCTGCCGGCATGGCCACGCCATTGGCGGCGTTGGCACCGGCTTTGGCGATGGTTTCTTGCAAGGCTTCGGTGCGGCGACCGACCAGCACCACATGCCAGCCTTCTTGGAGTAAACCGAGTGCGCAGGCCTGACCAATGCCAGAACTGGCGCCTGTGACAAGAGCCACTTTTTTCATGAGAAATTCCTCGTTTGAAATTTAAAAAATCAGGCGGATTCAAGTACGAACTGCAACACGGTTTAACGAGGCGTGAAACACCTCGTGTGGGGTCTTGAAGCCCAGCCGCTTTCTGGGCCTGTGATTCAATCTGTTTTCGATCATAGTCAACTCCTCATCCGTGACTGTTTCCATGCGCCGCTTCTTGGGAATGTATTGGCGCAGCAAACCATTGAAGTTCTCGTTGCTGCCGCGCTGCCAACTGCAATACGGATCGGCAAAGTAGGTCTGGATGCCAAGGGCCTGATCGATGGCCTGGTGATCGGCAAACTCCTTGCCGTTGTCCACCGTCAAGGTCTTCACCCGTGAGTTCAAGGGCTTGAGCTTGGCTTCAATGGCCCGGCCCACCAAATCAGCAGACTTGTTGCGCACTTTGGCCAGCACAGCAAAGCCACTCTTGCGTTCTACCAACGTCACGATGGCTTGTTTGTGAGCCGCGCCAATGACGGTATCACCTTCCCAGTGGCCCACTTGCTTGCGATCTTCAATGTGGCTTGGTCTCTCGCTGATCGGGCGGCGGTTCGGGATCTGGCCACGCCTGTCACGCCCGCACAGGTGGCGTTTGCGCCGGGGCTTTTGGCTGCGCAGGTTCTTGTGTAAATCACCACCGGCGGCTTTGTTCGCATACACATGCAGGTAAACGCACTCGTGGCTAACCGCCACCTTGCCTGCAATCTGCTCGGGGCTCCATTGAATGCCAAGGTAGAAATCCACATCGGACCAGACTTTGGAATCTACACGGCGGGCATTTCGGCTTCGCTGTGCTCGCTCAGACGCCTTGGCGCAGGCTTGTTCGGCTCGATAGCCACGCTGACCTCGGCCACGACTGAGTTCGCGGCTGATGGTGCTGCGGCTCCTGCCCAATGATCGGGCGATCTCGCTGATGGTCTGTTTGGCTTTCAAGAGGCTGTGAATTTGGTATCGTTCTTCTCGGCTGAGGTGCTTGTACATCTGGCAACTTGGACTTGGCGGTTTGAGTGGCCATGATGCCTTGACATCCTCAGCCACCCATTACCGGGTTCATCTTTGTTGCAGTTCGTACTTGAATCCGCCTCAAGCCAGGGCGTCGGCAAAGGCAATTTGCACTTTGAGCGACTGGCTCTTGTCGGCTGCCAGATCGAAGGCTTCGATGGCGCGGTCCACAGGCAAGATGCCCGTGATCACCGGCTTGCCGTTGACCAGGCCTTCGTTCAAAAAGCGCACGGCGGTGGCAAATTCGGCATGGAATCGGAAGGTGCCGCGCATGTCGACTTCCTTGGCCACGATCTGCGTCATGGGCAGGCTGATGTCGCCGCCCATGCCCACGGTGATCAAGACCCCACGCGGTGCGATGGTGTCCAGGCCTACGCGCAAGGCCGCTTCGCTGCCCGAGGCCTCGAACACGGCGTCGAACTGGCCCTTGTCCACCTTGTAGCGGTCGAGTGCGTCGGCCTGGGTCTTGAGGTTGATGGTCTCGTCTGCGCCCATTTCCTTGGCGCATTTCAAAGGCAAATCGGCAATATCGGCGGCCACAATGCGGGCCGCACCGGCGCGGCGCAATGCGCCGATCAACAGTGAGCCGATGGGGCCGCACCCGGTCACCAACACCTGCTTGCCCAGCACGCTGCCCGCACGCTGAATGGCATGCAAGCCGACCGACAAGGGTTCTGCCAAAGCGGCTTCAGACAGGCTCAGGTGGTCGGCAATCGGGTGGGCTTGGTAGCCTTCGATGATCAACTGTTCGCTGAAAGCCCCTTGGATGTGCGGGAAGGGCATGGCGCTGCCGTAAAAACGCATGTTCAGGCAGTGGTTGTGCTGGCCTGCTTGGCAAAAGCGGCAGTGGCCGCAAGGGCGCGAGGGCGAGATGGCGATGCGCTGGCCTATCTTGACGCCGGTGACCGCTGTGCCGAAACCATCCACAACGCCCGAAATTTCGTGGCCCAGAGCGATGGGCTGTTTGATGCGCACAGTGCCAAAGCCGCCATGCTGGTAGTAATGCAGGTCGGATCCGCAAATGCCGCCAAAGGCCACATTCACGCGCAACTGGTGCTCGCCCAAAGCGGGCAATTCGGTGTGTTCAACGCGAAGGTCTTTGGCCGAGTGACAGACAACGGATTTCATGGCAGTTTCTTTGAAATAGATGAATGGATTTTAGAGTGTGGCGGTCACGCCACCATCGACATAAAGGACATGGCCGTTCACAAAGCGTGAGGCGTCAGAGGCCAAAAAGACCGCCGCACCGCCCAGGTCTTGCACATCGCCCCAACGGCGGCTGGGTGTGCGGCCCACCAGCCAGCCGCTGAAGGTGGGGTCGTCCACCAGCTTTTGATTCAACTCGGTTTTGAAGTAGCCCGGGCCGATGCCGTTGACGTTGATACCGAACTGGCCCCAGTCAATCGCCATGCCTTTGGTCAGCATCTTCACTGCGCCTTTGGTGGCGGTGTAAGGCGCAATGCCGGGGCGGCCCAGCTCGCTTTGCACCGAGCAAATGTTGATGATCTTGCCGCGACCCCGTGGGATCATCTTTTTGGCCACCGCCTGACCCACGTAGTACACGCTGTCCAGGTTGGTCTTCATGATGGTGTGCCAGTCGGCATCTTGGTACTCGTGCAAAGGTCCGCGAATTTGCATGCCCGCGTTGTTGATCAGGATGTCGATCGGGCCTTGCGCTTCAATTTGATCCACGGCGGCACGCACACTGTCGGCATCGGTCACATCAAATACCGAGGTGCTGACGGACAAGCCTTGCGCATCCAGGGTCTGGGCTGCGGCATCGACCTTGCTGGCCGTGCGGCCATTCAGAATGACGTGGGCTCCGGCTTGTGCCAGCGCCTCGGCCAAGGCCAAGCCAATACCAGCCGAAGAACCGGTGATCAGGGCGCGACGGCCCTGAAGTTGAAAAGTGTCAAGGACGTTCATTTCATCAGCAACCATTTGAGGGGCATCATCACCAGGCTCGGGAAGGCAATCAAGGCCCCCATGACGACCACTTGGGAGAACAAGAATGGCATGACGCCACGAATGACGTCGTGCATCGGGATGCGGCCCACACCGCACACCACATTGAGCACGGTGCCCACGGGCGGCGTGAGCAAACCGATGGCGTTGTTGATGATGAACAGAACGCCAAAGTAAACCGGGTCAATGCCCGCTTCGCGCACCAAAGGCATCAGCACTGGCGTGAGGATCAGCACGGTGGGCGCAAAGTCGAGCGCTGTGCCCACAATCATCACCAACAGCATCAACATGACCATCAACAAAGTTTTGTTGTCGATGAAGGGGCGCAGGATTTCGACAATCTGTGCGGGAATGTTGGCCACGGTGATCAGCCAGGCCGATACCAGCGCAGCAGCCACCAGAAACATCACGACGGAGGATGTTTTGGCCGCAGCCAGGATGATGCCGTAGAGGTCTTTGAACTTGATTTCGCGGTAAATGAACAGGCCCACTACCAACGAATAAACCACAGCCACCACAGCCGCTTCGGTGGGCGTGAAGATGCCCATCTTCATGCCGCCGATGATGGTAATAGCCAGCAAGTAAGACCAAAACGCGTTGATGGTCACAGAGATGCGTTTTTTGAACGGCACCTTTTCGGCCACCACCACTTTGTCTTTTCGGGCCACGACCCACCAGGTCACGATCAGGGCCAAGCCCATCAGGATGCCCGGAAAGATGCCCGCCATGAACAGCTTGGAGATCGACACGCCGCCGATCACACCGAACAGGATGAAACCAATCGACGGGGGAATCACGGGTGCGATGATGCCGCCTGCGGCAATCAGGCCGGCCGAGCGGTCCATGCGGTAGCCTGCGTCGCGCATCATGGGCATCAACACGGCCGCTAATGCGGCTGTATCGGCCACGGCCGAGCCTGACAAGCTGGCCATGACGATGGCGGCAAACACCGCCACATAACCCAGACCACCTCTGAAGTGGCCAATCCAGACCATGGCCGAGTTGACGATGCGTCGGCTCATGCCGCCTGCGTTCATCAGCTCACCGGCCAGCATGAAAAAAGGCACAGCCATGAGCGGGAAGTTGTCGGCACCATTGATCAGGTTTTGCGACACGATTTGCGTGTCGAAGTTGTCCAGGTGGAGCATGAGCGCCACACCTGAGACCAGCAATGAAAAGGCCAAGGGCATGCCCAGCGCCATGGCCGCGAGCAGGGAAACAATGAAAACAAGAACGGTCATTTGGCAGCCTCTTGGGTATGGGCAGTCACGACCTCTTCAGAGTCTTGCACCTGAATCAGATCGGCCTCGTTGAAGTTGCCTTTGGCCAGCTGAACCAGCTTGCCGATGATCATCAAACCCATGGCCACGCTGGTGATGTAGCCCACACCGTACACCCAGCTCATGGGTATTTGGGTGACTGCGGAGGTCGTGCTGGCGTTGATGCCGTGTTGCTTGAGGGTGCCGTAAAACATCAGGCCGCAGCAACCGAGCATGAGCACGTTGGACACGGCAAAGGCTATTTTTTTGCCGTTCAAGCTCAGCTTGCGCACGATCGAGTCCAGTCCCAGGTGACCGTTTTCACGCATCGTGACGATGGCCCCCAGGAAGGTGATCCAGATGAATAAAAATCGCGACAACTCTTCCGAGCTGATGATGCCGTCGTTGAAGCCGTAACGCAAAACCACGTTGCCAAACACCATGATGACCATGGCTGACAACATGATGACCAGCGTGAACTCCGCCAGCCGAAAGAACAGGTCGTTGATTTTTTTCATACATCCATCAAAAAAAGCCCCCTCCGAAGAGGGGGCGTGATCACACTCAAACCATCACTTGGTGTCTTCAATGGCTTTCAGCAAAGCGGTGCCGCTTTTCTCGCCAAAGGTTTTGGCGATTTCAGCCGACACGATCTTCTGGAACGGCGCCATGTCCACGTTCTCGATCACTTGCATGCCGGACTTCTTCAGCTCGGCAATCACCTTGCCCGCGTTTTGTGCGTTCAGGTTGCGTTGGTAAGTGGCGGCTTCACGGGCGGCATCGACCACTACTTTTTGATAGTTCGCAGGCAGTGTGTCGAACTTGGCCTTGTTCATGGCCACGACCAGCGGCGAGTAAACGTGGTTGCTCACGGTCAGGTGCTTTTGCACTTCGTAGAACTTGGACGACCAAGTCACGTTGATCGGGTGCTCTTGGGCATCAAAGGTGCCGGTTTCCAAGGCGGTGTACAGCTCGGCGATCGGCATGGGCGATGGGTTCATGCCCAGCAGTTTGAAGGCCTGGATGTGGTACGGGTTGGGTGTCGAGCGGATCTTCAGGCCCTTGAGGTCTTCGGGCTTGTTGACTGGACGCTTGTTGTTGGTGAAAGCGCGCCAGCCGTTTTCCCAATAAGCCAGACCCTTCATGCCGTGAGGGGCCAGTTCGTTCAGAACGCCAGTACCCACCGCACCGTCGAGCACGTTGTAGGCATGTTGCGCGTTGCGGAACACAAAGGGCAACTCCATCGCTGCCGTGTTGGGCACGATGCCGTTGTAGTTGGATGCACCGCTGGAGACGATGTCGATCGTTCCACCGCGCACGCCGTTGATCATGGCCGCGTCATTGCCCAGCTGGTTGGCAGGGAAGATGGTGATTTCAACATCGCCGTTGGTGCGTTGCTTGACCAACTCGGCCAGCTTCATGGCGGCGGCATGTTGGCCGTCGGTCGTGTTGACCGCGTGGCCCATTTTCAGGTTGAACTTGGCGGCGTAAGCGCTGGAGCCGACGGCAGCCACGAGGCAGGCGAGAAGGATGCGGGAAAGTTTCATGGTTTTTGTCTCCTGGTTAAAAAAAGGTCTGTCGAAAAAACTCAATCGGTGGGCAGCGCGTATTCGTCCGCGCTGAAGACGGTGTGAAACACGGTGCCATCGAACATGGCGATCAGGTCTTTGGACACTTCGCGGCTTTCCATGCGCACAGCCGAGGCCAATGCGATCTCGATCGATTCGCGGCTGGGGTAGCGCACCGACAGCACCATGCCAAAGTGCGGATCTGCCACATCGCTCTCGACCTGGCGCAGCACACGCACTTCTTGAGCGCCGGGAAAGCGGGTCCACAGGGGCACCAGTTTCTCGCGGATGTAGCGGTTGAACGCGTCTTCCATGCCGGGTTTGACGTTGCCTTGGAAGAATGCACAGCGGATGAACATGAGGGAGCTTTCTAAAAAATCAGAGGGCAGGGTGCCGGTGTGTCTGCAAAGCGGCAAGCGCTTGCATGACCATGTCCTGCACCGGTTCGGTGATGGGCAGACGGATCACGTCGGTCTCATCGGCTTCGGGTTTTTCGAGGGTGCGAAACTGGCTGTCCAGCAAGCCTGGCTGCATGTAGTGGCCGACGCGCTGCTGCATGCGTTTTTGAATCAACTCAAAGCTGCCGTCGAGGAAGACAAAACAGACATCGCCGGCTTGCTCGCGGATGCGGTCACGGTAAGCACGCTTGAGCGCCGAGCAGGCCACCACGCGGCCTTGCGCATGGGGCTGTGACAGGTACTCGCCAATGCGGTCCAGCCAAGGCCAACGGTCGTCGTCCTGCAAGGCGATGCCTGAACGCATTTTTGCCACGCTCGCGCTCAGGTGCAGGTCGTCACCGTCCACCATGTCCAGGCCCAGACGTTCGCCCAGAGCGGCAGCCATGGTCGATTTGCCGCAACCGGACACACCCATGACGATGAGGCGCAAAGGCAGTTGATTCATAGGGGCTCGCAGCCTGTCACTTCACCAGCGCCGCGCACTCGGGCACGGGCGTGCGCAAGGCTTGCCCTGATGTGCCCGCCTGCATGTTGGCAAATGCCAGATCGGCCATGGCTTGGCGGGTTTCGGTAGTGGCACTGGCCATGTGCGGCGTCAGCACCACGTTGTTCAGGGTCCAGAGCACTTCGGGCACGTTGGGTTCGTTGGCAAACACGTCAAGGCCTGCGCCTGCGATGGTGCCGTTTTGCAGGGCTTCGATCAACGCTTGTTCATCGACCACGCTGCCTCGCGCTACGTTGATCAAAAAGCCGCGAGCGCCCAGTGCCTTGAGCACCTCGGCATTGATCAGGTGTTTGGTGCCTGCGCCACCGGGCGTGATGACGACTAAAAAATCCACATTCGCGGCCAGCTCGGCAGCCGATGGGAAGAATTTGAAGCCGGAATCGGCTTTTTCGGTGCGTGCGGTATAGGCAATTGACATGCCAAAGCCGCTTGCGCGTCGTGCGATGGCCTTGCCAATGCGGCCCAAGCCCACGATGCCCAAACGGGCACCCGACACCTTGCGGCCCAAAGCCATCGGGCCGCTGGGCCATTGGCCGGCACGCACAAATTTGTCGGCTTGCGGGATGGTGCGGCCCACCGACAGCACCAAGCCCATGGCCAGATCAGCCACGTCGTCGGTCAGCACATCGGGTGTGTGCGTGACGGGAATACCGTGCTCGATGGCTGCAGCCACATCCACGCCGTCATAGCCCACGCCAAACACCGAGACCACTTTGGCGTTCGTCACCTGTGCCAAAAGGCTGCGCGGCACGCTGGCCTCGCCGGTGCCGGCAACGCCCACAATGCGCGGAGCCAATGCAGCAAATGCGGCAGGATCGGTGATGTGGGTGCGGTCGTGCACCGTGTAGACCGACTCCAGTGCTTTTTGATAGAAGGGGTGGAGTTTGGCGACAGCCAGTACATCGGGTTTGGACACGTCAATCACTCCAGTGAAAACAGCTTGCTTGGACAGCGCTGTCCAAGACATTCAAAAAAAATGACCAGCGAAATTTGAAATTTTTCAAGGCAAATCAGGGTTTTCCACGAATCTGCAAAATTTCCGCTGAAAACTTTGGGATAGCGCTATCCTATCGGCAGCTGAAATGAATTTTCCTCCGGATTAACCCTTGCCCAACGCTGTTTCTTCACCTCCAAAGACCGTCAAAAGCCACCGAGCCACAGGCCGCGTCACCCTGAGTGATGTGGCCCAAGCCGCTGGCGTCAGCCCCAGCACGGTGTCGCGGGCTTTGCGGGGTGAGCGTGCGGTCGATCCCGCCTTGATTGAGCGCGTCCAGGCGGTCTCCAGCAGGCTCGGCTATGTGCCCGACCCCGCGGCGCGTGCCTTGGCTTCGCAGCGCAGCAACCATGTGGCCATTTTGATTCCCTTGCTGTCGAATGCCCTGTTTGTTGACCTGCTGGATGCGGCACAAAAAACCTTGCGGGCAGCCGGTTTCCAGACCCTGATGGGTGTGACCCACTACGACGCCAGCGAAGAAGAACAATTGCTGCGCGAGCAATTGCTGCACCGCCCGGCGGGTCTTTTGGTCACCGGGCTGGACCACAACCCGGTCACGCGCAAACTCATGGACAGCAGCCAGGTGCCTTGTGTGCACTTGATGGATCTGCCCACCAGCAACAGCAACAGCAACAGCACCAACGACGCTGCCCCTTATTGCGTTGGGTTTCGTCAAACCGAAGCGGGCGCTGCACTGACGCGGCATTTGTTGGCGAGCGGTCGCCAGCGGATTGCGTTTGCGGCAGCACAGCTGGACCCGCGCGTCATGCAGCGGCTGTATGGCTGGCGCAGTGCATTGCAAGAAGCGGGGGTTTATGAGCCCACCCTGGAGTTCCTCAACCCCGCCCCCTCGTCCCTCGCTTTGGGCGGCGTGATGTTTGAGCAAATCATGCAGCAGCGCCCGGCGGTCGATGCGATCTTTTTTTGCAACGACGACTTGGCCCAAGGCGCTTTGATGGCGGCGTTGCGCCTGGGTATTTCGGTGCCCTCACAAGTGGCGATTGCGGGCTTCAACGACCTGACGGGCAGCGACCAGATGTTGCCTGCCCTGACCACGGTGCGCACGCCACGCGCCCGAATTGGCGAGGCGGCAGCGCAAATGTTGCTCACGCTCATGCGGGGTGAGGCACCTGAATTGCCGCAACTTGACCTGGGCTTCGAAATCATTCAACGCCAAAGCAGCTGAGCCATTTTGGGGCTTGGTGAGGCCTGAAGGTGCCAGCACCTGAGGCTGTGGGAGCGAACTCCCCTCTCGCGACGGCTTGTTCAGCGCGGACCGTGCAGCACGTTGATCAGTGCCTCGCCCCGACTCAGTCGGGCAATGTTGTCAGCCAAAGTTTCTTGACGTCGGCGCACCGTGCCCGAGGTCCAGCCTGACATGTGCGGTGTCATCAGCACATTGTCCAGCGCCGCAAAGTCGTATTGCGACGGTGCGCATTCGGTCTGTGTGGGCGTGGGGTATTGGTACCAAGTGTCGATCACGGCTCCGCCGATTTGACGCGAGGCGAGTGCGTCGTAAAGTGCTTTTTCGTCAATCACCGCGCCGCGGCCTACGTTCATCAACACCGCATCGGGTCGCATGGCGGCGATGGCCTGCGCATCCACCAAGCCTTTCGTGTTGTCGGTCAGCGGCAAGCTCACCACCACAGCGTCGACCGATCCCATGAAGTTGTGCAGCGTGTCGAGCGTCCAGCTTTGGTCAACGCTGGGGTGTTGAATGGGACTGCGGTTGGCTACATGCACCCGCATGCCCATGGCTTTGGCGCGTTGTGCCACGGTTTGGGCAATGTGACCGAAACCGAGCAGGCCAATCGTTTGCGAACCCAGCTCGGTGCGCAAAGCGGTAGGACGGCCTGCCCAGTAGGTCCAGCGTTGCTGGCGCAAGTCTTGGTCTGCCCGTGCCAGCGGCACATGGCGCATCAGCAGGGCGGCGATCACGTATTCGGCAATGGCGTTTTCGTGGCCAAAGCAATTGGCCAGGGTGCACTGCACGGGCAGCAATGCGGTGTTGACCGCATCCGTCCCTGCGGCCGGGGCATGGAACAAACGGGCCTTGAGCGGCACGGGCATGCCGCTTTGCAGCTTGATGCCCACCACCACATCGGCGCTTTCGTAGTGCGCCTGTTCTCCGGGCAGGTCGAGCGCATCGCTCAAGTCGAGGATCTGGTGCTCAGCGGCAATCAGCTGTTCAAAGCCTTGACGAAAATTGGCGGCGTTTTGGCCGTGGAAAACGATTTTCATGGGAGAGGTGGTCCTGTTGTCTCGTGTCGGTATTTGGGGTGCATGGACATCAACTGTGTGTGACTATGCCAGATGCACTGCGCACGTCCTCAGGCCCGGTGACGGCTCGGCGACAATCGTGCTTCCCTATTTCTCACGAGACACACAGTCATGACGCAGCTGAAAAAAGTCATTCTCTTTACCGATACCGATGGCCGCGCACGCTTTCGCGATGAATTTGTGGCCCTGACCGAAGGCACGCCACAAAGCCAGTTGTCGGCCTTGATGCCGGCGGCTGCGTGCCAGTTGCGACAAAGCCCGGTGGGTTTTCGCAGCACGTTTCATTGCTCGGGAAATCCGCAGTGGCTGTTCGTGCTGGGCGGGCAGATGGAGATTTTTTTGCAAGACGGCAGCTCGCGTGTTTTTGGCCCCGGCGAGTTTTTCTATTCAGCCGACACCTTGCCTGAAGGTGCCACGTTTGACCCCACGGTGCATGGGCACTGGAGCCGTCAAGTCGGCCCCGATCCGCTGGTGACTTTGTTCGTGCGCGACTGACTGACCCTAGGCTGGAGCGCGCGATTTTGTCATCCCGGGCTTGACCCGGCATGACCCATAAAAAGAGCCCGCATGTTGCGGGCTCTGTTCATGGGGCAAGGCGCTGATCAGCGACCGAAGCCACGGCCACCGCCGCCAAAGCCGCGGTTGCCACCGCCGCCATTACCGCCATTGCCGCCACCGTTGCCGCCGCCATAACCACCACCACCGCCACGGCGGCGGTTGCCGCTGGCCAGGCTGTCAATGCTGGTGCGTGTCGGGTCAGGCTGGCCGCTGGTGCGAACGGGGTTGCGGTTAGGCAAGTCCAAACGCGCAAACTGCGTGGTTTTCAACGGGTCAATGTGGCGAGGCAGCTCGTCGCTGTCGTTGCGGCGACGGTCTTGACCACCGCCTTGGCCACCTTGTGCACCACGGGCCGGGCCACGGCCCTCAGGACGTGGACCACGGGGAGCGGGACGACCTTGGCCATCGCCACGGTTGTCAAAACGGGGATCGCCACGTTGTTCTTGACCGCGCCCACCTTCACGGCCACCATCGCGACCGCCTTCACGGCGGCCATCGCCCTGGCCTTCAAAGCGGGGTGCGCCTTGAGGGCCATTGCGGCGTGAAGGTGCTGGACCGTTGCGTGATGGACGGGCAGGGCCCTGACCTTCGCCACGCGCTTGGCGTGGGCCTTGTCCACCACCGCCACCGCCGACAGCGACTTTGTTGTCTCGGATGCGCTGCATCATGTCCTGGCGAGCGGCCTTGGCGGCTGCGGCCATCACATCACGGCCTGGTGGCTTGCCTGCGCCGCCCCACAAGGTCTGACGACCCATGGCGATGGGCTCGGCCACTTCACCTGTGTCGGGGCCAAAACCTTCGAGCAGTTGCACTGGAATCTCTTGCTTGGTGAAGCGCTCGATGTCCATCATGAAGCCTTCTTCGTCCAGACAGACCAGGCTCACGGCCTCGCCGCTGGCGCCCGCACGGCCTGTGCGGCCAATGCGGTGCACGTAGTCTTCGGACACGTTCGGAATTTCAAAGTTCACGACGTGCGGCAAGTCTTCGATGTCGATGCCGCGAGCAGCGATGTCGGTGGCCACCAGTGCGCGGATCTCGCCACTCTTGAAGCCAGCCAGCGCCTGTGTGCGGGCGGTCTGGCTTTTGTTGCCGTGCAAAGCCATGGACTTGACGCCATTTTTGGTCAAGAAGTCGGCCACATTGTTGGCACCAAACTTGGTGCGCGTGAACACCAGCACCTGGCTCCAGTCGTGCTTCTGGATGATGTGCAGCAGCACGTCTTTTTTCTTGTTGCGGCCCACAGGGTGAATCACCTGCGTGATGCGCTGCACCGTGGTGTTGCTGGGGGTGACCTGGATGCTTTGCGGGTTCTTGAGCAAGTTGCCCGCCAGTTCGCGGATCTCGTCGCTGAAGGTGGCCGAGAACAACAAGCTCTGCTTGTCTTTGGGCACCAAAGCCAGCACTTTTTTCACGTCGTGGATGAAGCCCATGTCCAGCATGCGGTCGGCTTCGTCGAGCACCAGAATTTCGATGCTGGACAAGTCCAGGAAGCCCTGGCCTTGCAGGTCAAGCAAACGGCCCGGTGTAGCCACCAGAATGTCCACGCCTTTTTTGATCTTGCTGATTTGCGGGTTCATGCCCACGCCGCCAAAAATCACGGTGGAGTCGAGTTGCAGGTATTTGCCATAGTCGCGCACCGACTCTTCGACCTGAGCGGCCAATTCGCGGGTGGGCGTGAGCACCAAAGCGCGGATGGCTTTGCCGCCAAAGCGGTTTTTGCCTGGCTCACTCAAGCTCAGCTTGTGCAGCAGGGGCAAGGTGAACGCGGCGGTTTTGCCGGTGCCGGTTTGCGCACCTGCCAACAAGTCTTGTCCGGCCAGAACGGCAGGAATCGCTTGCGCCTGAATAGGCGTGGGGGTTTCGTAACCGAGCTCGCGCACGGCTTGCATGATGGCCGGAGCCAGATTCAATTCTTCAAAGTTCATTTTTCACAGAGCGCCACGTCCGGCGCAGGTATCGGCTCATTCAACTGCGTTTGGCAGTTACCAGAGTTGGCCGATAAGTCTTAAGGTGGGCATGGAAACCGCAGGCGCTTGTTTTGAGCGTTGCCCGGGTCAGGCCCCAGCAGAAGTGCTGATGTTGTAGCAACTGGAGGCCACAACGGCGTGCATTGTCGCACAAAGCCCGGCAAAGCCGCGATGTGATCATTTGTTGGTGAGCGTGTCGCCTTCGGGTCATGGGTTCAAACCCCAATTCAAATGTGCAGGCGGTGGCCATAGACTGCCATTTTTATTCTTTTGTTTTCTCACCGGTCAATCCTTATGTCCATGCAACAAAACAAGCCACGCCGACATTTCCTGAAAGCCGCCACAGCGGTGGCGACCACCGCCTTGGGCAGCAGTGCGTTGCTGAGCCCCGCTTGGGCGCAAGCTAAGTGGCCCGCCAAGCCCATTCGGATCATTGTGGCTTTTCCGCCCGGTGGCTTGACCGACGCTTTGGCCCGCAGCTATGGCGAGCACCTGTCAGCCAAGCTGGGGGTGCCGGTGGTGATCGACAACAAACCCGGCGCGGGAGCCATCATCGGCATCGATGCGGCCGCCAAATCACCCGCCGACGGCTACACCTTGGTCATGAGCACCTCGGGCACGTTCTGGCAAAACCGCATCTTGTACTCCAAGCTGCCCTACAACCTCGACAAAGACCTGACGCCCGTCACCGTGTTCCCATCAGGCCCTCTGGTGGTGGGCATCAACGACAAAATTCCTGCCAACAACATGGCCGAATTTGTGGCCTGGGCCAAAAAGAACCCCACCTCCATGGGCACGTATGCACCGGGTTCTTACCCGCACATGGTGGCCGACCAGACCAACCGCATCCACGGCACCCAAATCCAGTCGGTGCACTACCGGGGCGAAGCGCCCATGTGGCTCGACGTGGCCTCGGGTCAATCGCAAATTGCGGTGGGCAGCTACCTGGCCTTCAATGCCGTGGCCAGCCGGGGCGTGCGTGCCATTGGCGTGACCGGCAGCTACCGCTCGCCCAAACTGCCCAACGTGCCCACCCTCATGGAACAAGGCGACATGGCCAAGCTCGTCACGCTGGAAGGCGGACTGCCGCTGGTGGCCCCAGCGGGCACGCCCGAGGCTGTGCTCAAACTCTTGGCCGATGAAGCCGTGGCCTGGTCCAACACCGACAAAGCGGCCAAATTGCGCGAAACCTTCGCCATCCCCAACAAGCCCAAAAACCTGGCAGACACCCGTAAAGACTGGGAAGGCGAAGTGCCCGTCTGGATCAAGCTGGCAGTCGATCTGGGGATCAAGCTCGACTGATTGCGGCGCGTATGCAAGAGAAGCGCCGCCTTGTGATGCTGATCTTGCTGAATGTTGGTGGTTTTGGCCCCTCCAGGCGGTCAGCCTTGCGGTTTAATCTCGACCTATGAACAAAACCGACCAACTGAGTTTTTTCGACTTTGATGCTGCACCCGTTGCCGCGAGACCCGTCAAATCGGCCAAGCCAGGCAAAGCTGCTGTGCCCACCAGCGCGTCTGAGCCCGTGGTCACGACGGTGGACATGCCCGCAGAAATGCCCGCAGAGATTCCTGAGTTGAAGGTGCCTGAACGGGCATCTGAAAAGTTGACTGAACGGACCCAGCCAATGGTCGCTGCGGCCCCTGCTGTTCCCCCACCCGAGCGTTCGGGCGACGCCGACCCCGAAGCCATGGCCCAAACCCTGGCGCAGCACCCGGACTTTCGGGTTTTGCGCCGCCTGGTGCCTCACACAGATTACGGTGCATTGACCGGCCAGGCCACCCAGCGCGTGGTCGTTTTGGACACCGAAACCACCGGGCTCGACAGCAAGACCGAAAAAGTCATTGAGCTGGCCATGTTGTCGGTGTTGATCGACGCCAACACGGGTTTGCCTGTGGGCCCTGTGTCGATTTACGAGTCGTTTGAAGACCCCGGCAAGCCGATTCCGCCCCAGATCACCGAGATCACCGGGATCGACGACAGCATGGTGCAGGGGCAGCGCATCGACGATGCCGCTGTGACGGCGATGGTGGCGCAGGCCGACTTGATCGTGGCGCACAACGCCGGGTTTGACAGGCCATTTGTTGAAGGCCGCTGGCCCGTCTTTGCGGGCAAGGCCTGGGGCTGTTCTTTTCAGGGCATCGACTGGAAGAAAGAGGGCAGTGGCTCGGCCAAGCTGGAGTTTTTGGCGTCCGAGCGCGGTTGGTTTTACGACGCGCACCGGGCGCAGGTCGATTGCCATGCCTTGTTGCAGGTGCTGGCTTCGCCGCTGGCCGATGGTCAAACCGGTTTGTCGCGCCTTTTAGCGGGTGCCGGACAGACGCGCTACAAACTGCGTGCCACGGGTGCGCCGTTTGAGGCCAAAGACAAGCTCAAGTCGCGTGGTTACCGCTGGGATGGCGAGGGCCGTGTGTGGTGGTGCAGTCTGGCCTCAGACGAGTCGCTGGACGCCGAATGTGCCTGGCTGCGGGCCGAGGTCTATGGCACGCGCAGCGCCCGGGTTCAGCTCGAAGCGTTGAACAGCCTGGTGCAGTTTTCCAGCCGTTCAGGCAAGTTGTCCGAGCGCTCGCTCTGATTTTTCTTTGTGCAGCCTGGCAAGCTGGGATAATGCCGGGTTGCATACACCGCAACAGAGCCCATATGCAGGGCTGCGGTGCAGAGCTGACGCCCTTGGGGTGATGGGTCTCTGCCCTTTTTTATTCAGGTTTACACATGGCTCAATACGTATTTTCGATGAACCGGGTTGGCAAGATCGTGCCGCCCAAGCGTCACATTCTCAAAGACATTTCGCTGTCTTTCTTCCCCGGTGCCAAGATTGGCGTGCTGGGCACGAACGGCTCGGGCAAGTCCACTTTGCTCAAGATCATGGCCGGTATCGACAAGGAAATCGAAGGCGAAGCCATCCCGATGGCGGGTCTGAAAATCGGGTATTTGCCCCAAGAACCCGTGATGGACCCCGAGCAGACTGTGCGCGAAGCCGTTGAAAGCGGCATGGGCGAAGTCAAAGCCGCACAAGCCCGCCTGGAAGAGGTTTATGCGGCTTACGCCGAAGAAGACGCCGACTTTGACGCCTTGGCTGCCGAGCAGGCCCAGCTCGAAGCCATCATTTCGACCGCAGGCGACGCCTCCGAGCACCAATTGGAAATCGCCGCTGACGCGCTGCGCTTGCCCGCTTGGGACGCCATCATCGGCAAATTGTCGGGTGGTGAAAAACGCCGCGTGGCCCTGTGCCGCTTGTTGCTGTCGCGCCCCGACATGCTGCTGCTCGACGAACCAACCAACCACTTGGATGCCGAATCGGTGGACTGGCTCGAGCTGTTCTTGCAGCGTTTTTCGGGCACTGTGGTGGCTATCACCCACGACCGTTACTTCTTGGACAACGCCGCCGAGTGGATTTTGGAACTCGACCGGGGCTCCGGCATTCCGTACAAAGGCAACTACTCCAGCTGGCTGGAGCAAAAAGACGCCCGATTGGCCACCGAGCAGCGCACCGAAGATGCCCGCTCCAAAGCCATGAAGAAAGAACTGGAATGGGCCCGCTCCAACCCCAAAGGCCGTCAGGCCAAGAGCAAGGCGCGTCTGGCCCGCTTCGAAGAGCTGTCTGACCACGATTACCAAAAACGCAACGAGACCCAGGAGATCTTCATCCCCGTGGCCGAGCGTCTGGGCAATGAAGTGTTTGAGTTCAATGGTGTCAGCAAGTCTTTTGGCGATCGCTTGTTGATCGACAACCTGAGCTTCAAGGTGCCTGCAGGTGCCATCGTCGGCATCATCGGCCCCAACGGGGCTGGTAAATCGACTTTGTTCAAGCTGATCGCCGGTAAAGAGCAGCCCGACAGCGGTGAAGTCACCATCGGTCAGACCGTGCGCATGGCCTTTGTAGACCAGAACCGCGACGACCTGGACAACAACAAAACCGTTTGGGAAGATGTCTCGGGCGGTCTGGACATCATCAACGTCGGTAAGTTCCAGATGGCCAGCCGGGCTTATTGCGGGCGTTTTAACTTCAACGGCGGCGACCAGCAAAAAAAGGTCGGCATGCTGTCAGGCGGCGAGCGCGGCCGTTTGCACCTCGCTAAAACGCTGATCGAAGGCGGCAACGTGTTGCTGCTGGACGAGCCATCAAACGATTTGGATGTGGAAACACTGCGCGCCTTGGAAGATGCGCTGCTGGAATTTGCCGGCTCCATCATGGTCATCAGCCACGATCGCTGGTTCCTGGACCGCATTGCCACCCACATCCTGGCCGCCGAGGGCGATAGCCAGTGGGTGTTCTTTGACGGCAACTACCAGGAATACGAAGCCGATAAGAAACGCCGTCTGGGTGAAGAGGGTGCCAAGCCCAAGCGCGTGCGCTTCAAGGCTTTGAAGTAATTCACTGCTTTGCACAATGACAACGGGCCCTTCGGGGCCCGTTGTCATTTGGGGTGGCTTGTCGCTTGGTGGCTTCAGCCCCGAAGCGCGGTGGCTTTTTTAGGGCGCCATGTCCGGGCTGAAGCCGCCGACCTTGTGACGCATCATGGCCGTCAATTGGCTGCCAATCTACTGAGCTGAGAGCTTGGCCCGTGCCTTGTCGGCCCACAATTGCAGGTTATCGAACAGGTCTTTTTGGCTGAACGAGCAGCTTTCGCCGCTGAACAGGGCGCTGGCTTCCAAGCGGTCGAGTAAATCACCTAGCACGTGGCCATATTTGTCGGGCAAGGCCAGGCTGGCCGCGCCGCTGCGCCACAGCTGGATCATCTCTTGTTGTGGCGATGCACCTTGGCTGCAGGCGGCCAAGGCATTGGTCATGCGGGTGAGGGTTTCAAGGGCTGCGCTCATGGGCGGTATCTCCTGCAAAAAGTGGGGGCCGTTTCGCGGCGACAATCATGCCCCATGAAAGCCAAATCTCTCAAACCCATGCGCCTTGAAGACATCTTGTACTGCCAGGGCTTTGGCACCCGCCGCGTGTGTGCCGGACTGGTTCAGCAAGGCCATGTGCAAGTCAACGGCGAAACCGTGACCGATTCGGGCGAATTCTTCGAACTCGAAGACCTGCATTTCAAGGTGCAGGGCACAGACTGGCCGTTCAAGGAAAAAGCCTATGTGCTGTTGCACAAGCCCGCAGGCACCGAGTGTTCGCAAAAACCGTCGACATGGCCGAGCATTTACACCTTGTTGCCAGCCCCTTTGCGCCAGCGCCCCCAAAAAGCGGCGGTGCAGGGCGTGCAGGCCGTGGGTCGACTCGATCAGGACACCACGGGCTTGCTCTTGCTGACCGATGACGGCCAATTCATCCACAAAATGAGCTCTCCAAAGCACCATGTGCCCAAGGTGTACGAGGTGACCACCAAACACCCGATCACGCCCGAGATGGTCGACAAACTGTTGACCGGTGTGGTGCTGGACGATGACCCCAAACCCGTCAAAGCCGCTGCCTGCGAGGCGGTGGGCGAACTGCACCTGAAGCTGACCCTGACCGAAGGCAAATACCACCAGGTCAAGCGCATGCTGGCGGCGGTGGGCAACCGGGTCGAGGGCCTGCACCGTTCGCAAATTGGCGGGTTGGTGTTGAACGACTTGGCACCAGGCCAGTGGCGCTGGTTGAACGACGAAGACTTGGCTTTGCTCAAGCCCTGACTTACAGAGCGCTCATGAAGGCCTGTACCGCTTGCGCCACCGCTTCGGGCTGGTCGCGGTGGGGGGAATGGCCGCAATGGGCCAGCTTGAGCAACTGCGTTTGGGGCACGGCCCGGGCGATGTCGTCGATCTGGGCCATCGTGCCGTAGGGGTCGGCCTCGCCCTGAATGGCCAGCAAAGGTGCGCAAATGCCGCCCAGCTCTGGTCGGATGTCAAACGGGCGAAATGTGTCGCTCAGCCACACATCGTTCCATTGCCAAAATGCGCAGTCCACATCGGCGTGGTAGGGCTCTAGACGCTGGCGCAGGGGGCCGTTTTGGTAGGCGTCGCGGGCCGCCGTGATGGCTTTGACTGAAATGTCTTCGACCACCACATGCGGGGCCATGACCACGCACCCTGCCACGTCGAAACGGCTGGCATGGATCAGCGCAATGGTGCCGCCGTCCGAGTGGCCCAGCAGCACCGGGCGCTCAATGTCCAATGCCTGCAGCAAGGCAGGCAAGATCTCCAGCGCTTCGCGGTGCATGTAGTCGGGCAGCAAACGGCCGTGGCGTTGGCCAGCCGCTTGAGCCGAAGGTCCGCGCACATCCGGCACCGCATCTGACTGGCCATAACCCTGCCTTGAATACACCAACCCTTGGCAGCCCAAGCGCGCGCACAGCTGGGTGGGCCAGTCACGCCACATGGCCACGCTGCCCAAGCCCTCATGCAAAAAAACCAGCACGGGAGCGCCTAGACCGTTTGACTCGGCGATGCGCTGCACCTCCAGCGCAATGCCATGAATTTTGATTTTTGATGAAAGGTTGACCTGCATCTGAATTCCTGTGGAGGTGGGCGATTACACTCAAGCGCGATTAAAGAAAGCGTTTGTGAACTTGTTGTCTCTATTTTTCCGATTTTTGGCTTCTGGTCTGTTGGTGGTTTTGACCCATGCGGCCTCGGCCCAGACCCCGGCTCCGGTTTTTGTTCTCAACTCGCTTGAGGGCAATGTGAGCGTAATCGATCCGGTCACCTGGACCGAGAAAAAACGGATACCTACAGGCAAAGAGCCGCACCATCTGTACATGACCCCCGATGAAAAATCGGTCATTGTCGCCAATGCCCTGAGCGATTCGCTCACTTTTATTCATCCGCGCACAGCCGAGGTGCAGCGCACGGTGACCGGCATTCTGGACCCGTATCAACTGCGTTTTTCGCCCGATATGAAATGGTTTGTCACGGCGGCCAACCGACTGAACCACGTTGATATTTACCGTTGGGACGGCCAAACCCCTACGCTGGCCAAGCGCATAGCCACCGGCAAAACGCCCAGCCACCTCTGGATCGACAGCAAAAGCACCACCATCTGGGCCACCATGCAGGACAGCGACGAGCTGGTCACGATTGATTTGGCCACTCAAACCCTGAAGAGCCGGGTGCCCACCGGACCCATGCCCGCTGATGTCTTTGGCACGCCCGATGACAAAACGCTGCTGGTGGGGCTGACGGGCGGTGAAGGCGTCGAGGTTTACGACGTGAGCAGCGGAACACCGCGCAAGGTCAAGATGTTGCCTACGGGCAAGGGGGCCCACGCTTTCAGGGCGTTGGGCGACAAGCGCCATGTGTTGGTCAGCAACCGCGTGGCCAATACGGTCAGCCAGATCGACTACGTCAGCATGGACGTGGTGGCCGAGCTGCCCGGCCCCTCGGGCCCGGACTGCATGGACGTGAGCAAAGATGGCAAAACATTGTTGTTGGCTTCGCGTTGGGCCAAAAAGCTCACGGTGATCGACATCGCCAGCCGCCAGGTGGTGCGACAGGTGCGTGTGGGCAAATCGCCTCATGGGGTGTGGACGCTGGACCATGCGGGCCGCAACTGACATCCTGACAGGCCTGTTGCTGGCCATCGCATGGCCGTTGTCTGCGCTTGCACAAACGCCTTCGCCATCGTTGGCTTCATCGCCGAGCTGCACGCACCCGGTCTACCTCACGTTTGACACCGGCCACATGGGCGTTGCGCCCTTGATTGCTGAGGTGTTGCATCGTCAACAAGTGAAAGTCACTTTTTTTGCGGCGCATGAAAAGACCCGAGAGGGCGATGGCACGCTGGGCCAGCACTGGGCCTCTTGGTGGAAAGCCCGAGCATCGGAGGGGCACGCATTTGCCTCGCACACCTGGGACCACGCCTACTGGCGTGGCGATGTGCAAGAAGGCGGTATTCAGAAATTTCGCATGCGTCCCAGCGCGGGGGCACAAGCAGGCCAAAGCCTCACATGGACGCCGCAACAGTACTGTGACAACTTGCGGCAGGCAGCCCGGCGTTTGCAAAACATGACCGGACAAGCTCCGTTGCCCCTGTTCAGGGCCCCTGGCGGAAAAACCTCGCCTCGCCTGATTGAGGCGGCGCGGCAATGCGGCTTCGATCATGTGGGTTGGGCCGATGCCGGTTTTTTGGGTGACGAACTGCCCAGCGACAGCTACCCCAACGCGCAGTTGCTGCAAAAAGCCTTGAAAAACATCCGGCAAGGCGACATTTTGATGGCGCATCTGGGCATTTGGTCACGCCAAGACCCGTGGGCGCCGACTGTGCTGGAGCCGCTGATCGTGGGCCTGAAGGCCCGTGGCCTGTGCTTTGCCACTTTGCGCGAACACCCCGCTTACCGCGACTGGGTTCGCCAGCACCCCTTGGCACTGCCGGGTTTGCCCGATTCGCGACAATAAGCGCATGGACTTTTTGCTTGACAGTTTTGCCTGGTTGCAAGAGACGCTTTACGAAGTGGTGGTGCAACCCATCGCCTTTGCCGCAGGGCAGGGCCACCTGCTGGAAAAAGCCTACGAAGGCACGGGTTGGGTGGTGGTGGGCCTGCTGCAGATTGCCGTCATGCTCGTGGTCATCGGCCCACTGCAACGCTTGTGGCCTGTAGATGCACAGACGCACGCCAAGGCAGCACGGGTCGATGTGCTCTACACCCTGATTCACCGCCTGGGCCTGTTCAAGCTGGGCATGTTTTTCACGCTCGATTACGCGTTTGAGCAAGGCTGGGGCGTGCTGCGCGGCATGGGCTGGCCCACCTTGCACCTCGATGGCCTGTGGCCCGGCGTGACCGACCAAGCGCTGCCTGGTTTTTTGCTTTATTTGGTGGTGTTCGATTTTGTGCATTACTGGATTCACCGGGCGCAGCACCAGTCCAACACTTGGTGGGCTTTGCATTCGCTGCACCACGCGCAACGCCAAATGACCATGTGGACCGACAACCGCAACCACTTGCTGGACGACATCGTGACCAGCCTGATCTTGTCCACGGTGGCCGTGCTGATCGGTGTGGGGCCGGGGCAATTTGTGGCGCTGGTGGCCATCAGCCAGTTGAGCGAAAACTTTCAGCATGCCAATTTGCGCGTGTGGTTTGGCCGCATAGGCGAGCGCCTGTGGGTTAGCCCGCGCTTTCACCGCAGGCACCACAGCATTGGCATCGGCCACGAGTCGCACTCTCAAGGTCGAACCGTTTTGGGCGGCAGCAACTTCGGGGTGTTGTTGCCATGGTGGGACATGCTTTTTGGCACCGCAGATTTTCAGCTGCGGTATGACCCCACCGGCGTGCGCGACCAGGTGGAGCAGGGGCGCGACTACGGGAGCGGCTTTTGGGCTCAGCAGCGGCAAGGCTTGCTGCGGCTGCTGGGTCGGGCCTGAGCTTCGGGGCTGGCTGCCAAGCCCGGTTCAACTGTTAAGCTTTCAGCCATGAAACTGTTGATCGATTCTTTTTGGCGTGCTGCGATGTATTGCCTCTACCCCCGGGTGATCGGCTTGTCGGTTTTGCCGCTGGTGTTGATCGTGGCCCTGTCCTGGTTGCTGGGTTATTGGTACTGGGACATCGCCGTGACTTGGGTGCGGGCCTGGCTGGATGCGTCCAGTTGGTTGGCGGTGGTGTGGCGTTGGCTGGAGGGCATTGGCTTGCCCGACCTGAAAACCGTGGTGGCCCCGTTGTTGGTGATTTTTTCAGTCACGCCCCTTGTTGTTGTCGCGTGCTTGCTGGCGGTGTCTTTTTTGATGACGCCATCGCTCACGCGTTTGGTGGCCGATCGGCGCTTTGCGGGCCTGCAGCGCAAACAGGGCGGCAGTTGGCTGTTCAGTTTGTGGTGGACTTTATTGTCTTTGCTGCTGGCCTTGGGCGCTTTGTTGTTGACCTTGCCCATGTGGCTGGTGCCGCCGCTGGCCATGCTTTTGCCCGCACTGATTTGGGGTTGGCTGACCTACCGCGTCATGGCCTTTGAGGTGTTGGCCGAGTTTGCCAGTGCCGACGAGCGCCACACCCTGATGGCACGCCACCGCATCAGCCTGCTGGGCATGGGCGTGGTCACGGGCCTCATGGGGGCAGCACCCAGCTTGGTGTGGGCCTCGGGTGCTTTGTTTGCCGCAGCGTTTGTGATTTTGGTGCCTGTGGCCATCTGGATCTACACCCTGGTGTTTGCCTTTTCCTCGCTGTGGTTTGCCCACTTTGCCTTGGCTGCTTTGTCCGCGCTGCGTGATGAACCTCAGCACGCCGCAGTCGATGAGGTTTTGCCCGCCGTGCCCCCTTCGCCCCATGTTGCCGCCCGATTGGGCGAAGACGCGGGCGACACGCCGGACGGTGTGACCGATGTCGTACCCCGACCCAGCCTTTGAATTCTTCGAACCCTTTGAGCCAACTCCAACTCCCCATGACCAGCACGACCCCCACCTTTGGCCTGATCATCATTGGCGACGAAATCATGTCCGGCAAACGCCAGGACAAGCACATGCCCAAAGTCATTGAGCTCATGTCGGCCCGAGGGCTGACGCTGAGTTGGGCCGACTATGTGGGCGATTCGCCCGAGCGCATCACCGCCACACTGCAGCGGGCCTTGGCTTCGGCCGATGTGGTGTTCAGTTGCGGCGGCATTGGCGCCACGCCTGACGACCACACCCGGCAATGCGCCGCACGGGCCCTCGGGGTGCCTTTGGCCTTGCACCCGCAAGCCAAGCTGCTGATTCAAGAGCGCATGCAAGACACAGCCAAAGAGCAGGGCACGGCCTACGAGCCAGATCGCCCTGACAACATCCACCGGCTCAACATGGGCGTGTTCCCTGAGGGCGCGACCATCATCCGCAATCCTTACAACAAGATTCCCGGCTTCAGTTGCCAGGGCGCGGGTGGCGGTGCGGTGCATTTTGTGCCCGGTTTCCCGGTCATGGCCTGGCCCATGATCGAGGCGGTGCTGGACACCCAATACAGCGCCCACTTTTGTCAGAACGCCTACGTTGAAAAATCGGTGGTCATTTTGGGCGCCATGGAGGCCACGCTGACCCCGCTGATGGAAGCCATCGAAGCCGCGCACCCCGGCGTCAAGGTGTTCAGCTTGCCCAGTGTGGATCACCCGCAGTGGGGCCGCCACATCGAATTGGGGGTCAAGGGAGAGCCCGGCCGTGCCGACGCGGCCTACGCAGACTTGCGACTGGGGCTGAATGCGTTCCAGCTGAAATATGGCCCTGAATTGGTGCGTTGATTTAAAATTCACCAAAATAGTGCGGTTTTGCACAATTTAAGTGCAAATTGACGAGGGCTCTGGAGACGTTGGCACTGGGTGTTCCCTGAAAACCCGTGCTGCAAGGGCCCATGTTGGATCGCAAAACCCGGTTGGGGTACTTTTTTTACAGCGGGCAGATGCGCAAGCGGCTTGGGTCAAGGCACAATCTTGGACTGTTCGGGTGTGGTCCGCTGAGCCAAGTTGGCATAGAAACTGCAAGACCTGTACGACAGCTTTTTAACCCCCTTTCCATTCAGGAGAATTTGATGGCCAAGACCGTCGCAGACGTGATGAAGATGGTGAAAGAGAACGAAGTCAAGTTCGTTGACTTCCGTTTCACCGATACCCGTGGTAAGTGGCAGCACATCACTGCACCCGTGTCGCAGTTTGACGAAAGCAAGTTCGAAGAAGGCCAAGCCTTTGACGGCTCTTCGATCGCTGGCTGGAAAGGCATCGAAGCTTCGGACATGTTGTTGATCCCCGATGCCAACAGCGCCATCATTGACCCCTTCTTCGAAGAAGTCACTTTGGTCCTGATCTGCGACGTGATCGAGCCCACAGACGGCAAGGCCTATGAGCGTGACCCACGTTCTATTGCCAAGCGTGCCGAGACTTACCTCAAGCAATCGGGCCTGGGCGACACCGCCTACTTTGGTCCCGAGCCAGAATTCTTCTTGTTTGACGACGTGCGCTGGAGCACCGAGCCAAACAACACCTTCTACGCCATCGACGAAGCCGAAGCCCCATGGAACAGCGGCACCAAGATGGACAACGGCAACAGCGGTCACCGTAACCGCGTCAAAGGTGGCTACTTCCCAGTGCCTCCAGTTGACAGCACGCACGACATGCGCAGCGAAATGTCCTTGATCCTCGAATCCGTGGGCATCCCGGTCGAAGTTCACCACCACGAAGTGGCTGGCGCAGGTCAGTGCGAAATCGGCACCCGTTTCTCCACACTGGTAGAGCGCGCCGACTGGACATTGCTGCAAAAGTACGTGATCCACAACGTGGCCAACGCCTACGGCAAAACTGCCACCTTCATGCCCAAGCCTTACGCTGGCGACAACGGTTCCGGCATGCACGTTCACCAGTCCATCTGGAAAGACGGCAAGAACCTGTTCGCAGGCAATGGCTACGCTGGCTTGTCTGAATTCGCCCTGTACTACATCGGCGGCATCATCAAGCACGCTCGCGCCCTGAACGCGATCACTAACCCTGGCACCAACAGCTACAAGCGTTTGGTTCCACACTACGAAGCCCCTGTGAAATTGGCCTACTCGGCCAAGAACCGCTCGGCTTCGATCCGTATCCCCAACGTCGCCAGCGACAAGGGCCGTCGCGTGGAAGCCCGCTTCCCCGATCCATTGTGCAACCCTTACCTCGGCTTCGCAGCCTTGTTGATGGCTGGCTTGGACGGTATCGAAAACAAGATCCACCCCGGCGAAGCAGCGACCAAAGACCTGTACCACTTGCCTCCAGAAGAAGACAAGTTGGTCCCCACTGTGTGCTCCAGCCTCGACCAGGCACTGGACGCGCTCAATGCAGACCGCGCTTTCTTGACCAAGGGTGGCGTGTTCACCGACTCGTGGATCGACGCTTACATCGAATTGAAGATGCAAGAAGTCAACCGCAGCCGCGTTGAAGTGTCGCCTGTCGAATACGACATGTACTACTCGCTGTAAGAGGCATGACATTGCACATTCCAGTGCAATACCAAAAGGACGGCTTTGGCCGTCCTTTTTTTCTGGTTCAGTGCCATTCGAATTTTGCAAAAATCAGCCCACATCGGAGTCGCAAGATGAAGCATCAGGCGGTCATTGACCGCTGTGGCACCGAATACACCAATGCCCCACGCGACATGACGCAGTGTGAGCGTTTGACCGAACAGGCCGTCACGGTCATTTCGGGTTTGCGCCCTTCATCTGCACGCACCAGTGTGATGGCCGATGCGCCTGGGGTGGACGAACTGCGCACCAAAACAGAGCCCGCTCGGCCTGTAACCGCCCTGCAAGGTGAGCGCGATGTTCAGGCGCGCACCATTCTGGATCAAGAGCTGCAGCGGGTGCAGAAACAGCACCAAGGTTTGGTGCAAGAGTACAAGCAGGGCGCGCCAGTCAAATGGGCAAGCGAACAGGCCGCGCCCCACAAATACCAGGACCGCGTGACCGCGCTCAAAGCCGCCATTGACCGGGCAGAGCGCGATATCGACAGTTTGCAACGCGAGTTGGCACATCGCCCACTGGCCATGAAAACCTTGAAGCCATGACCACGTCAGTTCTCCGATTTCAGGCCTTTGATTTGTTGGCCACTCCCGTTGCAGTGTTGCAGGGCCAAGGCCGTGTGCGCTTTGTCAATGCGGCTCTTGAAGACGCCTTGGGCATGTCTCGGCGCACCCTTTACGACACCTATCTGCCCGACTGCTTTTTGGACCCGCAGCCTTTGGCTGCGGCCCTGGTGGGGGCGCAGTCCAACGAGTTTGCCGCGCTGCGCTACGAAGCCCAGCTGCGCCGACTGCACCACGAAGACCCCTTGCCTGTGCATGTGATCGTGGCCCCGTCGGACCAGGCTGACGAAGTGATCGTGGAGCTCTTGCCCGTTGAACAGCAAACCCGCCAGGAGCGCGAAGAGCGTCTGCTGGAGCAGGCCCAGGCCAACAAAGAACTGATTCGCAACCTGGCCCACGAGATCAAGAACCCTTTGGGCGGCATCCGGGGATCGGCCCAGCTGCTGGAGATGGAGCTTGAAAACAAAGAGCTGACCGAATACACCCAGGTCATCATCCACGAGGCCGACCGCCTGCAAACCTTGGTGGACCGCCTGCTGGCGCCCCACCGCCGCCCGCATGTCGTGGGTGATGTGAACATCCATGAGGTGTGTGAGCGGGTGCGCACGCTGATCCTGGCCGAGTTTCCTCGGGGGCTCAAGGTGGTGCGCGATTACGACATCTCGATTCCTGAGTTTCGCGGTGACCGTGAGCAGCTGATTCAGGCGGTGCTGAACATCGCGCACAACGCTTCGCAGGCCCTGCAAGAGCGCATTGCGCAAGGCGATGGCCAGATCACACTCAAGAGCCGCATCTTGCGGCAAGTCACATTTGGCAAGCAGCGTTACCGCCTGGCATTGGAATTGCATGTCATCGACAACGGGCCTGGTGTACCAGACTCGATCAAGGACCGCATTTTCTTCCCGTTGATCTCGGGGCGCGAAGGCGGCTCCGGCTTGGGGCTCACATTGGCGCAAACCTTTGTTCAGCAACACCACGGCATGATCGAGTGTGACAGCGAGCCCGGCCGTACGGATTTCAAGATTTTGATTCCGTTGCCTTGAGAACCACAGAAAGTGCCACGTTGATGAAGCCGATCTGGATCGTAGACGATGACCAATCCATTCGCTTTGTGCTTGAAAAAGCACTGCTGCGCGAAGGCTTGCCAACACGCAGCTTCACCAACCCGCGCGAGGTCCTGAAGGCGCTGGACTCAGAAAGCGAAGCCGATGGCCCGCAGGTGCTGGTCAGCGACATTCGCATGCCCGGCGGCTCGGGGCTGGATTTGCTGGCCACCATCAAGCAGCGCATGCCCGGTTTGCCGGTCATCATCATGACCGCGTTTTCCGATCTGGACAGCGCCGTGTCTGCCTTCTCCAGTGGCGCCTTCGAATACCTGCCCAAGCCCTTTGACCTGCCCAAGGCGGTGGAGTTGATCCGTCGTGCCGTGGGCGAGAGCCAGCGCGAAGACGTGGCCGAAGAAAAAATGGAAGACGCGCCCGAAATGTTGGGCCAAGCGCCCGCCATGCAGGACGTCTTCCGCGCTATCGGCAAATTGAGTCAAAGCAATGTCACGGTGATGATCACGGGCGAGAGTGGTACCGGTAAAGAACTGGTGGCTCGTGCGCTGCACAAACATTCGCCGCGCGGCGACGTCAGCAAATCAGCGGCTAAATCTGGCTCAAGTTTGCTGCCCACTTTGAACCGCGAAGGCCCCTTTGTCGCCATCAACACCGCAGCCATCCCCAAAGACTTGCTGGAGAGCGAACTCTTCGGCCACGAGCGCGGCGCTTTCACAGGCGCACAAACCATGCGCCGTGGCCGCTTTGAGCAGGCCGATGGTGGCACGCTGTTTTTGGACGAAATTGGCGACATGCCGTTTGACCTGCAAACGCGCTTGCTACGCGTCTTGAGTGACGGTCATTTTTACCGCGTAGGCGGCCACACGGCCATCAAAACCAATGTTCGCGTCATCGCTGCGACACACCAAGACCTGGAGCAACGCGTCAAAGAGGGCGGTTTCAGGGAAGATTTGTTCCACCGCTTGAACGTCATTCGCCTGCGTTTGCCCGCTTTGCACCAGCGC
>OFRD01000026.1_pt1 | contig 46714 bp, 45 predicted proteins | sample 1543041 | NCBI WGS metagenome assembly OFRD01 (sample SAMN07774234, study PRJEB24372) | wastewater metagenome | isolation source: Exp Tend CN 100WW | collected 2016-02
CTCGCACCGGTGGTTTCGGTGGTGGTGGCGGTTACGGCGGTGGCGGTGGCGGTGACCGCTCCGGCGGTGGCGGCTACGGCGGCGGCGGTGGCGGTCGCTCCGGCGGCGGCGGCTACGGCGGTGGTGGCGATCGCTCCGGCGGTGGCTGCTACGGCGGTGGTGGCGGCGGCCGCGGCGGCTACTAAGCCCTGCGTATCCCGTTAACGGCAGCAATGCCGTTGCAAAATTTCTAGTTCAGCTTTTCGCTGAGCTCAGACATCAAAGGCTTCAAGACTTCGGTTTTGAGGCCTTTTTTGTGGGCGCAACACGTCCTCTGGACTTGAAAGAAGCAGCGGAGTAACCGGCACGACCAGCCGGGGGCCACAAAAACCAACGCCACCCGAAGGTGGCGTTGGTTATGGCGGGTGTTAGGTTAGCTAGCGCGACTTACGCTGCTTTGACCGCATCCAGATTGCGCAAGCGAATGTGCAATTCGCGCAATTGCTTCTCGTCCACAGGGCTCGGCGCTTGTGTGAGCAAGCACTGTGCGCGTTGGGTCTTGGGGAAAGCAATCACGTCCCGAATGGACTCAGCACGGGTCATGAGCGTGACGATACGGTCCAGGCCGAAGGCCAAGCCGCCATGGGGTGGAGCGCCGTATTGCAAGGCGTCGAGCAAAAAGCCGAACTTGAGTTGGGCTTCTTCCGGTGTGATTTTCAGAGCATCAAACACTTTTTGCTGCACGTCAGCGCGGTGGATACGCACCGAGCCGCCGCCCATTTCCCAGCCGTTCAACACCATGTCGTAGCCCTTGGAAATGCATTTCTCTGGGGCGGTGACCATCCAGTCTTCGTGGCCATCTTTAGGCGCAGTGAAGGGGTGGTGCACGGCGGTATAGCGCTGGTTTTCGTCGTCGTATTCGAACATGGGGAAGTCAACCACCCACATCGGCGCCCAACGGTCTTCAAACAGGCCGTTTTTCTTGCCGAACTCGCTGTGACCAATCTTGATGCGCAATGCGCCAATGGCGTCGTTGACAACTTTTTCCTTGTCGGCACCGAAGAAAATCAGATCGCCGTTTTGCGCACCAGAGCGCTCCAGCACAGCGGTCAAGGCGGCGTCGTGGATGTTCTTGACGATGGGCGACTGCAAGCCGTCGCGGCCTTTGGACAGGTCGTTGACGCGGATGTAGGCCAAGCCCTTGGCACCGTAAATCTTGACGAACTCGGTGTAGGCGTCGATCTCGCCACGGCTGATGCCGCCGCCTTCGACCGAGCCGTTGGGCACGCGCAGGGCGACCACGCGGCCACCTTTCATGTTGGCAGCGCCTGAGAACACTTTGAAGTCCACATCGCCCATGACGTCGGTGACTTCGGTGAACTGCAGTTTCACGCGCAGATCAGGCTTGTCGGAGCCGTAGATGTGCATGGCGTCTTGGTAAGTCATGACCGGAAACTCGCCCAGGTCCACACCAATGGTTTTCTGGAAAACGCGCTTGATCATGCTCTGGAACATGTCGCGGATTTCTTCTTCGGTCAGGAACGATGTTTCGATATCGATCTGGGTGAATTCGGGCTGGCGATCGGCGCGCAAGTCTTCGTCGCGGAAGCACTTGGTGATCTGATAGTAGCGGTCATAGCCCGCCACCATGAGCAGCTGTTTGAACAGCTGGGGCGACTGGGGCAAGGCAAAGAACTGGCCATCGTGAACACGGCTGGGTACCAGATAATCACGCGCACCTTCAGGTGTGCTCTTGGTCAGCATGGGGGTTTCGATGTCGATGAAACCGTTCTCATCGAGGTACTTGCGCACTTCCATCGACACCTTGTAACGCAGCATCAGGTTGTTTTGCATGTACGGACGGCGCAGGTCCAACACGCGGTGCGTGAGGCGAGTCGTCTCGGACAGGTTTTCTTCGTCGATCTGGAAAGGCGGTGTGACAGAGGCATTGAGCACGATCAGTTCGTGGCACAGCACTTCGATCTTGCCGCTTTTCATGTTGTCGTTGGTGGTGCCGTCAGGGCGGGCACGCACCACGCCTTTGATCTGCACGCAAAACTCGTTGCGCACGTCTTCGGCCACCTTGAACATCTCGGGGCGATCAGGGTCGCACACCACCTGCACGTAGCCTTCGCGGTCACGCAGGTCGATAAAAATCACGCCGCCGTGGTCACGACGGCGGTTGACCCAGCCGCACAGGCTCACGGTTTGACCGGTCAGGGCTTCGGTCACCAGACCGCAATAGTGGGAACGCATGGACATGTTGTTGGACTTTCTTAATTCTGAAATTGTGTGGCGTGCAAGCTGGAAGGCAATGGACTGACCAGCTCACAAAGGCTGTTGGGAGGCCACTGGGGCGACAGGCAAGGCGTCGGGACCGCCGGGAACCACGACCCCCATGGAGATGATGTATTTCAGCGCGTCGTCGACGCTCATCTCGAGTTCGATCACATCGGCTTTGGGCATCATCAGGAAGAAGCCCGAAGTCGGGTTGGGTGTGGTGGGCACATAGACACTCACCATGGGCTGACCCAAGTGTTTGGCGACCTCGCCGCCAGGCGTGCCGGTCAAAAAGGCGATGGTCCATGAGCCTTGGCGCGGGTACTGCACCAGCAAAGCCTTAGAAAAAGCATTGCCGCTGCCCGAAAACAGGGTGTCAGCCACCTGCTTGACGCTGGTGTAAATGCTGCGCACCACCGGGATGCGGTTCATCAGGTTGTCCCACTGGCGCAACCACCATTGGCCAAACATGTTGGCCACAAAAACACCCGTGGCAAAAATCACCAAGGCCACCAAAATCACGCCAAGACCAGGTACACCGCGCAGCAACTCGGCCAGCTTGTGCATGCCCGGGATCAGGGTGTCAGCGGCCAGCAAAATGGCCAGAAAAATGCCATCCAGCAGCCCGACCAACCAGGTCAACACCCAGACGGTGATGCCCATGGGCAGCCACACCAAGAGACCGGTGATGAAGTACTGTTTGAAGCTGCGTTGTTTCATGAAGGGGCAATCAATGTGGACAGGTCAGTGGCAGGCGCAAGATGCCGCACAGCCACCGGAGGCCGCTGGCGTGCTCGACTCGGCTGCACCCGCACTGGCACTCGGGGCGTCAGAAGTGGCAGGTGCTGCGGCATCGGTGGCAGCGACTGTGGAGGCTGCTGCACCTGTGGCTCCGCCGCCCTTGAAATCGGTGGCATACCAGCCTGTGCCCTTGAGCTGGAAACCAGGGGCTGTCAGTTGTTTGCTGAACTGGGGGGCACCGCAGGCGGGGCATTCGGTCAGGGCCGCATCGGACATTTTTTGCAGCACATCCTTAGCATGGCCGCAGGCGTCGCACTTGTAGGCGTAAATGGGCATGAAGAGGTTCCTGGAAATATTTTTTCAACCCTAAATTGTAAGTCGAACCCCTTGCCTGCCTGGACATGTGGCTTGAAACATCTCGGCCCCGGAGTCACAGGGGTGGTCAAACCGCGCAGACACGGGCAAAGTTCTCTCTTATACAATTCCGCGCAGGCCCCTCTGGTGGCGACCCGATGCGGCCCTGCATACCCACGCTTTATGGAGCTTTCACGATCATGAACAAACGTTTTTTACTGACCGCTTTGTGTGCTTTGGCCTTGGCCGCGTGCGGCAAAAAAGAAGAAGCCCCCCAGGCCCCCGTGAGTGCAGCGGCCCCGGTCAACACCGAAGAAAAAGTGTTGAACATTTACAACTGGCCCGACTACATCACCCAAGACATGGTGGCCAATTTCGAAAAAGAAACGGGCATCAAGGTCAATTACCAAACCTTTGAGAACAACGAGGCCCTGCAAGCCAAGCTGATCGCTGGCAACTCGGGTTATGACCTGGTGGTGCCAGGCGCGGTTTTTGCCAAGTCCCAAATCGAAGCCGGTTTGCTGCGCCCCCTGGACAAGGCCCAAATCCCCAATCTGGCCAATCTGGACCCCGCCATCATGGCCAAGCTCGACAAAGTCGATCCAGGCAACACCCACCTGATCCCTTGGGCTTGGAGTTTCACCACCGTTGGCATCAACAAAGCCAAAGTGGCCAAAGCGCTGGGCAACACCCCCATGCCCGAAAACGCCTGGGATCTGGTGTTCAACCCTACCTACACCAGCAAACTCAAGTCTTGCGGCATTGCTTACCTCGATTCGCCCACCGAAATCATGCCGCCAGCCCTGCACTACATTGGCAAAGACGCCTACTCTGCGGACGCGGCTGACCACAAGGCCGCTGGTGAGATGCTGGGCAAAGTGCGCAAAGACATCCGCTTGTTCTCCAGCACCATGATCGACGATCTGGCCGGTGGCAAGGCCTGCGTGGCACTGGGCTGGGCGGGTGACATCAACATCGCCAGCTCGCGCGCCGTGGAAAACAAGAGCGGTCAAGAGATCGAAGCCTTGTTGCCCAAAACCGGTGGCCTGCTGTTCTTTGACAACCTGGCCGTGCCCAAGGATGCCCAGCACCCCAACAACGCCATGGCCTTCATCAATTACTTCTTGAAGCCAGAAGTGTCCGCATCGCTGACCAACGAGCTGAGCTACGCCACCGCCAACAAGGCCAGCGTGGCACAGGTCACCCCTGAAGTGGCCAACAACAAGGCTGTTTTCTTGGATGCTGCCGCACTGCAAGTGGCGGTCTCGCCATCGAGCCTGTCCAACGCCACGCGCGAATCCATGACATCGGTCTACACCGCCTTCAAAAAAGGCAAATGACAACGCGCCTCTTGCCGCGTGATTGAAATCAGGCTGTGCACATGTCCCATGTGCACAGCCTTTTTCTTGAGTTCAGAAAGACGACATGACGCCCCCTGTGCCCACCGACAAAGCCGGATTTCTCCAGATCCAGAACCTGGTCAAGCGATTTGACAGCGTGACAGCGGTCGACGATGTGTCGCTGAACATTGGCAAAGGTGAAATTTTTGCCTTGCTTGGCAGCTCGGGTTGCGGCAAGTCGACCTTGCTGCGCATGTTGGCTGGGTTTGAGACGCCATCGGCAGGCCAGATTTTTTTGGGCGGGCAAGACATCAGCCAACTGCCGCCTTATGAGCGCCCCATCAACATGATGTTCCAGTCGTATGCGCTGTTTCCCCATCTGTCGGTGTGGGAGAACATCGCCTTTGGCCTGCGCCGCATGGGCATGGACAAAGACAGCATCAGCGAGCGCGTGCAAGCCATGCTCGATTTGGTGCAATTGCAAAAATTTGCCAGCCGCAAACCGCACCAACTGTCCGGCGGGCAACAACAGCGTGTGGCCTTGGCCCGCAGCCTGGCCCGCAAACCCCAGCTGCTGCTGCTGGACGAGCCCTTGGGCGCATTGGACAAAAAGCTGCGCGAGCAAACCCAGTTTGAACTGGTCAACATCATCGAGTCGATTGGCGTGACGTGCGTGATGGTCACCCATGACCAAGAAGAGGCCATGACCATGGCTTCGCGCATCGCCGTGATGAGCCATGGCCGAATCTTGCAACTGGGCAGCCCCACCGAGGTCTATGAAGCCCCCAGTTGCCGCTTTGTGGCCGATTTCATTGGCAATGTGAACCTGTTTGACGGGCACTTGTCACGCACCGAGGCCAGCGAATCCGAACTCACCACGCCGCAAGGCCGTTTCACGCTCGGCCACGGCACCTCTCACCCTTTGGGCATGGCGTTGGCATTGGCCGTGCGCCCAGAAAAAATCCAAATCGACAAGCGCACACCCCTGGCCGGATCGGCTGAAACCGCCAATGTGGTGTCGGGCGTGGTGCGCGAAATCGCCTACATGGGCAGCTACAGCACTTATGTGGTTCAGTTGACCGATCACAGCGTGATCAAGGTCACCCAGACCAACCGCAGCCGCAACCACGAAGGCGACATCGTTTGGGGCGACACCGTTTATTGCTCATGGGGCACCCAGGCCGGGGTGTTGTTGTCGTCATGATCCATTTGCTGTCTCAATTGGTGGAGCGCTTGCGCTTGGGGCGGCGCACGGTGCTGGGCATCCCCTTTGTGTGGTTGTGGGTGTTCTTTGCGGTGCCCTTTTTGATCCTGATGCGCCTGAGCGTGACCGACATGGGCGATCAGCTCAACCCCTTTGCCAGCTTGCTGTCGCACACCGAAGCCGGTGGCTGGAAACTGCATTTGAAGTTGAGCCACTACATCAGCCTGGTGGTCGATGACAGCGGTGAATTCGGCCAGACGCTGTACACCGAGTCGTATCTGCTGTCGCTGAAATACGCTTTTTGGACCACGTTTTTTTGCCTGCTGCTGGGCTACCCGTTTGCCTACTTTTTGGCCAGGTCTTCGGCCAACACACGCCCTGTTTTGCTGCTGATGGTGATGCTGCCTTTTTGGACATCGTTTTTGCTGCGCGTGTATGCCTGGAAAGGCATCTTGGCCGATCAAGGGATCATCAACAACGCGCTGATCGCCTTGGGCCTGATCACCGAGCCGGTGCAAATGCTCTACACCGACATTTCGATGCTGGTGGGCATGACCTATGTTTACCTGCCCTTCATGGTTTTGCCGCTGTACGCCACACTGGTCAAGCTGGATACCCGATTGCTCGAAGCGGCGTATGACTTGGGCGCCAGCCCTTGGAAGGCGTTTTGCCTGATCACCATACCGCTCAGCCGTGCTGGCATCGTGGCGGGCTCGATGCTGGTGTTCATCCCGTGCTTGGGTGAATTCGTGATCCCCTCGCTACTCGGTGGCGCCGAAAACGTGATGATCGGCCGCGTGGTTTGGGACGAAATGTTCAGCAGCAACAACTGGCCTCGCGCTTCGGCACTGGCCATCATGATGATTTTGTGGGTCGTCATTCCGCTGGCTTGGTACAACGCCCGGGTCGCCCGTCAGGCCCAGGAGGAGCGATCATGATGCGCCGCATTCAAGCCCACATTGGCAAAGTGTGGATGACCTGCATCTTCGCCTTTCTGTACGCGCCCTTGGCGTTCTTGGTGGTGTTTTCTTTCAACAGCACCCGACAAGACAGCCATTTCACGGGTTTTTCTTGGCGCTGGTACGAAGCATTGGCCCGCGACTCGCGGCTGCTCGAAGGCTTTTGGCTCTCGCTCAAGGTGGCGGTGATCAGCGCCTCTTTCTCGGTGGTACTGGCCACCTTGGCCGCCTATGCACTGGTGCGTTACACCCGTTTCAAGGGGCGCAACCTGTTCAGTGCCATGCTCAATGCCCCGCTGGTCATGCCCGAAGTGATCATTGGCCTGTCGTTGCTGCTGCTGTCGGTGGGCACACAGCGCGTTTTTGGCTGGCCCGAACGCGGCATGACCACCATTGTGCTAGGCCATGTGCTCTTGGGCATGGCTTATGCCACCGTGGTGATCCAGTCACGCCTGAAAGAAATGGACCGGACGATCGAAGAAGCCGCCATGGACTTGGGCTGCAAACCCAGCCAGGTGTTTTTTCTGGTGACCTTGCCCAACATCTCGCAAGCGCTGCTGGCCGCTTGGCTGCTGACGTTCACCTTGTCATTTGACGATGTGGTGGTCTCGGAATTCCTGTCAGGCCCGGGCGTGACCACCTTGCCGCAGGTCATCTTCAGTTACGCCAGAAGGGGGGTCAACCCCTCCATTTACGCGGCGGCCAGCTTGCTCATGCTGGTGGTGACCTTGGCGGTCATCGGCTTTGGCATTTACACCGCACGGCAGGCACGCAAGACCCGGGGGTCAAACGGCATCTGAGCCGAAAGCCACCCGTTAAGCGCCTCGGTTTAGAAGGTCGGCAAATAAACCCAGACCTGAAAAGCCAGCAAGCTCATGATGAAACCCATGCCTAAATAAAGCAGGATTTGCAGCAAAGCGTTGGTGCGGCGTTGCTCGGCCAGCAATTTTTCCAGCTGACGAGCGTCTTGTTGACGCGGTCTTTGCAAGTACTCGTGCAACAAGCGTGGCAACTGGGGCAGCAGCTTGGCGTAATGCGGTGCTTGGTCTTTCAACTGCTCCAGCAATTTCTTGGGGCCAATCTGGTCCAGCATCCATTTTTCCAGGAAGGGCTTGGCTGTGCTCCATAAGTCCAATTCGGGGTCGAGCTGGCGACCCAGGCCCTCGATGTTGAGCAGGGTTTTTTGCAGCAAGACCAGCTGAGGCTGAATCTCGACCTGGAAACGGCGAGAGGTCTGGAACAAGCGCATCAACACCATGCCCAGCGAAATCTCTTTGAGTGGGCGGTCGAAATACGGTTCGCAGACCGCACGAATGGCCGACTCCAGCTCATCCACACGGGTGTCTGCGGGCACCCAGCCCGACTCGATGTGCAGCTCGGCCACGCGTTTGTAATCGCGGCGGAAAAATGCCGTGAAGTTTTGCGCCAGATACTCTTTGTCGTATTCGGTGAGCGTGCCCACGATGCCGAAGTCCAAGGAGATGTAGCGGCCAAAAGTCTCGGGTGCCAGGCTGACCTGGATGTTGCCCGGGTGCATGTCGGCATGGAAAAAACCGTCGCGGAACACCTGCGTAAAAAACAGCGTCACGCCATCGCGGGCCAGCTTGGGAATGTCCACACCAGCGGCACGCAGGCGTTCCACATGGCTGATCGGCACACCGTTCATGCGCTCCATCACGATCACCTCGGGCTGACAGAAGTCCCAGATCATCTCGGGGATCAGCACCAGATCAAGGCCCTGCATGTTGCGACGCAGCTGGGCCGCATTGGCGGCTTCGCGCACCAAATCGAGCTCATCGTTCAGGTATTTGTCGAATTCAGCCACCACTTCGCGGGGCTTGAGCCGTTTGCCGTCGGCGCTCAGGTTTTCAACCCAACCGGCCATCATGCGCATCAGGCTCAGGTCTTTTTGGATCACCGGCAGCATACCGGGACGCAACACCTTCACCGCCACTTCGCGCAGTTCGCCCGACTTGCTGCGCAAGGTGGCAAAGTGGACCTGCGCAATGGAAGCGCTGGCCACGGGCTGACGTTCAAAGCTTTCAAAAACTTCGTCTACCGGTTTACGAAATGCACGCTCAATGGTGGCTACCGCGATGTCGGAGCTGAAAGGCGGCACACGATCCTGCAACTTCGCCAACTCTTCGGCGATGTCCAAGGGCAGCAAATCGCGTCGGGTAGAAAGCACCTGACCGAACTTCACAAATATGGGCCCCAGCCGCTCCAGCGCCTCGCGCAAACGCTCGGCACGGGGAGACCTCAGGTCACGGCCCAGCGACAGAATCCGGGCCAGCAGGCGAATCCAGGGTTTTTGAAAACTGGAGAGCACCAGCTCATCCAGGCCGTAGCGCAGGACGATGAAGACAATGAACGCGCCGCGACCGATGCGGCTCATGCTGCAGCACCCACCGACGTGCCAGGGGCGCGCTGGGCGACAAAACCGCGCAGCGCTTGCATGGCTTTGCGTGCGGCCTGCGCAAGGGAATGGGCTGCAGCATCTCCCACCAAACGGGCCAGGTCTTCTTCGGCGTCCCAGCGCACATGGTCGATCAACCAGTTGACTTCAGCCGCCAGTTGCACATCGCCCTCGATGCGCACTTTGGGTTTGTCACCCCGCGCCAGGGCCGAAGCCAAAGAGACAGGCGACTCTTCGGTCACAGACAAGCGCAAATCAAAGCCGTCAAAACGACCACGTTCCAACAAACCCGCCGGGGTGGGCGTGAGCTGGAGTTGGATGCGGTCCCAGACCAGCTCGATGCGCTGGCCTTTTTGCCGCGCCAAGCGGGCCATGGCCTCGGGTTCACTCATCAACACATGGTTGAGGAAAAGTACGAGACGGTTGACCGACTCATCAACCACCCAAGCCGGGGGTTGAAAATTCGCAGCCATTTGGCTGACCATATCGGGAAGAGCCTGAGCGGCCCATGAAAAAGGGGACTGTGTTGCCATAGTCCCCGATTATTCCCGAAAGCGGAGCCCCATTCGGGGCCAGGCTTTATTGGAGTGCTTGCACGCCAGCGACCAACCAGCCACCGCCTTGTTTGGATTTGGTCATGTTCCAGACTTCACGGAATGAGCTGGGGCCTGCGGACGCGTCTTCGCGGATCATGCCGTTGAACTCGACACTGGCCAAATAAACATCGGCCTGCTCTTCAATACCCAGCAACTGGGCTTCCAGCATGACCACTTCGGTCTTGTTGGGCTGACCGGGGAACTGGCTTTCGCGTTCGGCCAACTGGCTGCGAATCTCGGACACCATGGTGTCGGTCATCATGGAGCGCAGCATGGAAATGTCCGAACGGTCCCAGGCGTCTTGCAAAGTCACAAAATTGCGCTTGGCTGCCGTGACAAAACTGTCCACGTCAAATCCGGCTGGAATACCCCAAGCTTGGTTGCCACTCAGGGCTGAGCCGATCATGGAGCCGGTGCTGGCCTCGACAGCCGAGCTGTCAAAGCGGGTGTTTTGGCCTTCCCAAGGGCGAGCCGAGGCGTCGTTACCCACTTTTTCTGGGTTGTACTGCTTCAAAGATGCAGGCTGATCGGCCGAGGCACCCGCACCTTGGTAAGCGAAACCGCCTTGGTTGCCCGATGCCGCATTGCGCCGTGAGCGCATGAACATGCCAATCGCGGCCATCACAGCCACACCAATCAACAACGCCATCAGGACGTTGCCAAAGGCACCGCCCATGCCCAGGGAGTTGGCCAGCCAAGCCAGGCCAAGGCCTGCGGCCAAGCCACCCAGCATGGCACCCCAAGGTTTCTTGGGTGCAGCAGCGGCGGGTGCGGCGGCCGGCTTAGCGGCGTTGGCAGCTGCGGCATTTTGGGCAGGTGCAGCGGGCGTTTGCGGCGCTGCATCACGTTTGGTGACCTGATTCGATTGCTGGCCAATGGACTTGCCACCGCCCATGCGGCGGGCGGCTTCGGCATTGAGGCTACCCAGGGCCAATACGCCTGCGAGCATCAGTGTCATCAACTTGTTCATGGTGTCTCCAACTTCGGTCCAAAAATTGATCAAATGAGCATCAACATTTGATACCCATGTGCAAGGCTACCACCCCGGCCGACAAATTGTGAAAATCGACATGGCCAAATCCGCTGTTTTTCATAAGGGTTTTCAGCTCATCCTGGCTGGGGTGCATCCGGATGGATTCGGCCAGATAGCGGTAACTGTCGGCGTCACCCGCCACCAGCTTGCCCATGTGCGGCAGGATCTTGAAGCTGTACCAGTCATAGACCTTTTCGAGCGGCTTGGCCACTTTGGAAAACTCCAGCACCAGCAATTTGCCCCCCGGCTTGAGCACCCGGCACATCTCCTTGAGCGCAACATCTTTGTGCGTCATGTTGCGCAGGCCAAAGGCCACGCTGACCACGTTGAAGTGGTTGTCGGGGAACGGCAACTTCTCGGCATCGCACACCAGCGTGGGCAGCGCCAGCCCCAGGTCAACCAGGCGGTCGCGCCCGGTGCTGAGCATGGCCTCGTTGATGTCGGTGTGGACCACACGCCCGGTGGCCCCCACTTTTTTGGCAAACGCCATCGACAAGTCGCCTGTGCCGCCCGCGATGTCCAGCACCTGATCGCCCTCTTTCAGGTTGGCCACCTGCACGGTGTAGGCCTTCCACACGCGGTGCAAGCCCATCGACATCAGGTCGTTCATCACGTCGTATTTGGACGCAACAGAGTCAAACACGCCGCGGACGTGCTGGGCTTTTTCTTTTTCGTCGACGGTCTTGAAACCGAAATGGGTGGTGCTCATGGCAACTCTTTCAACCTGAAATTCAATGGCTATGACCGCAGCTGCTGCCCGCTTTTTCGAACATGGGTGCATCACGGCTGACCCCCGCAGCTTGCAGGCGGTCTTCATATTGTTTCCACAGCGCGTCTTGCTCAGAACCCAAAAAGTACAGGTACTCCCAAGTAAAAAGTCCCGACTCATGGCCGTCTGAAAAAGTGGGTTTGACAGCGTAATTGCCCACGGGCTCGATCTCGGCAATCGACACGTTGCGTTTGCCCGTTTGCAGCACTTCCTGGCCCGGGCCGTGGCCCTGCACCTCGGCCGATGGCGAGTACACGCGCATCAACTCGAACGGAATGCGGAACTGCGCCCCATCAGAAAAGCCGATTTCCAGCACCTTGCTCTGACCATGCACCGTCAATGACTCGGGCGTTGGGGTTTCTTTTTTCAATCCGGCCATGTTCTGCTTTCAGCGGTTAAACCAACACACGTTCAATGCCACCGGCATTGGCTGCGCTCACGTACTCAGGCATCCAGTTCTCACCCAGGATGTGCTTGGCCATCTCGACCACGATGTAGTCGGCTTCAAGGAGGCCATTTTTCATGTCATCGCCGAAGCGCGACAAACCTTGCAGGCAGCTGGGGCAGCTGGTCAAGATCTTGACGTTGGCTTGCGGGGCCAGGGCACCGCTCGAACGCAAAGCGGCTTCGCCCTTGAGCAGCTCCTCTTCTTTGCGGAAACGAACCTGAGTCGAGATGTCGGGGCGAGTCACGCCCAGCGTGCCCGACTCACCGCAGCAACGCTTGCTTTCTATCACGTTGTCACCCATCAAGGCCTTGACGGTTTTCATGGGCTCTTGCTGCTTCATGGGGCTGTGACAAGGGTCGTGGTACAGATAGGCACCGCCCGCATCCAGCTTCATGCCTTTTTCGAGCAGGAACTCGTGGATGTCGATGATGCGGCAGCCAGGGAAAATCTTGTCAAACTCGTAACCCTGCAGCTGGTCGTAGCAGGTGCCGCAGCTCACCACCACGGTCTTGATGTCCAAGTAGTTGAGCGTGTTGGCCACCCGGTGGAACAGCACGCGGTTGTCGGTGATGATTTTTTCTGCCTTGTCGAACTGGCCCGAGCCTTTTTGCGGGTAGCCGCAGCACAGGTAGCCCGGTGGCAACACGGTCTGCACGCCCACATGCCAGAGCATGGCCTGCGTGGCCAAACCCACCTGGCTGAACAGGCGCTCGGAGCCGCAACCGGGAAAATAAAACACCGCCTCAGATTCCGAACTGGTGGCTTTCGGGTCTCGGATGATCGGCACGTAATCGTTGTCTTCGATGTCGAGCAAAGCACGCGCTGTTTTCTTGGGCAAGTTGCCCGGCATCTTCTTGTTGATGAAGTGGATCACCTGCTCTTTGATGGGCGCGGAGCCCACCGATGCGGGTGGCGCACTGGTCTGCTTGCGGGCCACACCCTTGAGCAAACCGGCGACAAAGCGCTGCGCCTTCATGCCCACACCCACCATGGCCATACGGGCCAGCTTGATGGTCTCGGGATTGGTGGCATTCAACATGAACATGGCCGCGGCATTGCCGGGGCGGAAGCTCTTTTGGCCCATCTTGCGCAACAGGTTGCGCATGTTCATCGACACATCGCCAAAGTCGATGTTCACCGGGCAAGGCGTCAGGCACTTGTGGCACACCGTGCAGTGGTCGGCCACGTCTTCAAACTCTTGCCAATGCTTGATCGAAATGCCCCGGCGGGTTTGCTCTTCGTACAGAAAAGCCTCGACCAGCAACGAGGTCGCCAAGATTTTGTTGCGCGGGCTGTACAGCAAATTGGCACGCGGCACATGCGTGGCGCACACGGGCTTGCACTTGCCGCAGCGCAGGCAATCCTTCACGCTGGCGGCAATCGCACCGATGTCGGACTGCTGCATGATCAGCGACTCATGGCCCATCAGGCCAAAGCTGGGGGTGTAGGCATGCGTCAGGTCAGCGGCATGCACATCGTCGCCCAGACCCGTCAGGGCCGCGCCACGCAGCAGCTTGCCTTTGTTGAAGCGGCCTTGCGGGTCCACTTTGGCCTTGTAGGCCGTGAAGTTGGCCAACTCGGCGTCGGTCAAAAACTCCAGCTTGGTGATGCCAATGCCGTGCTCTCCCGAGATCACCCCATCCAAACTGCGGGCCAGCACCATGATGCGGGCCACCGCTTCGTGCGCGGTTTGCAGCATCTCGTAGTTGTCACTGTTGACCGGGATGTTGGTGTGCACATTGCCGTCACCGGCGTGCATGTGCAGCGCCACCCACACGCGGCCCTTGAGCACGCGCTGGTGGATGGCATTGACTTCGGTCAGGATCGGCAAAAAGGCCGAACCTGAAAAGATGTTCTGGAAAGCCGGACGGATTTGCGTCTTCCAGCTGGCTCGCAGGCTGTGCTCTTGCAGCTGCGGGAACAGCGCGTCGACATCGGTCAACCAGCCTTGCCACTGATCGCGCACCTCGCGCACCACCGCCAAGGCTTGTGCCACACGGTCTTCCAGCAGTTCAGCCGAGGCGATCTCGTTGGCATCGTCTTGCTTGCCCAGAGGCAAGTTGCCACGCTCCAAAAAGGCTTCGAGTTCACGGCAAAAGTGCAGCTTGTTGCGCAAGCTCAATTCGATGTTGATGCGCTCGATGCCGTCGGTGTACTCGGCCATGCGAGGCAGCGGGATCACCACGTCTTCGTTGACCTTGAAGGCGTTGGTGTGGCGCGAGATGGCGGCGGTTTTCTTGCGGTCGTGCCAGAACTTTTTACGCGCTTCGGGGCTGATGGCAATGAAGCCTTCGCCGCTGCGCGAATTGGCAATGCGCACGATCTCAGAAGTCGCCTTGGCCACATCGTCGGCGTTGTCGCCTGCGATGTCACCGATCAGCACCATCTTGGGAAAGCCACCGCGCTTGGACTTGGTGGAATACCCCACCGCCCGCAAATAACGGTCGTCCAGGTGCTCCAAGCCCGCCATCACGGTGCCGGTGCGCTTTTGCTCAGCAAACATGAAGTCTTTGATTTCGACGATGCTGGGCACGGCCTCGCGGGCGTGTCCAAAAAACTCCATGCACACGGTGCGGGTGTGTGTGGGCATGCGGTGCACCACCCAGCGGGCGCTGGTGATGAGGCCGTCGCAGCCTTCTTTTTGCACGCCGGGCAGACCGCTCAAGAACTTGTCGGTCACGTCCTTGCCCAGACCTTCTTTGCGGAAAGTCTTGCCTGGGATCACCAGGGTTTCGGTGCGGATCGGGGTTTTGCCATCGGCCTTGAAATATCGCAGCTCAAAAGTGGCCACTTCGGCGTCGTGGATCTTGCCCATGTTGTGGTCCATGCGCACCACGTCCAGCCATTCGGCGTCGGGGGTGACCATGCGCCAGCTGGCCAGGTTGTCGAGCGCCGTGCCCCAAAGCACCGCTTTTTTGCCACCGGCGTTCATGGCGATGTTGCCGCCAATGCAGCTGGCTTCGGCCGAAGTCGGATCCACCGCAAAAACAAAACCGCCGCGCTCGGCCGCATCGGCTACGCGCTGGGTAACCACACCGGCTTCGGTGTAGATGGTGGGAATGGGGTGCGCGATACCGGGCAGGTCGATCATCTCAACCTCGGTCATGGCTTCGAGCTTTTCGGTGTTGATGACCGCGCTCTTCCAGGTCAAGGGAATAGCGCCACCGGTATAACCCGTGCCGCCGCCCCGAGGGACGATGGTCAGGCCCAGGTCGATACAGCCTTTCACCAGCCCGGCCATCTCGGTCTCGGAATCGGGGGTCAGCACCACAAAGGGGTATTCCACGCGCCAGTCGGTCGCATCGGTCACATGGCTCACGCGCGAGAGGCCATCGAACTTGATGTTGTCCTTGGCCGTCAGGCGCCCCAGGGTCTTTTGCACCTGGCTGCGCAGCTTGGCCATCCGCACGAAACGTTCGCTGAATTGCGTCACCGCCTGCGTGGCCAAATCCAGCAACTGGCCCACCAAAGCATCGCGAGAGGCATCTGCCTCGGGGGTCCGGCGCTTTTGCACCTCACCCAGGCGGTGCTGCAAGGCCTCGACCAGCAGTTTGCGACGGCCGGGGTTGTCCAGCAGATCGTCTTGCAAATATGGGTTGCGCTCGACCACCCAAATGTCACCCAGCACCTCGTACAGCATGCGGGCCGAACGGCCTGTGCCGCGCTCTTCGCGCAACTGGTTCAGCAAGCCCCATGCAGGTTCCCCCAGCAAACGCACCACGATTTCGCGGTCAGAAAAGCTCGTGTAGTTGTAGGGAATCTCGCGCAAGCGAGGCGCATCGGCGTCGGCTTGCATCAAATGTTGGAGCGTGGTGGGTGCATTCATAGGGATGGGCGCGGTCAAATGCGTTCTAAATACGCGGTCAGCCAGACCTGGACGGAGGCGTCATACCGGCTGGGCCTGAATGTTACCGCAGTGCAACAAACACTCGCCGAACAGAGGGACACCTGTCGCCCAAGGCTCTGGGTGTCATGGAAACCCCGGGTTGTCACAAATTGGTCATGCTATTTAAATACTTTGGCCATGAACCAGTGCCACACTCGTGCTGGGATTTGCTTATTTTTTAAGCAAAATAACTCATTTCTTCAGGAATTGCCATGAAACTCAAACTGACTCTTTCCGCTTTGGCCTTGAGCCTGGCCAGCCTTTCTGCCCAAGCCCAAACCGAAATCCAGTGGTGGCACTCCATGGGTGGCGCCTTGGGCGAGTGGGTCAACGACCTGGCCAAGGACTTCAACGCCAGCCAAAAGGACTACAAAATCGTACCCACCTTTAAAGGCAGCTACGACGAATCCATGACCGCAGCGATTGCCGCTTACCGCGCAGGCAATGCGCCGCACATCCTGCAGGTGTTTGAAGTGGGCACCGCTACCATGATGGCCAGCAAGGGCGCCATCGTGCCAGTGGGCAAGGTCATGACCGATGCCGGCCTGAAATTCGACCAAAACGCCTATGTGCCCGCCGTGGCCGGTTACTACACCGCGCCCAACGGTCAGATGCTGAGCTTCCCGTTCAACAGCTCCACGCCTGTCTTTCATTACAACAAGGACGCCTTCAAGGCCGCGGGCCTGGACCCCAACACGCCGCCCACCACCTGGCCTGAAGTGGCGCTGGCTGCTGCCAAGCTCAAGGCCAGCGGCCACAAGTGCCCCTTCACCACCAGCTGGATCAGCTGGACGCAGCTGGAAAGCTTCTCGGCCTGGCACAACACCGAATTTGCCACCAAGGGCAACGGCATGCGCGGCATGGATGCACGTCTGAGCTTCAACACGCCCTTGCATGTGCGCCACATCGACAACCTGGCCAACATGGCCAAGCAGGGCCTGTTTGTCTACAAAGGTCGCGGCAACGCAGCTGACGCCACCTTTGTCTCAGGCGAATGCGCCATGGCCACGGGCTCCTCGGCCCTGTATGGCAGCGTGGTGCGCAACGGCAAATTTGGCTACGGCATCGGCACCCTGCCTTATTACCCTGATGTGAACGGCGCACCGCAAAACACCGTGATCGGCGGTGCCAGCCTGTGGGTGATGAGCGGCAAGAAAGCGCCTGAATACAAAGGTGTGGCCCAGTTCTTTGCTCATCTGTCCAAGGCCGATGTGGCAGCGGCCAGCCACCAGCGCACGGGCTACCTGCCTGTCACCACGGCCTCTTTCGAGTTGACCGAGAAGGCTGGCTTCTACAAAAAGAACCCCGGCACCGACGTTTCGGTGACGCAGATGATCCGCAAGACCACCGACAAGTCGCGTGGCGTGCGTCTGGGCAACTTTGTGCAAATCCGCACCATCATTGACGAGGAACTCGAAGGCGTGTGGAGCGGCAAAAAGGGCACCAAGGAAGCCCTGGACATGGCCATCAAGCGCGGCAACGAACAGCTCGAACGCTTCGAAAAAGCCAACAAATAATGTCCCTTCCGGCATCCGGAGTGGTCAGCACATGAAAAAAGCAGAGGCAGCGCCTCTGCTTTTGCACATTTTGGATTGACACTTCACACCCCGGTTTTGCAAAGAATGTATGGAAAAACGCGTCCGTTTCAAATCCCGATGGTTGCCTTGGCTGCTGATTGCGCCGCAGCTGAGCATCGTTTTGGTGTTCTTTTTCTGGCCCGCCGGGCAAGCGCTTTACCAAAGCGTGTTGCAAGAAGATGCCTTTGGCGCATCCCGGGAATTTGTGGGCATGGAGAACTTCTCCCGACTCTGGCACGACAGCGGCTATCTGGAATCGTTTAAAACCACCGCCGTTTTTTCACTTTTGGTGGCCGTCATGGGCTTATCGGTGTCGTTGCTGTTGGCCGTGATGGCAGACCGTGTCGGGCGTGGCGCGGGCCTGTACAAAACACTGCTGATCTGGCCCTATGCGGTGGCCCCGGTAGTGGCTGGCGTGTTGTGGCTTTTCATGTTTGCTTCGCCCATGGGCGTGGTGGGCTATGCGCTGCGGTCCATCGGCATCGAGTGGAACCACCTGCTCAACCCCAACCACGCCATGGCACTCATCGTGATGGCTGCGGTCTGGAAGCAGATCTCCTACAACTTTCTGTTTTTTCTGGCGGGTTTGCAATCCATTCCCAAATCACTCATCGAAGCGGCGGCCATTGACGGGGCCAGCCCTTGGCGACGGTTCTGGACCATCGTGTTCCCGCTTTTGTCGCCCACCACCTTCTTTTTGCTGGTGATCAACATCGTTTACGCCTTCTTTGACACCTTCGCCATCGTGGATGCCACCACCCACGGCGGGCCGGGCAAGGACACGGCTATTCTGGTTTACAAGGTGTATTACGACGGCTTCAAGGCCCTGGACATGGGGAGCTCGGCGGCGCAGTCGGTGGTGCTGATGGTGATCGTGGTGGCCCTCACCGTCTTGCAGTTCAAATTTGTCGAGAAGAAAGTTCAATACTGACATGATCGAACGACGCCCCGGCCTGCAGATTCTGCGGCATGTCATCTTGCTCATCGGCGTGGCCATCGTGGCCTTTCCGCTGTACCTGACTTTTGTCGGCTCTACCCAAACAGCCCAACAAATCAACCAGAGTGTGCCCATGTCGCTGCTGCCGGGCAGCCACTTTTGGGAAACCTACCGCCTGACACTTTTTGGTGGCCCCAACTCGCAAGGCAGCCCGCTGCCCGCCATGTGGCCCATGATGAAGATCAGCCTGATCAGCGCCCTTGGCATTGCGATTGGCAAGATCGCCATCTCGCTGCTGTCGGCCTTTGCCATCGTGTATTTCCGCTTTCCGCTGCGCAATCTGGTGTTCTGGATGATCTTTGTCACCCTGATGCTGCCGGTCGAGGTGCGCATCAGCCCCACTTACGAGGTGGTGGCGGGTCTCGGCATGCTCAACAGCTTTGCTGGGCTAACGGTGCCACTGATCGCCTCGGCCACAGCCACTTTTTTATTCAGGCAATTTTTTCTGACCATTCCTGACGAGCTGGTTGAGGCCGCCCGCATGGACGGGGCCGGGCCGATGCGCTTTTTCAAGGATGTGCTGCTGCCCCTGTCGGCCACCAACATCGCGGCGCTGTTTGTCATCCAGTTCATCTATGGCTGGAACCAATACCTGTGGCCACTGCTGGTGACCACCAGCGAAGACATGTACCCAGTGGTGCTGGGCATCAAGCGCCTGATTTCGGGCGAGTCTTGGACCGAATGGAACGTGGTCATGGCCGCCGCCATCCTGGCCATGCTGCCACCGGCACTGGTCGTGGTGCTGATGCAAAAATGGTTCGTCAAAGGCCTGGTTGATACGGAGAAATAAATACGCCGGGGACAGACCAATGCGAAGCGTTGCTCTGTCCCCGTCAAATTAAAAACCCGGGGACAGACCCATGCGAAGCGCTGCTCTGTCCTCGTCTGAATAAACCAGGGGACAGACCACTGCGAAGCGGCGCTCTGTCCCCGTCAAATTAGTAAAAAAATCATGGCTTCCATCACCCTCTCCCACATCCTCAAAACCTATGGCACGGGTGCCAAGGCCAACACCGTCATCCACGACCTGAGCGCCAGCATCAGCGACGGTGAATTTGTGGTCATCGTCGGGCCTTCGGGCTGTGGCAAATCCACCTTGCTGCGCATGGTGGCGGGCCTCGAAGACATTTCGGGGGGCACCATTTCAATCGGCGAACGCGTGGTCAACGAGCTCGAGCCTGCCGAGCGCGACATTGCCATGGTGTTCCAGAACTACGCGCTTTATCCGCACATGAGCGTGTTCGACAACATGGCCTATGGCCTGAAGATCGCCAAACGGCCGATCGAAGAAATCAAGGCCCGTGTGGACAAAGCCGCCGGCATTCTGGAACTCTCGCACCTGTTGCAGCGCAAACCACGCGAATTGTCGGGTGGCCAGCGCCAGCGCGTGGCCATGGGCCGCGCCATCGTGCGCCAGCCGCAGGTATTTTTGTTTGACGAGCCGCTGTCCAACCTCGACGCCAAACTGCGTGCACAGACCCGGCTGGAAATTCAAAAGCTGCACCGCAACTTAAGCATCACCAGCCTGTTCGTGACGCACGACCAAGTCGAAGCCATGACACTGGCCCAACGCATGATCGTGATGAACGGCGGTCACATGGAGCAATTTGGCACGCCCGAAGAGGTCTACAACCGACCAGCCAGCACCTTTGTGGCCAGCTTCATCGGCTCGCCGCCCATGAACTTGCTACGGCACGCCCCGGGCACCGCCGAAAATCGCATTTTGGGCATTCGGCCCGAGCACCTGGACATCACACCCGTTCAAAACGTGGGCGGATGGTCATTGACCGCCGACACGGTGGAACTGCTCGGTGCAGAGCGCCTAGTGCACGCCCGTTTGGGTGATGAAACCCTCACCCTGCGACTGGACGAATCGGTTGCGCCACCGCAACCAGGCCAAAGCTTTTGGGCCACGCCCCGCGCCGACCGGGTGCACTGGTTTGACGCCCAGACCCAAAAACGCATCGCCTGAACTGCCCATGACACACTGGCCCTACCCGCGCTGGATCGCCCACCGAGGCGCTGGCAAACTCGCTCCCGAAAACACCCTGGCCGCGTTTGAATTGGGCGCAACGCACGGCTTTCGCATGTTCGAATGCGACGCCAAGCTCAGCGCCGACGGTGTGGTATTCCTGATGCACGACGCCACACTGGAACGCACCACCAACGGCAAAGGCATCGGGGGCGAACAAAGCTGGCAAGCGCTGTCGCAGCTTGATGCGGGCAGCTGGCATTCGCGCCGCTATGCGGGCGAACCTTTGCCCACGCTTGAAGCGCTGGCCGGGTTTTGCCTGGCCCATGGCCACCACCTGAACATCGAGATCAAACCCACCCCGGGCACCGAAACAACCACAGGCGAAGCCGTGGCCCGTCTGGCTGCCAGGCTCTGGCAAGGGGCCAAAGTGCCGCCGCTTTTGACCTCGTTCCAGCCTGAGGCCTTGGCCGCAGCCCAAGCGGTCGCCCCCCTGCTGCCAAGAGGCTTGCTGGTGGACAAGCTGTGGCACGGCTGGTTTGAGAAAGCTCTTGAGCTGGACTGCGTAGCGGTGGTGGCCAACTATGCCCTGTGGGACGCCGTCACCGTGTCCCAAGTGCACGGCGCAGGCCTGCGCTGCCTGAGCTACACCGTCAATGACCTCGATGCCGCCCAGCACCTGCTGGCCCTGGGCACAGACGGCATCATCACTGACCGGGTGGATTTTTTCACCCCGGCTTGATGCCTCTCAAAATGACCTGTCGGAATATGACTGCGGTGTTTTAAGCGCCACGATCGCTTTGACGAACTGCTGACAAGGGGTTCATGAGCGTGTCCAGCCACGCAGCATCCACCACTCGGCAGTTGCTGTCACCAACACCAGCGCCATGTAGGTGCTCATTTTTCCATCGTTGCCTTGCAGCACCAGCCCTGCAACCAGCACCAGAACGCCCACCACAGCATGAACCAGCATGCGGCGCTTGAAGGGTGTGCCGCCAACACCCATCACCCAACGCCCAGCCCAAGGCATCAGCAGCGCCATGGCCAGCGCGGGCAACACAAAATTGAACAAATGCAGGATCAATTGCCAGACGGTCATGGGTCTTGAACGGTTGATGAACAGAGTAGATGGGCGCGCAGCGCGCCGACAATTGTGCACCCAAAGCACCCTCGTGCTGGATGTCTAACCGTCGCCACGAGGGGGTTTCTATAATCGGCGCATGGCAGTTTGGACTCTGGGCTTGAATCACACCACTGCGCCGCTGGATCTGCGCGGCCGGTTTGCCTTCGCCTTGGACCAACTGGCCCCCACTTTGCAGGGTTTGCGGACCAATTTGGCCTTGAACCTGGACCAAACGCCCGAAGCGGCGATTTTGTCCACCTGCAACCGCACCGAAATTTACTGCGCCGCCGACCACGCGGCCACCGCCGACACCTTGCGCTGGTTGGCTGAAGCCGGTGGTGTCTCGACACAAGAACTCCAATCACACACTTACTTGCTCGAAGGCAACGAGGCCGCCCGGCACGCTTTTCGGGTGGCCAGCGGGCTCGACTCGATGGTGCTGGGCGAAGCGCAAATCTTGGGCCAACTCAAAGACGCGGTGCGCGCTGCCGAACAGGCCGGTGCCTTAGGCAGCACGCTCAACCAGTTGTTTCAGCGCAGCTTTGCCGTGGCCAAAGAAGTGCGCACAGCCACCGAAATCGGGGCCCACTCGATCAGCATGGCCGCAGCCTCGGTGCGCTTGGCCAGCCAGCTGTTTGAAGACCTCAAAGACATCAAGGTGCTGTTTGTTGGCGCGGGCGAGATGATCGAGCTGGTGGTGACTCACTTTGCCGCCAAACAGCCAAAAGCCATGGCGATTGCCAACCGCAGCCTAGAGCGCGGCGAAAAACTCGCCAGCCGCTTTGGTGCCGAAGTCATGCGCTTGGCCGACCTGCCCGACCGTTTGCACGAATTTGATGCCGTCATCAGCTGCACCGCCAGCACCCTGCCCTTGATCGGCTTGGGTGCTGTCGAGCGGGCACTGAAAAAACGCAAACACCGCCCCATGTTCATGGTCGATCTGGCGGTGCCACGCGACATCGAGCCAGAAGTCAAGGCGCTGGAGGACGTTTACCTCTACACCGTGGACGATCTGGCCAGCGTGGTGCAAGCGGGTCAGGCGCAGCGCCAAGCCGCTGTCGCCGAGGCCGAAGTCATCATCGACGCGGGTGTTCAAAGCTTCAGCCACTGGCTGGGCCAACGCGATGTGGTGCCCCTGATCCAGCAATTGCAAACCCAGGCCGATGCTTGGCGCGAGGCCGAAGTGGCCCGCGCCCGAAAACTGCTGGCCAAAGGTGACGACCCCGAGGCGGTGCTGGATGCCTTGGCCAAAGGCCTGACCCAAAAGATGCTGCACGGCGCTTTGGCCGAACTGCGCAGCGCCGACCCCGCCCACCGCGAGCTGACCATGCAGACGGTGCAGCGGCTGTTTTTGCGGCAAGAGCGTTAGCGCTGACTTGGCAGGTCGGCGCTTGCGCACCGGCAAGACGTAACTCGCGGACAAGCGCTTGAGCGCCAACGCATGTCAGATCTCAGGGCACAGGCCCTGACCTCCAAAATTCTGGTCGCATGAAACCCTTTCTCATCCAACAACTCGAACGCTACGCCTTGCGCCTGACCGAGCTGGACTTTTTGCTGTCCCGCGAGGACATCATGGCCGACATGGCGCAGTTCCTGAAGCTCTCGCGTGAACACGCCGAGGTCAGTGCCGTGGCGACCCGATTTGCCCGATTTCAGCAACGCAACGCCGACTTAGCTGCAGCACAAGCCATGCTGGCCGACGCCGAACTGCATGAGATGGCTGAAGAAGAAGTCAGCAGCGCGGTGGCCGAGCTGCAAACACTCGAGGCCGATTTGCAGCGCATGCTGCTGCCCAAAGACCCCGACGACGCTCGCCCGGCTTTTGTCGAAATCCGCGCGGGCACCGGGGGCGACGAGTCGGCCCTGTTCGCCGGCGACTTGCTGCGCATGTACTCGCGTTTTGCCGAGAGCCAAGGCTGGCGGTGCGAGGTCATTTCTGAATCGGTGAGCGAATTGGGCGGCTACAAAGAAGTGGTGGTGCGCATCGAAGGCGACAACGTTTACGGCGCACTCAAATTCGAGTCGGGCGGTCACCGCGTGCAGCGCGTGCCCGCCACCGAAACGCAAGGCCGCATCCACACCAGCGCCTGCACCGTGGCGGTCTTGGCCGAACCGGACGAAGCCGAAGCCATCAAGATCAACCCGTCGGATTTGCGCATTGACACCTACCGCGCCAGCGGTGCGGGCGGGCAGCACATCAACAAAACCGACTCGGCGGTGCGCATCACCCACTTGCCCACCGGCATCGTGGCCGAGTGCCAAGATGGCCGCAGCCAGCACAGCAACAAGGCCCAGGCCCTGAAAGTGCTCACCGCCCGCATTCAGGAAAAAGACCGCGCCGAACGCGCTGCCAAAGACGCCGCCGAGCGCAAAAGCCTGATCGGCAGCGGTGACCGCTCAGACCGCATCCGCACTTACAACTTCCCACAAGGCCGCCTGACCGACCACCGAATCAACCTGACCTTGTACAAGCTGCTGAGCATCATGGAAGGGGATTTGAAGGATGTCATCAACGCCTTGCAAGCCTACGAAGCCGCTGAGCAACTGGCAGCACTTGAAATCGGGGCCACCACTTGATGAACGCCACCGCCCTCACCTTGACCCAATGCCTGAGCCAGGCCCATGCACTGGGCCTGGCCCGGGTCGATGCGCAGATGCTGCTGCTGCACAGCGTGGGCCGATCGCTGCATGACCGCGCCTGGCTGCTGGCCCACGACCACGACAGCCTGACGCCCGCACAGCAAGCCACATGGCAAGACGCGCTCAAGCGCCGTCAGGACGGCGAGCCGGTGGCCTACATCACCGGGCGAAAAGATTTTTTTGGATTGACCTTGGCTGTGGATGCCCGTGTGCTGGACCCCCGCCCCGACACCGAAACCCTGGTGGAATGGGCCTTGGCCACCCTGCCGGCACCCCATGCACCGAACACCCCCAGCTGGCGCATTCTCGACTTGGGCACCGGCAGCGGCGCGGTGGCTTTGGCCCTGCAACATGCACGTCCCGATGCACAGGTGTGGGCTGTGGACGCCAGTGAAGATGCTTTGGCCGTGGCCAGCGCCAATGCACAACGTCTGAATTTGCCAGTGCAATTTGTGCACAGCCACTGGATGGATGCGGTGGCAGGCCCGTTTGAGTTGATCGTCTCCAACCCCCCTTATGTGGCCGAGCATGACCCGCACCTGGCGGCCCTGACTCACGAGCCCTTGCAAGCCCTGACCAGCGGTGTTGATGGGCTCGATGACATTCGCCAGATCATTGCCCAAGCCCCCAGCCGATTGGCCCCGGGCGGCTGGCTTTTGCTGGAACATGGATGGGATCAGGCCCAAGCCGTGCAGCAACTGCTGCGCGAGGCGGGGTTTGGACTGGTCCGGTCACACCAGGATCTGTCGGGTGTTGACCGTTGCACAGGTGGGTGCTTTGAATCAGAGAGATAATCCAACCCATTCGAAATCGGCACCATTTGGAGCAAAGACCATGAGCGACACCCAACAACGCATCGACGAACTCGTCAAAGGCAACGACATCACCCTGTTCATGAAGGGCAGCGCCAGCTTCCCCATGTGCGGTTTTTCTGGCCGTGCCATCCAGATCCTGAAGGCCGTTGGCGTCGATACCAAGACCGTCAAGACAGTCAACGTGCTGGACGATGCGGAAATTCGCCAGGGCATCAAAGAATACAGTAACTGGCCCACCATCCCCCAGCTCTACGTCAAGGGCGAGTTCATTGGCGGCTCGGACATCATGATGGAAATGTACGAATCGGGTGAACTGCAACAGGTGATCAACGGCCAAGCCTGATTAGCCTGGCGGGCACACACCCTTGGTCTCAAGGGTCTGAATTTAAAGCCCCGACGCCATGAAAAAAGCCAGTCAATTGACTGGCTTTTTGCTTTCTACCGAGCTCAGCTCAACGGAACTTCGATTGTGGAATGACTTTCACATCACCGTCCAAAGAACCGATGTAAGCAGCAATGGCCTTCAGTTCGGCATTGGAGTACTGCTTGGCGATGCCACCCATCACGCCGTTGCTACGGCCCCAAGTGGCTTGGTTTTCCACTTTGTAAGATTTGAGGGCCACGAACAAGAAGTCTTTGTGCTGGCCGGCAATCTTGGGGTAGCTCGGGTCAATGGGCTTGGAGAAGTTGTCGCCGTGGCAAGACACGCAAGCGCCTTTTTGCAGCAAAGCAGCCACTTTGGCATCGGGTGCCTTGGGGGCGCTGGCCACAGGCTCGGTTTTGCCGTGTTGCTCGTAGTAAGCGGCCACGTCAGCGATGTCTTGGTCGCTCAGGCTGTCGGCAATGCCGCGCATGGTGGGGTGCTTGCGCTCGCCTTTTTTGTAGGCGGTCAGGGCGGAGGCGATGTATTTGGCGTTTTGGCCAGAGATCATCGGCACGCGATAAACCTCAGGGAAACTGGCTTGGTAGCCCTTGATGCCGTGGCAGCCGATGCACATGGCAATCTTCTGCTCAGCGGCTTTGGCATCGCCCTTGATCTCTTGGGCATGGGCGGAGACAGCGGTCACTGAGGCGACAGCCAAGGCAAACATTGAGGTCAGGAGCTTGTTCATTTTGCTTACACAATCCAAATGATTGATAAAAATCAACTGCGGATTATATCGGGCTGGCCCTCATAATCCTGACAAGCTTCTTTCCTGTTTTTGAGAACTCTCCGATCATGAAATTCCAAGGTACCGAAAACTACGTCGCCACTCAGGACCTGATGCTGGCGGTCAATGCGGCCATCACCCTCAAACGCCCTCTGCTGGTCAAGGGTGAGCCAGGCACCGGCAAGACCATGCTGGCCGAAGAAGTGGCCCAAGCGTTGGGGCTGCCCTTGCTGCAATGGCACATCAAGTCAACCACCAAGGCTCAGCAAGGTCTGTATGAATACGATGCTGTTAGCCGCCTGCGCGACAGCCAGCTGGGCGACGCAAAGGTCAAGGACATCGAGAACTACATCATCAAGGGCGTGCTGTGGCAAGCCTTCACCTCGGAAACTCCGGTGGCCATCTTGATCGATGAAATCGACAAAGCCGACATCGAATTCCCGAACGACTTGTTGCGCGAAATCGACCGCATGGAGTTTTACTGCTACGAAACCCGCCAGCTGATCAAGGCCAAGACCCGTCCGCTGGTGTTCATCACCTCGAACAACGAAAAAGAACTGCCGGATGCTTTTTTGCGACGCTGCTTCTTTCACTACATCAAGTTCCCCGAAGCGGACACCATGCGCCAAATTGTGGCCGTGCACTTCCCGACGCTCAAGCAAGACTTGCTGGCTTTGGCACTCAAGACGTTTTATGACGTGCGCAACCTGCCTGGCCTGAAGAAAAAGCCCTCGACCAGCGAGCTGCTGGACTGGCTCAAACTCTTGGTGGCCGAAGACATCCCCCTCGAAGCCCTGCAAAGCGCTGACCAAAAAGTGTCTGTCCCACCGCTGGTGGGTGCCCTGCTGAAGAACGAGCAAGACGTGACTTTGTTTGAAAAGCTGGTGTTCATGAACCAGCGCAACCGCTGAGCTGCCGCCATGACCACACCCAACCCCTTGCTCGAAGGCCTGTCTGACGCTGTCGGCTTCGTCGGCGGTGCCTTGGCTGGCTATTGGGCCGGCAAATGGCTCGGCTGGAACATCTTCAGCGCAGGCTATGACAACGCCAGCATCGGCGGCATTTTGCTGGTCGGCCTCGGCGGTGGCGCTGGCTTGCACCTGGCGCGCTTTTGGCGCGGCAAACAAAAATCCAAAGATTCCGACACGCCGTCATGAGCGACTGGATCACCCCCACGACCCTGAGCGGTCAGCATGTGGCACTGGTGCCTCTGTCTGCCACACACCACGACGATCTGGTGGAGGCCGTGCGCGATGGTGAACTGTGGCAGCTTTGGTACACCGCTATTCCCACCCCCGGGGGCATGGCTGCCGAAATCACACGCCGTCTGGACTTGCAAGCCAAAGGCAGCATGTGCCCGTTTGCCGTGATCGACCCGGTATCTGGCCGCGCCGTTGGAATGACCACTTACATGAACATCGATGCGGCCAACCACCGCGTCGAAATCGGCTCGACCTGGTACCGTCAAAGCGTGCAACGCAGCCGGCTCAATACCGAGGCCAAACGCCTGTTACTAACGCATGCCTTCGAGCAACTGGGCTGCATCGCGGTGGAGTTGCGCACGCATTACTTCAACCAGCAAAGCCGCCGCGCCATCGAGCGCTTGGGCGCCAAGCTCGACGGCGTGCTGCGCAGCCACCAGATCAACCCGCACCCGCTGGCTGCAGGCAGCCTGCGCGACACCTGCGTGTACAGCATCATCGCCAGCGAATGGCCGTCTGTGAAGGCGCATCTGGACTTTCAATTGAGCCGCAACGGCCTCGAGGACAAACGGCCATGCTGATCGATTTTTTCTACACCCTGCGTGCCGCCAAGCTGCCGGTATCGGTGCGCGAGTATCTGACCCTGCTCGAAGCCTTGCAAGCCAATGTGGTCGGCCCCGCATCCGAGGCCTGCAGCATCGACGACTTTTACCACCTGGCCCGCACGGTCATGGTCAAAGACGAAAAGCATTTCGATAAGTTTGACAAAGCTTTTGGCGCCTACTTCAAGGGCGTGGAGATGCTGACCGACTTCACCAAAGAAGTGCCGCTCGACTGGCTCGAAAAAATTCTCCAGAAGGAACTCACACCCGAACAAAAAGCGGCCATCGAAAAGATGGGCTGGGATGAGTTGATGGACACGCTCAAAAAACGCCTCGAAGAACAAAAAGAACGCCACGAAGGCGGCAACAAGTGGATCGGAACAGGCGGCACCTCACCTTTTGGCAACGGTGGACACAACCCGCAGGGCATTCGCATCGGCGGCAAAGGTGGCAACAAAAGCGCCGTCAAGGTGTGGGAACAACGCGCCTACAAGGACTACGACGACCAGCAAGAGCTGGGCACGCGCAACATCAAAGTGGCACTGCGCCGTTTGCGCCGTTTCGCCCGCGAAGGTTCACACGACGAGCTGGACTTGGACGGCACCATCCGCAAGACCGCAGCCAATGCCGGGTACCTCGACATCATGATGCGGCCAGAGCGCCATAACAATGTGAAAGTGCTGTTGCTCATGGACGTGGGCGGCACCATGGACGACCACATTGCCCGCGTCGAAGAAATGTTTTCGGCCGTCAAGGCCGAGTTCAAGCACCTTGATTTTTATTACTTCCACAACTGCGTCTATGACTTCATGTGGAAGAACAACAAGCGCCGCTATGCAGAGAAGTTCCCAACCTGGGACATCCTGCGCAAGTACAACAAAGACTACAAGCTGATCTTCATCGGGGACGCCACCATGAGCCCTTATGAGATTTTGCAAAAAGGCGGCAGCGTCGAATACAACAACGAAGAGGCCGGGGCCGAGTGGCTGCAACGCCTGACGCACACCTTCCCCAAGTTCGCCTGGATCAACCCCGAGCCACAAGGCGTCTGGCAGTACCGCCAAAGCATTTCGATCATCCAGCAGCTCATGAGCAACCGCATGTACCCACTGACCCTCAAGGGGCTGGAAGATGCGATGCGGATGCTCAGCAAGTGAGCCTGTGGCTGCAAGGCGGCCCTGTAAAATACAGCGCTTGCCACCGTAGTTCAATGGATAGAACTCTCCCCTCCTAAGGGAGTGATACAGGTTCGATTCCTGTCGGGGGCACCAAACTTTTAACGTCTGCCCTGCCGGTCGTTCACGCCCTGATCGGCCCCGCCGCCACCAAGCGCTGAATGGCTCGTCGCAATGGGGCTGACCGGGCTGTTTGCCCCACAGAGTTCACGCTGTAACGATGTCCCGATGGCAGCAGGTGCAACTGAACCCCCAGCATTTCAATCTGCTCCAGGCTTTCAAGTTCGTTCACATTGGATTGCATCTGCGACGGGTCTATCAAGGTCACAGTGCCTTGGCCAATGACTTCAATGGCAGCGCCCCGCTCGATCACCAAAGCGGTATCTTCGTCGATACCGACCCCCAGCAAATCCGGTCGCATGGCCAGAGTTGACAGCAAACGCGCCAGCCGTCTGCGCTCTGAAAAGTGCTGGTCCACCACAGCTTGCGACAGCAGCCCCAGGCCAATGTCGGTGTCTACCGCTTCTTTGCTGGGACGAAGTACCGCAGGCCCTTGGGCAATCATGTGGCGCGACATGACTGCCGCACCCGCACTCGTGCCGCCAATGCAGCAACGGTTCAGGTGAAAGGACTGGTGCAGTGACTGGTAGGCCGAGGTCTCCCACAAGGTGTCCATGAGTTTGGACTGGTCTCCCCCGCTCATGAAAATGCCATCGGCTTGCAAGATCTCGGACTGCAGTTGGGGTGCATGAGCGCTGTCGCGGTCATCGAGTGCCAGCCGCTGCACGTCGTCCACGCCCAATGACTTGAAGACATTTTGGTAGCTTTGCCAGACAGCTTGCGGATCCCCGCTGGCAGCGGTGATGATGCGAATACGGGCTTGGCTGCCGCCACAGTACTCGACGTATTTGCGCAAAATAATACGGTCCTGCAAGCGGTCTTCAGCGCCGCCCACAATCACCAATCTGGACAATTTTGTGCCCTGCGCCAAGGCAGGCAAGCCTGCAAGCGCGGCAGCGCTCACGCCCATGGCTGCCGTCATTCGTCCCAAAATATCTCGTCGGTTCATGCTCGAACTCTACCCGATGAACCACCAAGAGCTGTGTGCGTTGGCCCCTTCAAAATGCCACTTTTTCAGCTTCGAGGTAGGCCAAGCTGATGTACTTGCCGATATTGCCTTCATAGCCCTGCATGGTCTTGGCCCGCAAGGACACACGCGGGTCTTTTAAGACGGCCAGTTTGGCCTCGGCTTCTGACTGACCGTCTTCGACCGCCTTCAGGCAAGGCGCCCATATGCCCGCCAAGAAATCACCATAGGTCTGGAGCAGGTCTTTACCGGGCTGGCCGTGTCCCGGCACCCAGATCTGCTCGCCCGCTGCCGCCATAAGCGCTTTGTAGTATTTGAAGGTGCCAGGGTACGAACCTTCGTCCATGTTGGCAATGCGGTTGGTCATGGCGATATCGCCCACTGCGGTGAGCTTGTCCTGCACCACTTCCACGCACAAATCAGAAGGGGTGTGCGCCGTGCCGTAATGGTGCATGCGCAAGCTCACGTCGCCAAACTGAATCACTTGGCCGTGCTGCACCGGCGTGTTGGGCAAGACCACCTCGGTGCCCAAGGTGGACTGGTTGGTCCAGCGCTCCATCAGGCTGCGCCAGAGATTGCCCTCAGCCCCCTTGAGTTTTTCAATGGTGCTGGGCAATGCATAAATGGGCAGCTTGTCGCCGTAGGTTTTGACAAAAGCGTGGTTACCCAGCCAATGGTCGCCGTGGTAATGGCTATTGAACACCGCCACCACCGGCTTGTCGGTCACCTTGCGGATCATGCGGATGGCCATCTGACCGATTTGCAGTGAGGCGCCGGAGTCGATCACCACCACCCCGGCCGAGGTCACGACAAAAATCACATTGGCCATCATGCCCCGGTTTTCAGGGGTGGGAAACCCATCGGGAGAGTAGATCAGCCAGACGTGCGCCGACAATTGTTTGGCAGGAATATCCGCCACGGGGGGACCTTCAATGAACTCCTGCGTTTGTTGTGCCAGCAAACGGGCTTCGGGCCACAAAGCGGCACTGCCCAATGCGGTGCTGGCCAATATCAAATGTCTTCTTTTCATTGGGATCCCCTCATGCAAAACACAGTGCCTTTCGGCACTGTGTTTGTCCATCACGCAGCGTAACCTTTGTTTGGCAAAGCGCCCATGATTTTGGGAGCATTGAGCTTGCGCGGCTTGACGCGGCCACCCTGTGCCTTGAGCCAAGTCTCCACCACATCCCAGACTTGTTTGTTGCCCTGGTTGCGGGCTTCTTCGGCCACAGGGGCCCAACCCGCGACCTTGTATTTTTTACCGGCATCAATGAGTTGGCCTTTCAGACGCAAATCGCCGATGCGATTGCCCATGGTGCCCACCGGGTTGCAGCTGTATGACAAACCGCCCACGCGCACCATGTCACCACCTTGTTGGTAATAAGGATCGGGGTTGAACAGGTTGTCGGCCACGTCTTCCAGGACGGTCTTGATGGTCTCGCCCGTCATCTCGGTCACAGTGGCATACGAGTAAGTGGTGGCGGTCATGTCGAGCAACCATTCGCGTGTGATGGCCTGACCTGGCAACAGCGTGGTGCCCCAGCGGAAGCCAGGAGAGAAAGCAATTTCGGCACCTTGCACATCCAACAACGCATCGACCAGCAACTGGTCGCCAGTGCCATTGAAGTTGCCACGGCGGTACAACATGCCATCGGTCACAGCCAGCTTTTCAGACAGTTTGGACTCGTAGGGTGCACGGATCTTGGTGATCAAAGCGTCCATCTCGGGATCGGCCGGCAGCATGTTGGAGAACACAGGCAACAATTTGTAGCGGAAGTCACTGACCTTTTTGTCTTTGACATCAAAGTCGAGCACACCCAAAAACTTGCCATTGGAGCCCGCATTGGTGACCAACGTCTTGCCGCCTTTGTTGGCGATGATCGAGGCCACAGGCATGCCATCGTGCGTGTGACCGCCCATGATGGCATCGATGCCGCTCACGCGGCTGGCCATCTTCAAGTCCACGTCCATGCCGTTGTGGCTGATGACGACCACGACCTGAGCACCTTTGCCGCGGGCTTCGTTGACCATCTTTTGCATGTTCTCGTCCTGGATGCCGAACTCCCAGTCGGCCACCATGTAACGCGGGTTGGCAATCGGGGTGTAGGGAAATGCCTGGCCGATGATGGCGCAAGGCACGCCATTGATTTCGCGGATCACATATGGCTTGAAAACCGGGTCGCCAAAGTCATTGGTCTTGACGTTCTGCGCCACAAAATCGACCTTGCCGGCAAAGTCTTTCTCAACGATTTCTTTCACGCGCTCCATGCCCAAGGTGAATTCCCAGTGCCCGGTCATCACGTCAACGCCCAGCAATTTACAGGCATCGACCATGTCCTGACCGTTGGTCCACAGGCTGGTGCCCGAGCCCTGCCAAGTGTCGCCACCGTCGAGCAACAAAGCGCCGGGACGGCTGGCCTTCATGCGTTTGACCAACGTGGCCAAGTGCGCAAAACCACCGACTTTGCCGTAACGTTTGGCGGCTTTTTCGTAATCAAGGAACGTCAAGGCATGCGCCTCGGCGGTGCCCGGACGGATCTTGGCCACTTGCAACAAATACTCACCCACCAAATGCGGCAAATTGCCCTGCATGGAGCCAATGCCCATGTTGATGCTGGGCTCGCGGAAATAAATCGGCTTGAGCTGCGCATGGCAATCGGTCATGTGCAAAAACGACACATTGCCGAACTTCGGGATGTCGTACAGGCCGTTGGAAGCCGTGGCCGCGCTGGCTTCGGCAAAAGAGCCCATGCTCATGCCAGCCATCGTGCCGGCACCCATGACTTGGATAAATTCGCGTTTGGAGAGATTCATATTTGCAATCACTGATATATACGGGGCTAAAAAACCCGGGCGAGCCGGGTTTTCGAGGGCTTACTGGTTGACGGGCGATTTGGGGTCGAGCAACAAGCCAACAACGTGGCGCACTTGGGTCTCGTTCAAGATGCCCATGTGACCAGCGCGTGGCATGTTGGAACAGGCGTTGTAAGCCTTGGCGTTCCAAACCTTGCCCCAGGTGTATTCGACGATGGCTTTGCTGGCCGGATCGTCCGGGTTGGACACGCCACGGATCTTGCCGTAGTTGTACAAGCTCGGACCAATCGTGCCGTAAGAAATCTCTTTCTTGTCCATTTGGTGGCAGTTGTAGCAATTACCGCCATTGACCGTATTGGCCGCGTCGCTCCAAGTCAAGCCTCGGCCACTTTGGGCAATCTTTTCGCCCTCTTTCCAGTCGCCAATGAATTTTCCATCCGATGGCCACTTGATGGCTTTGAAGTTGGCTTCTTCGATGGCCTTGGCCGTTTTTTCATCCAGCGGCTTGCCAGCCACATCGGCGTCGCTGCAAGCGCGATTGGTTTCGTCAGTGGCGGTGATACGCTCTACTTTGACAGCACCTTCGTCACGGAAAGAAGTCTTGACAATTTTGTCGGTCAAAGCGTTCAGTTCGGCAAGTGAAGGGCCGGATGCACAGCCTGCAGCCACCAAAGCAGCCGTCAAGCTGGCCAATACAAGTTGGGTCTTTTTGTTCATGTGGTTCTCCTGGTCAGGTCAGCGTTTGATGGCCGGTGCGATCGAGACAGCACCCTTGGCATTCACGCCCAAATAGGTGGCCAAAGCGACAGTGGCGTCACTGGCAAAACCGGGATAGGGAAAGCGTTGCTGGCGATAGCAATCGTTCAGACGCAATTGCATGCTCCACATCTGACCATTCGACACGCGGTAGGCAGGCCAGGCAGCAAAACCAACGCCGTCACCGGGGTTCTTGCTCAGGATCGGCAAGTCTTGCAAACGGATGCGTTTGCCCTCTTCGCCGTGGCAAGACGCGCAAGAAAAATCATGGGGGCCGCCACGTTGAAAGAACAGGCGCTTGCCCACTTCGTAGAAGGTTTGTTCTTGCTGGTGTGACTGAGAGAGGTTGAACTTCAAGCCCTTGGATTCGGCCGCGATCCAAGTGGCCAAAGCGGTGACGTTGGCCATTTCGCCACGCCCAAAAGCAGTCTTGGAAATTTCAGCGGCATTGAAGCCTTGCAAAGTTTCCATGCAGGTGACAAGACGGGATTCCAGGTCTTGCATGCGCTGAGTGTCAGCAAAATAACGAGGCAAAGACACAAAAGCACCCTTCACCACCCCCGGCCCTTGACCCAGATCGCACTTTTCGAGCGAAGCATTTTTGGGTCCGCGCGCTTTTTTCCAGAGGTCTTCGCCTTTGGCTTCAAAAAGCTCAGCCGGGTTGCCGTCTTGCAACATAGCCCGGTATTCATCAATGCCTTGGCTGGCCGTTTTTTGGGCCATTGCCGGCGCTACAGACAGGGCCAAGGCCACTGCCATCGAAAGGGTTGCTGCTTTTTTCATTGTCACCTCTTTGGTTTGATCAAACGCAAAAAAGGGTGAAGTGCTGACTTCACCCTTTTCCAACTCAACAGAAGATCACGACACCGTGGCTTCGTCGGTGCGGCTCTCGCCCTTGTTGTCTTTCCAAGTCACTGCAATTTTGTCACCGGCTTTAGCGCCTTTGACTGCGAATTGCAGAAACGGGTTTTTGGACACTGCAGGGCCCCATTCAGCGGCCAGCACTTGCTTGCCGTTGAGGTTGGCTGTAACTTCCTGGATGTACCAGGCTGGCACGGTTTTGCCGGACGCGTCTTTACGCTGACCGGACTCCATCTCGTGGCTCATCAGCACACGGACAGTTGCTTTGTCGCCCGAGGCTTGGGCACGAATGCGCATTGGATCTGCCATTTTTTTTCTCCTAAATCTTTCAATGAATCAATGTGAGGTCGGATGTTTGCAGGGGCTTAACCGCCGCAACCACCCAAGGTGACCTTGACTTCTTTTTTGGCCCACAAGGCTTTGCCGTCGTTCATGATGGCCACAGCGTAGACATCGGAAGACTGGCCCATTTTGGCGCGGGTCGTGAAATTGGTTTCCACGGCATCGGACACATGGAACATGGCCACGAGGGCTGCGGGGTTCTTCTCGACCAGAATCAGCATGTGCTTGACGCCTGGCAGTGCTGTGCTGGCACCCAAAGGCACCACAGCACCGTTTTCAGCGATGTCCGGACCGGTGATGGTCACGTCTTTGCTTTCGGCCATGCTGGCAGCGCCAGCGGCTTTGGCAGCGTCTTGCACCGACTTGGCTTCGAATGCGGCTTTGTTGAAGGCAGCGTGGGCAAACTGAGGGAAGCCAGCAGAGGCCAAGAGGCCCGCCACAACAGCGGTTTGCTTGAGTGTCTCACGACGGTTTTGCATCTGATATCTCCTTGATGATTGAGTGATGCTATTGAAACAGGTTCAGCAGTACAACGGGGAAAGTCCGTATTACTTGCTGGCCCCCTTGGAAATCCATTCGGCAATTTTCTTGGCGTCAGCCTCAGGCAGCGATTGTGGCGGCATTGGAATTTGTCCGTACACGCCAACACCACCCGCCTTGATTTTGCCTGCCAAATAATCTACTTTGCCGGCATTTTTCTTGGCCACTTCATTGAAGCCAGGGCCGACAATTTTCTTGTCCACGCCATGGCATGCGGTGCAGCTGTGCTTGTTCAAGAGTGCAATCGCCGCTTTGGCTTCGTTGTTTTCTGGCTTGACTGCAGCAACAGGTGCGGCTGCGGTCACGGGCATACCGGCCTTGGGTTCAGGCTTGGTCGTATCTGCGCCGCGCTGGGCACCCACGTTGCGGTTTTGCTCCAGCAAGTTGCCATGGGCATTGCGTGCAAAGTCGGGCAAGAAAGAAGCCACTTTGGGTTCTGGCGTGCAGTCTTTCATGCAAACCTTGTTGGCTGTGTCAGGCTTTTTCACGCCTGCAAACTCGTTGCCTGGCCACATCGCATGCTGGGTTTGCATGCCATTGCGGTTGGGCATGCGGGCCTGCACTTCGGCGATGTTCTTGTCTGACAGCACATAGTTGTCAGGCACGATATTGGCCAAGTTCAACAAAAATGCCGTAACAGCGTAAACCTCTTCCGTGGTCAAGGTCTTGGGGCTGGTCCAAGGCATGGCACGGTTGATGTAATCCCACACGGTCGAGACCGACGCCACTTTCATGATCGTGGTCCGGCCGGGGTAGTCGGAGCGGTTCAAGTTGGCAACGCGCCCATTCTTGATGTCTTCAGCGGTGGTACCGCCAATCAGGGGGCTGAACACTTCACCAGACTCACCAAACACACCATGGCAGTGAGCACACTTGCCCTCCCACACATCTTGGCCTTTGGCGACCGAACCCGAACCCGCAGGCAAGCCCTTGAAGTCGGGACGCACATCGATGTCCCATTTGGCCACTTCTTTGGGCGTGGCATCACGGCCCACACCGGGAAACTTTGAACTCTGGGCAGAGGCCATACCAGCCACTGCCAGCAAAGCCACCGTCAAAACGGCATTACGAAACCTGGACATTTTTCACCTCACCGTTTTCCTGCACCAACCACGACTGGATGGCGTTGTTGTGATAAATCGAACGCGTTCCACGCACACCGCGCAACTGCTGGTAGGTGGGCTGAACATGTCCCGTGTCGTCTTGCGCACGGCTTTGGATGATGGCGGGCTTGCCGTCCCACACCCAGTCGAGGTTGAAACGCGACAAAGCTTTGGACAAGACTGGCGTTTCCAGTCGAGCCTGACGCCAATTGCGACCACCGTCAGTAGACACGTCCACGCGTTTGATCTTGCCTTTGCCCGACCAAGCCAGTCCTGTGATGTTGTAAAAACCTTTGTCCAGCAACACCTGACCACCGGATGGCGTGGTCACCACGCTTTTGACTTCCTGGATGTTGGTGTACTGGCGGTGCATGCCACCGGGCTGCAAATCGATGTAGTGAATCGCTTCGTCTTTGGCAGCATAGGGCTTGTCACCCACTTCGACGCGGCGCAGGTACTTGACCCAGCTCACGCCTTGCACACCGGGCACCACCAAACGCAGGGGATAACCGTTTTCGGGGCGCAGCATTTCACCGTTCTGACCATAGGCCACGATGACTTCGCCCGAAGTGATCAAGCTCATCGGAATGGTGCGGGTCATGGACGAACCATCACCGCCTTCGGCCAACACAAACTTGCCATTTTTCAAGTCAGCACCAGCCAACTCCAGCAAAGTAATCAAGGGCACGCCCGTGAACTCGCTGCACGACAACATGCCGTGGGTGTATTGCACTGTGGGCACGGCCACGTTGCCCCACTCGGTCGCGCTGTTGGCGCCACACTCAATGAAGTGGAAACGCGAGACCGAAGGCAAACGCATGATCTCGTCCATGGTGAACACCATGTTCTTTTTGACCATGCCGTTGATCATGAAACGGTGCTTGGAGGGATCGATGTCCCACCAGCCTTGGTGGTGCCGCTCGAAGTGCAAACCACTTGGCGTGACGATGCCAAACAATGACTGCAGTGGCGCGAACGACACCGAAGCCTGCGTCGTCTGTGTGAGGCCGGGGCTTTGGCGGCGCTGCAAGTTCGCTTCGAACTTGGAGGGCTTGCCGTACCCTTCGACGGCCACACCTTGACCCAAGCCCACTGCGTGCTCGGGCAAGGTCAAGATATTGGGATCGCCGCCCTCGACGGGCACTGGGTTGCCCTGTGCCATGGCCATGGGGGCAGCGGCACCTGCAGCCGCAGCTGCAAAGGCATTGCGAATGAAATCACGGCGGCCTTTTTTGCCTTCGGCAAAAACCTCCTTGACGCCACTTTGGGTCAGGAAGTTTTCAGGTGCTTTTTGCACTCTTCCTGAATGGATGCTGTCTTCTTTCACACAAACTCCTCGTTTTGAGTTGTCAATTCACTGCCACATCGATGGCCACCTGTGTGCACACGGCACGGCAAACCATCACAGCAGATTCGTCTGCAATCCGATAAAACATCTGAGCCCCCTGACGACGTTTGCCCAAAATGCCCGCCCTGTACATGATGTTCAGATGCTGCGACATATTGGGTTGCGCTACATCAATGTGGTCCAGCAATTGCCCTACGTTTTTTTCCCCTTGGCACAACTCGCTGATGATGCGCAAACGAATGGGCGTTGACAGTACGGCAAACAACTCAGCCGCCTTCTCAAACACTTCATCCATTTCTTCGCTCATGCGTGCTTTGCTGTTAGGTTCGTATATTCGGATGTGCGAATATATACGATAAACGATGAATCTGATTCAGGGATTACACCAACACACCTCTGATCAAAAAAATCTCTGATCAGAGGGTTGCCATCATCAATAGCTGTAGTTCATGAGAAATTGATAATTGGTTTGTGCATGCGAAATGCTCACACCAGAACCCGAGGTAACAGACACTTTCGGTGCGTGTGATACCGCTGCATCCAAGCCCAACTTATCGCTGATCCGATAGCTCATACCCGCAGTAAAGTGCTTTTTCACAATTGCAGGAAACAGTGGGTTAACGTAATTGTCTGGTATCGGATTGCTAGATTGGCTAAAGCCTGCACGCAAGACAAGGACTTCACTCGTTTTGTAAGACCCACCCAAAGACACCACGGTTTGATCTTTCCAGTTTTGAGGCATTGAAAAGTCAACCTGTCCTCCCATACCTGCACTGATGTAAGTCATATTGAAACTTTTCATCACATCGCGCCAGCCAATTCTCTTGATATCTGCGACCAATGTCAAAGCAGAATTGGCTTTGAAGGCAAAGCCCAAGGCTGTGCTGCTAGGCATTTGAAAATCACGAACGATGATTTGTCCTTGGTCCATGAATCCACCTGCAGCGCTCATGCTTGCACCAGTAGAATTTGTTTTCATATCGCCCACATTGGTTTTTAGGTGGTGCGTGATGCCCAGAGACAAATTAGGGCTAGCTTGGTAAACAGCACCCAACTTGCCAGTCCAGCCGGTAGATGTTGCTGCACCTGAAAAATCGCTGTTGTTCGAAAAATCAATTCGTGCCCATGACGCCGCAGCAAGCTGCGGAAGAGCACTGCCCAAATTCCCAGATGGCATACCAGTAACCATACCCCCTAACTGCTGCCCGCTTGCTGCCATCTTCATGTCAAGTCCCGACCATGTGTAGTCCAGAGAACCGCCGACACTCAATTGCTCGTTGACTTTGAAAGACAACGGAAAAATCACACGACCTGCACCCAATTCAGAGCGCACACCACTGCCAGACCCCATAGCCAAGAAACTGTCAGCTCCGTATTCAGTCCCCATGCCACCTTGTCCAAAAATACCCACACCCCATGTCATCTGATCGCTCTTACGAACCCAGCCCAAAGCTGGCATGACGTAAGAAGTTCCACTGGATGAAGCTACAGGCATTCCTTGCATACTTGATTTAACGTTAGGCCCCAATATGCCCATAGCTACATCAAGACGGGAACCAACCAACCCCAATTGCAATGTTGCAGGGTTGTTCATCATGCCGGCCGTACCGTTGTAATAAGCTGTTGATGCTCCGCCCTGTGCTAGCGACTCAGGGCCATAGCCCTCCATCAACATGCCATTGGTAGCCCAAGCTGTCGAACCCGTGGCCAAAACAGCGGCCAGCACGGTGGCGCGCAAAGTGTTGATTTTTTTCATTGTTGTCTCCAGTTTTTTTCAGATCAAAACTCACCCTTGCTGCCGCGTTCCATCATTTCCCAAATGGTGTCGCGAACAGCTTTGGCTTCTTCTTTGAGGGGCGATGGCAGCTTGCGGCCCATCTTCACCATCATGTCCATATTGAGTGTGTACAGCCACAGGCCGTCTTCTTTTTCAACCATGGACACACGGCAAGGCAAGTAAGCTGCCATGTGCGGGCTGAAATCGACCATGCGGCGTGCTGTCGCAGGCGAACAGAACGAGTACACGGTCAGCAGTTTTTCTTTTTTGCCCGAACGTGCTTCGAGCTCTTTTGACAAAGGCAAAGTGCCCACATCGCGCATGTTGCGCTCTGTCGCCACTTGTTTGAGGACTTGCTCGACCTCTTGGGCGGTCACGCCCTGCTTGACTTTGCGCTCCCAGGTGGTGGCCACAGCGATATCGCCTTCGCCTTCAACCCAGCGATCCCACATGCGACTGGCTTCTGAGCCCGCACCAGACTCCAACTTGCCGAGGGTGCTGATGGTGCCGCAGCCGGTCAACCAGATCGAGCTGGCCAAAACGGCCCATTTCATCCATGTGAAAGATTTACGCATTGATATTCTCCTGAAGTCTCGCAATGAAGGGGACCAACCAGACGCACCATGTGCCTTGTTGGGTTGATATCGATCATCCTTGACGCAGAAGAAAACGGGTATCGGAAGATACCCTATACCCTATGGGGTAAGGTATTTGTCAGTTCAAATTAAATTGAATCCTTAAATCTCTATTTGAACTTGTAATGGTTTCGATTGAGTACCGCAGCGACCGAATTGACCTCTTCAGGGAACATGCCCAAATTCAATTCGGTGTTGCATTGCTCGACCATGCCTCGCAGCAATGCGGCACTGTTGATGCGACCCTGGGGTTTATAGATGGCACTGCCATCACCCCCGACTTTGCCCACATGGCAAGCCACGCATTGGCTGTCAGCGATTAATTTTTCGCCCAACTTGTAATCCGCATCCTTGAAGATCGCTGGTTGTGCCTGGACACAGAAAGTAAAGAAGGCAACCGTGCAGGCTAGCAGCAAAGACGTGCGCAATTTCATGTTTTTTCTCCCATTAAAAAAGCCGCTCAAAGGATAACCTTTGAGCGGCAAGAAAAAAGCCACGAGTACCAATCGAGCTTTCTAAACAACCATCAATTTTGACCCGTTGTGCGGGTAGTTGAATTTACTTGGCACCCGCCAGAATCCAGGCCGCCAACGTATTGGCATCGGCGTCGCTCAAAGCGGCTTGCGCGGGCATGGGAATCGGACCCCACTTGCCAGAACCACCCGCCTTGATGCTCTTGGCCAAAGTGGCGACGGCGTCTTTTTGACCGGCATATTTTTTGGCGACGTCTTGGTAAGCAGGGCCAACCAGTTTTTTATCGACCGCGTGGCAGGCCATGCAGGCGTTTTTCTTGGCCATGTCCATGTTGGCGAAAGCGGGGGCAGACAACAAGGCCGACACGGCGGCAACGGCAAAAATCAATTTCATGAGAACTCCTGAAAGAATTAATATAACTGGCGGCTAATTTAACCGAAATCGAAGCCCCTTTGGACACTTGGAGCTCGCTCGCTCATCAGGGATTTCACTGAGACAGCAAAAACAAGACGCCAATATGGGAAGCCAGACTCACTCGAACGATGGTTGTTCGGGTTTGACCACTGATTTGCCGGCGGCTGCCCAGGCGTCAAAGCCGCCCGCAATCGAACTCACATTCAGGTAGCCCATGCTTTGCATGGTTTGCGCAGCAAGCGCGGCACGGCCACTGGTTTTGCAATACAACACCACCTTCAGGTCACGGCCCGACAAAGCGGGCGTGCCGCTGAGCTTGAACTCCAGCAAGCCCCGTGGCACCAACACAGCGCCAGGCAAATGGCCCGCCGCAAATTCATCGGCTTCGCGCACATCGATCAACACATCCGATTGCTGGATGGCCGCCTCGGCTTCTTGCAGGGCAATTTCGCGGATGTCAGTTTTGGCTTGCGACACCAAGTCATGGGCTGTTTTCATGTCGGTCTTCTCCAGTTCGAAATCTGATAAATCAAGGGGCTAAATGGGCATTGAGGGCTTGCAGGCTTTGCACCGACATGGCACCGGTCAAAGCATCCAGTTGCAATTGCGTGAGCAGCAAGTCAGCCTGTGCACGCAACCACGCCAGCTCGGCCTGAGCCGCATCGTTTTCGGCTTGCAGCAGTTCCAGCGTGGTGCGGTCGCCCACTTGCCGACCCAAACGGGTGGCATCTAGCCGAGCCGCGCTGGCTTGCCACGATGCCTTCATGGCCGCCAAACGGGCAGGCCCGGTTTGCAAGGCCAGCCACACCGAACGGGCTTGCTGTTGCGCTTGTTGCAGAGCCAAGTCGTATTCGGCTGAGGCTTTGTCTGCCGCGCTCACCGCCTCTTGCAATTTGCCGCTGCGCCAGCCGCCTGTGTACAAAGGCACATTCAGGCTCAGGCCGAGCATCTGCTGGCTTTGGGTGTTGGAAGATGGGCCAAAATCGCCCTCCCCGCTCAGGCGGTCCCGCCCTGCGGAGGCCACAAAATCGAGCGTGATACCGCCACTGCGCTCGTGCTTTTTAAGCTCTTGCAGGGCCACATTCCACTGGGCTTTTTGCAACAGCACGCCTGTGTTGGCTTGACGCACCTGCTCTTGAACCTGCGCCAAAGCGGGGACGGCAGTCAATGTCCGTTCGGTTTTGGGCACATGGAGTTTCAGGGCGTCGACGCTCAAGCGGGTGGATTCGGCCAGCACGCTACGGGCCATTTGCACATCGCTTTCGGCGGCGAGCAACTGTGCTTGCAGGCCCGTGGCACGGGCCGTGGCTTCGTGCGTATCGGTCACAGGCAAATCGCCCAGTGCAAAACGGTCTTTGACTTCGGTCAGCGAACGGCTGACGGCGGCATACTGGTTTTTCAGCACCTGTTGCTGGCGCTCCGCCACCAGCAAGTTGAAATACCTTTGCGCCGTGAGCTGCATGAACTGCTGCTGCGCCCAATCGGCACGCAGTTCGGCCACGCTGGCAGCTTTTTGCAACTGCGCTTGCTGCGCCTGGCGCTCAGGGCTGTACAGCGCTTGCTTGGCTTGCAACGACCAACGTGTTGAAGTGGCAGCGCTGGCCGAGGTGGCGAAGCTGCCAGGCATGGCCGGCTGACCACCCACGGCAAACTGTGCGCCCTGTGTGCTGGTATCTGCCGACATGGCCCCCACACTGGCACTGCCCATCAGCACCGGACGCCAGACGGCTTTGGCCTGCGCTTCGTAGGCTTGCACCGATGAGCGCGTAGCCTGAACCACCTGCATCTGCGGGTCGTGCTGACGCGCCTGTTCCCAAGTTTGCAGCAAATCCAAAGCCTGCACAGAAGGGCTGGCCAGCAAGGCCGCCAGCACCCAGCCGCTCAGTGGCCGGGGTTTGAACAAGGGCGTTCTCATGTCGTGCGTGCCGTCAAATCAGCTGCCGGCCTCAACGCCCAGTTTGCGCAAGATGGATTCCATCAAGCACCACTTGGTCAGGGCGCTTTGCAGCAGGTTAGCGCCCACAAAAGCGGTAAACGCCAGCCACCACGCGCTCACAAAAATGGGGCTGCCCTGCACGCCCAAAGCCAAAGACAGCAAGATGAAGGTCCCTGCGACCAAACGAACGATTTGCCAAGATTTCATGATTCAAACTCCGGTTGATGAAATTAAAAACTCAAGCCTCGTACTTTTTTCGGTACGCGACGTAATACAAAGTCGGGATGACAACCAGCGTCAGCACCGTAGACACAAAGATGCCGAAAATCAGCGAAATGGCCAAGCCATTGAAGATCGGGTCATCCACAATGAAAAAGGCCCCGATCATGGCCGCCAGGCCCGTGAGCATGATGGGCTGAGCGCGGGTGATGGCCGATTGCACGATGGCCCGCTTGAAATCCATGCCGGTTTGCACTTGCAGGTTGATGAAGTCCACCAACAAAATCGAGTTGCGCACGATGATGCCCGCCAGCGCGATCATGCCGATCATGCTAGTGGCTGTGTACTGCGCATTCAGCAGAGCGTGGCCCGGCATCACGCCAATGATGGTCAATGGAATCGGGGCCATGATGATCAGCGGCGTGAGGTAAGAACCAAACTGTGCCACCACCAACAAATAGATCAGGATCAGACCAACGCCATAGGCTGCGCCCATGTCACGAAACGTCTCGTATGTAATCTGCCATTCGCCGTCCCACTTAATGCCGTAACCGCGCCAGGCATCATCAGGCTGGCTGATGAAATATTCTTCGACCAGCGCACCGTCGGGCCCCTGGATTTTGGCCACATCGCCACGCATCTTGAACAAACCGTACAAGGGGCTGTCCACCTTGCCCGCCATGTCGGCGTTGACAAAATTCACCGGCAGCATGTCCTTGTGAATGATGGGCTGCTCACGCAAGGTGTCGCTCACGGTGACCAACTCGCGCATCGCCACCACTTTGCCCGTGGCGGTTTTCACGCCCAGTTGCAACAAAGCATCCAGATCGCCATGCAGTTGCTCGGGCAACTGAATCAAGGCGGGGACCGGGTATTTGCTACCGTCGTGCAGGTAAGTCACCGATTCGCCAGCCAAACCGGCACGCAAAGTGGTCACGATGGCTTGTTGCGACACACCCAGCACAGCGGCCTTGCGGCGGTCCACCAGCAAAATCTTGCGCGGTGCATCGGCGATCGAGCTGTCGTCGATGTCCACCACGCCTTCGGTCTTTTCAAAGACAGCACGTACCGATTTGGCCACCTGACGGCGCCCCTCAGCATCCGGACCATAAATTTCAGCCACGATGGGCGACATCACAGGCGGGCCCGGCGGCACTTCGACCACCTTGACATTGGCGCCGTGTTTGCGGCCAATCTCTTGCAAGGCCGGACGCACGCGGGTGGCAATGACATGGCTCTTGTCGCTGCGCTCGGACTTGCGCACCAGATTAACTTGGATGTCACCCAGTTCGCTGCCAGCACGCAGGTAATACTGACGCACCAAACCATTGAAATTGATGGGCGAAGCCGTACCCACGTAAGCCTGGTAGTGCGTGACCTCGGGCACCGTGGCCAAAAGGCCACCCAGCTCGCGCATCACGGCAGCGGTTTTCTCAAGAGGCGTGCCTGCAGGCATGTCCACCACAACCTGAAACTCCGACTTGTCGTCAAAAGGCAGCATCTTGAGCATGACCAAACCCGTCGCGGGCAGCACCAAAGACAAGGCGATCAAACCGGCAATGCCCAAGCCCAGCAACTTGCGGTTTTGACCGCCTTTTTGCGTGTCCAGCAATGGCTGGAAAATCTTTTCAAACAGGGGTTCGAGCTTGGCGCTCAGGCCAGTGTGACCGCCCCCTGACGCGTTCTCGCCGTGTGCGTGGTCAGACGGCTTCATCCACATGCCCGACAACCAAGGCGTGATGACAAACGCAATGGCCAGCGAGAGCAGCATGCCCAAGCTGGCATTGATCGGGATCGGGCTCATGTAGGGGCCCATCAGGCCACTGACAAAAGCCATGGGTAACAAGGCCGCGATCACTGTGAAGGTGGCCAAGATGGTGGGGCCACCGACTTCGTCCACCGCACCAGGAATGATTTCGCGAATGCTTTTGCCCGGATAAAGCTGCTGGTGGCGATGGATGTTCTCAACCACCACGATCGCGTCGTCGACCAAAATGCCGATGGAAAAAATCAGGGCAAACAGCGACACACGGTTGAGCGTAAAGCCCCAGGCCCAAGACGCGAACAAGGTTGCTGTCAGCGTCAAAATCACGGCCACACCGACGATGGCGGCTTCGCGGCGACCCAGCGCCATGAACACCAAGGCCACCACAGACGCCGTAGCGAACAGCAGTTTTTGAATCAACTTTTTCGCTTTGTCGTTGGCGGTCTCGCCGTAATTGCGGGTCTCGACCACCACAACATCGTCAGGGATCACTGTGCCCTGCAGTTTCTCGACACGGGCTTTCACGCCATTGGCCACATCGATGGCGTTTTCGCCCGATTTTTTGGTGATCGACAGCGTCACGGCTGCGAATTCTTCACCGCCATTGTTGACGTTGTTACCGTGCCAAACGTAACGCTCAGCGGGCATCGGGCCATCTTTCACGGTGGCCACATCTTTCAGGAACACCGGCTTGCCCTGCACCACCTGTACCACCAAGTCCGCCACATCACTGGCTTGCGCCAAGTGAGGTCCAGCCTCGATGGCCACGCTTTGGTTGCCACCCAACAATTCACCCACGGGCAAGCCCAAGTTGGCAGATTGCAGGGCCATGCGCACATCGTGCACCGTGACACCAGAGCCATTCATGCGCTGCGGGTCGATTTGCACCAGCGCCGCGCGGTGCGGACCACCGAGGGTGACCACATCACGGGTGCCGGGGACGCGCTTGATATCGGCCTCGATGCTGTGCGCCACGCGCTCCAGCTCAAAAGCGCTCACCTCGGGCGTACGGCCATGCAAGGTGAGTGACACGATCGGCACGTCGTCAATGCCCTTGGGCTTGATCAGGGGTTCGGGCAGGCCCAGGTTACGAGGCAACCAATCGGCGTTTTCGCGGATCGTGTCGTGCAACTTGACCAGCGCCTCGGTGCGCGGCACGCCCACCTTGAACTGCACGGTCATGATGGCCACGCCAGGGCGCGAGACCGAATACACATGCTCAACACCGGCAATCTTGGACAGCACCTGCTCTGCCGGAATCGCCACCATTTGCTCCACATCGCGCACCGATGCGCCGGGGAAGGGCGCGATCACATTGGCCATGGTCACATTGATTTGCGGCTCTTCCTCGCGCGGCGTCACCAGCACGGCGAACAGGCCCAGC
>OFRD01000028.1_pt1 | contig 46462 bp, 46 predicted proteins | sample 1543041 | NCBI WGS metagenome assembly OFRD01 (sample SAMN07774234, study PRJEB24372) | wastewater metagenome | isolation source: Exp Tend CN 100WW | collected 2016-02
AACCGGACCATCTGAAGATCGAGCCCGACCATGTGCTGGCCGACATGCTGCGGGCCATGCACATGACCGTGGTGCAAGTCACAGAGTCGTTTGAACCAGAAAGCGGCGCTTATGGCGACCACGGTGGGCATTCGCACGCAGGGCATGGTGAGCACAGCCACGCTCACGGGCCAGATGGCACACACGAGCACGCCAGCCCCACCGTCGCCAAGCGCATCGCCATCCCGATCCGCTCTGCCCCTGCCGCGCCCCATGTGCACGGCCCCGACTGCAAGCATGAACACTGACACAGCGCCTTCGGGCCTGCTGCAACTGATCTGGCTCGCGTCCCCTGCGCTGCCGATTGGGGGCTTTTCGTATTCCGAAGGGCTCGAAGCGGCCATTGAACAAGGCTTGGTACACGATGAGCACAGTGGCACGGACTGGTTGGTCGACCAACTGCATCTGACGCAGTCGCGCGGCGACATGGCCGTGCTGGCCCAAGCCATCCCCGCTTGGCAAAGCGGTGACACCGCCCGACTGCAAGCCCTGAACGACTGGGTCATGGCCACCCGCGAAACCGCCGAGATGCGCCTGCAAACCGAACAAATGGGGCGCTCATTGCTGGACTGGCTGCGCAACCTGCAGCAAGCCAGCCCGTCGCAACTGGCGTGTTGCGCTCAATTGCCACCCACCTACCCGCTGGCCATGGCCTTGGCGCTGTCCTTGTCTCATGCACCGCTGCATCAGGCCCTGCAAGCCTGCGCCTTTGGTTGGGCCGAAAACATGACCCAAGCCGCCCTCAAAGCAGTGCCTCTGGGCCAAAGCGCAGGCCAACGCATGTTGGCCAGGCTGGCCCGTGAAATCCCTGTGGCGGTGCAAACCGCCATGCACTTGAGCGACGAAGATCGCCAAGCTTTCAGCCCCATGCTGGCCATTTTGTCGGCCCGCCACGAAACCCAATACTCCAGGATCTTCAGATCATGAATACGCCCTTGCACCACATCCCCAACCGCACCCAAAAACTGCCGCCCCTGCGCGTGGGCATTGGCGGGCCTGTGGGCTCTGGCAAAACCACACTGCTCGAAATGCTCTGCAAAAACATGCGCGAGCGCTGGGACCTGATTGCCATCACCAACGACATCTACACCAAGGAAGACCAAAGGCTGCTGACTGAAAGCGGCGCCCTGCCCGCTGAACGCATCATGGGCGTGGAGACCGGTGGCTGCCCACACACGGCCATCCGCGAAGACGCCTCCATCAACCTCGAAGCGATTGACCGCATGCTGGAAAAGTTTCCCAACGCCGATGTGGTCTTCATTGAAAGCGGTGGCGACAACCTGGCCGCCACCTTCAGCCCAGAGTTGAGCGACCTCACGATTTACGTGATCGACGTGGCTGCAGGCGAAAAAATCCCACGCAAAGGCGGCCCCGGCATCACCAAGAGCGACTTGTTTGTGATCAACAAAACCGACTTGGCTCCCCATGTGGGCGCTTCCTTGGATGTGATGCGGGCCGACACCGCCCGCATGCGCCCCAACCCCGAAACACGGCCATGGGTCATGACCAACTTAAAAACACAAGCGGGCCTGGCCGAAGTCGTGGCGTTTATTGAAAAAAGGGGCATGCTGAAGCACGCCTGAACCTCTTGGACCCCCATCAACGCCAGATTCAAGGTTTTAAGCCGTTACAATCTGCCCCCAAGGAAGCGTGGCAGAGTGGTCGATTGCACCGGTCTTGAAAACCGGCGACTCGAAAGGGTCCGTGAGTTCGAATCTCACCGCTTCCGCCAGACCTCACACCTTAAAAGCGCCCTCTCGGGCGCTTTTTTGTTTTCCGGCTTTTGCGCTCAGCAACAGGCCAATGGAGGCAAGACCCAATGCCGAGCCGGGTTTATCAGAATGGCTCACAAAGGCTGTGGTCTCTAATAAAAAATCCGATACCACCATTTAATTCGATAAATTCGAAGAATTATGGAAAAAACAAACAGTCCTTTTGCCTCGGCATACATGCGTTTTCTGCAACTCGCCAAGGTCATTCAAGCCTTGCCCAGTGGCATGGAAATGGATGCCAACGAAAGCGCCTTGTTGCAAGCGGTGGTCTTGCGCTGGTACGAAAACAAACCCATGACGGTGCGTGAGGCCATTGGCTTGGCCGATTTGGGTTCGCCTGCGACTTTGCACAAACGCATCACCCGCTTGCGCGGAAAAGACATGCTCAGCACCCTGAACCTGGAAGGCGATCGCCGGGCCAAGTTCCTGATTCCCACTGAGCGGACCTTGGATTATTTCAGTCACTTGGGTCAATCCATGCAACAGGCCCATCAATCCCAAGCTGCATGAAGATCTCCCTCAAAGAAGCCTTTGAAACAGCAGCACTGACCTTGGGCAGTGCTGTGTTGTTTGCGGGCTTCTTTCATTTCAATGGCTGGCTTTTTGCAAGCTTGTCTTATGCAGAGAGCATCAATTGGGTGTTTTTGCCTGCAGGCTTTCGCATCGTGCTTGTCTTGATTTTGGGGCTGCCGGGCGCCACAGGCATCATGTTGGGCACTTGGTACCTCGACCAAGGCTCGCTGGACAGTCAGCCCTGGCTGGTGTTGCTCACCGGCGTGGTTTCGGGCTTCACCCCCTTTGCGGTCATGAAGGTCCTTGCCAAAGGCCAGCAAACCGCTCGCCTGCTGCAAGGCATAACCACCCAAAGTTTGCTCAATTTCACCTTGATTTTTGCGGCCGCCAGTGCCGTGACCCATCAACTGCTGTGGTTGGTGATGGACCGCGCTGATGTGAACATTTGGGTAGATGTCTGGCCCATGTTCATTGGCGATGCGATTGGCTCTTTGTTGATGCTCTACGCCTTCAAACTGCTGCTCTCGCAGATGAAAATCAAGGCGCTCTGATACGCCTTGACGAGTGACAGGCTCACTCTGCCAGAAAGAGTGCCTGCAAGTCGCTCAAAAAGTCGAAACCCTTTTCTGTCGGCCAAACCCGGTGCAGGTCACGTCCGATCAAACCCAGTTTTTCGGCCTCTTGCAGGCCCTGCTGAATGCTTGTCATGGCCAAGCCCGTGCGGTCCACATAGTCGGCCAAAGCAAAACCACCGCGCAGGCGCAAGGCATTGAGCATGAACTCAAACGGCAGTTCCTGGCGTGACACCTCGGTGCTTTGCGTGACCGGCTCGCCCTTTATGGCTTGCTGCATATAAAGCGCAGGCTCGCGGTAACGCACCTGCCTCAGCACGCGATGCGCGAAACTGAGTTTGCTGTGCGCCCCTGCGCCAATGCCCAAGTAGTCACCAAACTGCCAATAGTTCAGGTTGTGCGCACACGTGTGGCCGGCTTTGGCGTAGGCCGAGACCTCGTAGCGGTCCAGGCCAGCAGACGCGGTCAGCTCGGTGATGCGGTCCATCATCTCGTAGGCCAAATCGTCTTCGGGCAAGCTTGGCGGAAACTTGGCAAACACGGTGTTGGGCTCGATCGTCAGGTGGTAGATCGAGATGTGTGGTGGCGCAAAAGCCAGTGCAGTCTGAATGTCTTGCGTCAGGCCTTCGAGCGTCTGGCCCGGCAAGGCGTACATCAGGTCCAGGTTGAAGGTGTCAAACACCTGCGCAGCTTCGGTCACGGCGGCCAAGGCTTGGTCGCGGTCATGCACCCGGCCCAGCGCTTTGAGGTGTGCGTTGTCAAAACTCTGCACACCGATCGACAAACGGGTGATGCCTGCTTGGCGGAATGCCTTGAAACGGTCTTTTTCGAAAGTGCCGGGGTTCGCTTCCATGGTCACTTCGGCATCGGGTGCCAAGCGCACACGGGCACGGATGCCGCCGATCAAACGGTCAATGGCGTCGGGTGAAAACAGGCTGGGCGTGCCACCACCCAAAAACACGGTCTGGATGCTGCGGCCCCAGATCAAGGGCAAGCTGGCTTCCAGGTCGGCAAACAGCGCGTCGATGTAGGCGTCTTGCGTGGAAGGCGCATCCACCCCCGCGCGGAATTCGTGTGAGTTGAAATCACAATACGGGCACTTTTTGATGCACCAAGGCAGGTGCACGTACAGCGACAGCGGCGGCAACGCGTTCAGTTGCAGCAAGCCAGGGCGCATGGCGTGCACCGGGTCCATCATTGGATTCATGACAGGCTCATGTTGGTGTGTGGTCCAACCAACGCTCGCGCATCAGCACCAGCATGGCCTGGGCCGCACGGCCCCGGTGGCTGTTGGCGTTTTTGACTTCGGTGGGCAGTTGGGCAAAGGTCTTGCCAAACTCGGGCAAAAACATGACCGGATCGAAGCCAAAACCGTTGCTGCCCAGGCGCTCACGGGTGATCTCGCCCACCACCCGGCCCACGGCAATCAAGGGCTCAGGGTCATCGGCGCTGCGCACGGCCACCAGCGTGCTGACCATGGCGGCGCGGCGGTTGGCGAGGCCTTGCATTTGTTCTAGCAATGCGGTCACGTTGTTGTCATCGCTTTTGGGGTAGCCAAAGCGAGTGGCGTAATACGCCGTGTCGACACCCGGCTGGCCATCAAAGGCGTCCACGCACAGGCCAGCGTCATCGGCCAGCGCGGGCAAGCCGCTCAGCTGCGCGGCATGTCGGGCTTTGGCCAAGGCGTTTTCAACAAAGGTCTTAAAAGGCTCTTCTGCCTCAGGAATGTTCAGCTCAGACTGGCGCACCAGCGTCATGTGCAACGGTGCAAACAGCGTTTGCAGTTCGGCCAATTTGCCAGCGTTGTTGGAGGCGAGAACGATTTTCATGACACCGTCACCCGCACTTCAAGCTGTGAAAGTGAGGGTTTTGGGCTCGTCATGCGCTTGCTTTTGAAGCTGCACCAGTTGCGCAATGCCTTTTTCGGCCAGTGCCAGCATGCGGTCCATCTCGACGCGGGTGAACGCCACGCCTTCGGCCGTGCCTTGCACTTCAACAAAATGACCGGCACCCGTCATGACCACGTTCATGTCGGTGTCGCAGGCCGAGTCTTCGGGGTAATCCAGATCCAGCAAGGCTGTGCCGTTTTTCAGGCCCACCGAAATGGCGGCCACGCGGTCCAGGATGGGCGACTCGCTCAATTTGCCTGTCGCCATCAGCCAATTGACGGCATCTTGGGCCGCCACAAAAGCGCCCGTGATGCTGGCGGTGCGCGTACCGCCATCGGCCTGAAGCACGTCGCAATCGAGGTGAATGGTGCGTTCGCCCAGTTTCTTGAGGTCAAACACGGCACGCAAAGACCGGCCAATCAGGCGCTGAATCTCTTGCGTGCGGCCGCTTTGCTTGCCGCGTGCGGCTTCACGGTCGCCCCGGGTGTGCGTGGCGCGAGGCAGCATGCCGTATTCGGCGGTCACCCAGCCTTCGCCGCTGCCTTTTTTGTGGCCCGGCACTTTTTCTTCCACCGAAGCGGTGCACAACACACGGGTCTGGCCAAACTCGATCAGCACCGAGCCCTCGGCGTGGACGGTGTAACCCCGGGTGATGCGCACAGGGCGCAAAGCATCGGCGGCGCGACCGGATCGGACGTAAGAAGCAGTCGTGGTGTTCATGGTGTGTATAAAAGTACGTTTGAAGCGTGCCAGCAATGGGGGCAGGCAGAGAGTTTGCGATAATCCACGGTTTGGTGTTCGCACCTTGTGCGGCCCATTTGCAGCGCTCAAGCCTCTTTCTTGCAACCGAAGAAGGGCTGTGCTGTCCCAAGGAATTTGACCGATGCCAGTTTACAGTATGACCGGGTACGCCAGCGTGCAGCACAGCCCGCTGCCCACCGAGGGCGAGGCCCCTGCCAGCACAGGCCCCACAGCACGATTGGGCCTGGAAATCCGCTCGGTCAACAGCCGTTTTCTTGACCTGTCTTTTCGCCTGCCAGAAGAGCTGCGCCAACTCGAACCCGGCCTGCGCGAGCTGATCACGCGCCAGATCAAGCGCGGCAAAGTGGAAGTGCGTGCCAGCCAGGATGCAGGCGATGGCGCTGCGCTGCAAGCGCCCAACCACCAAGCCCTGCAAAAAATAGCCGCCCTGCAAGACAAAATTCAAGACTGGTTGCCAGATGCTCGGCCTTTGAGCGTGGCCGATGTGCTTCGCATGACTGCGGGCAGCTCGGGCCAAGCCGCACCCGACGAAGCCGCCTGGATGCAACTGGCCACCCGGGCAGTGGATGCCCTGCGCGAAGCCCGCTCCCGCGAAGGTGCCCGACTGACCGACATGCTGCAAGGTCATATCACCCAGCTGCTGAGCTTGGCGGAACAAGCGGTGCCGCTGGTGCCACAGCTCGTTGAACAACAACGCCAACGCTTTCTGGAGCGCTGGAAAGACGCCATGGCACTGGCCGACGGCAGCCACCTGCCCGAAGCCGCGCAAGACCGTGCCCTGACCGAGGCCACCGCTTTTGCCATCCGCATCGACGTGGCCGAAGAGCTGACCCGCCTGCGCTCGCACTTGGACGAAATCTCCCGCCTGCTGACCAAAGGGGGCGACATCGGCAAACGCCTGGACTTTTTGATTCAGGAACTGCACCGCGAAGCCAACACGCTGGGCTCCAAATCGGCCGTGCTGGAAATGACCCGCATTTCTGTGGACATGAAGGTGCTGATCGAGCAAATGCGCGAACAAGTCCAGAACATCGAATAAAGAACCTCAGCATGGATTACCCCGGAAACCTCTTTGTCGTGGCCGCCCCCAGCGGGGCCGGCAAATCCAGTCTGGTGAAAGCCTTGATGGAGCTGGACTCGCGCGTCCAGCCCACGGTCTCGCACACCACCCGCCCCCCGCGCGGACAAGAAAAGCACGGGCGCGAGTACTTTTTCGCATCCGTTCAAGAATTTGACGCCATGGTGCTCGGCGATGCCTTTGTCGAGTGGGCGCATGTCCACGGCCAGCGCTACGGCACTTCCAAAAAGATGATCGAAGACCGCATGACCCAAGGGGCCGATGTGATTCTGGAAATCGATTACCAGGGTGCCTTGCAGATCAAGAAGATGTATGCCAACGCGGTGCTGATCTTCATCTTGCCGCCCAGCTGGGAAGAATTGCGCTCGCGCCTGGAGCGGCGCGGCGAGGACACGGCCGAGATCATTGAACTGCGCTTGCAAAATGCCGCTGTCGAAATGGCTCAGGCCCAGGAATTCGACTTCGTTATAATCAACGAAGTATTTGATCGTGCCCTGTTTGACCTCAAAGCGGTTGTTCACGCCCAGCGGCTCAAGTACCACGTCCAGCGCCGAGCACGGCCTGACACCTTTCAAGCGCTCAAAATTGCTTGAATCACGCTCAGAAATTCTCAAGGAAAACATCATGGCCCGCATCACTGTTGAAGATTGCCTGGAACAGATCCCTAACCGCTTTCAGCTGGTTTTGGCTGCCACCTACCGTGCCCGCATGCTGAGCCAAGGTCACACACCCCGCATTGAAAGCAAAAACAAGCCTTGCGTGACCGCCTTGCGCGAAATTGCTGCAGGCAAAGTCGGCGTCGAAATGCTCAAACGCGTTTCCTGATCCGCACCCCACCCGGTACCTGCCGGGTCACAAAAGCCCCAGTGATGGGGCTTTTTTTTGTCCCACGAAAAAGCCAGCAACGCCTTGCGTTACATTGATGTCATGAGTACTGCAACGCCCCCATCCTCCAAAGCAGGTCACAGCCGCCCCAAGGCCGTGCCACCGGCTGCAGCCAATGCGGCAGCTGCCAGCTTTGCGGTGCTGGAGGCCCAACTCGGTTACCTGAACGAAGCCGAAACGGAGATGGTGCGCAAAGCCTACAAGTTCGCTGACGAAGCTCACTTGGGGCAAATGCGCAAAAGTGGCGAACCCTACATCACCCACCCCATTGCGGTAGCGGGTTTGTGCACCGAATGGAAGCTGGACGCCCAAGCATTGGCCGCCGCTTTGTTGCACGACGCCATGGAAGACTGCGGCGTCACCAAGATCGAGTTGATCGAGCGCTTTGGCTCACCGGTGGCTGAACTGGTCGATGGCCTGACCAAGCTGGACAAGCTGGAGTTCAACACCCGCGAAGAAAACCAAGCCGAGTCGTTTCGCAAGATGCTGCTGGCCATGGCCCGCGATGTGCGTGTCATCCTCATCAAGCTGGCCGACCGCACCCACAACATGCGCACCATGTCGGACATGCCGCGCAGCAAATGGGGCCGCATTGCCTCGGAAACACTCGAAATTTACGCGCCCATTGCCCACCGTCTGGGTTTGAACCAGATTTACCGCGAACTGCAAGACCTGTCGTTCAAACACCTGCTGCCCTGGCGCTATGCGGTGCTGACCAAGGCCGTGTCACGGGCACGCAACCGCCGTCGCGATCTGATTCAAAAGGTGCAAGTCGATGTGGAAGCCGTCTTTGCGCAGGCCAAGATGGATGTGCGCATCAGTGGACGCGAAAAAACGCTCTATTCCATCTACAAAAAGATGGATGAAAAACACCTGAGCTTTGCCCAGGTGACCGACATTTATGGCTTTCGGGTCATCGTGCCCTCCGTCATTGACTGCTACACCGCCCTCGGCTGGCTGCACCAGATCTACAAGCCTGTACCTGGCAAGTTCAAAGACCACATCGCCATTGCCAAGGTCAACGGTTATCAATCACTGCACACCACGCTGGTGGGCCCGTCGGGCGTGAACGTCGAGTTCCAGATGCGCACCGAGGCCATGCACCTGGTGGCCGAGTCGGGTGTGGCCGCGCACTGGCTTTATAAAGAACACGCATCGGCCAATGCCCAGTCAGAGCGTTTGGGCACGCAATGGCTGCAATCGCTTTTGGACATCCAGACCGAGACGCGCGATGCGGCTGAGTTCTGGGACCACGTCAAGGTCGACCTGTTCCCCGATGCGGTTTATGTGTTCACGCCTAAGAGCCAGATCATGGCCTTGCCGCGCGGTGCCACAGTGGTGGACTTTGCCTACGCCATCCACAGCCGGGTGGGCGACCACGCGATGGCGGCCCGCATCAATGGCGACCAGGTGCCACTGCGCACCGAGCTCAAAAACGGCGATGTGATCGAAGTGATCACTGCACCCGTTTCGGCCCCCAACCCGGCTTGGCTGGGTTTTGTGCGCACCGGAAGGGCCCGCTCCAAAATTCGCCACCACCTCAAAACCATGGCACAGACCGAGTCGGTCGAGCTGGGTGAAAAACTCCTGACCCAATCGTTGCGCGCTGAGGGCATCGACAAACTGCCTGCGGACGACGATGCACACCAAGCGCTGTGGGAAAAGCTGTTGCGCTTCACAGGCAACCGCAACCAGCAAGATTTGTTGATGGACATCGGTTTAGGCAAACGCATTGCCACCATCGTGGCCAAGCGCTTGGCCGCCTTGTTGTCAGAATTGGGCCAAAAACCCGATGCATTGCTGATGACCCGAGAGCGCTTCACCGCGCACGAATCCATCTCGCAAGGTGCCATCACCCTCGATGGCAGTGAAAACGCATCGGTGGTCTATTCACGATGCTGTCGTCCCTTGCCGGGTGACGACATCGTGGGCTATTTGGGCCGTGGTGAAGGTTTGGCCGTGCACACCCGTGACTGCGCCACGGCAAGAAAACTGGAACACAAGGACCGGGAGCGCTTCATCGGCGTCGAATGGTCCGACGAGTTAACACGCAATTTTGAAACCAGCATCAATGTCACCGTCGTCAACGGCAAAGGTGTCTTGGCCAGAGTGGCTGGGGCATTGGCCAGCGCTGAAACCGATATCGTTCACGTCGACATGGGCCACGAAACACCACAAGACACGGCCGAGTTGAAGTTCGTGGTCGCCGTGCGCGACACCACTCACCTCGAACAAGTGCTGCGCCACCTCAAACGCACACCTTCCGTGATCCAGGCGGACCGACAAACCAACAAAGGCAGCTCAGCCTCTTGAGGCGGCCTCAGGCCTGCTCCCCCAAAGGCGGGGCAGGATAACTGACCTGCAAAACCTCGATCTCCAGCACACCTGCAGGCGTGACCAGCCTCAGCTCGTCGCCTTCGCGTGACTTGACCAAGGTACGTGCGATTGGCGAGACCCAACTGACCTGTCCTTGCAAACTGTCAGCTTCGTCAATGCCCAAAATCGTCACCGTGCGTTCGGTGCCCGAGGCTTCGACATAGGTGACCGTGGCACCAAAAAAAACCTGATCGCTGCCGTGGTGCACCGCTGGGTCCACCACTTCGGCCAGCTCCAGACGCTTGGTGAGGAAACGAATCCGCCTGTCTATTTCACGCAAGCGTTTTTTGCCATAAATGTAGTCACCGTTTTCTGATCGGTCACCATTGCTGGCCGCCCAGTGCACGATCTCGACCACTTTGGGACGCTCATCGTCAATCAACCCAAAGAGCTCGGCCCTCAAACGGGCATAACCTGCTGGCGTCATGTAATTGCGCGCACCTTTGGGCAAGGCGGGCAAACCCAAATCGTCGTCATCCTCGGTGTCTTGGTTGGTGGCTTTGCTCATGTCGTGATGCTACAGAGGCAAGTGAAAGACGCAAGGATCTCTGGATGGTGATGGGCACGCGCTATTAGCGGCACATTTTGAGGAGCAGAAATAGAAAAAGCCCACAACTTTCGTTGTGGGCTTTCTAATTTTTGGTGCGGCTGGCAGGAATCGAACCCACGACCCCTTGGTTCGTAGCCAAGTACTCTATCCAGCTGAGCTACAGCCGCATCATGGATCGAATTATAGCAAGCTTTTTTGGCCCATTTGAGCCAGCCCGCAATTTATTGCCAGGAAACTGCCGACATGTCGTTCGCAAAAACCGGCGAGCTCGACCACAGGCCCTTCAGGCCTTTGCGATACACCGCTGTGTTGGAGGCATTGAACAAAAACACGTTGACTGCATCCTTGGCAATCATGCGTTGCATGTCGCCAAACAACTGGGTGCGCTCCTTGGCCGTGGTGGTGGCCGAGTGCTTGGCCGCCAGGTCGCGGAAGGCCTTGCTGTCATAGCCCCAGTAATACTGTGGATTGGCATACGCCATGTAGTCGAGCGGCTCTACATGGTTGATGACGGTGAGGTCAAAATTGCCCTTGAAGGTACCGCCCAACCACTGCGCCCATTCGACGTTTTCGATCTTGGCGATGATGCCCACCTTGGCCAGTTGTGCCGCGAGAATCTCGCCGCCCTTGCGTGCATAGGGTGGCGGCGGCAAGGTCAAGGTCACGTTCAGCGGTGTCTGGACACCGGCTTCCTTGAGCAGGGCTTTGGCTTTTTCCGGGTCATACCCGTAGGTGCCACTCAACTCGACATAGCCCGCATCGGTGGGGGCCATGTGACTGCCGATGGGTTTGGCCAGCCCTTCAAAAACACCATCGATGAACGCCTTTTTATCGATCGCATGCGACAAAGCACGGCGCACGCGCACATCGTCAAAAGGCTTCTTGCGGTTGTTGATGGTCATGATGCCTTTGCCAGCCGTACTGCCGACTTCAACCATGAAGCGCTTGTCGGCCTGAAACTGCTTCAGGCTTTGTGGCGATTGAAAGCGGGGCATGCCATCGATGTCGCCAGCCAATAAAGCAGCCACCTGGGCAGCCGAATCGTTGATGAAACGGAAAGTGACTTTCTTTACCTTGATCGCGTTGGCATCGCGAAAACCATCCCATTTAGACAACGTGACTGCCGTGCCCTTGGCCCAGCTGTCGAGTTTGTAGGGGCCTGTGCCGATCGGCTTGGTGGCGGCGTTGGCCGCGCTGTCGGGGTGCAGGATGACCGCTGTGTTTTCACCCATGCGGAACAAGAAGTTGCCATCCGGGTTGTTCAGCACCAACACCACGGTGTGCGCATCGGGCGTTGAAATGTGGCTGATGTTGTTGAACACTGCACCTTTGGCTTTGTTCGTGCTCTTGGGGTCTTTGGCACGTTCAACACTGAACTTCACTGCCGCAGAGTCAAAAGGACTGCCATCCTGAAACTTCACGCCTTTGCGCAGCTTGAAGGTGTAGGCCTTGCCGTCGGCGTCCATTTTCCAGCTCTCGGCCAACAAAGGACTGATGGAGCCATCGACGTTGATCTTGGTCAGGCCTTCGAGGATGTTGTAGTGCACCACTTCGCCAATGGCCGCAGCGGGGGCCATGGTGGGATCGAGGCTGGTGGGCTCCAAAATCATGCCCAAAATCACGCTGTCCTTGCGCGATTGAGCTTGCGCCTGCAACGGTGCCCAGGCCAAGCTGGCAGCCAGCAGGGCCACCGCGCTCAGGCCTGCAGTGCGGCGCGTGATGGGGAATTGAACTTTCATGTCTTCTCCTGATCTAAAAATGCGTCCCGTGTACCGGGCACGGCTGAAATGAGCATCCGAGTGTAAGGATGCGCGGCATGCTGAAAAATTTGTGCTGAGGGGCCTTGTTCAACCACTTGGCCAGACTGTAAAACCAACACATCGTCGCACATGAGATTAACGACGGCAAGGTCGTGGCTGACCAACAAATAGCTCAAACCGTGGCGATCTTGCAGGTCCATCATCAGGTTGAGCACCTGCGCCTGCACCGACACATCCAAGGCACTCACAGGCTCGTCGGCCACGATCAAGGCAGGGCGGGTGATCAAGGCCCGGGCGATGGCGATGCGCTGGCGTTGCCCCCCCGAAAATTCGTGGGGGTATTTGTCCAGATCGGCGGTTCTGAGGCCCACTTCGCTCAAGGCCTCAGCGGCGCGGTCGCGCAGCTCGGCTTGACTCACGGCGCGCTCGCGCAACGCCGAGCGACTGTCTGCTGGGGGCTGCAAAGTCAAGATCGGCTCGGTCACGATGCTCAGCACTTTTTGACGGGGATCGAGTGAGCCATAAGGATCTTGAAACACCATTTGAAAGCCACTGCGCAAATGCCGCAATGCAGCCGGAGCGGCTTTGTGCACATCCACGCCGTTGAACAACACCTGCCCCTCGCTGGGTTGATCGAGCGCCATCACCAAACGGGCCAGCGTCGATTTGCCAGAGCCAGACTCCCCCACAATGCCCAAGCTCTTGCCCGGCTGCAGCTTGAAACTCACGTTCAACAAGGCCGGCAAGCTCTTGGCGGGGCCCCACAGGGACGATCGTGGCAGGGCAAAACGCCGCCCCAACTGCCGAACTTCCAGCAGCGGTGGCGTGGTCGGTGTCTGGGCCTTCGTCATGACAGCCTCCAGCGCGGACAACACACCACATGGGCTTGATCGGTGGGGCTGGGCGGTGCCACGGTTTCGGCTTGAGGCGGGGTGCGACGGCAATCGTCTACAACCCAAGCGCAGCGGTCCGCAAAGGCACAGCCCGTCGGCAAATCCATCAACTCAGGCACGCTGCCGGCAATCGTGCTCAAGCGTGTCCCGCGGGCCAAGCCCAAACGCGGTCGCGCCGCAAAAAGCCCCCGCGTGTAGGGGTGCGCACGGTGGGCAAACAAATCAGGAGTAGCCGCGCTTTCGACCACCGAGCCGCCATACATGACCATCACACGGTCCACCTGGTCTTGCATCAGGCCCAGATCATGGCTGATCAGCAGCAAGCCCATGCCGTCTTCGTGGACCAATTGCTTGATCAAGGCCAGCACCTCTTTTTGCACCGTCACATCCAGCGCCGTGGTGGGCTCGTCGGCAATCAGCAAATCGGGACTGCAAGCCAAAGCCATGGAGATCATGACGCGCTGTCGCTGACCGCCCGACAGCTCGTGCGGATACGCGTCAAGACGCTCTCGCGCCCGAGGCAGCTGCACACGATCGAGCAATTGCAGGGCACGCGCCTTGGCTTGGGCCACCCCCATGTGCTGGTGCAAGCGCAAGGGCTCGGCAATTTGTTTCCAGATGGGGTGCAGCGGGTTGAGTGCCGTCATCGGCTCTTGAAAAATCATGGCCATGCGCGCTCCGCGCAACTGGCACAACTGGGGCTCAGGCATGCCCACCAGCTCTTGGCCTTGCAACAAAATCGACCCGCTGACCTGTGCACGTTCGGGCAACAAGCCCATCAAAGCCAAAGCGGTGAGCGATTTGCCGCAACCACTTTCTCCAATCAAACCGACCGTCTGGCCACGCTCGAGTTGCAGCGACACGCCACGCAGGGCCTGCGCCCAACCCCGTGCCGTGGGCAAAGTGACCCGCAAGTCGGTCACTTGCAGCAAAGGCTTGGAGGTAGACATTTCAGCCATGCGCGTTCACCGTTGTCTGGCCAAACGCGGGTCCAGCACGTCGCGCAAGCCGTCGCCCAACAGGTTCAAGCCCAGTACCGCCAGCGCAATGGCCGCGCCCGGGTAAACCGCCAGCAAAGGGGCTTGGAACATTTGCGATTGCGCCTCATTGAGCATGCGACCCCAACTGGGCTGCGGCGGCTGTGTGCCCAAGCCCAGATAAGACAGCGCCGCCTCGGCCAAGATGGCGATGGCAAACTGGATGGTGGACTGCACGATCAGCACACTGGCGATGTTGGGCAACACATGCACCCGTGTGATGGCCAGCGGCCCTTGGCCCGCGGCGCGGGCGGCGGCAGTGAAGTCGCGCGACCACACGGCATTGGCCGCGCCACGTGTGATGCGGGCAAACACCGGGATGTTGAAAATGCCAATGGCCACAATGCTGACCACCAAACCCGGTCCGTAAATGGCGGTCAGCATGATGGCCGACAACAAAGCCGGAAAGGCAAAGGTGAAGTCCGACGCACGCATGATGACTTCTTCAACCCAGCCACGCCGTGCCGACGCCAACAAGCCCAAAGGCACGCCCACCCCCAAGCCGATGCCCACCGCGATGAAGCCCACCAACAAAGAATTTTGACTGCCGACCAAAAGCAAAGCGCCGATGTCGCGCCCCAAGCTGTCGGTGCCCAACCAATGCGCTGCGCTGGGCATGGCCAGTTTGTTCGGTATATCGATGTCGCCCACCGGGTAAGGCGACCAAAACAAAGACAGCAGCGCACACGACACCATCAGCAAGACCACGGCCCCGCCTGTCACGAAACTGGGGTGCCGACAAGCGCGACGGAAAAACGTGTTTTTATCCAGCATGGCCCGCCTTCAGACGTGGATCGATCCATGCATAAAGCACATCAATACAGAAATTGATGAGGATGACCAAGGCGGCCAACAACATGACCACATCGCGCACCACGATCAGATCGCGGTTGGCAATGGCCTGAAAGATCAGCCGACCGATGCCCGGCAGCACAAACACGTTTTCAATCACGATGGCGCTGGTGATCAGGTTGCCAAACTGCAAGCCCATCACCGTGAGCACTGGGATCATGGCATTGCGCAACACATGCCCCCACAGCACTTGGCGGCGCGACAGCCCTTTGGCCCGTGCGGTTCGCACAAAATCTTCACGCAATGTGTCAAGCACCGCCGAGCGCGTCACCCGCGTCAAAATCGCCGTTTGCACCGCCGCCAGTGCCATGGCCGGCAGCAGCAGGGCCTTGATGCCCTCGACCATCCCGCCACCTGTTTCTTCCGTCCATCCCGGAAAACCGCCTGCGCTGACCCACTCCAAGTGCACCGCAAACAGCAAAATCAACAAGATGGCCAGCCAAAAATTCGGCAAGGCCAGGCCCAACTGGCTGAGCGTCATCACCCCCACATCGCCCGCCTTGTTTTGCTGCGAGGCGGCATAGATGCCCAGCGCCAGCGCCAACGCCACCGTCAAGCCCATGGCCATAACGGCCAGCGGCAAAGTGACTTGCAAACGCTCGGCCATCAACTGGGCGGTGGGGGTCTCATAGGAAATGCTCAAACCGGTTTGCCCCTGCAACAGACCGCCCACCCAATTCGCATAGCGGGCGGCGGCAGGCTGGTTCAGGCCCAGCTTGTCTTCCATGGCGGCCATCGACTCGGGCGTGGCTGTTTCGCCCAAAATCACTTGAGCGGCATTGCCGGGCAGCAACTCGAGCACGGCAAACACCACGACCGACGTGGCCAAAAGGGTCAACACAAAGCTCAGCAGCCGTCTCAAAACGAACAGGGGCACACGCTATCCTTGGGGTCTGTGAGCAACGACGAACAGGGTTTTCAATGGCATCGCAAATGATTGTAAACAGCGAACACGGCAGCATTGTGGATGTGCCGGGTTTACAGGTCGGCCACTTCACGCTCAGCGAACGCCTGACGGGCTGCTCGGTGGTGCTGGCCCCCGAAGGCGCTGTGGGTGCGGTGGATGTTCGAGGTGCCGCGCCGGGCACGCGCGAGACCGATTTGCTCGACCCCGCCAACTTGGTGGACAAAGTGCACGCCGTGCTGCTCAGCGGCGGCAGTGCTTTTGGTCTGGATGCCGCCAGCGGCGTGGTGCGGTGGCTGGAGGAACACGGCATTGGCTTTGAAACCGGCTATGGCCGCGTGCCCATCGTGCCAGCGGCCGTCTTGTTTGACTTGCCCGTGGTCCGCCCAGGCGACGACCCCAAAGCACGCCCCCAAGCCGAGGCCGGTTACGCCGCCTGCCAAGCGGCATCGACCGCACAGCCGGCGGCAGGCAATGTGGGCGCGGGTGCCGGCGCCTGCGTGGGCAAACTGTTTGGCCTGGACCGCTGCATGAAAGGGGGCATCGGCAACGCCAGCGTGCGCGTAGGCCCCTGGGTGGTCGGTGCCTTGGTGGCCTGCAACGCGGTGGGCGATGTGATCGACCCGGCCAGCGGACAGGTATTGGCGGGTGCCCGCACAGCCGATGGCACAGGCCTGCTGGACAGCCAACGCGCCTTGTTGGCGGGCGAGCGGGGCAAGCGCCCATTGCCCGGCACCAACACCACCATCGGGGTGGTGGCCACCAACGCCACACTCACCAAAGCCCAGGCCAAACGCCTGGCCATGAGCGCCCACGACGGACTGGCCCGCAGCATCCGGCCCGCCCACACCCCGCTCGACGGTGACACCTTGTTTGCCCTGGCCACCGGCACCGAAGCCAGCCCGGCCGATCTGATGCTGCTCACCGTGATGGCCGCCGAAGCCACGGCATTGGCCACGCTCGACGCCATACGACAAGCACAGAGCATCGAAACAACTGGCGGGACAGTGCCTGCGGCCTCTGCCTGGCAGCCGTCCGATAAAATCTCTCACCTATGACAAACCAACTCGACAAAAAATCCCAAGCCTGGTCCGCGCTCTTTTCTGAACCCATGAGCGAGTTGGTCAAGCGCTACACCGCCAGCGTCTTCTTTGACAAACGCCTCTGGCAAGCCGACATCACCGGCAGCTTGGCCCACGCCGACATGCTGGCCGCCCAGAACATCATTGGCGCCAGCGATCTGGCCGACATCCAGCGCGGCATGGCGCAAATCACGCAAGAGATCGAATCCGGCGCTTTTGAATGGAAGCTGGACCTGGAAGACGTGCACCTTAACATCGAGGCGCGCCTGACCCAGCTGGTGGGCGACGCAGGCAAGCGCCTGCACACCGGGCGCAGCCGCAATGACCAAGTGGCCACCGATGTGCGCCTGTGGTTGCGCACCGAGATGGACCTGATCATCGATTTGTTGGCCGACCTGCAAAAGTCGCTGGTCGATGTGGCCGAGCAAAACGTCGAGGTCATCATGCCCGGCTTCACCCACTTGCAAGTGGCCCAGCCCGTGAGCTTTGCGCACCATTTGCTGGCCTATGTAGAAATGTTTGCCCGTGACGCCGAGCGCATGGTGGACGTGCGCCGTCGCACCAACCGCCTGCCTTTGGGCAGCGCCGCCTTGGCAGGCACCACCTACCCACTGGACCGCGAACGCGTGGCCCGCAGTCTGGGCATGGTCGATGAAGCGGGCCAGCCACAGGTCTGCCAAAACAGCCTGGACGGTGTGAGCGACCGCGACTTCGCCATCGAATTCACCGCCGCCGCTTCGCTTTGCATGGTGCACATCAGCCGCTTCAGCGAAGAGCTGATCTTGTGGATGAGCCAGAACTTTGGCTTTGTGCGCATTGCCGACCGTTTCACCACGGGCTCTTCCATCATGCCGCAGAAGAAAAACCCCGACGTGCCGGAACTGGCACGCGGCAAGACAGGCCGCGTGGTCGGCCACTTGATGGGCCTGATCACCTTGATGAAGGGCCAGCCCCTGGCCTACAACAAAGACAACCAAGAAGACAAAGAGCCCCTGTTTGACACCGTGGACACGCTCAAGGACACCTTGCGCATCTTCAGCGAAATGGTGGGCGGCCAAGTCAACCCAGCCACGGGCCGCAAAGAAGGCGGCATCACCGTCAACGCCGCCGCCATGGAAGCGGCCGTGAAAAAGGGCTACGCCACTGCCACCGACCTGGCCGACTATCTGGTCAAAAAAGGGTTGCCTTTCCGCGATGCGCACGAAGTGGTGGCCCATGCCGTCAAGACCGCGCAAGGCCTGGGCGTGGACTTGTCAGAGTTGCCGCTCGAAACCCTGCAAAAGTTTGACAGCCGCATTGAAGCCGATGTGTTCGGGCCGCTCAGCCTGCAAGGGTCTTTGAACGCCCGCAACACTTTGGGCGGCACCGCGCCCGCGCAAGTGCGTCTGCAAATTGGGCGGCACCGGGTGCGTCTCGCCTGATTAACGACATGCCCAGCCTATTGGGCAAGCATTTAATTGGGCAAGCATTTAGTTTGAGGCGAATCAAACACTTGCCATCTGGTTCACCTGCCCCCTGAAAACTTGACTAGCATCAGCGCATGTTGATGCAAACGCTGAGTGCAGCCCGTGACCTGGGGCGTCTGAACACGATTTTGGGGGTGCTGATTCGCCATGGTTTTGGCGACAGCGTGCGTCGCTTGGGACTGGCCGACACGTTGGAAAAGGCCGGGCACGCACTGCACTGGGACCATGCGGCCGATCTGGCCCGCCTGCCGCCCCCGGTGCAAGTTCGGTTAGCGCTCGAGGAGCTGGGGCCCACCTTTGTGAAACTGGGACAAATCTTGGCGGGGCGGGCTGACTTGTTTGGCCCCGAATGGATTACCGAGTTTGAAAAACTGCACAGCCAAGTACCGGCTCTGCCCTTAGATGACTTGCGGGCCCAATTGGTACAGGATTTGGGTCAGCAGCCTGAAGCCGTGTTCAAACGGTTCGACACCCTTCCCTTGGCTGCGGCCTCGATGGCGCAAGTGCACGGCGCACAGCTCCAGGATGGCACCGAGGTCGTTGTAAAAATTCGCCGCCCTGGCATCACCGAAACTGTGGCTGCCGATTTGCGGTGGCTGGCCAAGCTGGCCACCTTGGCCGAAGCGCAGTTGCCTCTGCTCAAACCCTACAGACCGCAACAACTGGTGCGCGAATTGACCCGGTCATTGACCCGAGAACTTGATCTGGCAAGCGAATGCCGCAACGCTGAGCGCATCGCGGCCAATCTGGCGCAGATGCCGTGGATCGTGATTCCGCGCGTGCATTGGGCTTTCACACACGAACGCATCAATGTGCAAGATCGCATTGTGGGCATTGCCGGACACCAACTGGACTTGCTGGACCAGAACGGTTACGACCGCCAACTGCTGGCACGACGTGGTGCAAATGCGGTACTCAAAATGATCGTGGAAGATGGCTTTTTTCATGCCGACCCACACCCAGGCAATGTGCTCTACCTGCCCGGTAACGTCATCGCGTTCATCGACTTTGGCATGGTCGGACGCTTGTCCAGGCGACGCCGCGAGGACCTGCTGAACTTGTTGCTGGGCTTGGTTGAACGCAAACCCGAAGCGGTTGCCGACGTGCTGCTGGAATGGACAGGGGATGAACAGGGCGTGCAACTGGAGACACTGGAAGGCGAAATCGAGGCCTTTGTCGACCAGTATTACGGTGTGCCACTGGCGCAACTGAGTTTGGGACAGATGCTGAACGATGTCACCGCCATTTTGCGTGAGCACCGTTTGGCTTTGCCCAGTGATCTGGCGCTGCTCATCAAGGCCTTCATCACGCTGGAGGGCATGGGTCGTGGCCTGGACCCTGGCTTTCACATGGCCGCAGAGGCCCTGCCCTTGCTGCGCAAAGTGCTGCGTGCCCGCTACAAACCCAAAGTGCTTGCGCAACGGGCTTGGCACGCGTTGAGCCGCAGCTTGCAACTGGTCGGGCAACTGCCGCACGATGTGTCGCGTCTGCTGCGCAGTGCCCGTCATGGCCAATGGCATATGGCCCTGGAGTTGACCCACCTCAAACGGGTGGGCAACCAAATCAACCAAGCGGCCAATCGCATGGCCATGGCGTTGGTGATAGCCGCCCTGATCGTGGGCTCGTCCATCGTGATGACGGTGCAAGGTGGACCCACGCTGTGGGGGCTGCCTGCGTTTGGTTTTATGGGCTTTTGCGGTGCGGTGCTGGGCGGTATATGGCTGGTGCGTGCCATCTGGCGAAGCAGCCACCAAAGCGACGACAGCGACCACTGATCATTCGCGGTCTGGGTACGTCCACGCACAGACCCCATGGCCCCAAGGCCCAAGACTGAACCCTGTTAGCGCGTCACAGCACAAACCACCGCTGTTGATTTAAAAACCGGATGAGTCTCAAGGAGGTCACGCATGCAATTCCACACCCAGTCGTCTCAAATTGAAAAGCTGCAAGGCGTGCCACGCACCTTGCTGGTGCCATTGGCGGCCCGTGCGCAAGGCGGTGCTTCGTTTCCGGCATTGGATCCCCATGACCGCTATGCCCGAGAACTGCTCTCAGCCCTGGGCACAGAAGCACAAACCGACCTCAGTGATGTGCCTGTCGTGGTCAATGTGCTTTGGCGAACCGGCTTGATCAAACAAATGGGCCACGATTTTTTTAACCGCTACCCCGAAGGGCTGGGTGTCAATCTGGGTGCAGGATTGGCGCATTATTTTCAATGGCTTGGCCAAGAGAACAACGCGTGGGTGGATGTGGATCTGGAACAGGTGATTGAACTGCGGCAGTTGTTCATGCCGCCAACGTCTTCGCAGTGTGACAACCATGCCATGGACATCACCGAGCCAGGCTGGTGGCAACGCCTGTCGGGGCACCAGCGTCATTCAAGGCAGCCGGTTTTAGTGGTCTGCGAAGGGGTGTTGATGTATTTGCAGCCCTTCAAGGTGAACCGCATCATCCGTGAAATCGGTGAAAACGCGCCAGATGGCTCTGAACTGGTGCTGGACTTCATTTCACCTTTGGCCGTGGGCCCTACAGCGATGCTGAAGCAGCAAGAAGCCCCCGATGCCCCGTTCACTTGGGGCGTGCACAACGGTCAAGAGATTTCCCACTTACACCCGCGACTGGAATTGCTGTCTCAGCACAGTGTGTCAGAGGCTTATGGAATGGGTGCCACTTGGGCCGAGATGTATTGGCGCATGTTCACAGCGGGCCCGCTTTATGGCATGGCCCGATTCAGAATATCGTAGCCAGCGCAAACCCCGGCTGGGCCTGCAATGTGAAGAAAGACCATGGAACACATCCGGCCATGACATCCGCGATAATTTGCAGGCCAACCGGCCGTCTTACAACCACACTGTCCTTTCATGCACACCATGACCACCCCTGCTGAAACCACGCCCAATCTGATGCCCTGGACCGATTCGCTCAACACGGGCGATGCACGAATGGATGAAACGCACCAGGAGTTCGTGGACATGATCAACACGATCTTGGCCACGCCGGAAGAAGAACAACTGCCGGTTTACAAATCGTTTTTGAACCACACGGTGGAACACTTTGCGCAGGAAGAGCGCTGGATGCTGGCCACCGGGTTTTCGGCCGACAACTGCCACGCCGAGCACCACGCCACCATTCTGGAAACCATGCGCGTGGTGGAAGCCCATTACCTGGACACCGACAAGCAAATCATCACCCGCATGGCCGAAGCGCTGGCCGAGTGGTTTCCGGGCCACGCCAACAGCATGGACGCTGGCTTGGCGGCGCACCTGCAGTCGGTGGGCTTTGACAGCGTGACCGAAACCCTGGCCGACCCATCGGCCATCAAAAACGTGACCATGTCGGGCTGCGGCAGCGTGAGCTGCAGTTAAGCCCTGCCCATTTGGACCTCAACCCCTGACAGGTTGAGGCCTTTTTGAAACAGGTCCAAACGCGGGTTCAGTGAACTTCAAACGCGGGTCACTCCAGCGTGATTTTTTCGTCCTTGACAATTTTGGCCATCGCTGGAATTTCTAAGCGCATCCATTGGGCGAATTGGTCGGGTGTCATGCCAGAGGGCTCGGCGCCCAATGCGGTCAAACGCTCTTTGATCTCGGGCAGGGCGGCAATGCGTTGAATCTCGGCATGCAATTTGTCAATGACCGCCTTGGGTGTGCCCGCTGGCGCCAGCAGCCCCTGAAAACTACCTGTCAAAAAGCCGGGCAGCGACTCCGAAACGGTGGGCGTTTCAGGCATTTGCGCGTTGCGTTTGGTGCTCGAGATGGCGATCAATTTGATCTTGCCCGCCTTGACGTGCGGATAGGTGGCAACCATGCCATTGAACATGACGTCAACTTGTCCGCCGATCAAATCGGTGATGGCTTGTGCACCGCCTTTGTAAGGCACATAACCCCACTCAATGCCGTTGCGCTGGGCGTACATGACGCCAGCCAGATGCGAGGCGCTGCCCATGCCAGCAGCCACGGCGTAATTGAGCTTGCCTTTTTGTGATTTGGCATAGGCCACCAATTCTGCAGGTGTGTTGGCAGGCACTTTGGTGCTGACCGCCAGCAAATGGGGGGAATAGGCCACCATGGCGACGGGTGCAAAGTCTTTCTCGACATTGAAGGGCAGTTTGAACAAAGCAGGGCTGATCACCAAATTGCCCACATCCATCAGCACCAAGGTATGGCCATCGGCGGCAGACTTGGCCACCACATCAGCACCCAGGTTACCGCTAGAGCCTGGACGGTTTTCAACCACCACGGCTTGGCCCCAACTCTCGGTGATTTTTTGACCAAAGATTCGGGCCAAGACATCTGACGTGCCACCCGCTGGGAACGGCACCACAATTTTGATGGGTTTGGTCGGGTAAGTTGCCTGCGCCCAAGCAGGTGCCATGGGCGTGATCAGAACCGCTGCCAATGCAGCAAATAAAAATGACTTGTTCATACCAATCTCCGGTTTAAAAAACACGCTGTCATCACGAAAACTCGAAACTGCCCTGAGTCCACCGCCGGGCCTGCTCGCTCAGTGAAACGCCCAGGCCAAGCCGGGTAGGCACCAGCATGCGGCCGTCTTTGATCTGGATGCGCTCATTGAACAGCGGTTCGAGCCATTCGAAGTGCTCGACCCACGGTTCGGTTTTGTAATTGGCCGCCAAGTGGATGTGCAGCTCCATGGCAAAGTGCGGGGCCAGCATGATGCCTGCGTGTTCGGCCAACTGCGCGATCTTGAGAAAAGGCGTGATACCGCCCACACGCGGGCCGTCGGGCATCAGAAAATCGGCGGCGCGGTGGCGAATCAGGTCCCAGTGTTCCTGCACGCTGGTCAGCATTTCGCCCGTCGCAATGGGGGTGTCGAACTGGGCGGCCAGCGCGGCGTGGCCTTCGTGGTCATAGGCGTCCAGAGGCTCCTCAATCCAGATCAGGTTCATGGGCTCGAGACGGCGGCACATGCGCTGCGCGGTCGGGCGGTCCCATTGCTGGTTGGCGTCCACCATGATCGGAAAGCGGTCACCCAGATGCTGGCGCACGGCACTCACACGCTCGATGTCTTTATCGCAGTCGGGCTGCCCCACTTTGAGCTTGATGCCGCCAATGCCCTTGTCTACCGAGGCTGCAGCGTTGACCAGCAACTGGTCAAGCGGCGTGTGCAAGAACCCGCCCGAGGTGTTGTAGCAGCGCACGCTGTCTCTGTGCGTGCCCAGCAGCTTGGCCAACGACAAGCCTGCGCGTTTGGCTTTCATGTCCCACAGGGCCACATCGAACGCGCCAATGGCCTGCACGCTCAAGCCGCTGCGGCCCACCGAAGCGCCTGCCCAGCACAGCTTGTCCCAAAGCTTGGCAATGTCGTTGGGGTCTTCGCCGATCAAGACCGGTGCAATCTCTTTGGCATGCGCAAACTGGCCGGGGCCGCCTGCACGTTTTGAATAGCTGAAGCCTACGCCATCGGCACCGTCCCGGGTCTTGATTTCAACAAACAAGATAGCGATTTCGGTCATCGGTTTTTGACGACCGGTCAGCACCTTGGCGTCGCTGATGGGGTTGGCCAGGGGCAAGGTGCAGGCGGACACCCGCACCCAGGAAATGGCGTCGGACATGAGGGCTTCTTTCTTATTCGGGCTTGATGCCTGCGGCCTTGATCACACGGGTCCATTGGTCCAGCTCGGATTTGACAAAAGCCGTGTAGGGCTTGTTACCCGACGCGGGAATGACAAAACCGGTGGAAGTCAGGCGCTGGCGGAAGTTGGCCGATTGCATGGCTTGGGCCGTGGCCGCTTCGAGCTTGTCCACGATGGGCTGGGGCGTGCCCTTGGCCACCGACAAACCCGACCAAGACAGGGCTTCAAAGCCTTTGTAGCCGGACTCGGCAATGGTGGGCACATCGGGATAAAGCGCGTTGCGCTCCTTGCTGGTCACGGCCAGTGCCCGCAACTTGCCCGCCTTGACGTGTGGCAGCGCCACGTCTTGGTTCAGAAAGACCATGGGAATGGTGCCCGCCAGCAAGTCGTTGAGCATGGGACCGCCGCCCTTGTAGGGGATGCCCGTCATGAACACACCCGTGGTTTGTTTGAACAATTCCATGGCCATGTGGCCTGAGGCGGCGTGGGTGAAACCGTAATCCAACTTGCCAGGATTTTTCTTGGCGTGGTCGACCAGATCCTTCACGGTCTTGAACGGTTGTGCTGGATGCACCAGCAACACGTTAGGCCCCGAGTGCACTTGCGTGAGGTGAATGAAGTCGGTCAGCGAGTTGTACTTGAGGTTGGGGTCTAGGCCATGCGCCACGGCGTTTTGCCCCACGCCGGTCTGGATCAGGGTGTAGCCATCGGCCGGCATTTTGGCCGCACGATCGGTGCCCACCACGCCACCGGCACCACCAATGTTTTCGACCACCACGGGCTGCTTGAGGACTTTAGCCAATTCCTCAGCCATCAAGCGGCCCATGACATCGCTGGTGCCTCCGGGTGGGAAAGCCACGATCAGCTTGATGGGTTTGTTGGGGTAATCGGCTTGCGCAATGGCCTGTCCTTGGCCCAGCAAGCCCAGACCGGCGAGGCCGATCGCGGTCAGCAGTTGGCGTTTTTTCATCATGGTTGTCTCCTGGAGTTATGGTGTCAAAAATCAAAAAAAGGACGTAAAAAATCAGGTAATAGGTGCGGGGTTGAACAGCACCAACGCGTTGTGCAGCTTCCAGTGCTCGGCCCAAGTTCGTTTGCCGCTGGCGGTTTCCAGCAACATGTGGAACAGCGCCCAGCCCGCTTCTTCAATCGTCATCGCACCATCGGCGATCTGGCCCGCATTGAAATCCATCAAGTCGTGCCAGCGGCGTGCCAAGTCGCTGCGCGTCGCCACCTTGACCACCGGGCAGGCCTGCAAACCATAAGGCGTGCCGCGCCCAGTGGTGAACACGTGCACATTCATGCCAGCCGCCAATTGCAGCGTGCCGCAGATGAAATCGCTGGCGGGCGTGGCGGCAAAGACCAGCCCCTTTTGATCTGGCTTGAGCTTGTCGCCGGGCGCGAGCACGCTGGCAATCGCCCCGCTGCCGCTCTTGATGATCGAGCCCATGGCTTTTTCAGCGATGTTGGACAGGCCTCCGGCCTTGTTGCCCGGCGTGGTGTTGGCGGTGCGGTCCACCCGGCCACGGTCAAGGTACTGGTCGTACCAGCCGAGTTCACGCACCACGTCTTGTGCAACCTCAAACGTGGCGGCGCGGCTGGTGAGCTGCTCTACCGCATCGCGCACCTCGGTGTTTTCCGAGAACATCACGGTGCCACCGGTGCGTACGATCAGGTCGGCCATATAGCCCACCGCCGGGTTGGCGGTCACACCAGAAAACGCGTCACTCCCGCCGCACTGCACGCCCACCACCAAGGCGCTGGCAGGTACGGTCTGGCGACGGCGGGCGTTCAGGCGCTCCAAGTGGGGTCGGGCACGCTGCACGATGTCGTCGATCATGGACATGAAGCCCACGTGTTCGTCGTCCTGCAGGCACACCAGATCAGGGCCTTTGTCTTTGTCACGCGCATCGTGCACCGGGAAGCTGCCGGGCGGCAACAATCGCGCTGGTTGCAGCTTTTCGCAACCCAAACTCACCACCATGACCTCATCACCAAAGTTGGGGTTGAGGCTGATGTTTCGCAGCGTGCGGATCGGGATCTCGGCGCCGGGCGCGTCAATTGCAACACCACAGCCATAGGTGTGCTCGAGACCCACCACACCGTCCACATTCGGGTACATCGGCAACAGCTCGCGCTCGATGCGCTCAACAGCGATCTTGACCACGCCTGCCACGCACTGCACCGTGGTGCTGATGGCCAGCAGGTTGCGCGTGCCCACCGAGCCGTTGGCGTTCACATAACCTTCAAAGGTGTGGCCCTCCAGCTGTGTCCACTGAGGCGCAGGGACCGTGGCCATGGGCAGGTCTTGCAGTTCACGCGCAGGCGGAATGTCCAAGAGGCGCTCGTGCACCCAACTGCCCGCCCTGATCGCTTCGCGGGCATAGCCCACCGGCACGTTGTAACGCAGCACAGCCTGGCCTACGGCAATGTCTTTCAAGGCCACCTTGTGGCCTTGTGGGACCTTGTCACGCAAAGTCAAGCCTTCGGGCAGGACGGTGCCTGCGGGCAGACCACCATCGTTGGCGATGATGGCCACGTTGTCATTCGGGTGCATGCGAATGGCCAAAGAACGCAGGGGTGTGCTCATGTCAATAACGAGGCTGTTTGCCCGTGAAAGTGGGGTCGTACTTGCGCATCTGGCCCAAGTCGTCGCGGTTGCGGATGCCGCAGTGCAGCCAGTTGTTGTGCAAGCGTTCCAGCGCTTGGGGATCAATGGACACACCCAAGCCCGGCCCACGCGGTACGCGCAGGCTGCCGTTTTCAAATTGGAGGCGCCCGCCCTGCACGATTTCTTCGTCCTGCCAAGGGTAGTGGGTGTCACATGCGTAGGCCAGGTGCGGCACCGATGCGGCCAGGTGGGTCATCGCGGTCAAGCTGATGCCCAAGTGCGAGTTGGAGTGCATGGACAAACCCATGTCAAAGGTCTGGCACAGGCGCGCGAGCTGTTGCGTGGTGCGCAGGCCTCCCCAGTAGTGGTGGTCAGACAGCACGATGCGCACCGGACAACCCAGGCGCACGTTGTCCGCAAACTCTTTGTAGTCGGTCACGACCATGTTGGTGGCCAGCGGCACATCACAAGCCCGTGCGACCTCGGCCATGCCGTGCAGACCGGGGGCCGGGTCTTCGTAATACTCCAGCACCCCGCGAAGCTGCTCGACCACCTTGAGGCTGGTGGCCACGGTCCAGTTGGCGTTGGGGTCGATGCGCAGCGGCGCGCCCGGAAAGGCTTTGGCCAGCGCCAACAGGGCGGCCACTTCTTGCTCTGGGGGCAGAGCGCCCGCCTTGAGTTTGATGCTCTTGAAGCCGTACTGCTCGATCATGCGGCGCGCCTGCGCCACCATCTGCGCGGGGGCAATGCCTTCGCCAAAAGGGTCGGCGGCGTAAGGCTTGTCGATGTGCTCGGCGTACTTGAAAAACAAATAAGCACTGAAAGGCACCGCATCGCGTGCGGCGCCCCCCAGCAAATCCACCACCGGTGCGTTGGCCAACTGCCCCTGCAGGTCCAGCATGGCAACTTCAAAGGCACTGATGACCTTGGCCACGTTCTTGGACACATGGGTGCCCGGGGCCAAGGAGATCTGTTCCCCCAAAAACTCCGAGGTGTGCCCATCGGGCTGCACCAGTGCCCGTACACGGGTTTCCATCGCGTTCAGGTCCCAGGGCGACAGGCCTTCTAAGGCGGGTGCGGCCTTGGCCAGCACGTCCAGCATGGCCTGGTCGCCATAGGTCTCGTTGATGCCCACGCGTGCGCAGCTGGTTTCGATTTGGATAATCGAACGCAAGGCCCAAGGTTCGTGAATGCCTGCTGCATTGAGCAAAGGCGGGTCGCGAAAGGCGATGGGCGTGACATGCACGCGTCGGATGGTGTGCTGCTTCGACATGGCTTACTTGAGCAAATTAGGCAACCACAGGGTGAACTGAGGCACGTAAGTCACCAGCAGCATGGCCAAGGTCAGCGCACCATAAAAAGGCGCAATGGTGCGCATGACCTGCCCCACCGTTATCCCGCCAATGGCGCAGCCCACAAACTGCACCGAACCCACCGGCGGTGTGTTCAGACCCAAGGCGCAATTGATCAGCAACATGATGCCGAACTGCATCGGATCCATGCCAAAGTGCATGGCAATGGGCAAGAAGATCGGGGTACAAATCAGGATGGTGGCTGCCATGTCCAAAAATGTGCCGAGGATGAACAACAAGATGTTGATCATCAAAAAGATGACCCAAGGCTCGGTGCTGACTTTTTGCATCAGATCACCGGTCATCTGCGGCACTTCATACAGCGCCATGAAATAACCAAAGGCATTGGAGATGCCGATCAGCAAAAGCACCACGCCCGTGGTTTTGCAAGCTTTGGCGCAGGCTTTCAAGAAATTCTTGAACGTCAGGGTGCGGTAGACGACCACGGTGACAAACAGCGCCCAGGCCACCGCAATCGAGGCCGACTCTGTGGCGGTGAATGCGCCGGACAAGATACCGACCAAGATGATCACCACGACAAACAAACCAGGCAAGGCAGCACCGAATGACTTGATCACTTCAAGCCAACCCGGAAAGTTGCCATGGATCGGGTAACCACGGCGCACCGCCACCCAATAAGCCGCGCCCAGGTTGCACAGCGTGAGAATGATGGCGGGTACCAGCCCAGCCAGTATCAAGCCCAGCACACTGACCGAGGCCAGACCCGAAGCGGCCAGCGTGAAGATGATCATGTTGTGCGAGGTGGGCATGATGGCGCCCACCAAAGCCGCGTGCGTGGTCACATTCACGGCATAGTCGGCGTCATAGCCTTCTTTTTTCATGAGCGGAATCATCACCGAGCCCATGGCCGAGACATCGGCCAATGGCGAGCCCGCCACACCGCCAAAAATGGTGCAGCCGATCACATTGCTCATGCCCAGACCGCCCCGCACATGGCCCACCAAACTGTTGGCAAAGCGCACGATGCGGTCGGCGATGCCGCCATACAGCATCAACTCACCCGCAAAAACAAAAAACGGAATGGCCAGAAAGGAGAACACCTGCATGCCGCCGACCATTTTTTGAAACACCATGGCCACCGGCAACCCGGCGGCCATGATGGTGGCGACAGAGGACAGGCCAATGGCGAAAGCCACCGGAACACCCAAGATCAGCAGCAAAGTAAAGCTGAGGGCAAGAACAGTCAATTCCATGGCATCAATCCCAAACAGGCTTTACAAGCTCACCGCGCAGCAAGGCCACGATGTGTTCAATCGAGAAAAGCAAAATCAAAGCCCCCGCGATGATCACGGGCACATAGTCAATCCCATCGGGCACGGGCAGCATGGGCTTTTTTTCGGCCCACTTGGCAGAGGCCCAAAGCCAGCCGCCTTGCACCATCAAATAGCCAAACAAGCCCACCAGGGTGTGAATCAGGATTTCGATGCGGTGCTGCCATTTTTCGGGCAATAAAACCACCAGCGATTCCAAGCCAATGTGACCTGCATCGCGCACCCCCACCGCCAAACCAAAGGCCGTCACGAACAGCACGATCAACATCGCCAGGGCTTCGGCCCAGGTCGGGGTGTCGTTGAGCACATAGCGCCCAATGACCTGCCACTGAACACACAAGATCACGGCAATCAGACCGATCACAGCCAGCACCAGACAGATCTTGGAGACCGTTGCACAAAATTTGGTGAACATCAAAAACTCCAGCCCCCGGCTCTCGCCAGGGGCACAGGGAAAAACCGCTTACTTGGTGTCTTGAATGGCCTTGATCGCACGCTTCATTTCAGGCGTGGTCATGAACTTGTCGTACACCGGGGCCATCACAGCCTGGAAAGACTTCTTGTCCACTTCGACAATCTCGGCACCTGCGGCCTTGACATTGGCCAGTGATTTGCCTTCGGCTTCGTCCCAAGCTTTGCGCTGAACGGCCACCGACTCTTTGGCCGCCTGACGGACCATGGCTTGCTCGTTGGCGGGCAACTTGTCCCAAGTGACCTTGGACATCACCAAAATCTCAGGGGCCATGGAGTGCTCGGTTTTGGAGTAAACCTTCACAGCTTCCACATGTTTGGCCGTATCAAACGAAGGAATGTTGTTTTCAGCAGCATCGATCAGACCCGTCTTGAGACCGGTATAAACCTCGCCATAAGGCATGGGCGTGGCGTTGGCGCCCATGGCGCTGACCAGCGCCACCCACAGGTCAGACTGCTGCACACGGATCTTCAGACCCTTGGCATCGGCCACGCTCTTGATGGCTTTCTTGGCGTAAATGGAGCGGGCACCGCTGTCATAAAAAGCCAAGCCCACGTAGCCTGCGGCTTCGCAGCTCTTGAGGATTTCGGCACCCACAGGGCCGTCCAGCGCATGGCGCATGTGCTCCACCGAGCGGAACAAAAACGGCATGGTGGGCACCATGGTCATGGGGCAGACGCCGTTCATGGGGGCGACGTTGACGCGCACCATGTCGAGCGCACCGATCTTGACTTGGTCGATGGTCTCTTTTTCGGAGCCCAGTGCGCCTTTGTTGAAGACCTTGATTTTGTGCTTGCCGCCCGACAATTTATCGAGCACCGTGCTCATGTGCTTGACCGCCACCACGGTGGGGTAGTCGTCGGCATTGTGGATGTCAGCAGAGCGAAATTCGGCAGCTTGTGCCGACAGGGCCAGGCCAGCAGCGATCGCCATCAGGGAAGGTTTGAGTTTCAGCATGAAAGTCTCCAGAGTTAAAAGTTTTTAAAACACACCATCAAACACTTGCGGGAAAACGGGAAAAAACAGGCTCCGGCATGCCGCGCACACCGGGCTGCAAAGCGATCACAGCGCCGCTCAGGCCTCTTGCGGCCTCTGTGGTTTGCGCGGGAATGATCGAGGTCACCAACAGCTGGTCCAGCTCGGCCCCCCCAAACGCGCACATAGAAGGCTTGGGCATGGGCACGGTCAGCGACCGGGTCCAGTGGCCCTGGGCATCAAATGCATGGATCTGTCCCGCATCGTTGCCACAAATCCAGTAATGCCCTTGCGCATCCACGGCCGCACCATCAGGGCGACCCGGCCATGAGTTCATGTCCACAAACAGGCGCTGCTGACTCAGCGTGCCTGTGACCACATCCAAGTCAAAAGCCCAAATTTTTTGCACCGTGGGATGCGAGTCAGACAGGTACAAAACTCGGCCATCGGGGCTCATGCCCAAGCCATTGGGCGTGAGCAAGCCCGTGACGTGTGGCCCCGTCAAGCCACGCTCGTCCAGGCAATAAAGCCCGCCTTGCGCCGAAGCCAAAGACATGTCCATCACCATGGTGCCCACCCACAAACGCCCACTGGCATCGCAGCGGCCGTCATTGAAGCGCATGCCCGCTGCGGGATGGGTGATGCGTGCCAACCACTGCACGTTTGCTTGGGCACCTTCATGCAAGGTGATGCGCGCAATGCCGGTTTCCATGGCCGCGACCAATTGCCCTTGAACGCCAGTCAAGGCAATGCAACCCACGCGCTCAGGCATGCGCCAAGACTGCACCGGCTCCAAAGAGCCCGGTTGGCAGCAACGAACGAAGGGGCCTTCAATGTCCACCCACCACAAACGCTGCGCACGGACATCCCACACAGGGGACTCCCCCACACGGTCTTGTGTATCGGCAATGGTTTGACAAGGGGTCATGAAAGAGTGGCCATCAACGTTGGTGTTCTGATACATTGCTACGAAAGCACAGTGATCTGTTGTCGTACAAGTTAATTGTGCAAGCCCTCCCATCAAACCAAAATGGGTATTTACCCGATGAACACACCAACAGCCGAAGCCCCAAAGCGCAAAACACGGAGTTTGACCTTCGGGCTCGTCGATCAATTGAGCACAGAAATTCAGAATGGCACCCTGAACAGCGGCCAAAAATTACCCACCGAAGCGGCCATCATGGCGCGCTTTGGCGTCAGCCGAACCGTGGTCAGGGAAGCGATATCCAAACTCCAGGCTGCCAGCCTGGTAGAGACCCGACACGGCATCGGCACCTTTGTTTTGGCGCAGACAGACACCCCCTCTTTTCGCATCAATCCCAACCAATTGGGCACCTTGCACGACGTGATTGCCTTGCTGGAATTGCGCATCAGCATTGAAACCGAAGCCGCCGCACTGGCTGCTGTAAGGCGCAACGAGGGCAATTTGCGTGTGATGCAGGACGCCATGGCCGCGTTTTTGAGCGCCATCGAAGAAGGCCGCGATGCCATCGCGGCCGATTTCCAGTTTCACCACGAAATCGCCCGCGCCACGCAAAACAACCACTTTGCCGACATGATGAATTCGCTGGGGTCGCAAGCCATTCCCAGAGCACGCCTCGAGACCACATCGCCAGAAGAGCCCCAACGCTTGGGCTATTTGCGGCGCGTCCATCAGGAGCATGAAAACATCCTGAACGCCATCACGGCACAAGATGCCGAATCCGCACGCGCAGCGATGCGCACCCACCTGTCCAACAGCCGTGACCGCCATAAAAAAGGCATATCCAGCCACCCCTGAGCACCCAACAAGGGTTAATACGGACCCCCTAAAACCCGACTAAGTTGTACGATGTCTGCTAAATTAACAGCCATTAACGCCATGTCCAAGACCCCATCAACCCCCGTGATCACACGCATGCAGGTGATTCCCGTTGCAGGCCACGACGGCATGCTGCTCAACCTGAGCGGGGCGCACGGACCGTTTTTCACACGCAACATCGTCATCCTGACCGACTCGGCGGGTCGCACCGGCTTGGGCGAGGTGCCCGGCGGCGAAAAAATCCGCCAGACCCTGAATGACGCAAAGCCCCTGATCGAAGGCCAGCCCGTGGGCGACTACAACCGCCTGCTCAATGCCATGCGCCAACAGTTTGCTGACCGCGACAGTGGTGGCAGAGGCAACCAGACTTTTGACTTGCGCATCACCATCCACGCCGTCACCGCCGTAGAAAGCGCCCTGCTCGACCTGCTGGGCCAGCACCTCAACGTGCCCGTGTGCGCCTTGTTGGGCCAGGGCCAGCAACGCACCCGCGTACAGATGCTGGGTTATCTGTTTTATGTGGGCGACCGCCAACAAACCGATCTGGCCTACCGCAGCGAACCCGACCAGACCGACGACTGGCTGCGCCTGCGCCACGAAAAAGCCCTGACTGCCGAGGCCGTGGTGCGCTTGGCCGAAGCCGCGCAAGCGCGTTACGGATTTCAAGACTTCAAACTCAAAGGTGGCGTGCTGCGCGGCGAAGAAGAAGTCGAGGCCATCGTGGCTCTGCACGAACGCTTTCCCCAAGCCCGCATCACACTCGACCCGAATGGCGGCTGGCTGCTCAAAGACGCGATCCGACTGCTGCGCGACCACCGCGACACCATGGCCTATGCCGAAGACCCTTGCGGTGCAGAAGGCGTGTTTTCGGGCCGCGAAATCATGGCCGAATTCCGCCGCGCCACGGGCTTGCTCACCGCCACCAACATGGTCGCCACCGACTGGCGCGAGATGGCCCACAGCATCCAGTTGCAGTCGGTCGACATTCCGCTGGCCGACCCGCATTTCTGGACGCTGCAAGGCTCGGTGCGCGTAGCGCAGCTGTGCCAGATGTACGACCTGACCTGGGGTTCGCACTCCAACAACCACTTTGACATTTCGCTGGCCATGTTCACCCACTGTGCGGCAGCCGCACCTGGCAAGGTCACGGCCATTGACACGCACTGGATTTGGCAAGACGGGCAGTTCCTCACGCAAACGCCGCTGCAAATCAAGGGCGGCTATGTGGATGTACCTGCCAAGCCGGGCTTGGGCATTGATGTTGACATGGCCGCCATTGAACGCGCACACCAGCTGTATTTGCAGCACGGCCTGGGCTCGCGCGACGACGCCATGGCCATGCAGTATTTGATACCCGGCTGGACATTCAACCCCAAGATGCCCGCACTGGTTCGCTGATCCTTGGCGATCACAACGGGCACTGAACACTTTGACAACACACACCTATCGGATTTGGAGCAACACATGAAATTGGGATTCATCGGACTGGGCATCATGGGCAAACCCATGGTTGGGCATCTGCTGGCCGCTGGCCACGAACTCTTTGTGCACTCGCGCAGCGGCACACCAGAAGAACTGACAGCACTAGGGGCCAAAGCCTGCGCCAGCCCCGCCGAAGTGGCTCAGCATGCCGACATCATCTTCACCATGGTGCCCGACACCCCACACGTTCAAGACGTGTTGTTTGGCGAGCACGGCGTGGCCAAAGCCCTGAGCGCAGGCAAGACGGTGGTGGACATGAGTTCCATCTCGCCCATCGCCACCAAAACGTTCGCAGCGCAAATCAACGCCTTGGGCTGCGACTACCTGGACGCCCCCGTTTCAGGCGGTGAAGTGGGTGCCAAAGCAGCCAGTCTGACCATCATGGTGGGCGGCAGCGAGGCCACTTTCAACAAGGTGCAGCCCCTGTTTGCCTTGATGGGCAAGAACATCACCTTGATCGGCGACAACGGCAGTGGGCAAACCTGCAAAGTGGCCAACCAGATCATCGTGGCGCTCAACATCGAAGCGGTGGGCGAGGCCCTGCTGTTTGCCGCCAAAGCGGGGGCCGACCCGGCCAAAGTGCGGCAAGCCCTGATGGGGGGCCTTGCCACCAGCCGCATTCTGGAACTGCATGGCGAGCGCATGATCAAACGCACGTTCAACCCAGGTTTCCGCATCGAGCTGCACCAAAAAGACCTGAATCTGGCGCTGGAAGGCGCCAAGGCCATGGGCCTGAGCCTGCCCAACACCGCCAACGCACAACAACTGATGAACAGCTGCATCGCCCACGGCGGCGCGGCCTGGGACCATTCGGGTTTGGTGCGGGCGCTCGAAATCGCGGCCAACTTCCAGATCGCAGGCAACTGAATTCCAGACGTCGAAACACCCAACACAAGAGACACATCCATGGACATGCCCCTCAACCATTTCAAACACGCGATCCAGTCGGGTCAAAAACAGATCGGTCTGTGGTCGCACCTGTGCAGCAACATCAGCACCGAGATTTTGGCGCACTGCGGCTTTGACTGGCTGCTGCTGGACATGGAGCATTCACCCAACGACCTGCCCGAAATCCTGGCCCAGCTACAAGCCATGAAGGGCAGCCCCACCACCCCGATCGTGCGTCCACCCTGGAACGACATGGTGACCTTCAAGCGCTTGCTCGATGTGGGTGTGCAGACGCTCTTGGTGCCCTATATCCAGACAGCAGAAGAGGCCCAACAAGCGGTGTCTTACACCCGTTATCCACCACAAGGTGTGCGCGGTTATGCGGGTGCGCCACGCGCCAGCCACTATGGCCGTGTCAAAGGCTATGCCCAGCACAGCAGCGAAGAAATTTGCGTGCTGCTGCAAGTGGAGACGGTGCAAGGCCTGCAAAACATCGAAGCCATCGCCAACGTAGACGGCGTGGATGGCGTTTTCATTGGCCCCGGTGATTTGTCGGCAGCGCTCGGCCACCTGGGCAACCCCAAGCACCCCGAGGTGCTGAAGGTGATTGACGAATCCATTGCCCGCATCCGCGCTTGCGGCAAAGCGGCGGGCATCCTCACTGGCGACGAAGCCCTGGCCAAACACTATGTTGAACAAGGCTGCCTGTTTGTGGCCGTGGGTGCCGATCAGAACGTATTGCGCGACAGTGCCACCGCTTTGGCTGGCCGGTTCAAATCTTGAGCACGGAACAACACATGCTGAACACCCCCTCATCCACACCCACATCCAATTCAGGCATCCGGTTTCCACGCTTGCTGCTCACGGGCGCTGGCGGCAACCTGGGGCAAGAACTGCGCCCCCGCCTGAAGGCTTATTGCGACGTGCTGCGCGTCAGCCACCGCCGTGACCTGGGGCCTGCTGCTGCGGGTGAAGAGGTTCAGACGGCATCGCTCGAAGACGCCGAACACATGCTGTCATTGCTCGACGGTGTGAGCGCCGTGGTGCACATGGGCGGTGTCTCGACCGAGCAGCCCTGGGCCCCGATCCTGGCGGGCAACATTGTGGGCATGGTCAACCTGTACGAAGCGGCCCGCCTGAAAGGCGTCAAGCGCATCGTGTTTGCCAGCTCCAACCATGTGACTGGTTTTTACCGCCAGGACGAAGTGGTCAACACCCGCATGCCACCCAAGCCCGATGGGTTTTATGGCCTGTCAAAAGCCTTTGGCGAAGACCTGGCCCAGCTGTATTGGGACCGTTGGGGCGTAGAAACGGTGAGCATCCGCATCGGCTCGTCATTTACCGAACCGCGCGACCGCCGCATGCTGGCCACTTACCTGAGCTATGACGACTTGGAGCGCCTTGTGGTGGCAGCCCTCACTGCCCCCATCGTGGGCCACAGCATCATCTACGGCATGTCGGACAACCAAACCACCTGGTGGGACAACACCCACGCCAAACACATTGGCTACCGGCCACAAGACTCTTCTGACGTGTTCCGCCATGCCGTAGAAGCGCGCCAGCAGACCATTGACAAGCAAGACCCGGCCGCGATTTACCAAGGCGGCGCGTTCGTCAAGGCAACACCCCACGGCTGAGCGCAACCCTGGCAGTGCAAAAACGGGCAGGCCCCAAAAATTTCAAACGGCCTGACCCAAGTTTCACAGCCCCCACAATGGGCTGAGGCTACGATGGGTGGCTTTCAAGAATCGCTACACCCCCGCAGGAGACAACCCATGCCCGTGATCACCAACATCGAAGACTTGCGCGTTTTGGCCGAAAAGCGCGTGCCGCGCATGTTCTACGACTACGCCGACAGCGGCTCATGGACCGAGGGCACCTACCGCGCCAACGAAAGCGATTTTCACAAGATCAAGCTGCGTCAGCGCGTGGCCGTGAACATGGAAAACCGCACCACCGCCACCAAGATGGTGGGCATCGACACCAAAATGCCCGTGTGCATCGCCCCCGTGGGCCTGACCGGCATGCAACACGCCGACGGCGAAATGCACGCGGCCATGGCCGCCAAAAAATTTGGCATTCCTTTCACGCTGTCGACCATGAGCATCTGCTCCATCGAAGACATCGCAGCCCACACGCAAGCGCCGTTTTGGTTCCAGCTTTACATGATGCGCGACCGCGAGGCCATGGCCCGCATGATCGACCGCTGCAAAGCCGCCAACGTGAGCGCCCTGGTGCTCACGCTCGATTTGCAGGTGATTGGCCAGCGCCACAAAGACCTCAAAAACGGCCTGACCGCCCCACCCCGCCCCACCATCGCCAACATCATCAACCTGATGACCAAGCCGCGCTGGTGCCTGGGCATGGCGGGCACCAAACGCCACACCTTTGGCAACTTGGTGGGCCATGTGAAGGCGGTGACCAACATGAAGTCATTGGCCTCCTGGACCAACGAGCAGTTTGACCCGACCCTCAATTGGGAAGACGTGGCATGGGTCAAAAAACAATGGGGCGGCAAGCTGATCCTCAAAGGCATCATGGACGTAGAAGACGCCCAACTGGCCGTGGCCAGCGGTGCCGATGCGATCGTGGTCAGCAACCACGGCGGTCGTCAGCTTGACGGCGCACCCAGCAGCATCGAAGCCCTGCCCGCCATCGTGGCCGCCGTGGGCAGCCAGATCGAGGTTTGGATGGACGGCGGCATCCGCAGCGGCCAAGACGTGCTCAAGGCCTGGGCGCTGGGTGCCAAAGGCACCATGATTGGCCGCGCCATGGTTTATGGCCTGGGCGCCATGGGCGAAGAAGGCGTGACCAAAGCCCTGCAAATCATCCACAAAGAGCTGGACGTGACCATGGCCTTTTGTGGGCGCACCGACATCCAGACCGTGGACAAAAGCATCTTGCTGCCCGGCACGTTTCCGGTCTGATGCCCAAACCCAAGCTGGGCTGAAAGATCAGCCTTTGGGTTTGAAACGCCACAACACCTGCCCCGCCTCGTCCAGCAAAAGCAGTTGACCCTGCTCTTGCCGGGCTGAACGGGTTTGGGCCATGGCCTGCAAAAACCGGTCTTCGGCCTCCATCACCCCCGGCTGAAAACAGTACATGCGGGTCGACCCCATCTGCACCCAACGCAAAGAATGAAGGCCGATGTCGGCTTTGCCGAAATAACGGTTACAGCCCGTATGCCCTGAAATTTGGCCCGTGCTGGCAATGTCCAGACTGGCGGGCAACTGCCCCAGCGTGGGGCCTGCGTCTACCCAATGCGTATCGAGCAAGGCCTTGGGGCTCCAAGCTTGCGCATGCCCCGTGCTCAATGGTGAGCAAGCCACCAAACCCCACACGGCAACGCCCAGCGCACCGATCACAAGCTGCTTGTTCATATCCCTCCCTTTTTATTTGTACCTACAGGCCGGATGTTAATCGCCAGGCCGCGGAGGCTGAACTTGGCGTTATCCTTCTGCGGTGCCACCCGATACCGCCCCCTTTGATCAGCCAGAAAGCCCTGCCCTGACTCGCCGCATTGCCCACCTCGACATGGACGCTTTTTACGCCTCCTGCGAGTTGCTGCGCTACCCGCAGCTCAAAGGTTTGCCGGTGGTCATTGGCGGTGGCCGCCGCAAAGAAGACGACCTGCTGGGCAAGCTGCAAGCGGCTTACCCAGACAGCGAATGGACCGAAGCCACCTTTGCCGAACGGCTGGACCGCATCCCGCTGGACTTTTTCCCGCGCATCGAAGGCTACACCGGGCGCGGCGTGATCACCACCGCCACCTATGCGGCCCGGCAGTTCGGCATCGGCTCGGCCATGGGGCTGATGAAAGCGGCCAAGCTCTGCCCTCAAGCCATCTTGCTGCCGGTGGACTTTGACCGCTATCGGCATTACTCGCGCACCTTCAAAAGCATCATCCTGGACATCGCCCCCGTCATGCAGGACCGAGGGGTGGACGAGGTCTACATCGACTTCACCCATGTGCCTGGTGGCCAGCGCGAAGGCGGGCGGGTGCTGGCCCGCTTGATCCAAAAAAGCATTTTTGACGCCACCGGCCTGACCTGCTCGATTGGCGTGGCCCCCAACAAACTGATCGCCAAAATGGCCAGCGAGTTCAACAAACCCAAAGGCATCTCCATCGTGCACGAGGCCGACCTGCAAAGCCTGATCTGGCCGCTGGCTTGCCGCAAGATCAACGGCGTAGGCCCCAAGGCCGATGAAAAACTGCAAAGCTTTGGCATCCACACCATCGGCGACTTGGCCGCACGCGAACAGCACTGGCTGGTGGAACACTTTGGCAAAAGCTACGGCGCTTGGCTGTTTGATGCGGCTTGGGGCCGCGACGACCGCCCGATCGAAACCGAGAGCGAGCCCGTCAGCATGAGCCGAGAAACCACATTCGAGCGCGACCTTCACGCCGTGCGTGACCGGGCCGAGTTGGGCGCGGTGTTCACCCGCTTGTGTGAACAGGTGGCGGCCGATTTGCAGCGCAAAGGCTACGAAGGAAAAACCATCGGCATCAAGCTGCGCTATGACAACTTTCAGGCCGTCACGCGGGACCAGTCTTTGCCCGGTTACACGGCTGACGCCAAACAAATCCGCCAAATCGCGGGGCAGTGCCTGAAACGGGTGGACTTGTCACGCCGCGTGCGCCTGCTGGGCGTGCGTGTGGGGTCACTGGTCAAGGCGGGGACAGCAACTGCCACGATCAGTCACCCTATGGCCGCAGAAGAGCAGGGCCATGGGCCTCAAGCGCAGCTGCTGTTCACGGACGACTGAGGGCCGCCAAACCTTTCAATGGCTGTGCAATTTCTCCTGCAGCCAGACCTTGATGAGCGACTGATAAGGCACATCCCGTGCGTTGGCAGCGACCTTGATGCTGTCAAGCAAATGCTGGGGCAGTCGCAATGAAATGGTCTTGGTGGTGGGGCGCAAGTTGGGTAACTTCACCTTTTGCGCCTTTGTCCAGTCCACATGCACAGTGGAGTCTTGACCCTGCGGATCTGACTCCCAGTAGGCGCGCTCTTGTGCCTCTGTCTTGAATTTGGGAATCGGTTGTTTAGCTGTCTGCTTGTTCATAAAAACTGCGCTCCTTTCTGTGCATGTTCCGTGCTGAAATCACCCGAATTAACTCGCCTGATCGGCGCAAAGTGAAGGTGATGTGCAAGCGTCGCCCTTCGTGCGTCATGCCCAACGCGTGAAGCCGAGCTTCACTCTCACTGTGCGCGACATCGTTCAAAAAAAGCAACGGCGCATTGAAGAAAACCTGCTCAGCCTCTGCCGTGCTGACGCCATGTTTGTCATTCTTTCGCTCGTTGCCTGCATCCCATTCGAAGCCGACGATGGTTGAGAAATCAATCATGATTTGTATATTACTATCATTTACAAAATATGACGAGCCTGATCAGACAAGGTCAAAGCCGCGACAGCAATGCCATCCGCCAGCCGCTACATTGACCCAGATGAGACACCCCACAAACAAACTCAACTGCTTCTCTGTGACGACTGAAGGCCATGTGGCCCACCTGGTGCTGAACCGCCCCGAGGCGATGAACACCATGCACCCCACTTTTTGGCGCGAGCTGCACGAGGTGCTGACCGACATCCACAAAGCGGGCACCGCCCGGGCGCTGGTGATCTCGAGCACGGGCAAACACTTCAGCGCAGGCATGGACCTGCAAACCTTCGGCAGCGCTATTCAAATGGACGACAGCAGCGCCGAAGGTCGCTCGGCCGTCTATGACCTGCTGACCGACATGCAGCGCACCTTCACCCTGCTCGAAGAACTGCGCATCCCGGTGATCGCGGCCATCCAAGGTGGCTGCATTGGCGGCGCGGTGGACATGGTGACCGCCTGCTGCATGCGGTATGCCTCGGCCGATGCGTTCTTCTGCATCCAAGAAATCAACATCGGCATGGTGGCCGACGTGGGCACCTTGCAGCGCCTGCCCAAGCTCTTGCCCATGGCGCTCGTCAAAGAACTGGCCTACACAGGCCGACGCCTGAGTGCCGACAAAGCGCTGACCCACGGCCTGGTCAACGAAGTGCTGCCCACTCACGAAGACACCGTGGCTGCCGCCCTGCAAGCGGCCAAAGAGATCGCCAGCAAACCACCCGTGGCCATCTGGGGCACCAAGCAAGTGCTGCACTACGCCCGCGACCACAGCACCGAAGACAGCCTGCGCCACATGGGCTGGCTGCAAGGCGCGATCTGGAGCAACGCCAACGTGCGCGAAGCGATCAGCGCGTTTCAACAAAAGCGCGAGGCCAACTTTGCGCCGCTGCCTGCACTCAAGGGGTTTCGGGAATTTGGTTGAGGCGGGATCATCACTATTGATGGGCTGCACCAAGCCTTCTGAAACTGTCCGCTTACTCAGCCGCAAACGGATTGAACACCTCAAAACCCAGCGCCTGAAAATCAGTCACATTCCGGGTGGCAACCGTCAGCCCGTGCACTTTCGCGGTAGCGGCGATCATGGCGTCTTCATACAAAGTGTCTGACTTTCGGTGCATCAACTTTGCCCAAGCGGTGAATGCTGCCGCGTCCATGGGCAACACGTTGTACGCCCCCGCTAACAAGGCCAACCAGTCTTCAATTTGTTGAGCCTTGGCGGGGTCTTGTTCTCGGGTCAGCTCGATGCCCGCTTGAATTTCGCCCAGCGTGACCGCTGACACGTAAAGCTGCGCGTCATCCAACGACTCCAGCCAAGCCACAACGCCTCCGTGCGGGCGCGGCTTGCGCAACTCAGACACCACGTTGGTGTCCAGCAGATACCGCTGCGTCACAGCATCGGCTCCACTGGTCGCCGCTTGGCTTGCCCTCGTGGCGGCACGATCATGTCGGTGCGGGCTTGGTCTGAGAGCAGCAGTTGTTTTAACGAAGGTCGGGCTGCCGACTGCATCCGCCGCCACTCTTGCACGGGCACCAGCACAGCGGCCTCAGTGCCGCGCCGGGTCACCATTTGAGGCCCCTCGACCAAGCACGCATCCAAAAACTCACTGAACCGCGCTTTCGCGTCTTGTACTGGCCATGTGTGCATTTCGCCCCCTTCAAACTAGTCATCCATCTAGTCTGCACGGATTTTCTACGTCTGTCAAACCGAAAACCAGGGCTCAACATTGAACGCTGGCACACTCAGCCCAAACCATCGACAAGCCCATGCAAATCTTCCACAACACCCAACACGCAGAGCACGCAGGCCGCCAAGAAATGTTTCGGGGCCGCATGGTCGATTGCCACGAAGTGCCGCAGCGCTTGCAGCATGTGCTGGACGAACTGGCGCGGCGGCCCGTGGGCAGCTTGGTGCAGCCTGCGTCTGACTTGCCGCTGGACGCGGCTTTGCTGCGAGTGCACAGCGCCGACTATCTGGACTTTTTGGCGCACGCTTGGCGCGACTGGGTGGCGCTGGACCCGGCCAATGCGGCGGTGGACGCCCTGCCCTCGGTCTGGCCGCTGGCGTCGCGGCACGGCTTTCGCACCGATGTGCCGCCACTCAACTTTGCGGCGCGGCTGGGGCAATACGCGTTTGACTCGGGCACGCCCTTGATGGCAGGCAGTTGGCCCGCTGCCCGCGAAGGCGCGGCCTGCGCGCTGGCCGCCGCGCAAGCGCTGCTGGGCGGCGACCGCTTTGCCATGGCCTTGACCCGCCCACCGGGCCACCATGCAGGCCCCAACTACATGGGCGGTTATTGCTTCATCAACAACGCCGCCGTGGCCGCGCAAGCCCTGCGCGACGGCGGGCTGCAGCGCGTGGCCGTGCTGGATGTGGACTACCACCACGGCAACGGCACACAAACCATCTTTTACGAACGCAGCGATGTGTTCACCGCCTCGGTTCACGGCAATCCGCGCACCGAATACCCTTTCTTTTTAGGCCATGCCGACGAGTGCGGCGCGGGTGCTGGCGAGGGTTTTAACCTGAACTTGCCATTGCCGCGTGGCACCGGCTTTGAGGTCTGGTGGGCCACGCTGCAAACGGCCATACAAGCGGTCAGTGACTTTGCGCCGCAGGCGCTGGTGGTGCCGCTGGGGCTGGACACGTTTGAGGGCGATCCGATCTCGGGCTTCAAGCTGCGCAGCGCCGACTACCTGAAGCTGGGACAAGCTTTGGCGCAATTGGGCTTGCCGACGGTGTTGACCTTTGAAGGCGGTTATGCCGTGGCCGAAGTGGGTGTGAACACCGTGAATGTGCTGGAAGGCTTGCGCGGCTAAAAGCCATCTATTCGCACCGCGACAAGTTTCAGCCCTGAATGATGCGCCAGCGCTCTAGCTCAGCTGGGCGCAAGCCGTATCTGGCCAACACGCCTTCGTGCAGGCGGCGCAGCTCTTGCATGACGAGCGCCCGCACGTCTTCGCGGTCCGGTCCAGGTGCGGCCAGGGCCACTTGGTCAGCTACCAGCGCCAGCGGGTCTTGCTCGGGGTTTTGCACCACGGCCTTGACGATCTGACGAATGGCCTCACGGTAAGTCAGGCGCAGCAAGTCGGGCTCGGCCACGCTGGATTTGGCCGTCAGGTATTCCTTGGTCGAACGCTCATAGGCCCACATGAACAAATCCCGCAGCAACTCGACACGGTTCATTTCGTAAACACCCAGCACAGATGCGGTGTACCAAGCCTGTGACACGCCTAAAAATGTCAATGGGCACAAGTTGGCCCGCATCAAAGGCCAGTTGGCCAGCAGGCGAGAAGTGCGCTTGTTGCAATCAGCAAAGGGCTGCAAATAAGGCAGGTGCACCATGGCAAAAAAAGACTGTTCAAACGGGTCTTCGATCGCGTTGAATTTGGCCAACGCTTCGTCAAGCAAGGTGCTGATGAGCGACTGGCCTGATGGTGGCTGGTACACGCTTTGGCCAATCTGCACCGGGTGCGTGCGCAAACGGCCTTCGTCTTCGGGGCTTTCAAGCAGGTTTTCTGACAAGGCGCTGTGCAGGTTCATCAGCAAATAACGGCTCATTTGCGGTGCGGCCACGTTGTCCATGAGCAGCTCGATGGCCGCTTTGTGGTTCAGGATCATCTGCGTTTCGATCACGCCGTGGCCTTGCGCCTGCTGGCCGTGAGCGATCAGGGCGCGGGTGTCCAGGCGCGAATAAGTGTTGCCCTCCAAGTGGCTGGATGCCCACGACAAATCAATCAGCAAACGGTCGAGCACAGCACGGCCATAAGTACCCGCCGGTTGCGGCCCTGGCCCGGTGCGCCCCATGCGGTGCAGCTGCGCCCGCACAGGCTGAGGCAGATAAAACGTGAGGTTAGGTTGGTAGGCCTGCAAAAACTCTGACTGATAACCCACTGGCTTGCGCGTGCTCCAGGGTTGCGACAGATAGGCGCGAATGTCTTTGCTGTCGGGCGACAACGGCCACTGACCGGTAGAAAGCTCTTCTTCGGCCCGCCAGGCTGATGCCTGCAAAAGCCCCACTTGAGTGGGCAAAGCGTAAGTCAGCAATTTTGGCGCTATTTGTGCATTGGCCACATAACGGGTGGCGCGGGCCTTGCCAATTGGCGCGATTTTGCCCGATGCAACCCAATGCGCCAACGCTCTTTGCAGGCTGCGACGAGGCACGTCAGGCCATTTTAGAAGGGCTTCTGCGAGTGAAAAGCCATTCGGCTGGGCCTGAATGGCGCTCAAGAGTTGCGGAATAAAGTCGGACATGATTGGCGCAATTCTAAACAATCGCGCCAAATTAGCAAATGCCAGTCATCCCAAGCAAAAGTAAACGTCTGTCATCCCGGGCGAAGACCCGGGATCCATCCCCCAACCACGGCAACAACGTGTCCCTGACATCTGCAAACCTCACAAGGCCAGATCAATAAATACATCCGAGGTGTCACCCCAGACAAAAACCGAGAACTTTCATATACGATTCAGGCTCACTTTACGAGCACTTAATGGGTCTTAATTGGAACGAAATCAAATCCAGAGCATTGCTTTTCAGCAAGACCTGGGCCGACGCCAGCAATGAAGACAGCGAAGCCAAGCCCTTCTGGATCGACTTCTTTGAAATCTTTGGCATCACCAACAAACGCGTCGCCACGTTCGAGTTGCACGTCAAAAAACTAGGCGGTGCGCAAGGCTTTATGGACCTGTTTTGGCCTGGCGTGCTGTTGGTCGAACACAAATCGCGCGGCAAAAGCCTGGATGCCGCCATGGACCAAGCCATTGGCTACCTGCACAACCTGGTCGAGCGTGACCTGCCGCAGTTGGTGATCGTGTGTGACTTTGCCCACTTTCGGGTGCACCGCCTGGCCACGGGCGAGACGATGGCGTTTGAGCTGCGGCACCTGCACAAACACATCAAGCATTTTGGCCTGCTGGCAGGCTACAAGGTGCAAGACATCCAGGCCGAAAACCCGGTCAACATCAAAGCCGCGATGGCGCTGGGCCGCCTGCACGACGCCCTCAAAGACAGTGGCTACAGCGGCCACGCGCTCGAGGTGCTGCTGGTGCGTTTGTTGTTTTGTTTGTTTGCCGACGACACCGGCATTTTTCAGCCCGCGCAATCGTTCAGAGACTTTGTCGAAGAACGCACCGCGCCCGACGGCTCAGACCTCGGCCCGCGCCTGGGGCAACTGTTTCAGGTGCTCAACACGCACGAAAGCCAGCGCAACAAAAACACCGACGAACAACTGGGCCAATTCGCCTACATCAACGGCCGCCTGTTTGAAGAAACCCTGCCCATGGCCGACTTCAGCACCGCCATGCGCGAAGCCCTGCTGGACGCCTGCGGGCTCGACTGGTCGGCCATCAGTCCGGCCATTTTTGGCAGCTTGTTTCAGAGCATCATGGACGAAAAAGCCCGCCGCAACCTGGGCGCGCACTACACGTCTGAGGCCAACATCCTCAAGCTCATCAAGCCCCTGTTTTTGGACGAACTGCATGCCGAGTTTGAGCGCATCAAAGGCAACCGCAACAAGCTGTTTGAGTTTCACAAAAAACTGCGGCAGCTGACGTTTTTTGACCCCGCCTGTGGGTGCGGCAACTTTTTGGTCATCAGCTACCGCGAACTGCGCGAGCTGGAACTGAAGGTGCTGCGTGCCGACAACGAGCTCAGCGAACACAGAGGCCAACTGGCGGTGGACGTGCATGGCCTGATCGGCGTGAACGTGGACCAATTCTTTGGCATCGAGATCGAAGAGTTCCCGGCACAAATTGCCCAAGTAGCCCTGTGGCTGGTAGACCACCAAATGAACCTGCGCGTGAGCGTGGAGTTTGGCCTGTACTTTGCCCGCATCCCGCTCAAAAGCTCACCCGGCATCCGACACGCCAACGCGCTGCGGTTGGACTGGAGCGACGTGCTGCCTGCGGAGCGGTGCAGCTATGTGCTGGGCAATCCGCCGTTTTTGGGCAAGACCTACCAAAGCAAAGAACAAAAAGCCGACCTGGCTGCGGTGATGGTGTCGTCGTTCAAGCATGACATGGGTGTGGACCTGGACCTGCCCTCCGTGCCGTTCGCCACGCAGGTGCGCGGGCTGTGCGACCGCACCGGTGCCGCGCTCATCCTGGACGAGGTGCGGGCCGGCTACCGACTGCACCCGGGCGGCAGTTGGGAGCCGCTGGGCATCCGGCCCGACCTCTGCGCC
>OFRD01000029.1_pt1 | contig 45681 bp, 41 predicted proteins | sample 1543041 | NCBI WGS metagenome assembly OFRD01 (sample SAMN07774234, study PRJEB24372) | wastewater metagenome | isolation source: Exp Tend CN 100WW | collected 2016-02
CTCAACCAGCCCCCGGCAAGCCAGAAACAACCCATCAACCACCCCCTCATCCAAATGTCGCTCCGGGTCCGCTGCCACCCGGCAGCGGTCTGCCGCGTGCAGCAGCTCCAGCACCGTCAGTGCTCCCACCATTGCGCGCTCGCTCCTGGCCAGGCTCACGCGCCGGCCGGGTGATACATCGGTTTCTGGCCAAGGATGCCCATCTGCACCTTCGCATCCGCGCATGCGCTTGAGGATGCCGAGCAGGTAGTTCAGGTCGGGCAGGGAAGCGTCGTCGTTGATTGGCTCAACAACGGTGTAGGCGGAGAGGATGTCGGAATCGTTCATGGCGTCGGTTTCCTTGGCTGTGCTTAACAGCGCCACCGCGTGAGCGGGTGGCGGACGGTGCGGGTTGCAAACCGGGACGCAGAGAAGTGACCGGCGGGCCCGAAGGCCCCCACGCACCGCCCGCCATATAGGCCGACGGATTGCCAGTCGGCACCGCCTCAAGGACGGTGCCGACTGGCAAGCGTTTTCACTCTACGTCTCGGGTTTGCACGCCCGGCCACCCGTTGTCGGTGGCGCGTCATGGTGATTACACCGCCGCTGCGAACGCCAATAGAAAATGGCGAACAGGAAGCGGAATTCGAGAGCGAGGAACTATTGTGGCACGCACCATTCGTGCAGCACGCGACACCGCCGGACGTATTCGCGCAGCTGCTCTGCTGATGGCGAATCAAAGTGGCGCAATCGCCCATGACACAAGCGAATAGCGCGACAGGCTTCTTTGCAACAGTTCTTAGTCCGCCTCGCCGGGCAGCGGCACCGGATCATCCGCACACCCTGAAAATCGGTTCAAACACGACACCGCCAGCGAGCCTTGGGGCTTCAGCCGGTGCCATCCTCAGCCGCATTCCCCACCAGCAACTCAATCATCGCCCGGGCCGCCGCCGACTGCCGCCGATGCGGCGCATAGATCACCGAGAACGGCCTCGACCGCCCCCGCAGCTGCGGCAGCACTTCCACCAGCTGCCCACGCTGCAACCGCTCGCGCACGATGAACGCATAACTCTGGCAGATGCCGATGCCCTGTTCGGCCAGCGACACCACGCCCAGCACATCGTCAGAGGTCTCAATGGACGAACGCGGCAGCCAGTCCACGTCGCGCCCACCGTCGCGGAAGATCCACGGTGCCAACCGCCCGGTACGCGGCATCACAAACGGCAGGCACAGGTGCTGCTGCAGGTCGTCCAGCGTCTGCGGCGTGCCGCGGCGCTGCAGGTAGTCCGGCGCCGCCACCAGCAGCAGCGGCGCGTCTTCCAGCTTGCGTGCCACCAGCCCGCTGTCCGGCAGCTGGCCCAGGCGGATGGCCAGGTCGAAGCCTTCGGCCACCAGGTCCACGTTGCGGTTGGTGATGTTCAGTTCCACCTGCACCTGCGGGTACTGCTGCGCAAAGCGCGCCAGCACGGGCGGCAGCCGGTAGTGGCCATAGGTGGTGGGCACGCTCAGGCGCACGCGGCCGGCCAGCGCACCGTCCTGGGCCAGTACGTCGCGCTCGGCGTCGTCCAGCAGGCCGAAGGCGGTGCGCACCTGTTCCAGATAGAGCCGCCCGGCGTCGGTCAGGCCCACGCGGCGGGTGGTCCGCTGCAGCAGCTGACGGCCCAGCCGCGCTTCCAGGCGGGTGACCGCGCGGCTCAGCACCGAGGGCGTGGTGGACAGTGCCACTGCGCCGGCGGTGAACGAGCCGTGCTCGACCACCGCCAGGAACACCTCCACATCGCCCAGGTAGTCGAACTTGCGGCTCATTTGGCTCTCCGGGGAACAGATGTTTTGCGATGAGGCCAATTTATCGCCGCTGGGGCGATGAATAAAGTGGCGGCCATTCACCGATAGGAGCTCCCCATGAACCTGATGACCCGGCTGGCCGCAGCGCTGGCCCTGACCCTGGCCGCAACCGGCGCGCATGCCGCCAACGTGCTGGTGGTGCTGTCCGACGAAAACCACCTGGACCTGAAGGACGGCAAGGTGCTGTCCACCGGCTTCTATCTCAACGAGCTGATGCAGCCGGTCAAGCTGCTGCTGGACGCCGGCCACGAAGTGACCTTCGCTACGCCGCAGGGGCGGGCGCCGACGGTGGATGCGTCCTCGGTGACGCCAGCGTACTTCGGCAACGATGCCGCGCAGCTGACGCTGCACAAGGATCTGCTGGAGAAACTGGCGCTGACCTCGCTGACGGCCTCGCCGGTGGTGAGCCTGGCGCGCATCGAGCAACAGGGCTACGCGCGTTTCGATGCGGTCTACATTCCTGGTGGCCACGCGCCGATGCAGGACCTGCTGAAGAGCCCCGCGCTGGGCCGGCTGCTGGCCGACTTCCACCAGCGCAACAAGACCACCGCGCTGGTCTGCCACGGGCCGATCGCGCTGCTGTCCACGCTGCCGGATGCGGGTGGTTTCGTGGCGAAGCTGGAAGTTGGGGCGATGCCAGCCACGCCGAAGTGGATCTACAGCGGCTACCAGATGACGGTGATCAGCAACCAGGAAGAAGAGCAGGCCAAGCCGCTGCTGGGGGGCGGTGAGATGAAGTTCTACCCGCAGACCGCGTTGCAGCGGGCGGGTGCGACGTTCAGCAGCAACACCACGCCGTGGACCGGGCATGTGGTGGTGGACCGCGAGCTGATTACCGGGCAGAACCCGGCCTCGGCGCTGGAGGTGGGGCAGCGGTTGGTGGAGCGGTTGAAGTAGGGCGGATTCAGCATCGCATGCGGTGCCGTGGCACCATGGCGAACTGGCCTCGTCCTTCCGGGCGGGGCCGTTTTCCCAGGGAAGCCCTCGAACACGACATGCGAACGTCCTTCTTCATTCTCTCCGCCCTGTGCCTTGGCCTGCTGTCTGGCTGTGCCAGTGGCCCGGAGGAGCACGCCTCAAGCCGCGAGATCACCGGTGCGTTCGTGGCCGACGACGGCCAGTTGTATCTGCTGCCGCGCTTTGAAGAGCCGATGCGTTTCAATGCCGAGCCGTTCCGCGAGTACCGGGCGCTGATGGACAGCCCGCTGCGCGAGGCGGTGGCCTGCGCGCAGATGTACTTCCACGAAGACTGGCGCGACCCGGCCAACAAGGCCAAGGTGCATGGCAGCTATGCGCTGCTGCTGCGGCCGGAGCAGGTGACGGCGGAGCAGGCCGCGCAGTTCAAGCTGGAGCGGATTGAGGTCCCCTCGCGTGAGGCTAAGGCCGTGGAGGAGCGTGCGCGCTACTACCTGCCGATGGACCGGACCCGTTACGCGCTGGCGTTTGACCGCGCCTGCAATCTTTCAAGGAAGGGCGGCAGCTATTACAGCGCGCTGTTCGAGGGCGACGGCGAGCGGGTGAAGTTGCCGGATGCTGCGGCGCTGGCAGAGAAGGGGAAGCTGGACCAGCCGATCAATGCGCGGGCGCAGCGGATCCTGCCGGAGAGGGAGGACAAGCCGGGTGTGGGTTCGGCGGCTGGCAAGGTGCTCGGCGCGGCGTTGATTCCTGTGGCGGTTCCGGTGTTTGTGTTGAGCCTGCCGTTTTTGGGGCCGGATCATTGGAAGTGATGGGGCTTTGAGGGAGAGCCATCCACGCATGGCGTGGATCTACCCGGGCGTCGTCAGTGCCTGAACGTTCATCCTGGAGATCTGTGTGCCCAGCACGCTGGAAACTGTTTTGAAGACCGTAGGCTTTGTTGTCCTTGTGGCACTTCCGTTGGTGATCCTTTGGTTCATCCTTCGGCAAATGCCAGCGAGAGCCCGTTCGGCGTTGGGATCAGGGTTGCGTCTGAATCCTCCGCGCCGGATCTCCGGCACGTCCATGACCTTGGTGATGGTGGATGGGAAAGAGGATCGGGAGCACTACTTCTTTGATACAGAATACTTCTACCTGCGGCGGGGGCCGGTTCCCACGGCAGTTCCGCTTTCGCAGATCACCTCAGTCACTCGAACGTCCGACGTCATCTATGCGCGCTATTTCTGGCAGGTATGCTTCAGCAGAGCATCGGGTAGAAAGTGCGTGATGTTCACCAACAACCTTTCGCTGTTCAACCGCGACTTTCTGCTCTTTCTGGAGGCGGTGCGGAAGGCTAATCCGCTCGCGACCGTTGAGCGAGCGAGTCTGTTCTTCTGAGTGCTGGATGATTCAGATGTGCGTGCGTTGAGGGAGTGAATCCACGCGTGGCGTGGATCTACAGCTTGGCCTGCCGCCAGCCACACAGCTTGCCCGCCAACGTTCCCAGGCCTTGGCATCGATGCTGGCCTTCATCGCGATGCCCTGCAGCTCCGCCCAGTTCCTCGGCGAAGGCGCGGCCAGCAGCCCGCGCATGAAGGCCTGCATCTTCACTTCGCCCACCTGCTTCTCCAGCGAGAGCAACAGCAAGGGTGCATAGACGTAGCGATACATCTCGCCCAGATCCGAGGTGCCATCGATGGCATCGAACGCCGGCAGCGGGGTGTCCTGCTTATCGATGGCTGACTGCAATCGCGCGATATAGCGATCCGCCGCGGCATCGCCACTGATCTCGCGCAGCGCCTTGATCGACAGGAACTCGGCGCTGGATTCCAGCAGCACCCAGAAGTAGGGGCCCTGCGGGCGGTTCAGTGTGCCGAAGTAGTAATGGCCCATTTCGTGCGCGATGTACTGCACGCGTCGCTCGGCGTTCTCGCCACCGGCCAGCAGTGAATCGGCCACGTTGCCGATGCTGCCGCTCATGGCGATGGTCGGCCAGGTGGCAAAGCCCCATTCGCTGCCCTCACGGTCGCGCTCGATCTGGTTGAGGGTGACCATGCGCAGGAAGGTGGGGCGGTCGGCCAGCGGCACGCCCATATAGCTGCTGTGCACGTCGGCTATCTTCTGTACCGTGCTGGACAGTGCCTCGACCTTGGCCGCGGGCAGGGTCTCGTTGAGGATCGTGACCTGCGCGGTGCGGGTGATCGGGCCGCTGCCGCCGAACAGCAGGATCGGTCGTGCGTTGTCGCTGCGGAAGCGGCCCTGCGCGCCTTCGATGGCCTGGCTGCCGTTGAGATACAGGAACCGGCAGCCGGCGCAATCCACCTGCAGGTCGTAGCGGCTTTCGCTGCTGCGCACGCGCGCCTTGGGATCGAATGCCTGCGGCAGCCATGCGGACTGTTCGGTGAAGCGGGCGCTGTCGCCGTCGAAGGCCATCAGGCCTTTGAAGTCGGTCGGGGCATCGTGCCGGGCGTAGACCGGGAAGGCGCCCACGTACTGCACGCAGAGCGTGGCGGGTGGCTTTGCCACGGTGTACACGCGTGCTTCGCCATCCACGCCGGGGGCATACCAACCTTCGAAGTCCATCGGAGCGCCATCGCCATCGGTGACCCGGGCGACATTCAGGCCGGCGTTGAGCACGAATGAGCCCATCGATTCGGCAGGGCGGTTGGATACGCAGACGTTGCCTTCCACGCGGCCGGTCGCTATATCCAACCGCACGCTGCCGGTGGTGAGCGGTGTGGCGTCTTGAGCAGGCGGCGCGGCCTGGCTGATGGCAGGGACGAGCAGCGCGGCAACAACGGCGGGCAGCAGGGCCTTGCAGGGGTTCATCGGGCCATCCATGGGTGGATTGGGGTGAATATAGGGGGGATGTGGATTTTTGCCGAGGGGCAGCATCCACGCATGGCGTGGATCTACTGATCCAAGCGTGCGGTGGATCCAGAGGGCTACACTGCCTACTTACGCCCCTTGGAAGCTCACCCATGTTCTCTGGAAAGGTTGCGGTGGTTACCGGCTCCACCAGCGGTATTGGTCTTGGCATCGCTACGGCGCTGGCGCGGCAAGGCGCCGATATCGTGCTGAATGGCTTTGGCGATGCGGCGGAGATCGAACGCATCCGTACCAACCTGGAAACCGAGTTCGGTGTTCGCGTGGCGCATGACGGTGCCGACCTGTCCCGTGGCGAGGCGGTGCGCGGAATGATCGCCCACGCCGTTGCGACGATGGGGCGCATCGACATCCTGGTGAGTAACGCAGGCATCCAGCACACCGCGTCGATCGAGGAATTCCCCATAGAGAAGTGGGATGCGATCATCGCGCTGAATTTGTCGGCGGTGTTCCATGCAACGGCGGCAGCCTTGCCCCATATGAAGCAGCAGGGCGCCGGCCGCATCATCAACATTGCGTCGGTGCACGGCCTGGTGGGCTCGGTGAACAAGTCGGCCTATGTGGCGGCCAAGCATGGCGTGGTGGGCTTCACCAAGGTGACCGCGCTGGAGAATGCGGGCACCGGCATCACCGCCAATGCCATCTGCCCGGGCTGGGTGCGAACGGCGCTGGTCGAGCAGCAGATCACCGCATTGGCGGAGAAGCAAGGCACGGATCAGGAATCCGCTGCCCGTGCATTGCTGGCCGAAAAGCAGCCTTCGTTGCAGTTCGTGACGCCCGAGCAGCTGGGCGAGATGGTCGTGTTCCTGGCCTCGGACACCGCAGCGCAGATCACCGGCACGGCGTTGCCGGTCGATGGTGGCTGGACCGCCCGCTAGCGGACCGGCATCGGCCGCGTTGCCGACGCCGCAGCAGCCAAGGCGCCTGCGGCGTCGTCCCGGCGCAGCCGTTTACTGCGGCTTGGCAAACACATCCAATCCCTTGCCGGTCTCCAACAACGACTTCAGGCTCGACAGCACGATCGGCCAGCCCTGGCGGATGCCGGTATCCATGCCGCTGCCGGGTTCCAGTTCGTCGTGGGTGACGGTCAGCCGCACCATGTCCTGGTAGGGCACGATGTCGAAGGTGACGCGGCTGTAGGCGTCTGGGTTCTCCGCCTGCGAGGCGGCGGCCCAGGTGATGACCAGCCGCGAGGGTGGGGTGCTTTCCACCACTTCGCCGACCAGTTCAACCGAGCGCGTTTCGTTGGCACGCACATGCTGCCAGCGCGAACCGGGCTTCCAGTCCGAGACGTTTTCATGGCCCCAGTAGCGGCTGGCGATCTCGGGGCGGGTGATGGCCTCGAACACCTTCTGCGGGGTGGATGCGATGTAGATCACGTGGATGAAGCAGGTGGACTCTGCGGACATCGTCATTCTCCTTCCAGTTCTCGTTTCAGGTCATGCAGCAGGCTCAGGCGCTGCTGCTCGAACTTGCGTACCCAGCGCTCGTAGACTTCGTGCAGGGGCACCGGGTTGATGAAGTGCAGCTTTTCGCGGCCACGGCGCACGGTGCTGATCAGGTTGGCGTCTTCCAGCAGGCCCAGGTGCTGGGTGACCGATTGCCGGGCCATGTCCAGGTGCTCGCACAGCTGGCCGAGCGTCTGTCCGTTGTCTTCGCAGAGCAGGTCCAGCAGCGTCCTGCGCGTGGGGTCGGCCAGTGCCTTGAACACCTTGTCTGCATTCATGCGGGGCGTCTTCAGTTCCAGTTGTCTATCCTGACGTCGTGTGGGTTGGGCTGGCCCTTGCCGGATTCCACCAGCGCTTTGAGGCTGAGCAGGAAAACCGCCCACTTGGTGCTGCAGTGGAAGGTGAACTCGACGCGCTCTTTCCAGCCTTCATGGGTGAACAGCACGATGCAGTAGTCATCTTCCTGTTTCAGCACAAAGCGCGCGTGGGTGCCGATCCATTCAGCAGGGCCGGCGAGGAACCGCCAAAGCACGAGCTCGCCTGGAATGAGTTGTTCCAGCTTCATTTCCATCGCGCCGATTTCCTGGCCGTTGTTCGTGAAGCGCGCCTTGACCGTGCCGCCGACCTCGCGGTCGCCCTGGGTGTCTTCGGCCCACCAGGCGGCGATGCCTTCGGGGGTGGCCAGAGCCTGGTACACCTGGCTTGCAGGGGCCTTGATGCCGACCCTGTGTGCGATATCGACCATTGCAGGTTCCTCGCTTGGGCGGACAGGCGCCGTCCTTGGGCGGACTATAGGCAGGTAAATGCCTGCATGTCAAATCCGGCTCACGGACTTCCAGCCCTGGTAGTGCCGGCCGCTGGCCGGCATCCTCGTCGCAATTGATTGAAGCGTTGAAAGGAATGCGCACATGACTGAAGCAGGAAAGGAAATCTTGAACATCCGCCGCGCCAACGTAGACGATGCCCCTGCGGTGCTGACGCTCTTCGATGAAGTGATCGAATGGTTCGTGTCGATCGGCAACCTGCAGCAGTGGGGCAGCGAGCCGTGGTCGACGATGCAGCGCCGGATCACCCAGGTGACCGATGCCTGCGCGCTGCCGGGTGCATGGGTGGCGCAGAACGAGCAGGGTGACGTTCGGGCGTTCCTGGCGCTGGGCGAGTCGATGCCCTATGTGCCTGCGCCCACCGTGCCGGAGCTGTATGTTCGGGTACTGGTGGCATCGCGTGACGCCCGCGTGCGCGGCATTGGCCGTCGCCTGATGGCCTTTGCCGATGAGCAGGCGCGCGTTGCCGGGCTCGACCATCTGCGTGTGGACTGCTATGGCGGTGGCAACGGTGATCTGGTGCGCTTCTATGAGACCTGCGGCTACACGCGCATCGCGCCGTTCAATGTGGACGGCTGGCCGGGAATGTTGCTGGGGCGACAGCTCTGACGCGGCTGCGTCATTCCGTCGCAGCACGCATGCAGGAAACGGTACATCGGTTCGGCGCTAGAGTAGGGGCATGACCTGCATCGGATGGCTGTGTCATTCCGCTGCGGGTTCCTGATGACCCCCTCCAGGAAGGAGCAACGCATGTACTACAGCAGTGGTAACTACGAAGCCTTTGCGCGCCCGCGCAAGCCCGCCGGTGTCGATGACAAGCGCGCATGGTTCGTCGGTTCGGGCCTGGCCTCGCTGGCCGGCGCCGCGTTCCTGGTGCGCGACGGCCGCATGGCCGGTGAGCGCATCACCATTCTCGAGCAGCAGCAGATTGCCGGCGGCGCGCTGGATGGCCTGAAGGTGCCGGAGAAGGGCTTCGTGATCCGCGGCGGCCGCGAGATGGAAGACCATTTCGAGTGCCTGTGGGACCTGTTCCGCTCGATTCCGTCGCTGGAGATTGAAGATGCCAGCGTGCTGGACGAGTTCTTCTGGTTGAACAAGGATGATCCGAACTATTCGCTGCAGCGGGCCACCATCAATCGCGGCGAAGATGCACACACCGACGGCCTGTTCACCCTGAGCGAACAGGCGCAGAAGGACATCATCGCGTTGTTCCTGGCCACCCGGCAGGAGATGGAGAACAAGCGCATCGACGAGGTGCTGGGTCGCGACTTCCTGGACAGCAACTTCTGGCTGTACTGGCGCACCATGTTCGCCTTCGAGGAATGGCATTCGGCGCTGGAGATGAAGCTGTACCTGCATCGCTTCATTCACCACATTGGCGGGCTTCCGGATTTCTCGGCGCTGAAGTTCACCAAGTACAACCAGTATGAATCGCTGGTGCTGCCGCTGGTGAAGTGGCTGCAGGAGCAGGGTGTGGTGTTCCAGTACGGGACCGAGGTGACCGATGTCGACTTCGATCTGGCGGCCGGCCGCAAGCAGGCCACGCGCATCCACTGGACGCGTGACGGTGTAGCCGGTGGCGTGGATCTGGGCGTGGATGACCTTGTTTTCATGACGATCGGTTCGTTGACCGAGAACTCGGACAACGGCGATCACCACACGGCGGCGCGATTGAATGAGGGACCAGCGCCCGCCTGGGATCTGTGGCGACGCATTGCTGCCAGGGATCCAGCGTTCGGGCGCCCGGATGTGTTTGGCGCGCACATTCCGCAGACCAAGTGGGAATCGGCGACGGTGACCACACTGGATGCACGCATTCCGGCCTACATCCAGAAGATCGCCAAGCGTGACCCGTTCAGTGGCAAGGTGGTGACCGGCGGCATCGTCAGCGTGCGCGATTCGCGCTGGTTGATGAGCTGGACGGTGAACCGCCAGCCGCATTTCAAGAACCAGCCCAAGGATCAGATCGTGGTCTGGGTGTACTCACTGTTCGTCGATACGCCTGGCGATTACGTGAAGAAACCGATGCAGGACTGCACCGGCGAGGAGATCACCCGCGAGTGGCTGTACCACCTGGGCGTGCCGGTGGAGGAGATCGACGAATTGGCCGCGACCGGCGCGAAGACGGTGCCGGTGATGATGCCGTACATCACCGCGTTCTTCATGCCGCGCCAGGCCGGTGATCGCCCGGACGTGGTGCCGGAGGGTGCGGTGAACTTCGCCTTCATCGGTCAGTTTGCCGAATCGAAGCAGCGCGACTGCATCTTCACCACCGAGTATTCGGTGCGCACACCGATGGAAGCGGTGTATACCCTGCTGGGCATCGAGCGCGGCGTGCCGGAGGTGTTCAATTCCACCTATGACGTGCGCTCGTTGCTGGCGGCGACCGGTCGCCTGCGCGATGGCAAGGCGCTGGATGTTCCCGGGCCGGCGTTCCTGCGCAACCTGCTGATGAACAGGCTGGACAAGACCCAGATCGGTGGCCTCCTGCGCGAGTTCAAGCTGGTGCAGGAAGACTGAGCGGGTGGAATGGTGGCAGCCGATGAAACCATCGGCTGCCTACGGGCCTCAAGCGACGCCGTCGGTCGTGCGGGTCAGGTGTTCCCAGGCGTCGATGCTGTCGCCCAGCGATGCGAGCTTCGCCCGCACCAGCTGCAGTGCGTCGCTGCCCAGCAGCAGGTGGCTGGGCGGCGCGTCGCTGTCGATGACCTGCAGCATGGCCTGCGCAGCCTTCAGCGGATCACCGAGCTGGTGGCCACTCTTTGCCTCACGCGCGCTGCGGATGGGGTCGAACAGCGCGTCGTAGTCTTCAATGCTGCGCGGTGCTCGCGCCATCGAACGGCCTGCCCAGTCGGTGCGGAAGGAGCCCGGCGCGACGGCGGTGACGTGGATGCCGAACGGCGCAACCTCCTTGCCAAGCACTTCGCTGATGCCTTCGAGTGCGAACTTGCTGCCGCAGTACCAGGCGATGCCGGGCATCGTGATGAAGCCGCCCATGGAGGTGATGTTGAGGATGTGGCCACGGCGGCGCGCGCGCATGTGCGGCAGCACGGCCTTGATCAGCGCGGCCGGGCCGAACACGTTCACCTCGAACTGGTGCCGCAGCTCGGCCAGCGTCGATTCTTCGAGGATGCCTTCGTGTCCGTAGCCGGCGTTGTTGACGAGCACGTCGATGTTGCCGACGTTGGTTTCGATTTCGGTGACGAGCGCATTGATGGCGTCGGCATCGGTGACGTCCAGCAGGCGGCCGAATGCGCGGCCGGGCGCCAGCGTTTCAAACGATTGGCGGGTGGTTTCGTTGCGCACGGTGCCGACCACGCGATGCCCGGCCAGCAGGGCCTGCTGCGCAAGGGCGCGGCCGAAGCCGCTGCTGACACCGGTGATGAGGAGAAGGCGGGATGGGGACATGGGGAGGCGCTCATGGTGGACAGGGCTTGCACGTTAGTTCTTGAACGGTGCCCGCCCCAGGCCTAGGATTCGACCATTCTTGCCTATTCCTCTGGAGTGCGCGTGCCGGTGGTCGATTCCCTGCAACGACAGGTGCAGGCACGCATGGTCGGCCTGCTGAAGGCGTTGGCGGTGGAGGAGGGCTATACGCTCACGCCGCTGCCGGGGGTGCGGCTGCTGCGCTCCGACCGGCCTCTGGCACGCACGCCGGTGTTGTATGACCCCGGCATCGTGATCGTCTGCCAGGGCGTGAAGCGCGGTTACCTGGGCGGTCAGGTCTACCAGTACGACGCACAGCACTACCTGGCGGTATCGGTGCCGGTGCCGTTCACGATGGAAACCGATGCTTCTGCAGAGGCGCCGCTGCTGGCGATCTACCTGCATCTGGATCTGCAGTTGGCCGCGGATCTGTTGATTGAACTGGGCGAACAGGCGGGCACATCGGAGGCACCGGCACAGAGCATGATGTCCAGCCCGATGCAGGCGCCGATGCAGGCCACGGTGCTACGCCTGCTGGAGGCGCTGGCCGACCCGCTCGAAGCGGTCGTGCTGGGCCCGGCGCTGGTGCGTGAGGTGTACTTCCGCGTGCTGACCGGTGCGCAGGGCGGCGCGATGCGCGAGGCGCTGGCCATGCGCGGCCGCTTCGGCAGCATCGGCAGGGTGCTGCGTACGATCCACGCCTTGTATGCCACTGCGTTGGACGTGGGCCAGCTGGCGGCCGAAGCGGGCATGAGTGTGGCGACCTTCCACGACCACTTCCGCGCGATCACCGCCACGTCGCCGATGCAGTACGTGAAGTCGACCCGCCTGCACCAGGCTCGGCTGCTGATGCTGCGGCAGGGGATGACTGCCGAAGCGGCATCGTTGGCGGTGGGATATGCCAGCCCGTCCCAGTTCAACCGCGAGTTCAAGCGCCTGTTCGCGTTGCCGCCGGCGGCCGAGGTGGCGCGGATGCGGCGGAGTTTTGCCCTTCCGCCGGGGCCTGCAGATGCGGTGTACGTGTCTTCGCATTGAGCGGCCGCCGGGGTTTCCCAGGCTTTCTCGACACGCCGGCCAGCGGCCGGCCCTACCCACGGGGTTCAGCAGCCGACCAGCCGGTCCGCACCAATACCGCTGCGATGCTGGCTGCGGTATTCGGTCGGGCTGGCCTCGACCTGCCCGCGGAAATGCCGACGGAATGATTCCTGCGAACCAAAGCCGGCCTGCTCGGCAATCCACTGCAGTGGCCGGTCGGTGGTTTCCAGCAGCTCACGCGCGAAGGCCACGCGCTCGCGGATCAGCCAATCGATGGGCGACAGGCCGGTGGCTTCCAGGAACTGCCGTTGCAGAGTGCGCTGGCTGAGTGCGGCCTGCTCGGCGAGGCTGCCTAGCGAATGTGGCTCGCGCAGGTTACGGCGCATCCACTCCATCAGCTTCGCCAACCGCGTGGGCTCGCCGTTGGGGATGGCCCGGCTGACGCGCTGGCTGCGCCCGGCATCACGCCAAGGTGCCAACACCAATCGCTCGGCCACCAGATTAGCCACGCGCGCGCCGTAATCCTTGCGCACCATGTGCAGCATCATGTCCATGCCGGTGGCCGAGCCGGCCGAGGTGATGATGCTGCCGGTGTCCACGTACAGCACATCCTCGCGCACGTCGATGTGTGGGAAGTCGCGTGCGAGCGCTTCGGTGAGGCGCCAGTGGGTGGTGGCCTCGCGGCCATCGAGCAGCCCGGCCCAGGCCAGCACGAACGCACCGGAGCAGATCGACGCGATGCGTGCGCCGCGTGCATGGGCGCGGATCAGTGCATCGAGAAGTGCCTGCGGCGGACGCTCGCTGGGCTCGCGCCAGCCGGGGATGACGATGATGTCGGCGTCATCGACGCTGCTGAGATCGTAGGGTAGCTGCACCTGGGTGCTGCCGAGCATGCGCAGTGCTCCGGGTTCGCCCGCGCACAGCTGGGTGCGGTACCAGGCCACGCCCAGCTCAGGCCGTATCGGTGCGAACAGGCCGACCGCACAGCCGAACTCGAACAGCCCCTGGCCGTGGCAGGCGACGATGGCGACGAGTGGCGCGGTGGGATCGGCGGAAGGGCTGTGCATGGCCTGATGCTACGGGTGGTGGTGCGTGGCGCAGAGTGGTGCGCGGGCATGAGGTGATGCCGGTGGAGCATGTAGAGCCGAGCCATGCTCGGCTGCTCTTTGTGGCTCAATTGAATGGGCTTCGTCTGGCATTGAGCCAAGCATGGGCTTGGCTCTACAGAGAGCAGCGCACCGGCGCTGCTGCCTAACGTCATTACCAGCGGTCATGTGGGTGGCCGGATGTTACGGCTGGGTGACGCGATCCCGCCTGTCGCGGTGGGTGAACAGGCCCTTGAATGGAAGCGTGTTTCCGGCCCACCCCCACGAGCCCCCATGCCTGCCGCCTACGCCCCAGTCCTGAGCACTCTAGCTGTCCTGATCGCCGCCGTCCTCGCTGCTTCGCCCAGCCATGCGGCGGAAGCAGATGCGGACCCTGCCACCACTGCAGCCACTGCCAACGCGGCAGCCTCCACGCTGGATGCGGTGGTGGTCACCGGTTCACGCACCAGCACGCGTACGGTGAAGAATAGTTCCACACCGATCGACGTGATCTCCGCCGAGGACCTTGCTGCTACCGGGCAGGGCAACCTGCTGGAAGCGCTGCAGCGCAGCCTGCCGTCACTGAGCCAGATCGGCGGCTACCAGAGCGACCAGGAGAGCCTGATCCGCGGCTACCAGCTGCGCAACCTGTCGCCGGGCTACACGCTGGTACTGGTCAACGGCAAGCGCCGCAATGCCAGCGCCTATGTGAGCGGTGCCAATGGGGGCGGCTTCCCCGGACATGCGTGGGCGGACCTGGCGTTGATTCCGGTCTCGGCCATCGACCATGTGGAAGTGCTGCGTGATGGTGCCTCCGCCATCTACGGCTCGGACGCGATCACCGGCGTGGTCAACGTGATCCTGAAGTCGCAGGCGCACGGTGGTGATGTGTCGGTGGAGAGCGGGCAGAGCACCGATGGTGATGGTTCGCGAACCAGCGTGCGCGCCAACGTCGGCCTGCCGTGGGGCGAGGATGGCTTCGTCAACCTGTCCGGCGAGACCACCCGCCAGCATCATGCGATCCGCACCCGTCGCTACATCGATGGCTACCTGAGCTATCCGGCAGTGGATGGCAGCGGAAATCTGGTGGCGCTTCGGCCGAACAATCGATTGCCAGCGGGTGCTGCGCCGAACCCGGCCGAGGCCAGCCGCAATGCCGAAGCCAATACCATCCTCAGCTCGCCGTCATATGCGTTGAAGGCCTTCGCGGTGAACGTGGGCCATGGCCTGGGCGAGAGCGCGCAGTTCTACGCCAATGCTACGGCCAGCGATCGCACCGCACAGGCGATCCAGAATTTCCGTCTGCCGGCGACCATCTTCACTACCTACAAGGCGCCCGGCGTGCTGAGCGTGTTTCCGGATGGCTTCCTGCCGGTGCTGGAAACCAAGGAAAAGCAGTACACCGGTACGGCCGGGGTAAAAGGCCAGATCGCGGGATGGGACTACGACGCCAGCCTGACCGGCAACCGCAGCACCGTGCGCACCTATACGCGTAACTCGGTGAACTACTCGCTGCCGTATCCCGGTTCACCCACCGACTTCTATGACGGCAAGCTGGACTACCAGCAGGGCATCGCCAACCTGGACCTGCGCCGCGGCTTCGAGGTGGCGGCATTTGCTTCGCCGCTGGAGGTGAGCGCGGGCGCCGAGTATCAGCACGAGCAGTACGAGCGCGGCGCAGGGCAATGGGAGTCGTATACCGGCTTCGGCGCTGCAGCCTTCGTCGGCTATTCCACCGCCGATGCGGTGAAGGCTACCCGCAACAGCAAGGCGGTGTACGTGGGTGCGGCCACCAACATCACCTCGCGCTGGTATCTGGATGCAGCCGCGCGTTGGGAAGATCACTCCGACTTCGGCAGTGTCTCCACCGGCCGCCTGACCACGCGCTTCGACTTCACCGACGCGCTGGGTGTGCGTGCCACGGTCAGCAATGGCTTCCACGCGCCCAGTCTGGGTGCGCAGTTCTACCAGGCCACCGGCAGTTGCCCGTGCGGGACCACGCTGGTGGCGCAGGTGTCTTCGCCCGCGGCGATTGCGTTGGGTGCCACACCGCTGAAGCCGGAAAAGGCCACCAACTACAGCCTGGGCGTGACCTGGGACCCGAGCCCGGCGTTCCATCTGGCGGTGGATGCCTATCAGATCGACATCCGCGGCCAGCTCGGCCAGTCCAGCCAGATCGGCTACAACGCGCAGGATCCGGCGCGCGTCACCGACAACAGCGGCACGGTGCTGAGTGCGGCGCAGAAGAACACCATCGATGCGTTGCTGGGTTCGGCCGGCATCAGCATCCTGCCGGGTGATGCGTTCTACGCCAGCTACTTCACCAACGTGGGCAATACCCGTACGCGCGGTGTGGAGCTGACCCTGGAAGCGAACCAGGAAACCGCGTGGGGCAAGCTGCGCTGGAGCTACGCGGCCAACGTCGGCCGCACCACCATCCAGAAGGTCAGCGACATTCCGGCGGCGCTGCAGGGGCTGCCGAACATCAACCTGCTGACCAGATCCAGCGAGTATGCGCTGCGCTTCCGCACGCCCAGCTATACGCAGGTGGCGGGGCTGGGCTGGCAGAACGGGCGCTGGCGCTCGAATCTGGACTTCACCTACTACGGGCCGATCAAGCGCCTGAACAACGGCGTGGAGTACAGGCAGCCGCCGGTGCTGGTGACCAACCTGTCCGGTGGCGTGGATCTGGGCGCGGGCTGGAGTGCGGCGCTGGGCATCAACAACGTGTTCGACAAGCGCACGCGCAAGGTGCCGGCGTACGCGCGCAGTGCGACCGATGTGGCGAGTATTGAGACCACCTGGGACAGCGGCGATGTGCTGAGCAATGTGGGTGCGTATTGGTTTGGCCGGGTCAGTTACCGGTTCTGAGGTGGGAAGCAGTCGAGCATGGCTCGACTCTACAAAAGCGAAGGGCAGCCGAGCATGGCTCGGCTCTACACGGGAGCAGTTCATGTCTTCTGCATTGAGGGTGGTTGCATTGGTGGGGTCGCCGACCAGCTCGGCGACGTCGCGCACGTTGTTGCTGGTCCGGCATCTGCTGGACTCGCTGCAGCAGCGGGTGCACGCCAGCGTGGAGCTGGTGGAGCTGGCGCCGATCGCGCGTTCGCTGGGTCAGTCGCTGTCGCGTGGCGAGGCGAAGCCGGCGGTGGAACAGGCACTGCAGACCATCGAGGCGGCGGAGCTGCTGGTGGTCGCAGCGCCGGTCTATCGCGGCTCGTATCCCGGCTTGTTCAAGCACCTGGTCGACTTCGTCGAGCTGGAGGCGCTGGTGGATACGCCGGTGCTGCTGGCAGCCACCGGCGGCAGCGAGCGACATGCGCTGGTGATCGATCACCAGCTGCGGCCGTTGTTCAGTTTCCTGCAGGCGCACACGCTGCCGATCGGGGTGTATGCCACACCGGCCGACTTCGAGGGCGAGCACATCAGCAGTGCGGCCTTGCAGGCACGCATCGAACTGGCGACCGAGCGTGCAGCGAGGCATCTGGCCACGCAGGCACTGGCGGTAGCGGCGCCGCTGCGACGTATTGCCTGACGCCATAACCGGCAGCGCTTTGCTTATGGCTACGCCGCATCTGCGTGGCCGGATCTGACCGCCGATTGTCGCCAGCCGTCGCTGCTGCGGCTGCTGGCATCTCTAGCATCGATATCGAAGCGGCATCGCATTGCCGGCCCCGATGAGGACGACCCCTGTGACTTTCGACGCAGCAAGCAAACCCATCCTGTTCCTGCTCGACCGTGAGTTCGAGGACGGCCAGATTCCCGGCCAGCGCTTCTTCTGTCGGCACAGCCTGCTGCTGGAGGGCGCGCTGTCGAGCATCGATGGCCTGGACGCGCAGCTGGATGTACGCCGCATCGGCTTCGCGCGGCCGCGCCGCGAGGTGATCGCCGAGATCGGTGAGCAGGACCAGTCACTACCCAAGCTGGTGTTGCCGCAGGGCGTGCGCAGCGAACTGGCCAGTGGCGCGCACCAGGACCGCCAGTACATCTCCGGTGCAGAGCCGATCCTGGCCGCGTTGAACGGCTTGCTCGGCATTCCCGTGGCCCACCCCTGAGCGAGAACGCGACCATGAGCTATCAGATCAGCGTGCTGGACAAGAGCCCGGTGGCCGAAGGTGCCTCGCCGGAGCAGGCATTACGCAACAGCCTGCAGCTGGCGCAGCGCGCCGAGCAGCTGGGCTACCACCGCTACTGGTTTGCCGAGCACCACGCTACGCCGACGCTGGCCAGCCCTGCACCGGAAGTGCTGGCTGCGTGGGTGCTGGCGCAGACCCGGCGCATCCGCATCGGCAGTGGTGGGGTGATGCTGCGCCACTACGCGCCGTACAAGGTGGCGGAGAACTTCAACCTGCTGTCGGCGCTGGCGCCGGGGCGCGTCGATCTGGGCGTGGGCAAGGCCCCCGGTGGCTTGCCGGCATCGACTGCCGCGCTGGCGGCTGGCCGGCCGCCGTTTACCGACTTCGACCAGCAGCTGCGCGACCTGGAAGGTTATCTGTCCGGCGCCGACACCGAGGCACAGGCTCGGCCGGTTCCGCAGCAGGCACCGGAGCGCTTCCTGCTCGGGGCCAGCCCGCAGAGCGCGCAGCAGGCGGCCGAGCTGGGCTGGCGCTTCGTCTACGCCGCGCACTTCGATGGTGACCCGAAGCATATCGAGGCCGCGTTCGATGCCTACCGCAGCGTTTCAAAGCAGCCGCCGCTGCTGGCCACGGTGGCGTTCGCCGCCCCAACTGCCGAAGCCGTAGCGCGTCATATCGGTGCGCTGCGCGTCTACAAGCTGCACCTCGGTCCCGGGCAGACGGTGAACCTGCCCAGTCCCGAGGCGGCTGCCGAGTACGCGCGCCAGGTGGGCGTGGCTGACTTTCGTATCGAGGAAACGCGCCCCAGCGTGTTGTCCGGTGATGCGCAGCACGTGCGTGACGAACTGGATGCGCTGCACCGGCGCTTCGGCGTGGGCGAGTTCATCCTCGATGCGCCGGTGGCCGACCTTGATGCACGCCTGACATCCCTTGAACTGCTGTCGCCCGCGCCGCGCGCGGCGGTGGCCTGACCTGCAGGAGCGATTCCCATGAGCACGACCCCGCGCCACATTCCGTTCGGCATCATGCTGCAGGGTCCTGGCAGCCACATGCATGCCTGGAAGCATCCCTCCAATCCGGCCGATGCCAGCGTCAACCTGCAGTTCTACATCGACATCGCGCGTACCGCCGAGGACAACGGCATCGCCTTCGGCTTCGTAGCCGACGGCCTGTACATCAACGAGAAGTCGATCCCGCACTTCCTCAATCGCTTCGAGCCGATCTCGCTGCTGTCGGCGCTGGCCACGGCGACGAAGAAGATCGGCCTGGCGGGCACGCTGTCGACCTCCTACAGCGACCCGTTTACCGTGGCCCGGCAGTTCGCTTCGCTGGACCTGCTCAGCGGCGGGCGTGCCGGTTGGAACGTGGTGACCTCGCCACTGGAGGGCTCGGGCCGCAACTACGGTCGGCCGCATCCGGAGCACGCGTTGCGCTACCAGATCGCCGACGAGTACCTGGACGTAGTGCAAGGGCTGTGGGATTCCTGGGATGACGATGCCTTCGTGCGTGAGCGCGACAGCGGCACGTTCTTCGCGCCGGAAAAGTTCCGCCGCCTCGACCACAAGGGCCGCTTCTTCCAGGTGGAAGGGCCGCTCAACATCCAGCGTTCGCCACAGGGGCAGCCGGTGATCTTCCAGGCGGGTTCGTCCGACGATGGCATCGCGCTGGCCGGCAAGTATGCCGATGCGGTGTTTACCCATTCGCCGTCGCTGGAAGAAACCCGCGCGTTCACCCAGAAGGTGAAGAACTCGGCGATCGCCCACGGCCGCAGCGGCAATGACGTGAAGATCTTCCCGGGCATCGGCCCCATCGTCGGTCGCACCGCGGAGGAGGCTGAAGCCAAGTACCAGGCGATCGCCGCACTGGCCACGCTGGAGGATGCGCTGGCGTACCTGGGGCGCTTCTTCGACCATCACGATTTCAGCCAGTACGATCCGGACGCGCCGTTCCCGGAGCTGGGTGACATCGGCAGCAATTCGTTCCGTTCCACCACCGACCGCATCAAGCAGGATGCGCGTGAGAAGGGCCTGAGCCTGCGCCAGGTGGCGCTGGAAGCGGTGAGCCCACGGCCAAATTTCATCGGTACGCCGGAGCATGTGGCCGACGAGCTGATCCGTTGGTTTGATGCTGGTGCCAGCGACGGCTTCATCCTCGGTTTCGCGGCACAGCGCGAAGGCCTGGACGATTTCGTGACCCAGGTGCTGCCGATCCTGCAGGCGCGCGGCTACCACCAGCGTGAGCTGGAAGGGCAGACGCTGCGAGCGCATCTGGGCCTGCCGTACAAGGCCAGCCGCCATTCGACCGACGCCGAACCGGCGCGGAAGGTGGGGTAAGGCGATGAGCGGAGAAAGCGCGGCAGCACCGGGCCATGCCCGGCGGAATTCCCCAACGACTGGCGTGCTGCCGGAAATCGCGGCACGCGCCGAGGCGGCCATCGCGATCCGCCATGACCTGCACCGCCACCCGGAGCTGGCCTTCGAGGAACACCGCACCAGCGCACGCGTGGCCGAGCTGCTGCAGCAGTGGGGCTATGAGGTCACCACCGGCCTCGGCGGTACCGGCGTGGTCGGTACGCTGCAGCGCGGGCAGGGCAGCCGTCGCCTTGGGCTGCGTGCCGACATCGATGCACTGCCGATCCACGAGGACTCCGGCCTGGCGTACGCCAGCCAGAACGAGGGGCTGATGCATGCCTGCGGCCACGATGGGCATACCGCCATCCTGCTGTCCGCGGCGCACTACCTGGCCCATCACGGCCGCATCGACGGCACCCTGCAGCTGGTGTTCCAGCCGGCCGAGGAAACCGGTTCGGGGGCCTCGAAGATGATTGCCGACGGCCTGTTCGAACGCTTCCCGGTGGAGGCGATCTATGGCCTGCACAACTGGCCGGGTGTGCCGGTGGGCCACTTCGGCTTCGTCGACGGTCCGGCGATGGCATCGGTGGACTGGGCGCGGCTGAAAGTGATCGGCAAGGGCGGTCACGGTGCCGAGCCTCAGGGTAGCGTCGACCCGATCCTGGCGGCAGCGCATATCGTCACGGCGCTGCAAAGCGTTGTCTCGCGCAATGTGGATCCACGGCAGATGGGCGTGGTCACCGTCGGTTCGATCCACGGCGGGCAGGCCGCCAATGTGATCCCGGACGTAGTGGAGCTGAAGCTGACCGTGCGCGCCTACCTGCCCGAGGTACGTGACACCCTGCGGCGCCGTGTTACCGAGGTCGCCGAGCGGACCGCCGCCGCGTTCGGCGCGCGCGCGGAGATCGAGTTCCCGCGTGGCTTCCCGAGCGTGATCAACCATCCGCAGCAGACCGCCTACATCCGTGAGGTGGCCGTGCAGGGCTTCGGCAGCGAACACGTGGTGCCCGAATTCGCGCCGCGCACTGCCAGTGAGGATTTCGCGTTCCTGCTGCAGGCGCGGCCGGGCAGTTTCGTGTTCGTCGGCAACGGCGACAGCGCGCCGCTGCACAGCCCGCGCTATGTATTCAACGACGCCGCCATCGCGCCCGCTGCCAGCCTGTGGGCGCGGCTGGCTGAAGACTATCTGGTGAAGGACGTGGCATGAGCAGCAACGAACGCTTCCTCTACACCTCGGTGGATGATCCGCTGGCGCGGCCGCTGTTTGATGGTCTGGAACAGGAGTACGACAGCCGCTATGCCGACGTGCGCCGACGCATCGGTGGCAGCGCCCGCGAGGAGCTGCAGCGCTACCCGGCGCAGGCCTTTGCGGCCCCGGTCGGTGCCTTCGTGCTGCTGCTGCGCGACGGGGTGGCGATTTCCGGCGGCGCGTTCATGCCGCACCGTGATCCGGACACGGCCGAGTTCAAGCGCATCTGGACGTTGCCCGGGCTGCGTCGCCAGGGCATCGCGCGGCGCGTGCTGCAGGAGCTGGAAGACCAGGCGGCGCGGCAAGGGTACCGGCGGGTGTTCCTGACGACCGGCTTCCGCCAGCCTGAGGCTGTTGGCCTGTACCTCAGCCATGGCTACACCGCGCTGTTCGACCTGGAGGCCGACCCGGAAACGGTTGCGCATCTGCCGTTCGAAAAGCACCTGCGGGCAGCGACGCCTGTCGTTGCGCCTGCGCAAACCCAGCTGCAAGGAGCCCACGCGTGAGCACGCCTTCGACCGCGCTGGATGGCATTGCAACCCGGCCGGCGCCAGCACCGGCGCTGAAGATCGTGCCGGCCCGGCATCCGCTGCAGGTCTTCGGCACGGTGCTGGCACTGGCGCTGATCCTGATCGGGCTGCAATCAGTGCTGGGCAATCCGCGCTGGGGCTGGGGCACCTTCGCCGAGTGGTTCTTCGCACGCCCGGTGCTGGAAGGCCTGGGCCGTACGCTGCTGTTGACCGCACTCGGTACCGGTCTAGGCTTCGCGCTGGGCACCTTGCTTGCGCTGGCCCGGGTGTCCGGTTCACCGCTGCTGTCGGCGGTGTCGTGGGGCTATGTGTGGCTGTTCCGTTCGATCCCGCTGCTGGTGCTGTTGTTGTTGTTGAACAACCTGGGCTACCTGTACACCACCATCGAGCTGGGCGTGCCGTTCACCGGTATCAGCCTGTTCTCGTACCCGACCACGCAGCTGATTGGTGTGTTCACCGCGGCGGTGCTGGGCCTGACCCTGAACCAGGCAGCGTTCTCGGCGGAGGTGATCCGTGGCGGCATCCTGTCTGTGGACCATGGGCAGTATGAGGCGGCCGCCGCGCTTGGCCTGCCGCGTGGCCGCCAGGTGCGCCGCATCATCCTGCCGCAGGCGATGCGCTCGATCCTGCCGGCCGCGTTCAACGATGTGATCGGCCTGGCCAAGAGCACTTCGGTGGTCTACGTGCTGGCGCTGCCTGAGCTGTTCTACACGGTGCAGGTGATCTACCGCCGCAACCTGGAAGTGGTGCCGCTGCTGATGGTGGCCACGGTCTGGTACCTGGTGATCCTCACCGTGCTGTCGTTGCTGCAGCGGCGCGTGGAGCAGCGCTTCGCGCGCGGTCAGCTGCAGCGCGAGCGTTCGGTATCGCGTGTCTCGTCACCGACGCGCGCCACAGGTGAGGCTGCACCGCGCGTGGTCAATCGCCCGCGCATCGCCGCGCAGGTTGAAGCGGGCGAGGGGGCATCGGTATCGCTGCACGGTGTGGGCAAAGTGTTCGGCGACCAGCCGGTGCTGGAAGACGTGAACCTGGACCTGCGCGCTGGCAGCGTGACGGTGCTGATCGGCCCGTCCGGCGCCGGCAAGTCCACGTTGCTGCGGCTGATAAACCACCTGGAACGTGCCGACAGCGGTTACGTGACCGTCGGCGGGCAGCTGATCGGCTACCGCCGCGATGGCGACACCCTGTACGAGCTGCCCGAACGTGAGATCCGACGCCGTCGTGCGGAAGTGGGCATGGTGTTCCAGGGCTTCAACCTGTTCCCGCACCTGACTGCGCTGGAGAACATCATCGAGGCGCCGATCGCGGTGCGCGGCGTGCCGCGTGCGCAGGCCGAGCAGCAGGCGCGCACGCTGCTGGAACGGGTCGGCCTGGCCGACAAGGCCGATGCCTTCCCGCGCCAGCTGTCCGGTGGCCAGCAGCAGCGCATCGCGATTGCTCGTGCGCTGGCCCTGCAACCGAAGGTGCTGCTGTTCGACGAACCGACCTCGGCACTGGACCCGGAGCTGGTGGCCGAAGTGCTCAGCGTGATCGAGGAGCTGGCAAGCTCCGGCACCACGCTGGTGATTGTCACCCACGAACTGAGCTTCGCCCGCCGCGTGGCCGACCACGTGGTGATGATGGACCAGGGGCGGGTGATCGAGCAGGGCTCGCCCGAGGCGCTGTTCGAGCGCCCGCGCCAGCAACGCACCGCCGATTTCCTGGCCAAGACCCTGTAACCCCGGAAGGAAGACCATGAGCCCTGCAGCACCGCGTCGCCCCTCACGCAGCACCCTGTTGATCGTGGGCGTGCTGGTCATCGGCATCGCCGGCATCGTCTATTCGCGCGTGCGTCAGGCACCGGATGCCGGCACCGTGGCCGCAACCAGCCTGGCGGGTGCGAACACCGCCATCCTGAAGGGCACGTTCGATCCGAAGGCGCAGGCATTGATCCCCACGGGGTATCGCTTCGTCACAGCCGGTACGTTCACCGTTGCCACCCATCCGGGGCAGCTGCCGCTGGCCGACTACGGTACCGACAGCAAGGACGTGGTCGGCATCGAGCCGGACATCGCACGGCTGATCGCCGATGGGCTGGGCCTGAAGCTGGTGATCGTGCCGGTGGCGTGGGCGGACTGGCCGTTGGGGTTGGAATCAGGCAAGTACGATGCCGTGCTGTCGAACGTGACGGTGACCGAGGAGCGCAAGAAGAAGTTCGACTTCTCCAGCTACCGTTACGATCTGCTCGGCATCTACACGCGCACTGATGGGCCGATCCAGAAGATCGAAAAGCCGGCCGACGTTGCCGGGCTGAAGGTGGTGGTCGGTGCCAGCACCAACCAGGACCAGATCCTGCGCCAGTGGGACCAGCAGAACATCGCCGCTGGCTTGAAGCCGGTGGAGTACCAGTACTTCGATGACGCCGTGGTTGGGCGGCTGGCAGTGATCACCGGGCGCGCCGATGTCTCGTTCGAGCCCAACGCCACCGGCGCCTATTCGGCGCGCGATGGCAAGGTGCGGCGTGTGGGCCTGTTCCCGGGGGGCTGGCCGAACGCCGCAGCGATTTCGGTCACCACACGCAAGGGCAGTGGCCTGGCGGATGCGGTGACGCAGGCATTGAACACCCAGATCGGCAGCGGTACCTATGCGCAGGCATTGGCGCGCTGGAACGTGGCCGAGGAAGCGGTGCCGCAGTCGCAGACCAACCCGCCGGGGTTGCCGACGCTGTGACGCCGAGCATGGCCCGGCGCTGCCGCTGCTTTTGTAGAGCCGAGCCATGCTCGGCTGCTCTACCAACGCGCCTCCAGCGTTCTGAACGGTTTCGCCACGCGCACGCCCTCGGCATCGAAGCCGGAAACGCTGCGTCCATCCACACGCACCGTCTTCGGCATCGTGCGCGCCGGCCACCAGACCTTCACCGCCGTCCCGCTGCGCAACCCGTCGCCTAGGGTGACGTTCAGTGTGCCGTCGCGCTGCCGCGCCTGCATCTGCAACGTGCCATACGCGGTCGGCAGACGCTCCACCGCCATGCCATCGCCCGCCACCCACGAAGGCGGTGTGCCCGGTAGCAATGACAACGCATCATCGTCCTCGCGCATCAGCATGCCGAACAGGGTGCGGCCGTACTCGGCACCGATCCAGGTATGCGGCATGTCGCCGAGATAGCGCGGGAAGCGCAGCCGTGAATGCACTACTTCGGCCAGCACCTGCCATTCAAGCGGGCGCCGATCGTGAAGCAGGCCCTGCAACAGCTCGTCAGCCACGTCTGGCTGGCCAAGATGCACATAGCTCAGCACATTGCGGATCTCGTACGGCGTGTAGGCATACAGCGCACCGGGCTGGCTGCGCTTGCGCACGTCGTCCAGGTAGCGGGCGAAGGTGGTCCGCAACGCATCTGCCGGCAGCACTCTCTGCGCACCGGTGGGGTCCAATGCAATCGAAACGCCGGTGGGATCACCATCGCCCAGATCCGCCGAGGACGGAATGAAGTCGATGCCCTTCCACGCCATCGTCGCCCGGATCGAGGCATGCAGTGCGTCGTACAGCAGCTTGTACTGTTCGCGCGCCCAACGGGCGGTTTCATGGTCGCCAAGTGCCTCTGCCAGCCACGCGCCGTCGTGCCAGCCCTTCAGGCCCCAGTAGTCATCCCAGTAGCTGTGGGTGGGCGACGGATAGCCCTCATGGCTGATCGACGGCGCAAGAATGCCCGCGAAGCGCTCCGGCGCTGGCTGGTCAGCCATGTAACCCGCTACCAGCGTGCGCTCGCGCAGCTGCTGCAGGAAGCGCAGCGCCGCCTTCACTTTCGGCAGGTACGCGCGCACCGACTCCGCACCGCCATCGAGGCGGGCGACATCGGCGACCAGTGCCACATACTGGCCCTGGCTGTCGTACTCGATGTCCGAACCAAAGCCGGTGTTGACGCTGCCATCGTCGTTGAGGATCGGCGAGACCAGTCCGCTGCCGTGCACGCCGTGCTGGCTGTACCACGCCAGGTAGTCGCGCGCGACCTTGGCTTCGCCCATGCGCAGCAGCACCGCCGAGGTGGCCATGCCATCGCGGATGAAGGAGCGGTTGTAGTTGCGCGGGCCGGGCTGCATGGCCGGGCCGGTCTGGTTGATCAGCATGTAGGCAGCCTGCGCGCGCAGCATGTCGACCAGCGAGGGATCGGGCAGGCGCAGGCCGACCTGGCCCAGCCGCGCCTGCCAATCTGCGGACGCCTGCGTGGCCAGCGTCTCGAACGCCGCATTGGCATCACGGGGCAGCGTGGACAGGTCAAGCGCAGGCGCCTCGGGCAGCACGCCATTGGCATCGGCGGCGGCGGTGCCGAGTGGGAACGCCACGACCACCGCATCGCTGGCACCGGGCGCGAGGCGGATCCGGTAGCTCAATGCGGCTGCGGCCAGTCCTTGCTCGTCACGTGCCTGCTGCGAGGAAGGCAGTTCGCCGGCAGCGACGTCCGCGGTGATCTCCGTTGCGCCGTCCTTCCCGAACGGCGCCACGCCGGACGCAGCCACTGGCGTGAGCGAATGCAGCAGCGTGCGGCCATTGATGCGCAGGGCCTTTCCATCGATGGCCACCTCGCGGATCGGCGACAGCCCGCCGTTCTGCCACGGCGGATTCATCTGCATCGGACGCACGATCAGACTGAGCGTGCCGTCGATCGCCGTGGTGCCGGTGTTGTGCAGTCGATGGCGGAGGAAGGTCACCGGCTGGCCATCGCGCTCGATGGCGAACACCTCACTGCGCAGCTCCAGCCCAGGCTGCGGCGACCAGGTGGCCGAAGGCATAGGCTTCCAGCCATCGCGCAGGGCGTGCTGTACGGGCTGACCGGCGGCACCTGCAGCACGCCCGTCGGCGCTTCGCCAGAGCGGCTGCACCAGCGGCGCACCCTTGAACGCTTCCAGATTGCCGTATTCGTCGAAGATCGATTTCTGCCGGCCCGCATGCACACCCACGGCGGTCCAGTAGGTCTGCTGCATCTGCAGCGAGGCGGGGAACAAGGCACGTTGCGCACCGCTGGCGGCAATCTGGTAGCGCTTCATCGGCGTCATCACGGCTTTCGGGCCAAGCAGGCGCAGGCGCGCGATCTGCGGGGCAGCGCCGTCCACGGCCAGGCGGAATGCACGTAGAGGTTGTGCCGTGTCAGCAGCCAGCCAACTCTGCCGATGGCTGGCCGCCTGTGCATCGTGTGCGAGGTCCTGCCATCGGCCCTGTGCGTCCTGCGCCTGCAAGCGGGCGGCGCCGCGCCCGCCATCGGCCCAGTCGACCGCGAGACCGGCCGTGGACTGGGTGCGAGGCAGCATGATCTCGAGCGTATGGGATCCACCTTTTCCGGCTGGAACCGCGACGGTGCCACCGCCTTGCCAGAGCGCCGCCGCCTGCGCTGCATGGACACCGCTGATGCGTGCGCTGAGCGTGCTGTCCAGCGGCTCCATTTCGAAGATCGACACGCCCCAATCGGAGGTGCGCTGTGGGCTGGCCAACCTCAGGTAGCGCGCCTGGCGTGGCGCGAAGGACAGCGTTTCCACGTCGCCCAGCGAATCGGCCATGGTGTACGCGGTCTGCCACTGCGTGCCGTCCAGCGAGGTCTGCAGTGAATAGCCCTCTGGATTGGAGACATCCCAGGTAAGCCGTGCGCCGGCCAGCATCGTCGGTGCGCCCAGATCGATCTGGAACCAGTGGCCCGGACTGAAGGCACCGCCGGTGACGGTCTTGGGGTCGCCGTCGATCAGATGGCTGATCGCCATCGCCGGTACCTGCTGCGAGGACGCGCTGGCCTGCCATTGGCTGCGTGGTGGCAGCGTCTGTGCCTGTGCGCTGAAGGCCAGCGCGGCCAACAGCAGGGCAGTGGCAGATCGCCATGGGATAGCTGAGCGGAAGACCTTGGAACGTTCGGCGCGCAACGTCATTACGGACAGCCTCGCAGGTTCGACCGGAATCGGGCGAGCGCTACGCTAGCAAGGGATGTAATCGGTTACATGACGCACTGCAGCGCCGCCGGGCGCTGGCGCTGCCATCGCGGGAGCGCTGACGGATGTGGCTCTGGACGGCTGCAGGCTTGCCCCTATGCTGATTGGCAACGACCACCGATCTGAAATGGATTGATGATGGAGTTCAGTTTCACGCTGATGTACCGAGTGCCTGATACCGGAAAAGATCTCAGTGCATTTGAGCGAGGTCTTGCAGAGGTGGGGTGCGACGATGCGCTGCTGGGCAGTGGTTCGCCGGGCGTTTTGGCGTTGCGATTCCAGCGAGAAGGCACAGCCGCAGACGATGTCGCGCGTGCCGCATGCGTGCAGGTCCAGAATGCGGTACCGGAAGCCGAATTGATAACCGTGCATGTCGATGTCAGCAATGCTGGCGGCGTCTCCAATTGCGGTGACTCCAAAGCTGAGCTTGTTTGACGTCCACGGCGCACTTCTCAGAAGCAGCCGAGCATGGCTCGGCTATACATGGCTTCCGGCAGGTCAAGCGGCATCCTCCATTACAGCTCCACCGTCTCCCACCAGCGCGTACCCGCCTGCGGCGCCTGCATGTCCAGTGCTTCGCCCATCATCGGCGTGGCCACCGGCACGTTCTTTGCGCCAGCCAATGCAGTGATGCGCTCGAACGGTTGCTGCCAGGCGTGCAGCGCCAGATCGAAGGTGCCGTTGTGGATCGGCAGCAGCCACTTGCCGCGCAGGTCCAGGTGCGCCTGCAGGGTCTGCTCGGGCTGCATGTGCACGAAGGCCCAGCGCGGGTCGTAGGCACCGGTTTCGATCATGGTCAGGTCGAACGGGCCGTACTTTTCACCGATGGCCTTGAAGCCGTCGAAGTAGCCGGTGTCGCCGCTGAAGAAGATGCGGAAGTCGCCGTCCTGGATCACCCATGACGCCCACAGGCTGCGATCGCTGTCGCCCAGACCGCGGCCGGAGAAATGCTGGCCCGGGGTGGCGGTCAGGCGCAGGCCACCGGCCTCGGTCGATTGCCACCAGTCCAGCTGTTCGACCTTGCTGGCGTCCACGCCCCACGCAATCAGCTGGTCGCCCACACCCAGCGGTGCGATGAAGCGCGCGGTCTTGCCGGCCAGCTGCATCACTGCGGCATGGTCCAGGTGGTCGTAATGGTTGTGCGAGAGGATCACGCCGGCGATCGGCGGCAGCTGGTCGATGCTGATCGGCGGCGCGTGGAAGCGGGCCGGGCCCATCCACTGCACCGGCGAGGCGCGCTCGGAGAACACCGGATCGGTCAGCCAGTATTGGCCACGCAACTTCAGCAGGATCGTGGAATGCCCGAGCCGGAACAGGCTGCGATCAGGCGCGGCGTCCAGGGTTGCACGGTCCAGCGGCAGCACCGGAATGGGGTGGGCGGGCACGGTGCCCTTGGGCTTGTTGAACAGGAACGTCCACCAGATCTCCGCGCCATCGCGCAGGCCCATCGCCGGACGCGGCAGGGCATTGCGGAACTTGCCGTCGCGGTACTGCGGCGAATCGGGGAAGTCGGGGAGGGACCAGGACTTGCAGAAGGTGTAGGCGGTCACGGCGAGGATTCCAAGCAAAAGGACAAGGAGCAGGCGCTTCATGGGTGACGTCCGCTGGGTACACTGCACAGTGTAGTTTCGTGTTTTTCAAAAGTACACTGCCGGGTGTAAAATGGTGGCGTCCGTTCAGCTATCCGGTTTCCGCCATGACCCGTGCCCCGCAACGCCTGACCGACCGCAAACGCGAAGCCATCGTGCGTGCGGCGGTGGAGGAGTTCCGGGCATCGGGCTACGAGGCGACCAGCATGGACCGCATCGCCGAGGTGGCGGGGGTCTCCAAGCGCACCGTCTACAACCACTTCCCGAGCAAGGAAGCGTTGTTCTCGATGATCCTGGAGGAGCTGTGGGAGCGCAGCGTGGCCAGCGACGCACTGCCGTACCGCGCCGACCAGCCGCTGCAGGCGCAGCTGATGCAGCTGCTGGGGCAGAAGCTGGAGCTGCTCAGTGATGCCAACTTCATCGACCTGGCACGGGTGGCAATGGCCGAGATCATCCATTCGCCGGAACGTGCGCAGGCCATCGTCTGCCGCATGGGCGAGAAGGAAAGCGGTGAGAGTGCGTGGATCCGCGCGGCAATCGCCGATGGCCGGCTGCGCCAGGTCGATCCGGAGTTCGCCGGCCACCAGCTGCACGGGCTGGTGAAGAGCTTTGCATTCTGGCCACAGGTGACGATGGGGCAGGCGCCGTTGAACGAACAGGAGCGCGCACGCGTGGCCGAATCGGCGGTGGCGATGTTCCTGGGTTACTACGCGGTCTAGCTGGCGGCGAAGCGGCGGAACTCGTCGGCCGGCAGCGCCGCCGAGTACAGATAGCCCTGGCCGACATCCACACCCAGTGCGCGCAGTTGCTGTTCCTGCGCGAGGGTTTCGGTACCCTCGGCCACCACGATCGCACCGCAGCGATGCGCGACTTCGACGATGAAGCGAACGATCGACTGCGACTTGGCGTCGGACAGGGTGGCAATCAACGCCTGCTCGATCTTGACCTCGGCAATGGCCAGCTGCGAGAGCAGGATCAGGGTTGAATAGCCGGCACCGAAATCATCCAGTGACAGCGTGACCTCCGCCGCCAGCAGCTGTGCGATGTTGGCATCGACCACGTCGCGCTCGACGATTTCGGTCCATTCGACGATCTCCAGCCGCAGCATCACGCCGGGCACATCGTGCAGTGCCAGCAATTCCTGCAGGCGCAGGCCGAAGTCGGGCAGGCGCAGTGACTCGGCCGAAACGTTCACGGCGATCTTCAGCTGCGAGCCATCGCGTCGGCACTGCTGCAGGAAGTGGATGGCCGACTGCAGCGTGGCCCATTCCAGTTCAGCCAACCGCCCCTGCCGGCGCAGCAGCGAGATCACCCGCATCGGCGCGATCAGCCGGCCCTCGCCGTCGCGCATGCGCAGCAGTGCTTCGGCGCCGACCAGCTGACGATCCTGCAGGCGATGCTTGGGCTGGTAGCACAGGGGGGCATCTCCCTGCTGCAGCCAGCGTTCGAGGGCGACTTCGATCAGGGCGTCGATCTCGCTGTCGCGCTGGATCGGGTCGTCGAAGAACACGACGCCGGATTCGATCGCACTCAGCGCCACGGTGATCGCGCGGAACGGAAGATGTCCTTCGTCGGCATCGGCGGGGGGCTTCAGTTCGACCACCGCACAGCGGAACAGCGGCCGGAAGCAGGGCCAATCGCGGCCGACCCGATCGGCCAGGTTGCTGGCCAGCTCGGTGATCTGCGGCTGCGTGCGCAGTTCGAACAAGGTCAGGTCGCGCACCAGGATCGCCAGCGCGGCATCGCCGAACTGGTAGATCTCCAGCTGCCCGGCTGGCAGCGAGGGCAGCAGCCGATGCACCTCGTCGGTGCTGTCGCGCTGCCACAGGCCGTTGTCCTGCAGCGGCCCGTAGCGCAGGCGCAGATCGCGCAGGTTGCCCATTTCGGCCACGATCAGGCAGGCCTTGCCGATGCCGTCGTTGTCGCGCCAGTAATGCTGCAGGCGTTCGCCAAGTGCACGCATGTTGGGCAGGCCACTGATCGGATCGATGCGCAGCCAGGCCTGTTCGCGCTGACGCTGTGCATCGATCTGCGCATCGTTGTAGACCAGCGCGAACACCGCGCCGAGCATCAGCAGCGATAGTGGCAGTGCCAGCAGCCGCTGGATTGCCAACTCCTCCACGGGCAGCTGATTGGCGCCGATGATTGCGACGCCCAGTGCCAGGCCCAACGCAGTGACGGCGATACGCATGCCCCAGGCCTGCAGGATCACGCGCAGCGAGAGCTCATTGAGCATGCGCGGGTGCAGGCGCCTGCGCAGCCAGACGCCGGCCAGCATCTGCAGCGTGGCCTCGAGGCCGGCCGGCAGGAAATACTGGGTGCCGGCAAACTGGTAGCGGGCCAGCAGGCTGGCGGCCAGGCAGGTAAGGCCGCCGCGCCAACCGCCCAGCAGGCCACTGACCAGCAGGATGTCGAAGCCGAGGTGCAGCTTGACCACACCCTGGGTGTAACGGGCCACGAACCAGGAATTGAACAGGTAGATCAGGCCCAGCGCCACGCCGACATACAGGCGACGGCCTTCAATGGCATGGCCGGCGCGGCGGGTGGCGATCAGCAGCACGCCGATCATGCCGATCACCGCCGTGGCCTGCAGCAGGTACAGCGGCAGGCTGGGCAGGGCGCTGTCCAGGACCTGGGCCGAGACCCGTGAAAGCGCATCCATAGCAGGTTCCCGCCTGTGACCGACGGCCAGTGACGAGCAGCGTAGTCGCAGCAGGGCGCAGGTTCAATTGCACTGGCTGGGTTCGGGCAGGAGGTGGTCGGCCATGAAATCGACAAACGCGCGTACACGCGGTTGCTGATGGCGATGGCTTGGCCAGAGGGCCCAGAAGGTGCTGCGCTCGGTGCTCCATGGGTCCAGGACGCTGACGAGTTCACCGCGGTCCAGCGCATCACGCGTGGCGAAGTCGGGCAGGCACGCAATGCCATGGCCATCAATGGCCATGTGCAGGATCGTCTCAAGATGATTGGCGGTCATTGCGGCAGTCAGCCGCGGCTCAGTGCCTCCCTCATGCGTGGGCAGCGGCCAACGTTCGATCAGGCCGGTGCCGGGAAAGCGATGGAGGAGGCATGCGTGGCCGCTCAGATCATCCGGGTGCTGTGGCGTGCCGCGCTTGGCGAAGTACGCAGGGGCGCCCACACAGAGCAGGCGGGCACTGCCGAGGTTGCGGCCGTGCAGCCTGGAGTCGGCGGGGTTGCCCGTGCGGACAACGGCGTCGAAGCCCTCCTCGATGACATCGACAAGACGGTCGCTGAAGTGCAGGTCGAGTTCGATGGCGGGAAAGCGGTGCGCAAAGGCCGATAGCACCGGCAGCATCAGTCCGCTGGCGAGTGGAAGACTGACCTTCAGGCGACCGCTGGGCGCGGCTTGGGCGTCGGTCAGCTCGCGCTCCGCTGCGGCGACCTCGGTCATGATGCGACGGCAGTGTTCAAGGAACTGCTCGCCTTCGGCAGTCAGGCTGACGCTGCGGGTATTGCGATTCAGCAGGCGGGCGCCTAAGCGCTCTTCCAGCCGGGCGATGGTCTTGCTTGCCGCCGAAGGGGTGATGCCACGCTGTCGTGCTGCGGCCGCGAAGCTGCGTGCCTCGGCGACCAGAACGAAGAGGCTGAGACCGGCAAAGCTGTCCATGACATGGCCATTGATGACGTTCATGTCATTAAAGCACGGACACAACGATGGATTCTTAGGCGATAGCGTCGTCGATAGCATCAATGGGGTGGCGCCTGGCCACGCTGGAGCTTCATCGACATGTCTGTTGCCTCTGCTGAGACGGCCGGATCATCACGCTTTGGAGTGGTGCTTGCGGGCTGCCTGACGGCGCTCACCATTCCCTTGAGCATTGCCAGCCCCGCCGTGGGCATTCCCGCCATCCGGGACGCGCTGGGTGGTTCGCCTGCGGCGTTGTCCTGGATCATCAACGCTTATCTGTTGACCTACGGCTGCACCACGCTGGTGGCCGGTGGGCTGGCCGATCTGCATGGCAGGCGCCGGATCTGGCTTCTGGGCGGCGCGTCGTTTGCGCTCGTCACCGGCCTGATCCCCTTGATGCCCGGTGTGGCGTGGATCAATGCACTGCGACTGCTTCAGGGGATGGCGGCGTCGGCTGCGTTTGCCGGTGCGATGGCGTCGCTGGCGCAGGTGTTCGACGGCCAGGCGCGGGCAAGGGTGTTCAGCCTGATCGGCACCACCTTTGGTGCAGGAGCCGCAGGCGGTCCGCTGCTGGCAGGCGGGTTGATCGATGCGCTGGGCTGGGAATGGGTGTTCTTCCTGCCTGCGTTGCTGGCCGCCCTGACCGTACCGTTGGTCGCCCGGTCATCCGTCGAATCGAAGAGCACCGGTTCGCCACGCCTGGATTGGCTGGGCGCCGTCACCTTCATGCTGGCGCTGGGGTCACTCACCTACGCCATGATCGTGCTGCCGGAACGCGGCCTGTTGCATCCGCAGACGCTGGTACTGCTGGCGCTCTCGATGGTGTTGCTGGCCGCGTTCATTGCCGTCGAGCGCTCCCATCGAACACCGCTGCTGGATCTCGGGCTGTTCCGCAACCGGCGCTTTGTCGGCGTGCAGATTCTCGCCGCTGCGCCTGCGTTCTCGTACGTCGTCCTTCTGGTGGTGCTGCCGGCGGGGTTCATCGGTGTTGAAGGACTGCGACCCACCGAGGCTGGACTGGCGATGGCAGCGCTGTCTGCACCCTTGCTGGTTGTTCCCCTGGTTGCCGGCTACCTGCTGCGCTGGATTCCGGCGCGGACGCTGTGCTGTGCGGGCCTGCTGATCGGTGCGCTTGGGCTGGCATGGCTGGCGCAGGTGTTCCAGTTCCCGTCGGTGCGCTGGATGCCGATGCTGGTCATCGGAATCGGCATCGGCCTTCCCTGGGGCATCATGGATGGCCTGGCGGTCAGCGTGGTCGGCAAGGAGCAGGCCGGCATGGCCGCTGGCATCTTCAATGCGATGCGACTGGCAGGCGATTCCATTGCCCTCGCGCTTGTCGGCATCATGCTCTCATCCCGCATTGGCGGGAGTATGGCGCTTGAGGCCAGCGTCGTGGCCCGTGCCGCCGTGCACCGGCTGTCCATGGGCGACCTTGGCGGAGCGGTGGAGGCATTGCCAGGCGTTTCGAGAACGGCGCTGGCCCAGGCATACATGGAGTCCGTCCGTGGCCAGCTGTTTGTCCTGGCGATGGCGACCGTGCTGACCGCCATCGTGCTCGGGTACCTGTTGCGCGAAGAGGTCGAGCTTGGCCTGCGCAGAGTCGGTCAGTAGCGCGGGTCGGCGATGGCCGGCAGCACCAGTTCGCGCACGAAGCCGGACGGTGACAGCCGCAGCAACGCGCGCACCATCGCAACGACGTCGTGCACCGGCACCAGCTCGCCGTCGCCGCGCGCTGCGGCCTCTGCCACCGGCACTGAAAGTGCATCGTCGGTGTTGAGGTAGCCCGGCTGCAGGCTGGTCACCGCCAGGCGGCGATCGCGGAAACCCTCGCGCAGTGCATCGGCGATGCCGTTGAGCGCGAACTTGGATGCGCCGAACGCCACTTCCGGGCGGCCGCTGCGTGGCAGTGCCGAGGTCGAGCCGGTCAGCACCAGCTGCGGGCGTGGTGCGCCCAGCACCCGCGGCAGCAGGCGCTGCAGCAGCACCAGGGTGGCGGTGATGTTGACGTCGACGAGTTGGGTGAGTGCGGCATCGGTTTCGTCGAGGAAGGCGTACTCGTCGCTGAAGGCGGTCTGTTCCCAGATGCCCAGGTTATGGATCAGCACATCCAGATCTGCAGGTGCCTGTGCTGCGATGTGGTCGGCAGCCACGGTCGGCTGGGACAGATCGGCTTCGATCCACTGCAGGGTGACGCCCTCGGGGCATTCAATATCGCGCGGTCGGTTGCGTGAAACGCCGATGACGGTGTCGCCTGCACTGCACAGGCCTTCCACGAACGCCCGACCGAGGCCCCTGCTGGCGCCGATGACCATCAATTTCATGTTGCTTCCTTGTTGTACTGCGGCGGCCTCAGTCGACCGCCAGAACGGTGTCCCAATCGGCGAACGCAACCAGGCCGCTGCGTTCGGCGGTAATGATCGAGGCGGTGTTGTCGAGCTGGCAACGGTACTGCGGCTGCAGCCCGGCCGCCCGTGCGGACACGGCCATGGCGTGTACCAGCTGGCGCGCGTGTCCGCGACCGCGGGCCTCGGGCAGGGTCAGCACGCCCATGTCGGCCAGGGCAGGATCCAGGCTCCACGGGTACATGCTTCCCGCGGCAACCAGCCGCTCGCCATCGAAGGCGCCGAACACCTGCCAGTGGTCCAGCTCGACCCAGGCGGCATCCAGATCCTCCTCGCTCGCGCTGGCCTGGAACCCGTCGAACGCGGCTGCGTCGGCCGGGTCGAGATGGCGGATATGTGGCGGTGCAGGGCGCTCGGCCAAGGCTGCAAGTTCTGCGGCAGGGAAGTAGAAGATGCGATCCGCGCCATGCGTACGCTGGCCGAGCTGCTGCAGGCGCAGTTGCAGCTGCGGGAGCGTCCAGTGCGGCTGCGCGTGCAGTTGCAGGCGAGCGGCCAGGGCCGGGCGCAGCAGTGCGCGCGCGGGGCCCACGACCGGCTGCAGCAGCATGCCGTCCTCGCCCTCATCGAAATCATCGCTGCACGCCAACTGCAGCAGCGGATCATCCTGCAGCATGCGCTGCCCGGAGAACACGCTGCGCCAGGTCGCATCGATCAACGGGGCAAACACATCATCCATGACCGGTGTCTCGCTCAGTGCCGGGGCAGGTCCACCTGCAGGCCGGCGGCCTTCCATTCGGGGTAACCGGCGGCGAGCCGCTGCGCGGTCAGTCCGGCCTCGCGCAGCATCGCCACCGCATCGTTGGACAGCACGCAGTAGGGACCGCGGCAGTACGCGACAATGTGGACGGCACGCGGCAGTTCGTCCATCCGTGCACGCAGTTCCGTAACGGGAATGTTCAGCGCGCCGGGCAAGTGGCCCAGATCGAATTCCTCACGCGGCCGCACATCCAGCAGCACCACGCTGCTGCGTTGTTCCAGCAACTGCTCGACAGTCAGGCCTTCCAGAGCATCGCGGCGCTGCAGGCTGTCGTGGATCACGCCGTGCATCTCGCTGCGCTGGTGGTCGGCATAGTCGCGCAGCGCGGCCAGCAGGTTGCCCAGCGGACCCTCACCACTGCGGTAGAGGATGCGCTTGCCATCCCGTCGGGTCTGAACCAGGCCAGCACGGCGCAGCTGCTGCAGATGCTGGGAGGTATTGGCCACAGACAACCCGGTCAGTTCGGCCAGGCGTTCCACGGCGCGCTCGCCTTGGGCGATGTGCTCCAGCAGGGCCAGGCGATGGGCATGGCCGAGCGTGCGGGCGATCTCGGCCAAGGCTTCCAGCGGTGAGAGCGGTGGCTCTGTTGCAGCGTTCATGCGGCGCACGCTAGCATCGCTCTATCATTCAAGCAAATAATTGAAGGTGCGCGATATGGCTGGCTTGGCGACATTCGTGATGGATGCGGTGGTAGTCGGCGTGGGAGCGACCGCAGTGATGGACCTGTGGGCGCTGATGCAGCGGCGGCTGCTCGGCATTTCCTCGCTGGATTTCGCGATGGTGGGCCGCTGGCTGGGGCATCTGCCGCGCGGGCGCTTCCGCCACGATGGCATCGGCCGCTCGGCCGCGGTCAGTGGCGAGCGCGCGCTGGGCTGGACCGCGCATTACATGATCGGTGTGGTCTTCGCCGCGTTGCTGCTGGCCGTGGTGGGGAACGGTTGGGTGCAGGCGCCGACACTGTGGCCGGCGCTGGCCTTCGGCATCCTCAGCGTCGCCGCACCGTTCCTCATCCTGCAGCCGGGCATGGGCGCGGGCATTGCCGCTTCAAAGACCCCGGCGCCGGGCAAGGCGCGCCTGCGCAGCCTGGTGGCGCACAGTGTGTTCGGCCTGGGCATGTACCTTTCCGCGTTGTTGTTGGCTGCGGTCCATGCAGGATGAGCGAGAATCCGTGGGGTCACCGGCAACAGGAACACCTCGGCATGGAAGCACCCGAATCCATCACTGATGACATGCCGCTGCCGTGTGCGTGGCAGGAGGCGTTGGCCGATGCGCGCATCGAGCGGCAATCGATCGGTGTGTCGCGTGCGGATGTTGCCCGCGTGCATCGGCCGGGCCAGGCCGATGCCTTCCTGAAGTCGGAAGTGATCGACGCCTTCAGTGAGCTGGGCGATGAGACCGCACGCCTGCGTTGGCTGCAGGCACAGGGACAACCGGTGCCAACGGTGATTGCCACTGCCGAAGAGGCGGGCCGGCGCTGGTTGCTGATGAGCGCGCTGCCTGGCCGCGACCTGGCCTCGTCGCCGGAGCTCGCGCCGCAGCAGCTGGTGGAGCTGCTGGCCGACGCGCTACGCGGGCTGCATGCGTTGCCGGTGGCAGCCTGTCCGTTCGACCAGCGACTGGCGTCGCGCGTGCAGGTCGCGCAGGCCCGCATTGAAGCGGGCCTGGTGGATGCCGATGATTTCGATGACGAACGCCTGGGCCAGAGTCCGCAGCAGGTCTTCGCCGAACTGTGCAGCACCCGGCCCGACCATGAAGACCTGGTGGTCAGCCATGGCGATGCGTGCCTGCCGAATCTGATGGTGGTCGAGGGCCGCTTCAGTGGTTTCATCGACTGTGGCCGGCTGGGTGTGGCCGACCGCTACCAGGATCTGGCGCTGGCCGCGCGCAGCCTTGTCTACAATTTGGACAACACGCGTTGGGTGGCGCCGCTGTTCAAGCGCTACGGCATGGTTGCCGACGAACGACGGTTGGCGTTCTACCGGTTGCTCGACGAATTTTTCTGAGCCCGCGCATGGCTGGCGATGGCCGCGCAGATCAGGCCACCGACCACGCTCAGGTGTTCCAGCGCGAAGAACAGGGCCAGCTGCTGTTCGGCGCCGTGCTTGTTCCAGAAGGTATGCACGATGACGATGGTCAGCAGCATGAACACCGCCAGCGCGCCGCTGCCCAGCCAGAGCAGGCGATCAAGCAGCAGGCACACTGCGCCCGCCCAGCAGCACCACGGCGCTGGCGATGTTGAACAGCACAGGCGGTTGCAGCCCGGCCGACTGCATTTCGGCCACGCTGTTGTCCCACGCCAGCAGCTTGGCCAGGCCCGAGGACAGGAACACCACGGCCAGCAACAGCCGCGCGAGGAACCACAGCACGCGGCTGTCGAGCAGGGGGGTGATCATCCGTGGCATGCAGGAACTCCGGGTTGAGCGTGGGACAGGCCGCGCAGCATCGGGCCTCAACTGCAGTTGAGGTCAAGGCTGGCTGAACGGAGCCCGGCGTTGGCTGGATTGCCAGCTTCTAATTGGACGAACGTTCGTTCACTATTTGTGCCATGAACCGAGCCGACCGCAACGAGCAACGCATCGCGCAGATCCTGCAGGCCGCCCTGCAGTGCTTCCTCGTGAAGGGATTCCACCAGACCAGCATGCGTGACATCGCGCAGGCGGCCGGCGTCAGCCTGGGCAATCTCTACAACCACTTCCCGGGCAAGGAGGCGATCATCCTTGCGGTGGCGGTGGCCGAGAGCGAAGAACTGGCACCGTTGCTGCAGCGACTGGCCGCGTCTGATGGCGAACGCACACAGGTGATGGCCTTCCTGCAGGACTTCCATGCGCTGTGCCGGCAGCCGGAATGGGCAACACTTGCGGTGGAGGTGCTGGCCGAGAGTGCACGCAATCCGGCCGTGGCCGAGGCCTTCGCGGCCAATCGCAGGCAATTGCAGGCGACGCTGGCCGAAGCCCTGCAGCAGATGGCACAGCGCGAACGTCGGCGTCCCGTACTGGCGCCGGCACTGCAGGCGCAGGTGCTGCTGGATGCCATCGAAAGCGATGCGCTGCGTCGGGGGCTGGGCGAAGCCGAGGGCACCGATGAAGCATCGCTGGATCTTGGCTTGCTCGCGCTGCTGCTCGGGGCACGCGCATGAGCGTCGTGGACCGGCGGCTGCACGGCCTGGATCTGGCACGCTACCTGGCACTGGCCGGCATGGTGCTGGTGAATTTCCGTCTGGCGATGGCCGTGCCGGCAGAGGGTGAGGGGTGGCTGGCAGGGTTCTTCCATCTGCTGGAAGGCAAGGCCTCGGCGACGTTCGTTACGCTGGCTGGCTTGGGCCTGGTGTTGGCCACGCAGCGGCAAGGGTGGTGGCCGGCCAGCGTGCAGACCTGGAGGCGCGCGCTGTTCCTGATGGTGCTGGGCCTGCTCAACCTGACCCTGTTCCCGGCCGATATCCTGCACTACTACGCGGTGTATTTCGCGCTGGCCGTGGTGTGGCTGCGTGCCTCGCCGCGGGTGTTGCTGGCCAGCATCGTGGGCCTAGCTGCCTGTTCGTTCTGGGCGTTGCTGCATTGGGATTACAGCCAGGGATGGAACTGGCAGACGCTGGAATACGCCGGTCTGTGGCAATGGCCGGGCGCGGCCCGCAACCTGCTGTTCAATGGCTTCCACCCGTTGATGCCGTGGCTGTGCTTCTTCCTGCTGGGCATGCTGCTGGCGCGCCTTCCGTTGTCGCAGCCGCGGGTGCAGCATGCATTGCTGGTGCTGGGGCTGCTGCTGATCGGCGCCGGCCAGGGCGTGCAGCATCTTGCGCAGGGAACGCCGTGGCAGGCGTGGCTGGGTACGCAGCCGATGCCGCCAGGACCCGCCTACGTGCTTACCGGTGCGGGCGCGGCCTGCAGTGTCATCGCCGCCTGCCTGTGGCTGACGCGCGTGCGACCGGGCGACTGGCTGGAGCCGTTCACCGCGGCCGGGCGCATGACCCTGACCCTGTATGTGGGTCACATCCTGCTGGGCATGGGCACGCTGGAAAGCCTGGGCCTGCTCGATGGCAGTGCCTCGCTTGCGTCGGTGCTGCTGTGGGCGCTGCTGTTCCTGATGCTGGCGACCGGCGCGGCGTGGCTGTGGTCATGGCAGTTCGCGCGCGGTCCGCTGGAGGCGGTGATGCGCCGTATTGCAGGCTAGTTCTTTGGTCGTGCCGAGGTGATGTTGTGACGGACATGTCTGTGTCGTGGCGAGCGCATCTGCGATAGTGGCGGCAGGTAACACTTTCCGCTTGCATCCATGTCATTCGCTTCGGCGCAGCATCTCGGCGAAGTCCTGCAACAATCCTATGGCATCACCCCCACCGCCGTGGTGCCACGCCCGGTGGGCGCCGACGCCAATGCCAGCGTGTATCGCGTCGATGCGCGGCACGGGCAGTGGTGGTTGAAATGCCGCACCTACCAGGTCGACCCATCGGTGTGGGACAGCCTGCACTGGATGCGCGGCACGTTGGGTATCGATGAGATCGTCGCGCCGTGGCCGGCACTGACCGGTGGTGCGTCGGTACAGCGCTGGGGATTGCAGTTCACCCTGTTCCCTTATGTGGAAGGCCAGTCCGGGTTCGAGGCAGCGTTGAGCCGCACCCAGTGGAAACGGCTGGGTGAGGTGCTGCGGCGCCTGCACGGCGCGCAGCTGCCACCGGAACTGCAGCAGGCGCTGCCGATTGTGCGGCTTGAAGCGGCGGCGCTGGAGACCGTTGGGCAATGGCTGGCCGGCGAGGGCCTGGCGGCCGCGAAGGACGGGCTGGGCCGCGCATTCGTTTCGGTATGGGACCAGCAGCATGCGCGCATCGCGGCGCTGCATTCACAGGCACGGGAACTGCTCGCGACCTTGCAGGACGTGCCGGTAGACCTGCATCTGTGCCACACCGATCTGCATGCCGGCAACCTGCTGATGGGCAATGACGGCGGGCTGCACCTGATTGATTGGGATGGCCTGTCGCTGGCACCGCGCGAGCGCGACCTGATGTTCATCGGTGCGGCAGTTGGCGGGCGCTGGGGGCGCGAGAATCCGCTGGGCTTCGAGGACGGCTACGGCAGCGACCGCGGCGACCCGCGCTGGATCGCCTGGTACCGGCACTGGCGCATCCTGCAGGACCTGATCGAGTTCCAGCAGGTGCTGCTGGGCAGCGATGGTGAGGAGCGCTCGCCGCAACTGCGCCGGCAGTCGCTGCATTACCTGGGCGAGCAGTTCGCGCCGGGCAATGTGTTCGATGCGGCGGAGCGGGTGTATCGCGCGTTGTAAATGCACGTCACCTGCCATGGGTGAACCGTCGCGCTTCGCGCGATGAGTCGAGCATGGCTCGACTCTACAGTTACGCTCGGCAGCTCTTTGTGCCGCCATCGTTGATCGGGCGGACAGGAATCATCCGCGCATGGCGCGGATCTACTCGGCGGGCTTGGCTGCCGCCGAGGCCGCTGCGCTTGCGGCGCGGCGCGACAGCACGGCCTCGCGATGGGCGATGTAGGCGTTGGCGGCGAGGATGATGCCGGCACCGATGATGGTCCAGCGGTCCACCGTTTCGTTGAACAGCAGCCAGCCGCACAACGTGACCAGCGGCAGCTGCAGGAAGCTGATCGGGGTCAGTGCCGAGACTTCACCCAGGCGCAGCGCACGCGTCCACAGCAGCTGGCCGATGGTGCCCAGCACGCCGGTGGCCAGCAGCCACAGCCACGCCATGCCGGTGGGCCAGACCCAGACGAACACTGCCGGGATCAGCGACAGCGGCACCCAGAACACGTAGGTATAGAGCACCACGGTGTCGGCACTGTCGATGCGGGTGAGCTGCTTGATCTGGATCGCCACCAGCGAACTCAGCACGGCGGCGGCCACCGCGACCAAGCTGCCAGCGGTGAAACCGGCGGTGCCGGGACGCACGATCACCAGCACGCCGATGAAGCCGACAACCACCGCCGCCCAGCGACGCACGCGCACGGTCTCGCCCAGCCACAGCACGGCGGCGATGGTGACGAACAGAGGGGTGGAGTACGAAAGCGAGACCGCCTGCGCCAACGGCAGATGGCCCAATGCCCAGAATGCGCACAGCATCGAGCCCAGGCCGATCGCACTGCGCACGAAGTAGCGCGGCAGCTGTTGGGTCTTCAGCGGCGCGTGGCCTGGCCGCAGCAGCATCGGCAGCAGTGCCAGCAGGCCGAAGGCGTTGCGGAAGAACGCCACTTCCTGGGTGGGCACGTAGCGCGTGGCATAGCGGATCGCCACGGCCATCAGGCCGAATGCCATCGTGCTGCCGAGCATCAGCAGCGCCGCCCGCATCGGGGTGGCGCTGGGGGAGAGGGCGGGGGTGTTCACCACTGTGCGCCGAGCAGGCGGGGCTCCGGTTCGATTGGCACGCCGAACTTCTCCAGCACGGAAGCAGAGATGCGTCGCGCCAGCGCCAGCAGTTCAGCGCCGGTGGCGTTGCCGTGGTTGACCAGCACCAGTGCGTGGCTCGGCGCCACGCCAGCATCGCCTTCGCGGAAGCCCTTCCAGCCGCAGGACTCGATCATCCATGCCGCCGAGACCTTGCGCTTGCCGTCCTGGTCGGACGGGAACACCGGCAGCTCGGGGAAGTGCTGCAGCAGTACGTCGACCTGTTCCAGCGGCAGCACCGGGTTCTTGAAGAAGCTGCCGGCGTTGCCCAGTACATCCGGGTCGGGCAGCTTGCGGCGGCGGATCGCGATCACCGCATTGGCCACGTCGACCGCGCTGGGCAGCTCCACACCCTGCGCCTGCAGTTCCTCGCGGATGCCGGCGTAGTCCATGCGCAGGTCATGCAGCAGTGGCAGCTTCAGCTCGATGGCGGTGATCAGGTAGCGGTCCATCTGCTGCTTGAACACGCTGTCGCGGTAGGCGAAGCCACACTGTTCGTTGTCCAGCCGCACCCAGGCCTGTTCCTGGCAGTCCCAGGCTTCGACGGCCTGGATGAACTCGCCGACCTGCGCGCCATAGGCGCCGATGTTCTGGATCGGCGCGGCACCGGCGGTGCCGGGAATCAGGGCGAGGTTTTCCAGGCCGGACAGGCCTTCCTGCAGCGACCACATCACCAGGCCGTGCCACGGCACACCGGCACCGGCGCGGATCACGGCATGGTCGGCGCGATGCTCGAGGAAGCTGATGTCACGGTTGCCGAACACCAGCACGGTGCCCGGCAGGTCCTCGGCGATCAGCACGTTGCTGCCGGCACCCAGCACCAGCAGCGGGCCGCTGGCCACGTCGGGCAATGCCAGCACTTCCGGCAGCAGCGTGGGATCGTGCAGTTCCAGCAGCTGAGCGGCGCTGGCCTGCACATGGAAGGTGTTCAGGGCCTGCAGCGGCGCATTGCGGGTGAGCGTCCAGCGCAGCGGGGCGTTGCCGTCGACGGTATCCATGGGTGTGCTCACAGTGGGGCCACCGCGCCGCGGCTCGGCGCTTCGCGGCGGCGACGGATCGCCTCCACGCATTCGGAGACGAGGGCCGGGCCACGGAAGATCAGGCCGCTGTAGCACTGCACCAGTGCCGCACCAGCAGCCATCTTGGCCACGGCGTCGGCACCGGACAGGATGCCGCCAACACCGATCAACGGCATCGACTCGGGCAGGCGCGAACGCAGACGGCGCAGTACCAGGGTGGACTGCTCCAGCACCGGCGCGCCGGACAGGCCGCCGGCCTCGTTGGCCAGCGGGTCGCCGGCCACCTTGCTGTGGTCGATGGTGGTGTTGGTGGCGATCACGCCGTCCACCTGCAGTTCGCCCAGCACGCGGGCAGCGGCATCGATGTCGCGCTCGCTGAGGTCCGGTGCCACCTTGACCAGCATCGGTACGCGGCGACCGTGGCGGGCCGCGAGATCTTCCTGGCGGTCGCGCAACTGGCTGACCAGCTGGCGCAGCGCGGTTTCTTCCTGCAGCTCACGCAGGCCGGCGGTGTTGGGAGAGGAAATGTTGACGGTGATGTAGTCGGCCAGCGGGTACACCTTGTCCAGGCAGGCGATGTAATCGTCCACGGCCTGTTCGTTCGGGGTGTCCTTGTTCTTGCCGATGTTGATGCCGAGCAGGCCGCGGCGGTTGCGCGCGCGCTCGACGTTGCGCACCAGCGCGTCCACGCCCGCATTGTTGAAGCCCATGCGGTTGATGATCGCGTTGTGTTCCGGCAGGCGGAACAGGCGCGGCTGCGGATTGCCGGCCTGCGGGCGCGGGGTGATGGTGCCGATTTCGACGAAGCCGAAACCCAGCGCGAACAGCGCATCAATGTGCTCGCCATTCTTGTCCAGGCCGGCGGCCAGGCCGACCGGATTGGGGAAGGTCAACCCGAACACCGTGCTGGGCATCGGCGCGATGCGTGCGGCCAGCAGCGGCGTGGTGCCGGTGCGGTAGGCCAGGTCCAGTGCGGACAGGCCAAGGCCGTGGGCGCGCTCGGCGTCGAGCGAGAACAGGAAGGGGCGGGCAAGCGAATACATGCGTCGGTTCAGTCCAGCGTGCCGAGGAAGGCTCGGGTTCGATATTCAAAAGCGACCTGGCCGTCGACCGCGTGGGCGGCGAACAGGTCCTGCAGAGCGTCGATCATCGGCGCGTGGCGCGGATGACCGGCTTGCGGGGCATAGGAGGAGGACAGCAGGCGCCCGCGCAGGGCATCGAAGTCCAGGTGCTGCACGTTCGGCAGCTCGACCATGCCGCGCAGGCCGGAGCCGAACCAGGCCTGCATGGTGGCATCGTCCTGGTAGCGCTCGGCCACGGCGGAGTAGTCGGTGCCGTAATCCAGCAGCAACTGTTCGTAGCCGACCAGGAACGGACTTGCATCGAGCAGGCGCGAATTCCAGTAGATCAGTGCCAGGCCACCCGGGCGCAGGATGCGCTGCCACTCGGCGCGCACCGCCCCGGTGTCGAACCAGTGGAAGGCCTGCGCGACACTGACCAGATCGATGCTGGCGTCGTCCAGTGTGGTGGCCTCGGCGCGGCCGTCGACCGCGCGGAACTGCGGGTACTGCGGTGCCAGCCATTGCTCGGCCGCGCCCCGCATGGCGGCATTGGGCTCAACCGCGACTACCGGATGGCCGCTGGCCAGCAACTGGCGGCTGGAAATACCGGTACCGGCGCCGATGTCGGCGACCAGCGCCTCGCGGCTGACGCCCATCGGGCCGTGCAGCCATTCCAGCAGCGCGGGTGGGTAATCGGGCCGGTAGCGGACGTAATCGGCGACGCGGCTGCTGAAGCGTTCAGTGCTGTCGGAGGCGGTCATGGCAGTCAGTTCGACATCGCAGCGAGCCAGGCCAGGCCGCCGAAGAACAGGATGAAGACCAGGATGGCCGCGATCACCGCGCCGACCATCACCCAGCCCAGTACCAGACCGGTGACGGCCAGGCCATCGCCTTCCAGTTCATGCGGGCGGCGGCGGATCTCGGCGCGGGCCATGTGGCCGGTGATGATGGCCACGATGCTGGCCACGAAGGGCAGGACGGTCCAGCTGGCGATGCCCATGACCAGGCTGACCACGGCCAGGGCGCTTGTCTGTCGGGGTGCCACGCTCATCGGGGTCCTCCTTGGCAGTGTGCACATGATAGTGCCTCTGCCCGGGCAATCCCATGCCCGGCGGATGGGATGGCAGGCGCCGACCTTGGTCGACGAACCGCATTCCAGCCGTGGTAGGCGTCGACCTTGGTCGACGAAAGGCATGCCAGCCGTGGTAGGCGTCGACCTTGGTCGACGAAAG
>OFRD01000030.1_pt1 | contig 45485 bp, 32 predicted proteins | sample 1543041 | NCBI WGS metagenome assembly OFRD01 (sample SAMN07774234, study PRJEB24372) | wastewater metagenome | isolation source: Exp Tend CN 100WW | collected 2016-02
GCTGCTCAAGCCCGCGGCTGCAGCGCAAGATTACTGGATTGCAGCGGTCGCAACCGCTGCTGCATTTGCCACGTCGATGGTGCGGGCACTGGTGCTCACCGCGGGGGTGGCACTTGCCGCCACCATGGCCGTTCAGTGGGCTGCGCCGCGCGCGCCAGCGCTGCGCGTAATAGCGCGCCTGTCTGGCCGCATACTGCTGGCGCTGCTGCCAGTTGCTGCATGGTGGGTGGGCGCCGAGTGGTTCTTCCAAAACAATCCGGTGCGGGTTTACGACCTCGGCTACCACGCGCACTTATGGTCTGCCGTGGCCGCACTGCTTGGGTTCGGCCCGCAGCCATATCCGCAGCCCTTCCTCACCGGGCCGGGCTACTGGGCGTTTTTGGTCTACACGCATGCGGACCTGTACCCGTCGTTGACCTTTGCCGCACTACCAATTCTGTTTGGCTGCGTACTGGCTGCCACCCGCCTGGTGCGTGGCCCGTGCATGCGCGCGCCGCTATACATCTACTTGCTGCTTTCGATTGGGCTGCCATTGTTTGCACAGGCAGCAAAGGGTTTGGATGCTGCGCGCCTGCACATGGTGTACCTGTTCAGTGCGTATCTGGCACTGGGCTTGTGGCTGGAGTGGCTGCTGCTGCCGGCCAGCCGGCGCATGCGCGCAGTTGCGGCATTGACGCTGCTGGCAACCGGCGTATTCACATACGCCATGCTCGGCTGGCAGGATTGGCCCGTGGCATGGGCGCTGCCCGGGCGTTATGGCACGCTGTTATTGCTGGCAACAGCCGCATCCGCAAGCTTGTACTGGCGCGCCGCCCCCACTCTGCGCCATTGGGCGCTTAGCCCAATGCTGGGCGCTGCGCTGCTGCTCTCAATTGTGCGTGGCCCACTGCAGTGGGGCATGTTTGCTTACGAGGAGCCGGGTTCAGTAAATCCGCACCGGCGCGAGATTGAACAGCAGCTGCATCCCCGGCACACGCTGCCGCCACTCGAACACGCGGTCAGCGCGCTCTACGCCGGCAGCGTAGCCCTGCGCGGCTACACGCTTTCGCACACCTCCACCAGCTTGCAGCTGGATACCGCGTGGCAGGCAGCCGATGCAGAGCTGGGTGCGCTTGCATTTGTAAACCGCGCGCTCGATACGCGCTGGGGACTGCAGCTCACCGCGCCGTACCATGTGTTTGTGCACCTTGTAGATGAGCGCGGGCAGCTGGCCGCCGGCAATGATGCACTGGTACTAAATCCCGCTGGAGCCGCAATGGATCAGTGGCTGCCGGGCGAAGTGGCGCAGCAGCGCTTTGAACTGGATGTGCGCGGCCTGCCCCCCGGCCGATACCGCCTGGGCACCGGCGTATACAACTATGCCAGCGGTGCGCGCCTGCCCGTGGCTGCGGGCGGCACACCACCTGACTCTGCGGGTTGGCTGTTGCTGCAGGAGGTGCAGCTGCCATAAATAAACACTTGCCGCTGGAAGACATTACGCCTGCAGTTGCAACCACACAACAACACTTGTGGTGAACAAACGCAGCGTGCCCCGGTAGCACTGTCAGCATAACCCGCTGCCCGCACGCAGCCCATCACACGCGCCACATGTTTTATTCCACCGTCACACGCACCGGCAGAATGAAGTGGTCCACTGCTCTCCCACTGCCAATCTTCCCGGACAACCGCGTTCCAGACTCACGCTCGTACATGCCAACCTCCAACCGGTAAACACCAACGGGCATGTCGGCCGGCAAAGCAATGCTATGCGTGTCGATAATGATCTCGCCCGGCTGCCAGCTGTTCGTCGGGCGGCTGCCCGTTCGCGGAATGCCATCGCCATCAAGTAAGTCAAAACCATCCGGCGCAAGCAGATGCACAAACACCGTGTACGAGTTGGCAATAGGCGCGCGCGCAAGCCAGAAGAGCGTGAGCTGCAGCTGGCCGCCGCGCTGCACAGCAGAACGCGCCAAACGAAACCCGGTCAACGCCAGATCAGATTCGAATTCCACCGGGTACGCTTGTTGCGCAGCCAACGAGCCGGCCGGCGTGTCAAAGGTCTGCACCCGGAACCCGGCCACAAAGTTGTCATCTGTTTTCTCACAGCAAGCCTGCAGCCATTCGCCCGCAAAGCCATCCGGGTCATACAGCGGACTGGGCGCAAAGAAGAACCGAATGTGCGCATAAGAATCGCGCAAGTGCGCCAGCTGCGCAGCGGCCGCAGCCGCACCGAATTCTGGCAGCGCCGCCGCCGGCACGGCTTCCACCGGCATCGGCGCGCGGTAGTAATAATAAAAAGCCGGGTCCGGCAGGTTGAGCGCAACCACCTCATCCGCCCGCGCTGTCCGGACAAGATAGTCACTCACCGCGCGCCAATCCGGACTCTTGCTGTAGCGCGGGTCGAAGTAATAATTGGAGAGGGACAAAAAAGAAATAGTGATGAAGGTTGTGTACGCAAAACTGCGCCCGACATTGCCCCACCAACCCGCGGCAGCCAGACCGCTCAAGCTGGCTGCTGCAAGCAGGCATACGCCGGGCACTGCCACCAGCGCATAGTGCTCTGTAAACACCGGGCGGTAAAACGAAATCAACCACAGCAGCAGCGGCGTTCCCGAAGCCAGAGCCAGCACCCAGGCTGCAGCCGGAACTGCGCGCCGCAGCAAAATCACACTGCCACCAACCAGCAGCGCAGCCAGCACCAGCGCACCAATTGCCTGGCTCACCTCAGATGCACCGGCACTCATTTGCCCGGCGCTGAAGACCGTCAACAAGCGCCACAACACTTCCAAGCCGCCCGCTGCGCTGATCCAGCTTTTAGAATGGCCGACCAAGAGCGGCGCAATATACGCCAGCCACGGCAGCTGGGCGAGCGTGATGCCCGCACTCATCCACAACCCCGCGCGCCAGCGCGTCCGCGTTTGCGGCGCCAAAATCAGCGCCAGTAAAACTGAGGCCAGTGCCAGCGCCGCAAAATAGTGCGCAAACAGCGCCAGCCACCACAAGCATCCCGCCCACACCCAGCGCTGCCAACGCCGGTTTTGCGCAGCGCTCCAGGTGAGCAGCACAGCGCCCAGCACCAGCGCCACCAAAATTGAATACACGCGCGCATCCTGTGCGTACCAGACCAGAAATGGATTGGCCGCAGCCAGCGCAGCCGCACCGCCCGCTGCCAGCCTGCCAAGCCACGCCCGGCCCACGCGATAGGTCAGCGCCACCACGAGGACACCAGCCAAAACCGAGGGCCAGCGCAGCGCTAGTTCGCTGCTCCCGGCAAATGCAATCCAACTCTTCAGCGCCAGAAAATACAGCGGCGGATTGGGCTCGGATTGCAGCATGAGCGCCACCATCTCGCGCACCGGTTTGGCAGCCAGCGCCACACTGAACCCCTCGTCGCCGCGCAGCGCCGGGCGCCCCACTGCAAACGCGCGCAAGCCAAAAGCCAACGCAAGAATCGCAATCGGCAACACCCCCGCTTCGTGCAGCTGCCGCGCGTGAGCAGAAGTTTTTATTGCAGTCATGATTGAGTCAGGTTGCGCCGCAGAAATTTATTCTGTTGCATTGCGCTGCACCTGGCTTTGTTTCGGCGCTGAACACCCGGCAGCGCGGGTTGCGCTTGCATGCTCTACCAGCTCTTACCGTCAGCAATGCGTTGCCCATCTATTCCAGCCAAACGCGGTTGCGCATACGCTGCAGAAGGCGCGCGTCACATGCAATCACGCGCAACGCTGAAGTTCCATTGCTTGCGAAACACGGATTGCCCGCCCTCAAAGGCCTGCAGTGTGTTGCTGGCGTGAAAGTGCGTTGCATCGCAGCTCAGTGAGCTCTGCGTTTCAATGTGCGTTTGCCACGCGCCACGCGCAAACTCCATGCGCCACTCGGTGGTGCGGCGCGCCGAAAGCGGATCGCCCTCGGTGATTTCAAAGTGCTCGGTGCACACTTCATCCGTCACCAATGCACTGTGCGCCTGCAACACCCGGCCTTCATCTGTGCGGTCCACCAGTGCGTATGTGCCGGCGGCGGCATCGTGCTGCAGTGTGCGTGAGTGCTGCGCCGGGCGCAGCCAGCTTTGCGCCAGCGGCGGCGCGCACTCTGCCGCTTCAAATGGCGCCAGCGCGGCATCGCGCGCCTGCGCCGCGCGCAGCGGCAGCCGCAGCCATGTATCCGCGCCGGTAAACACCGTCAGTGTTACGGGCACGGGCGACGGCCACGCCATTAGCGCATAGGTTGGCGACAGCGCCAGCCGCCAATAGTAGCCAGCCGGCAGCGCGTGCGCGCAGGCGCTTAATTGCATTCGCACTGTATAGCGCTGCCCGGGGCGCAGCGCCTCCGGCTGCAGGTGGCTGCTGCGATGCGCCAAATTCAACTGGCCCGAACTCACCAGCAGGGAGGCGCCGTCCGGCGCCACCGCACACAAGCGCGCAGCCAGCAGCGCTTGCGGCTGGTCTGCGGCCAGCTCCACACTCAGCTCCGGATAGCCCAAGATTTCCGTGCGCGCACGCGCTGGTTGGCTGTTGAAGCACAAACTTTGGCCGTCGGTGGCGCGTTGGTCGGCGGGCAGGTCGCCGGCATTGCCCATGGGAAAGAATACGCCCGCATCAAGGCCGGTACTCTGCAAGCCGCGGATGTGCAGGGTGGCAGCAGCCACCGGGCTGGCAGCAAGCACGGCAGCGGGCTGCAGGTGCAGCTGTTCAACCGCCATTGCTTGCGGCGGCCATTTATCCTCCGCCACCCACCGCCCCAATCGACTTTCCAAATGCGTGCACGGCTCGATGCTCTCTTGCATCCACACGCGCACGCGCGGCTCGGCCATGATGCCGGTGTCTTTGCCTTTCAGCCAGTGATCCCACCAGCGCAGGCACTCCTGCATAAAGCCAATCTGCGGGCCGGGCACGGCGCGCATCGCGTACTCGTGCGGCCATGGGCCAATCAGCGCCTTGCTTGGTGTGCGCAACGCAGCCAGCAAGCGCAGCACCGTATTGCTGTAGCCGTCGGCCCAGCCGCCCACCAAATACACCGGGCACTCGATGGCGGCCGGGTCTTCGCAGACCGAGCCGTGCTGCCAGTATTCGTCGCGCCTTTGGTGCGTCAGCCACGCTTCAATATACGGCGGCGTCTGCTCCAACCGGTCCAGCCACATGCTGCGCCAGCGCTCGCCAACAAAACGCGGATCTGGCGGGCGCGCATTGTATGCCAGCATCGTGGCAGCCCAGCCCGGCATGTCGGCGGTCATCAGGCAGCCGCCCCGGTAGTGCACATCATCCGCATAGCGGTCATCTGTGGCGGCGACGCTGATGACCGCCCGCAGCTGCGGCGGCCGGCGCGCTGCAATCTGCAGCCCGTTGAAGCCGCCCCATGACTTGCCAAAGATGCCCACCGCGCCCGTGCACCAGGGCTGTGCCGCCAGCCACGCCAGCACCGCCAGCCCGTCATCCTGCTCCTGCAGCAAATACTCGTCCAGCATAATGCCATCCGAGTCGCCGCTGCCGCGCATGTCCACGCGCACGGCCGCATAACCATGCCCCGCAAAGTAGGGCTGGTAGAGCGCGTCGCGCACCGCCGTGCCGTCGTTCTTGCGATACGGGATGTACTCCAAAATGGCGGGCACCGGGTTGCTTTCCGCGTCCAGTGGCAGCCAGATGCGCGCAGCCAGCCGCGTGCCATCGGGCAGTGCAATAAACATATTTTCAATCTCACGCACCGCGTGCGGAAAATCGCTGCGCACTTGCATTAAAGATTTGGCCATAGCGCTGCAACAATTGTAACCGCGCCACTGCGCTTGCAAACATGCCTGCGGTAAAATGGATACATGCCATTGAAAGTGCGTGAGTTGGAACTGATCGGTGTGCCATGTGATTTTGGCGCCGGGCGGCGCGGCGTGGACATGGGACCAAGCGCCATGCGCTATGCGGGCTTGGCTGCCGGCTTGCAGGCGTTGGGCCACAGTGTGCGCGATGCTGGAGACCTGCAGCTGGCGCACGTGCCCGCGGGACGCGCCGAACCGGAGCCGCGCCTGCGCCATCTGGCCGAGGTGCTGGCAATGAGCCGTGAGGTTGCGGATCGCACGGCTGCCAGCGTGGCGCGCGGTAGTCTGCCGCTGGTGTTGGGTGGCGACCACAGCGTGGCGCTGGGCGCCGTCTGTGGCGCTGCCCGCAGCCAAACCCTCGGCGTGTTGTGGGTGGATGCGCACGGCGACTTCAACACGGCGCAGAGCTCGCCCTCCGGCAATATTCACGGCATGCCGCTGGCCGCGCTGTGCGGCTTGGGCGATCCGCGCCTCAGCAAACTGGGCGCACGCATGCCCGCGGTGCAGCCGCAGCATGTGGCGCTGCTGGGCGTGCGCAATCTGGATGCCGGCGAGCACGCGCTGCTGCAATCCGCGGGTGTGGCTGTATATGACATGGCGCACATAGACCGCTTTGGCATGGCAGCCAGCGTAGAGGCAGCCCTGGCACACGTGCTTAAAAATTGTACCGGCCTGTATCTCTCGCTGGACATGGACGCGCTGGACCCGTTGTACGCGCCGGGCGTAGGCACGCCTGTGCCCGGCGGCCTCAGCTATCGCGAGGCGCATCTGGCTTGCGAGTTGGTGGCGGCCCGTGGGTGCTTACTGGCGATGGATGTGGTGGAAGTGAACCCCGTGCTGGATGAACACAACCGCACCGCGCAAGTGGCGGTGGATCTGGTGCTGTCCGCCCTCGGCAAACGCGTGTGGGAGCCCGCATGATGCTCAAGCTTGACCGCATTGAATTGCACCACATCCGGCTGCAGTATCTAACGCCGTTTGAAACCAGCTTTGCGCGCGACACGCATAAAGAGTGTGTACTGGTGGCGGCATACGCGGGTGGGCTCACCGGTTGGGGCGAGTGCGTGGCCGAGAGCGGCCCGTGGTATTCCTATGAAACGGTGGAGACCAACTGGCATATGCTGCGCGACATTCTTGCGCCAGCGCTGCTGGGTGTGGAACTTGAATCGCCCGCAGCGGCAGCGCAGCGTTTTTCGCGCGTGCGCGGCCATTCCATGGCACGCGCCGGCATTGAAGCCGCCGTCTGGGACCTGTTTGGGCAGATGGAGTCCAAGCCGCTGGCACAAATGCTAGGTGCAACGCGCTCGGTCGTGTCGGTGGGCGTAAGTGTGGGCATTGAGCCCACGCTTAAAGAGCAGCTGGCGCGTGTCGAAACTTTTGTGGCGCAAGGCTATAAGCGCGTCAAGCTCAAGATCAAACCCGGCTGGGACGTGGAACCGGCAACCGCCGTGCGCAAGCAGTTCCCGGACTTGCTGCTGCAAGTGGACGCCAACTCCGCGTACACGCTTGCGGATGTGGCGCGCTTTCAGGCGCTTGATGACTTGCAGCTGCTGCTCATCGAGCAGCCGCTGCACCATGAAGACATCGTTGACCATGCGCGCCTGCAGGCGCAGCTGCGCACGCCCATCTGCCTCGACGAGAGCATCCACTCCTATGAGCACGCACGCTGGGCACTGGACCTGAACGCATGCAAAATCATCAACATGAAAGTGGGGCGCGTGGGCGGCTTCACCGCGGCGCTGCGCATTCATCAGCTATGCCAGGAGCGCGGCATCCCGCTCTGGTGCGGCGGCATGCTGGAAACCAACATTGGGCGGGCCGGCAACGTGGCGCTGGCTGCCCTGCCCAACTTCACCCTGCCGGGTGACATTTCTGCATCCGCACGCTACTATCACGAAGATGTGGCTGCGCCCGATTTTGTTTTGAACAACGACTCAACATTGACCGTGCCAACCATGCCCGGCCTGGGCGCAACCGTGCTGCGCGCACGGCTGGCGGCAGCGCGCCTGCGCCATCTTGAAATTAAAAAATAAACTCATGCTGGTTCAGAGCATCAAACAATGAAACGCGGTGACGCACTGCCTAACATTCGCACGGCTGCGGTGGTTGGTTCCGGCACAATGGGCGGCGGCATTGCTGCGCTGCTGGCGGGCGTGGGCATTCCCACGCTGCTGCTGGACATCGCCCCCGGCGAACTTACGGCAGCTGAGTCTGCGCAAGGGCTGCAGCTTTCAGCGCCGGCTGTGCGCAACCGCATCGTCAACAACGGGCTCGCCGCCATTAAAGCCGCCCGACCGGCAGCTCTTTTCACACCCGCAGCAGCAGCACTGCTCACAGTTGGCAACCTGCAAGATGACTTTGAACGCCTTGCGCAAGTGGATTGGGTGATTGAGGTCATCATTGAGAATCTGGCGGCGAAACGCAGCTTTTATGAGCGGCTGGAGCAGGTGCGCCCGGCGGGCCAGCTGGTGACCAGCAACACCTCCGGCCTGCCCATTCAGCAGCTGGCGCGCGGCCGCTCTGCGGATTTCCGCCGCAACTTTTGCGGCACACATTTCTTCAACCCGCCGCGCTACCTCAAGCTGCTGGAGGTGATCCCGACTGCCGACACGCGCCCGGCGCTTGTGCAGTTTCTGCAATCGTTTGGCGCGCAGCGCTTGGGCAAGGGCGTGGTGCTGTGCAAAGACACGCCCAACTTTATTGGCAACCGCATTGGCGGCGCTGCCAACGGCTTTCGCATGAGCTATGCGCTGGACAACGGCTACAGCGTGGAAGAAGCGGACGCAATCGGCGGCCCGCTGATGGGCTATCCGCGCACCGCAGTTTTTCGGCTGATGGATCTGGTGGGCATTGATGTGGCGGTAATGGTGAGCAGCAACATTGCGCGTGCGCTGCCCGGCGATGCAGCCGGCGGGCGGGCTGACGGCCCCGCTGGCGTTTTGCTGCAAGCGCTGCTGGAGCGCAAGTGGCTCGGCAACAAAACGCGCATCGGCTTTTACAAAGAAGTGGCTGCGCCCGGTGGCGGCAAAGAGTTTTGGGCGCTGGACCCCGCCACCATGACGCACACAGCGCCCGCCAAAGTGCGCTTCGAGTCAATTGGCGTGGTGCGCAAAATTGCCGACCTGGGCGAGCGCCTGCGGGCCTGGGTAAAACACACGGACCGCGCCGCGCAATACGTGTGGCACACGCTGGCGTTTGCCTGCAGCTACAGCGCCGCGCGCATCCCGGAAATCAGCGACGACATCGCCTCGATTGACGCCGCCATGCGCTGGGGCTACATGCAGCAGGCCGGCCCGTTTGAGTATTGGGACATGCTGGGCGTGGCGGCCACTGTGCGGCGCATGGAGCGCGATGGCTATGCGGTTGCGCCATGGGTCAAGAAGATGCTGGCTGGCGGCCACAAAACTTTCTACCGCCAGGGTGCGCGCGGGCGCGAGCAGTACCACCCCGCCAAGCGCAAGTATGTGCCGGTTGCGGGCGAGGCCGCGCAAATTAACGTGGCGACGCTGCGCGCTGCGAAGCGCAGCCTGCAAGCCAACCTTGAAGCCGGCCTGTTTGACATGGGCGACGGCGTGCTGCTGCTTGAGTTTCATGGCAAAGCCAACACGCTGGGCAGCGGCGTGCTGCAGCTGGCGCAAGCTGCACTGCAGCGCCTCGAACATGGCGCGCAATACACCGGCCTCGTCATTGGCAATCAGGGCGAGCTCTTCAGTGCCGGCGCAAACATTGACCCGCAAAGCCTGCTCTCCGGCAGCGAGCCGCCGGCCGTGGTGGTGGAACGACTGACGCGCGCATTTCAGGATTTGATGCAGCGCCTGCGCTATTGCGCAAAGCCCGTTGTGGCTGCGCCCTTTGATCGCACACTGGGCGGTGGCACCGAAGTTTGCCTGGCAGCCACGCGGATGGTGGCGCACATGGAGCTGTACATGGGGCTGGTGGAGACCGGCGTGGGCCTGGTGCCCGCCGGCGGCGGCTGCAAGGAAATGCTGCGGCGCGTGCTAAACCCCATGATGCGCCTGCCCAATGCCGATGCACTGCCCGCGCTTGAACAGCTGCTGCAGATCATCGGCGGTGCGCGCGTCAGCACCAGCGCGCGCGAGGCGCGCGAGCTGGGCTTCCTGCAGCCCGCTGACCGCATCGTGATGGATCGCGCTGCGCTGTTGGCCGAGGCCAAGCGCGAGGTGCTGCACCTTGCGCAGTGCGGTTACAGCGCGCCTGTTCCGGAATTGATCTACGCCGCCGGGCGCGACGCGCTGGCTGCGCTGCAAATGGGGCTGTACCAAATGGAACAAGGCGGCTACATCTCCACGCATGACGCGCTGGTTGGGGCGCAGCTGGCCCGCGTATTGTGCGGCGGCGACTTGGCCGTGCCCAGCTGGGTGCCCGAGCAGCACATCCTTGACCTTGAGCGCGCGGCCTTCGTGGAGCTGATGCAAACCGCCAAGACCATGGAGCGCATCATACACACGCTTGGCACGGGCAAGCCGCTGCGCAACTGAGTAACGGGAGAATTTGCAATGCGTGAAGCTGTAATTGTGTCCGCTGTGCGCACGGCCGTCGGGCGTGCTGTAAAAGGCAGCACGCGCAGCCTGCGCCCCGAAGCCATGGGTGTTGCCGTCATTCAGGAAGTGCTGCGGCGCGCGGGCGGCAGCCTCTCGCCAGAGCAAGTGGACGATGTGATCATCGGCTGCGCCATGCCGGAAGGCGCACAGGGCCTGAACATGGCGCGCCTGCTGGCGCTGGCAGCCGGCCTGCCGGACTCGGTGCCGGCCGTCACTGTCAACCGCTTCTGCTCCTCTGGTTTGCAAAGCATTGCGCAGGCCAGCGAGCGCATCATCGCCGGCGGCGCGGATGTGATCATTGCCGGCGGTGTCGAGAGCATGAGCGCGGTGCCGATGCGCGGCTTCCACATTGCGCCGGACCCCGCACTTATGGCGCGCGTGCCGGAAGCGTATATGAACATGGGCCTGACGGCTGAGCGCGTGGCAGCGCAATATGGGGTCACGCGCAGCGCACAGGACGAGTTTGCATTGCGCAGCCAGCAGCGCGCGGCGGCGGCCCTGGATAGCGGCAAGTTCCGCGACGAGATTGTGGCAGTTGCCCTCGATCAGTCCGGTGGAGCGGACGGTGTGCCGGCTGGCAAGCTGGAGGTTGACGAGCACCCGCGCCGCGACACCACACTGTCCGGCTTGGCAGCGCTGCGGCCCGCCTTCAAGCAGGGCGGCACTGTCACTGCCGGCAATTCATCGCCGCTCTCAGATGGCGCTGCGGCGGTTTTGGTGATGGAGCGCAGCGTTGCCGAGGCGCACGGCATGCGCCCGCTGCTGCGCTTTGTGGCATTTGCGGTTGCGGGCGTACCGCCGGAGCTGATGGGTATTGGGCCGGTGAAGGCGGTACCCAAAGCGCTGGCGCGCGCCGGTCTCACAATTGCGGACATGGATCTGATCGAGCTCAACGAAGCTTTTGCAGCGCAAGCCATCGCCGTGTCACACCAGCTGCAATTGCCCGCAGACAAGCTCAATGTGAATGGGGGCGCGATTGCACTGGGGCATCCACTGGGGTGCACCGGCACAAAATTAACTGTGCAGCTGCTGTACGAATTGCAGCGCCGCCGCGCGCGCTACGGCCTGGTGACGATGTGCATCGGCGGCGGGCAAGGCGCTGCCGGCATTTTTGAGTGCCTCAACTAGGCATCCGCAGCAGTCAGGCAAATACCCAATTCTGATTCTTATGCAGGCAGTTGTAGTGAGATCTGTTCGAGATAATCAACACTCGTAAGTTGTGTACGCTTAGCATTCTCCTAAAAGTTTTGTATCTCCCTACGGTGTATCCAATAAGGTAATTTACATGAGCCAAGAATTTAATGGATTTAATGGCATCGGGAAGAATCGAAAGTTTTTGGCGGCTTGCCGCGATTTATTGGAACTACCCATCGTGACTGTAGATGTCGGTGCTGACGGCGGCGTCCGAGAATGGGGAGAATTGGCGGCTATTTGTGAAATTCATGCCTTTGAACCGAGAAGTGATTCGGTCGCTGAGCTACAAGAGTCTCAACTAGATATAGTCCAGCCGCGCCTTAAGCTTCACGGTACAGCGTTGGCACGCACAACGGGGCGGCACCGCCTTTACGTCACTAGAACCCCCCAAGCCAGCTCGCTCCGCAAACCTATACCGGCGTCTTTCCTTGTAAAACGCTGGCGCCAAGACAACGGTTTCGAAATTGCTCAAGAACTTGAGGTTGACTGCATAACATTAGGGCAGTTCGCGCAGGAACAAAAACTATCCGGGGTAGATCTCCTTAAGCTCGACACACAGGGTACCGAACTTGATATTCTGCGGGGAGGGGGCGAGTTCCTGCACAAAATTTCTATAATCAAGAGTGAGGTCGAGTTTGTTCAATTGTATGAAGGGCAGCCTCTGTTTGATGAGATGGTCGGCACACTTGCAAGTTATGGTTTCCGTTTTTTTGCCTTCGAAGAAGGCGCTGAGGTTTTCAGGAAGAAGATTTGGTCGGACTGTATGTTTATCCAATCAAGATTTACTGACAAAGCGCGAATGATGAGGGCTGCTGCGATTCTAATTCACATGGGTTATTTCGAAGAGGCGCTGTGGTTACTGATAGAGCATGGTGTCCCCGTAGAAATTCACCAACGGCTGGTAGATGCGCGCATGGACGACATCACTCCAGCATTCGTAAAGTTATGGAAAGGATATAAAAGCACCGTACGGAAGTCATTGAAAGCGATCGGCTTCTTTGAAGCAGCCAAAGCGGTCTACCGCAGTGTCAGCCGCCTCCGCTAGTTCGCCAGCCTAGATTCCGCTAGTACTCGTCGACCTCGCAACACCAATCCACTGCATGCCCAGCCACCCAGACAGCTTTGAGCTTTACGACCTGCGGGTGGAAGTGGTGGCCACCGGGCGGCCGATGGTATGCAATCATCACGCCGGCGATTTTTTTGAGCTGCGCGGAGAAAACCTCACACTGCCGCCCGGCCAGTCATTTTCAATTTACGCTCTCGCTGCGTTGCTGCCGCTGCTGCCCGCCAAGCAGCGCGTAACGCACCCCAACGACTGGATGACCACTGACGCCGAAGTGGCGTGTCCCGACCCGCACTGCGGTGCGCGCTTCCGTATCACGCGCACAGGCTTGCGCACGTTTCGGCACAGCGAAGTGACCGCTGTGCCATTGCCTGATGCCGGCGCGTCCACATGACGGTTGAACGCGCCACGCTGCCCGGCGGCTATTCAATCTCGCGGCTGCTGATGGGCGGCTGGCAGCTGGCTGGCGGGCACGGCAGCGTGACCGCCGCAGCCGCCCACGCCCAGATGCAGGCTTATGCAGATGCCGGCATCACCACCTTTGACTGCGCCGATATTTACACTGGTGTCGAGGAGTTGATTGGCGGCTTCAAACGGCTGCGCGCTGCACCAGCTGTTCAGGTGCACACCAAATGCGTGCCGGATCGTGAGGCACTCGGTAGATTGCGCCGCGTTGACATTGAGCGCCTGATAGACCGCTCGCTGGCGCGCCTTGGCGTCACACAGCTCGACCTTGTGCAGTTTCATTGGTGGGACTACGCCATGCCCGGCTGCGTTGCCGCCGCGCAGTGGCTGGACGAGCTGCGCCAGGCCGGCAAGATCCGCCTTGTCGGCGTCACCAACTTTGACACGCCGCAGCTTGCCGCGCTGCTGGCAGCCGGCATTTCAGTGGCAACGCATCAGGTGCAATATTCTGTGCTGGACCAGCGCCCCGCAGCCGGCATGACAGATCTTTGCGCGACCCATGGCGTGCAGCTGCTGTGCTACGGTGCACTGGCGGGCGGATTTCTGGCGGAGAAATATTTGGGGCAGCCGGCTCCGGTAGAGCCGCTCGAAAATCGTTCACTGGTAAAGTACCGCCTGATCATTGAGGAGTTTGGCGGCTGGGATATGTTTCAGAACATGTTGCAGGTGCTGCGGCGCATTGCTGCCAAACACCAATCCACCATCAGTGCGGTGGCGATTCGCCATGTACTGGACCAGCCACAGGTGGCCGGCGTGATTGTGGGCGCGCGCAATGCGCAGCATCTGCCCGCCACGCTGGCAGCCATGCGCTTGCGGCTGGATGCAGCGGACCGCACGGAAATTGCCGCCGGGCAGGCAGCAGCCAGCGGGCCGGGCGGCGACACCTACACGCTGGAGCGCATGCCCCGCGGCCCGCATGCGGCCATCATGCGCTACAACATCAACGCCACCAGCTGAGCCGTCCACAACTTTTACCGCTGCTAAGCTTCAACATGCTCAGCCACGACAGCACACCGGACCTGGTCATTTACAACGGCGCCATTCATACGCTGCATGCGGCGCTGCCGCGCTGCACGGCGCTGGCCAGCAAGCACGGCCGCATTGTTGCAATTGGCGAAGACCACGCGGTGCGGGCGCTGGCCGGTGCAGGCACGCGCCAAATAAACCTGGCGGGGCGCACGGTTGTACCCGGCTTCAATGACGCGCACAACCATATGCTCGAGGTGGGCATCAAGTTCACGCGCCTGCAGGTGGAAAACTGTGCGTCGATTGCAGCGCTGGTGGCGCTGGTGCGCGCGCAGGCGGCCATCACCGCGCCCGGTGAGTGGATCATTGGCGAGGGCTGGAACGAATCGCTGTTTGCCGAAGCACGCCTGCCCACCCGCCAGGATCTTGACGCCGCCACTGACCAGCACCCTGTGCTGCTTAAGCGCTTCTTCAACATGGATGTTGTGAACAGCCGCGCCCTGCAACTGGCCGGCGTTACGGCCGCCACCCCGGACCCAGCTGGCGGGCGCATTGAGCGCGCTGCCAATGGCGAGCCGACCGGTATCCTGCGCGCCAGTGCCAAGCTGCTTTGCCGCAGCCTGCTGCGCGACCCGCTGCCGGCAGAGTGCGTGTCCGCGCTGGACGCAGCCGGGCAGGCGTATCTGGCGGCGGGCATCACCAGCGTGCTTGACCCCGGTTTGCGCCCTTGGGAAATGCAAGCCTACCTGCTGGCACGGCGCAGTGGCCGCCTGCGTGTGCGCGCAAACCTGATGCCAGCGTGGCACGGCTTTCGCGAAGATGAAACCGAAGCACAGCTGGACGCGCGCGCTGCAGAGCTGGGAATCTTTGGAGAACTGGGTGACGACTGGCTGCGCTTGGGTGGATTAAAAATGGCGGTGGATGGCGGCACTACCAGCCGCACGGCGTGGATGTTCCAGCCTTTTGTGGGCGAGGATCACATTGCGGACTTCAACCGTATCAACCCGCGTGACCTGCAGCGCTTTATTGCGCGCGGCCACGGCCTGCACTGGGACATTGGCATTCACGCCATTGGCGACCGCGCCCACCATGAGTGTGCCCTGGCGTTCGCGCAAGTGCTCGCGCACAGCGATCATCAGGATCACCGCCACAATCTAATTCACGCCTACTTCGCCAGCGAAGAGAGCCTGCAAATTATGGCGCGCCACCAGATTGCCGCCGTCATCCAGCCCACTTTTATTTATTATGAAGGCGACGATTTATTTCGCGATGTGGGTGCGCAGCTTGCGCATCGCTACAAACCAATGCGCACATACTTGCAGCGCGGCATCCCCGTGGTTGCCACCAGCGACATCCCCAGCACCGTGCACTACAACCCCTTTGTTGGTTTATACAGCCTTGTCACCCGCAAAACTTACAAGGGCACGCGCATTGCGCCAGACGAAGCCGTGTCGCGTGCGCAGGCACTGCATGCCTACACGCTGGCCGGCGCGTGGCTCACACGCGAAGAGCAGCACAAGGGACCGCTTGCACCCGGCTGCCTTGCCGACCTTTGCGTGCTTGACCGCGATTACTTTACCTGCGCTGAGGAAGAGATTAAAGATATCCGGGTGGACTTGACCGTCTTGCACGGAGCCGTTGCCTACGAACGCAGCTGATGCGCCCAATGGAAGGTTGCGCCTGACGGTATGAACTTGCTGCCCGGCTGCCAGCCAACTGTTAAACATTGCACGGCAGGTAATCTTCATTACGCATGGATAACAATGCCCAAGCCACTTGCGCTTCAACGCTCACCCAGCCGGCTTCTCCACCCACAATGAAAAAGTGTGGGGCAGGCGGTCCTGCAGCTCAGGCGGCATGTTCGGAAAAATATCCCAGTAGCGGTGCGGGTGTTCCTCCAACCGCAGCAGCCGCAAGCCGGCTGCAAGCAGGGCATTCACAATTTCACCCAGCATCCACTGCCGCTCCCATTTTATTGCCGGCTGCTTGGCCTGTGTTTCAGCTGGAATATAGCTTGACGACCAGCCTACACTAGAAACCGGTGCGCGCTGAAAATAACTGGCGTCATCCGCATACAGCTGATAGTGTGCGCTGCTTCCATCCCATAGCCAATCCATTGGGTGGCCATCGAAAACATAGAGCTTGCCGCCGGGTTTGAGCAAGCGCGCAATCACGCGCGCCCATGCATCCAAATCCATCAGCCAGCAAAGCGCACCGCGTCCGGTGTACACAAGATCTGCTGTGCCATCCAGTTCTCGTGGAGTGTTTAGAATGTCACTGCAAACCCATTGGGCCGGGGCGCCCAGCGCCTGTGCCTTGGCTGTGGCACACGCAAGCATGCGCGCATTGATGTCCACGCCCACAACAGACTGAGCGCCCAGATTCCACAGAGAAAGTGTGTCACGGCCGCCAGCACACTGCAGGTGAATGGCGCGGCCACACCACTGCGCAAGATCACCAAGGTACGCCAGCTCCGGCTCGCAGAAGTTCTTCCCACCCCCGCGCAAGAATTCAATGTCAGCTTGAATCTCTGTTTCATAATGCGCCGCAGCTTCATCCCACGCGCGCGCGTTGCTGGCATGCATTTCTTGAATGTTCACTGACTGCCCCTTCCTGTTCACACGCCGCACTTTAGTCGGCCCAATAACGTTAGGTGCACCCCGCCAAGTACCCTATTGACGTGTGCTGGCGCACTGGCACGGCGCTTACGCTGCCATCAAAGCCGTTGGCTGGTGCCGGCCAGAGACACTCACCAGCAGGTTGCGGAGGTCGCTGCGCGACGCCAGCTGCTCCTTCATTGTGCGCAGCGCAACAGACCGGGAGTTGTTGCTCTCGCTTAAATGGCTCAGCACCAGATGTTTCATTTGCGGCATGCCGTGTTCCTGCACCAGGCGTGCAGCATCCAGATTGGACAGGTGCCCGCGGTCAGACAAAATCCGCCCCTTAAGGTATTCCGGATATGGTCCCTGCTCCAGCATTGCAATGTCGTGATTTGATTCAAGATACACAATGTCCGAATCGCGCAGGTGCGTGACAACACTTGAGGTGACAGATCCAATGTCGGTCATGACGCTGACCTTGCTGCCGTTGGCTGTAATGGCATAACTGACCGGGTCACACGCATCGTGAACCTTCGAAAACGGCAGAATGCGCACGCTACCAAACTCAAACACGGCGTCCTTCACGATGTGGCGCACCAGCGACTCATCCGTGCAAATGTCACGGCAGCCAGCATGGCATGCTTTGGTTAGAAACACCGGCAGGGAAAATTTCCTGGCGAGCGCATCAACCCCCCGCACGTGGTCGCTGTGCTCATGGGAGATGAAAATTGCACTGAGTGCTGCAGCCCGCCTGCCAATCGTTTCCAGCCTTTGAATAATCTGGCGGCTGCTTATGCCGGCATCAACCAGAAAACAGGTTTTTTCGTGCTCAATATAAAAGCAATTCCCAGAACTGCCCGAGGCCAGCGCACTAGTATTCATTGAATGCGCGCCTATTTTAGTGCGGCTGCAGGCAATCCGGGTTGCGAGCGTTGCGACCCAGTGCTGTGGAAATCTCAGTGGAGCAGTACGATGCCGCTAAATAAATGACATCCTACATATACTGCAGCTTCGTGGAGGGACTCTGGAGGCGGCTGTAAACTCCAGTAGTCATTTCGTTTTCAGAGTGCGCCAGCAACGTGGTGTTGCTGGCCGGCTTCCATCGCCATTGCAAGCTTGTTTTCCAACGGCGGTACTGGACAGGTTGCGAAGTGGGTGTAGGCGCACGGTGGAGAAACCGCGCGGTTGAAATCCAAAACTACTGTGCCGTTTTCCGGCGCCGGAGCCTCAAGAAATCTGCCGCCCGGATAGGTTGTGCGCCCGCTGGTGCTGTCTTGAAAGTTAAAGAACAGCCCCGCACCAGTGGCGGCTGGTTCTGCCAGCAACCGGTGATGCCGACCGTCGCTGGTAAATTGCGCGTACCCGGGGCTCAGCACGGTGCGTACATCGCCGATCACATTTTCAATTTGGACCGGCTTTAGCTCCGCATGTGGAACAAATGATGCCTGAATGCGTTTGGCAGCATCCGGTGGATACCACTGCAGCCCTGCAAAATTAAGGAACGCCGGTGTTTGCGGGTCATACATGCGGATGCCCATGCGCGTTCCGCGCCGGATCACCGTTAAGCGCACACCATTCACAAAAACCACATCGGGCGCACCATCGGCATCAGAGGCCAGCACCTGGTGCGTGGCACGCTGGCCTTGCACAAGCACTGCTGCGCCCGGCGCAGCGTGCAGTATTACCTGTTCACCGTCGAACATAAAGCTGCCCGCATCCGGCAGCGCTGTGCTTTGCGGGAGCTCAACTTCGTTGTGCGCCGCTGTGCCGAACCGGTTCTCGCCCACCCGCAGCCAAAACAATCCGCTCACGCAAAGCCAGCTGTCTGCGGCACGCAGCCGGTCCTCCGCCATCTGGCGCCATTGGTTGAGGTCTTGCAACATTGCCGTTCCTGCTTTCATCGGGGGCCTACAAAATATGGCCGGAGTCGCATTGCCCAGTCTGTGCAACGCAACTGCACCCAATATAAGTTTGCCACACTACAGAGCTTGATTAGTAACGCACAGTTGAGGGTGCTTGACTCCACACCTGAAAGCGGTGAGTTAATTTTGCTCTAAACGCGGAACCTTCTTATAACCACAGACATCTTTTGGAAGGTCATTTTTGTCTTAGAAACAGACAAGTCGCGCCCCATACCTCTTATTGTTGGGAGACCAAGAGATTTCGCAATTGCACCCCCACTACACTCGCTTCGTCGGTAGTAAGTCCTTGTGGATTAATTACTAGAACATCTAGATCTGCATAGGACTCACCTATCGCAATCGGTGGATCACCTGCAAGCAGTAAATTTACGATGTGATAGCCACTGCATTTCAATAAATTCTGATCTATGTGAATGCTGAGGGTTGGGATGGGCTTTATGGGAGTTTGGGTACGCTCCACCCGCACCCCCGAGATGCCTTCAAGCATGGGCTGGATGATGTCCAGTATTGAACACCAGTGGACGGCATCCAAATGGTCATCCCCGAGAGCATACTGGCGCAGCGCGGTAACTAGGCCAGCCACCTCTTCCCGACCAACTTTCATTGACCTGCCAAATCCTTGGTGTGGGATGCCACCCACTTTTCCCGCCGCAAGAAGTGCGCGCTTGTTCCATGTCGCAGAACTTACATCCATGTCTTGGTGTTGAAGCGCAACTGAAGCAATCAGCTCCGCGCGCCCGGCTAGTATTCCGCTCGCTTGTGGACCCCCAATTGACTTTCCACCAGAAAATACGACAAGATCAGCGCCCTGTTCAATGAACCGACGGAGGTTGGTCCGCGGTGGAAGTTGAGCGGCCGCATCAACAATGACGGGAACATTTTTAGCGTGCGCAATCGCACACACCTCAGCAAGGCTCACTGTACCGGTTGTGGAAAGAATGGGGCACGCAACCGCGGCTGTTCGATCGTTTATGGCTTCCTGTATTTGCCATGGTTGCGTTGAGCCAGCGCCCGGGTGTCCGAGATAGCCCACCTCAACCATGCGCACTCCAACTGCACGAATTGCATGATCGTAGCTGTTGCGGTGACCGCGCTGAACAACAACCTCATTTTTCATACCGTCAGTATCTGGCAATCGATCCATCTTGCCTACATCGAGTCCCGCCACACATGCGGCGGTTGCGAGACTAAGCCCTGCGGCGGCACCATTCACAATATACCCAGCTTCTGCACCAGTTATCTGCGCAATCACCTTGCCAGCTTGGGTCTGTAACTCGTCTATGTGCACAAAGGAAGCACTTGCCTCAGCCATTGCAGCAAGCACCTCGGCATTCAGCCGACTCCCACCAAGGCGCGTGAGGGGCCCCGCCGCATTTATGATTGGATTAACTCCAATGGACTTATAAAACCCCATTACTTCTCCAAAATAAATAAGTTGATTTACTATTTCCTCCACCCAGCAGCAGAGGAACTACGGACGTCAATGCAATCTACTTTGCTGCTTGAGCAGTTGATCAGGGTTTATACGAAAGTCCCGACCCTCAGGAAGCGTCTGTCCACCATCGATAATAATGGTGGTGCCAGTAATGTAGGCTGCCTCATCTGATGCAAGAAAAAGAACGGCGTTTGCTACTTCACGCGGCGTACCAAGGCGGCCGAGCGGGATTGATTCTTGCATCGACTGAATATAAGCCGGTCCGCGCTCCGTCTTGATCGCCTCGGTCAAGATGTTTCCGGGTTCTACGCCATTTACAGTGACGCCATAACCCGCGAATTCAAGCGCTGCAGACTTAATGAAACCATTAATTCCTGCTTTGGATGCGGAATAATGCCCGTGCCCCGGGCTCGTCACACGCGGTCCCGTAATGGAGGACGTAAAAACCATGCGTCCGTACTTTTTTAGTTTCATCACCGCTACTGCAGCGCGTGCAGCAAGGTAGGTCCCCCTCAGATTAACAGCCAGTACATTGTCCCATTCCTCAGGTTCAATATTCTCGATCAGAGTCCACGGATATATTCCGGCATTTTGTACGAGAATATCCAACCCGCCATATCTGTTTACAGCTTCGGATACAGCCAGCTCCGCATCACTTTTTCGCGATATATCGCAAGCCACATAACAGCACTTGTCCGGTGCTCCGAGGCGCAACGCAGTGGCTGCGCCCGTTGATGTTGCTGTGTCTGCAATTACAACGCGTGCGCCCTGCTCAATAAAGGTTTCAGCGATTCCCTCGCCAATGCCCCGCGCTGCCCCAATTACCAGCGCCACCCGGTTGGTAAATCGACCGGTCACACTAGTCGCCTCCGAATTGAAATCTTCATCGCATCAAGCAGCATGGCTGCCAAAACTAGTAATCCGAGAATGACTTGGGTATAGTGAGCCGGCAGGCCCATTAAGTTAATGGCCGTCTGAATTGATGATAGCAGGAGTACCCCCGCGTAGACACCCGGCAACCGCCCAACCCCGCCTTTTAAACTTACCCCACCAATCACAACCGCGGCAAAAGCCTGGAACAACATTCCAGTTCCAAGGTTGGCTGTGGCTCCAGACGTGCGGATAGCAAGCATCCAGCCCGCAAGGCCAGAAACAATACCGGCCATCACGAAGGTAATCAGAGTTATGCGCCCGACATTAATTCCAGCACGATAGGTGGCGACCGAATTGCCGCCAATCATAGTCACGTGGCGTCCAAATGGGGTCCTTGCCATGAGGAAAGAAAACACAGCAAAGCACGTGATAGCAATCCAAGCAATCAGAGGCACCGCCAGAAAAGTCTCAATTCCAATAAAGCGCAGGGCTGGCGGAAGATCCTGAGCCGACCGCCCGCCAGACACAGCCACCACAAGGCCTCGCACCCAAATGTACGAGGCCAGCGTGACAATAAAAGCATTCATCTGCATCACGACAACAAGAAAGCCGTTGAGGGCTCCAATCACGCCGCCAACAGTGAGGGCAATCAGCAGTGATACTGGAAATACGAGCCACTCGGGAGTGAATGCGATACCAAGCCCCACGCCATGTGATGCAAACAAAATGCCTGTAGTCATTGCGGCTAGGGCGGCTACGGATTCTACGGATAGATCCATATTTCCAGCAATTATGATGATGGCAAGCCCGATAGCCATCACACCAACAAAAGTCGAGTGCTCAACAATGTTAGCGAAAATTTCAATCTGAAAAAATCTGGGCACAGTAGCTGAAAAAATACATAACATCGCGGCTAATAGAAACCACACGAGATGTTCGAGTAAAAATTCGGTGGTGGCGCGCCGGGTAATCATTAGGGCTAACCGGTCAGAATTTTTGCGTGGAAGAAAACCCCGGACGATATGGCATCGTCCGGGGTTATACAGAGGTATTTACTTGACAGATTGAATTGCGTCAGTCGGAGCTTTGAGATTGCCCCAGAATCGCGCTTCATTAATGTTGTCTTTGGTAATTGCTGCGCCAGGAATTTTTATATTGGGCCCCCAAGACTCAATAGAGACTGTTGATTCAAGCCCAAGCACTTGGTACGTACCAGCCTTGATCTCTTTTTTATTCACAACCAGATCAGCAAACATGGCAAGCGCGGCAGCTTGCGCATAAAGTGGCTGTTCAACTTCAACTTGCTCCCAGCCCTTTCGGATAAGATCGAGCCCAACAGGCGCGCCATTGGAGGAAACAAGCATAACTTCGCCGGGCTTCTTGCCTTTGGCTTCAAGCGAGGCTACCGCCGCAACTGCAAGATGCGCCGCGTGAACGAAGATAAGGTCAATGTCTGGATTTGCAACCAACTGATCCGCGACAATCGTGCCTGCATTGGAAGCCTCCCACTGCATTGCCGGCAAGGAAATGATCTCAACCCCGGCAAAGGGCTTCATTTTTTCTTCGAAGCCAGCTTGAATATCGAGGGTGTAGGGGTCAGCTGGATCGCCCAATACCTGCAGCACTTTGCCTTTTATATCTCCGTTCTTTTCCTTTAACAAACGCTGGATTTCACCGGCTGCGACGTAGCCAATTTCCACAGTGCCGGCAACCGAAGTGAAATCCGACATAGTAGCCGTAATTTGGCGGTCAAAAATCATTACTGGAATTCCAGCTGCCCGCGCCTTCTCAATACTTGGCTTGAGTGCATTAAAGTCCACTGCAGCCAAAATAATCGCTGCCGGTGTTAAGTTGATCACATCATTCATTTGACTTTGTTGCACATCGGTTTTGTTATCAGCATTCAGAGTAACAGTCTCGTAACCAACGTCCTTCATAAATTTTTCTATCGCCTTAACCGATTCCGTCTGGAATTCATCCAACAGTGTAGGAACCAAGTAGTACATCTTGCGTTTCTCCACAGTGCTAGGCGTGGAAGTGCAAGCTGCAACCACAGTTCCTGCCCCAAGAAGTACAACATTCTGCAATAACCGCCGGCGAGTGATCGTAGATTTCATAAAATTTCCCCTTTTGATATTGATTCAATTAATGAGCTTAGCATTCGCCCCCACCATACTCTGAGATACTCACATACAACCGCCTTGTAGACACTATTGATTTCAATCCGCATCGCCAGTTATTAGGCGAACAATCTTGTCTGGACTAGTGTCTGCGCAAATGACCTTACCAGCAATTTTACCCTGACGCATTACAACCATTCGATCGGCAACTTGAAACGCCTGCGACATAATGTGCGTGATCATAATGATGCCTATGCCTTGCGCGGCTATTCTCTTGATCATAGCAAGTCCGCGGCGCGTCTGCTCAACCCCCAGTGCGGCAAACGGCTCGTCAAGCAAAACAAGTTTTCCGCCCCAATGAACAAAGCGGTTTAACTCAATGGCTTGTCGCTGTCCACCAGATAGGTGCTCGACATTTATCCTGAGTGACGGAATTACCGTTCCAGCACTTTGCAATGCCTTGTCCACCACAGAAAACATCGCATGCTCATCAAGTACTGGAATACCAAATGTACGCTTGACGAGTTCCCGGCCCATAAAGAAATTGGCCACCACATCGACGTTGGTGCATAGCGAAAGATCTTGGTAGACAGTCTCTATTCCGGCGCTTTTTGCTTCGGCCGGGGATTTGAAATGTACCTCTTCACCCTCAAACATAATCTGGCCGTGTGTGGCTGCCATACCCCCCGCGATAATTTTTACGAGTGTTGACTTTCCGGCACCATTATCGCCGAGCAAAGCAACCACTTCGCCGCCAAATATGTCGAAGCTGATGTCCTCCAACGCACGAATCGCGCCGAAGTTCTTTGAAATTCCCTTCAAACTCAAAAGTGGGGGATGGTTTTTCATGCCACAAGCTCTGTGCGCCAAGAACGCACGATTGTAATTTTCACTACAGGTATCAGACTAGTTGCTGGCGAATAATTAGCTGGATTCAAACTACAATGTAATAGTAATTTAGCTGCCACTACTTGTCAAACCTTCACGGACTTGCCTCTGCGTAGCAATCAACATCCGATCTGCAGCGCAAACGCAACCACATAATCGTAGCGGCCCTGCCAAGTCTGGTATTTATGAAAGTTGCCCCAGCGCACCGATTGACAGTTGGGCTATCCCAAACCCAAGGTAATCGGCAAATAGAAATGCTGGTCAGACTTTGCCAAAATTCAATAATAGAGCGCCATGCACCTGTAAGCCAATAGCTTGGCGACAATCTGCATGTCACACGCCGCAATGGATCCGCCAGATCTAGTGGTTATCCCGCGGCACCGATTTCTGCGCAATGCGCTGATATTTTACGGCGGGCTTGAGTACCATGCCATCTGCAAGCTGATCGACGATGCCACGTTGAATTTCCTGCCACGGTGTCTGATGCGGTGGCGACTTATAGCCACCGGACTTTTCAAGCACCGTCCTCCGTCTCGCCAGTTCGGCTTTTGAGATCAGAACATTTGCAGTGCCCTTGTTGAGGTCAATGCGCACCCGGTCACCAGTCTTGAGCAAGGCCAAGCCGCCGTTTGCTGCAGCCTCTGGTGAGGCATTGAGAATCGACGCAGAACCGGACGTGCCGGACTGCCGGCCGTCGCCAATGCACGGCAGTGAGGTGATGCCTGCTTTGATCAGATTAGCCGGCGGCTGCATATTTACCACTTCCGCCGAACCCGGATAACCGATTGCGCCAGTGCCGCGCATGAGCAGAATTGTCTGGTCGTCGATTTTCAGCGCGGGGTCGTCAATTCGCAGGTGATAGTCCTCCGGTCCATCGAAAACAACGACGCGGCCTTCGAACGCGTTCTCGTCTTTGGGGTTTGACAGGAAGCGCTCGCGAAAGTCGCCGGATATCACGCTGGTTTTCATTATTGCCGAATTGAAGAGGTTGCCCTTGAGTACCTTGAATCCGGCTTGCTTCTGCATTGGCTGGCTGTATGGTTTGATCACATCAGCATCGGCTATCTGGGCACGCTTGACGTTCTCTCCCATCGTCTTGCCGTTGATGGTTAATGCACCTGCATGAATGCGCTTGGCTTTGAGTAGTTCGTTTATCACCGCTGGCAATCCACCCGCGCGAAAATATTCTTCTGCAAGATAGTAGCCAGCTGGCTGCATATTCACCAACAGCGGCACATCGTACCCGACAGTCTCCCAATCTTCGATTGTGAGGTGCACGCCGACGTGGCGTGCGATGGCGTTAATGTGGATTGGCGCATTAGTCGAGCCGCCGATGGCAGAGTTGACGACGATGGTGTTTTCGAACGCCTCACGCGTGAGGATATCGGCTGGCCGCAAGTCCGCGTGCACAATCTCAACCGCACGCACGCCAGTGGCGTAGGCTATCTGCCCGCGCTCGCGATAAGGCGCCGGGATTGCAGCGCACCCCGGCAGTGACATGCCAAGCGCCTCGGCGAGCGCGTTCATGGTCGACGCGGTGCCCATGGTGTTGCAATGACCGATCGAGGGTGCGGATGCTGTTGCCAGATCCATGAACTGTTTGTCGTTAATTCGGCCGGCAGCCAGTTCCTCACGCGCCTTCCAGATTGCGGTGCCAGATCCAGCACGCATGCCTTTCCACCAGCCATTAAGCATTGGCCCGCCAGAGAGCACAATTGCCGGAATATTCACAGTCGCTGCTGCCATCAGGAGCGCCGGAGTTGTTTTGTCGCATCCCGTAAGCAGAACAACGCCGTCGAGCGGATACCCGTAAAGCACTTCGACGAGGCTGAGATAGGCAAGGTTTCTGTCCAGTGCAGCGGTCGGGCGTTTTCCGGTTTCCTGAATCGGATGGCAGGGAAACTCAAAGGCAATGCCGCCCGCATCACGGATGCCGTCACGGACTCGCTTGGCGAGTTCCAGATGGTGGCGGTTGCAAGGCGCCAGGTCAGAGCCAGTCTGGGCAATGCCAATTATCGGTTTGCCGGAGCGCAGCTCAGGGCCGGTAAGGCCGTAGTTCATGTAGCGCTCAAGGTAGAGCGCCGTCATACTGGGATTGTCCGGATTGTCGAACCAGAGCTGCGAGCGCAGCGTCTTCTGACGCGGAGCCAATGTTTTCGATCTTGCCCTAGAGTTCTTGACCATAATACAACTCCTTCTTCAAATGATTATTGCAGGGTCTGGGCGGAAATGCCATTATATTCGAGCAGCAATCGCTGCTTGTCAATCCGGCGCATGATCGCCGCGCCGCAGCATTTAGAATGCGGTTTGCACCCGGTGTTCCACCGCATGCGGCGATTGCTTCAGGTCTTCAAGTATTGCAATCGCGTGGTTCATTAGCAGACAACCAACCACGACCGGATTGGCGAAGCGCGTGCTGCTACTGCGTGCAGTGGATGTCAGCGGGAAAGACAGGCCGCGGCGCAAGCGTCAAGAATTGCAGCGGTATCGATGCCGAATGCGCGGTAGAGGTCCGGCAGGCTGCCGCACTGCCCAAAGTGATCGACACCCAGCGGGTACACGCGGTGGCGCGCCACGGAACCGAGCCACGAGAGCGCTGCCGGGTGCGCATCCAGCACTGTGACGATTGCTGCCTGCGCAGCTAGTGGTGCCAGCAGCGCCTCAATATGCGCAGGCGGCGGATTGGTGCCGCGCGTGCGCGCCTGCACAGTTGCCGTCCAGTTGGCAAACAGGCGGTCGGGCGATGTCACCGCCAGCAAACCGGCGCCGGGCACATCCTCCAGCAGCTGCTGGTGCGCGGCCAGGGCTTCCGGCGCAACTACGCCGCAGTAAGCAATCACAAGCGGGCAGCCCGCCGTTGGCTTGCGCTGCCAGTAGGCGCCGCTCAATATTGCGTCCCGCAGGTCTGCATCCATTTCACGCGCCGGCTGCGCCAGCGACCGCGTGGAAAGCCGCAGGTAAAGCGAGCCGCCATCCTCCGCCTGCATATGCTCAAAGCCCCAGCGCATGATCACCGCCAGCTCATCCACAAAAGCGGGGTCAAATGATGCCAGCTTGTCCTGGCCCATGCCAATCAACGGCGTGGAAATGGATTGATGCGCGCCGCCCTCGGCCGCCAGCGAGATGCCGGACGGCGTGGCCACTAGCATGAAGCGCGCATCCTGATACGCAGCGTAGTTCAACGCGTCCAGCCCGCGCATGATGAACGGATCGTATAGCGTGCCCACCGGCAGCAGCCGGCAGCCAAAAAGCGGGCCGGCAAGCCCGAACGCGGCCAGTGCCAGAAACAGATTGTTCTCCGCAATGCCCAGTTCAATATGCTGGCCGGCTGGCGACACCTGCCAGCGCTGCGCCGAAATAATTTGTTCCGCTTTGAAGGTGTCCGCGCGTTCGCGCCGGTCAAAAATTCCGCGCCGGTTTACCCACGGCCCCAAATTCGTGGACACTGTCACGTCTGGCGACACGGTCACAACGCGCGCCGCAAGCTCGCCATCTGTGCGGGCAAGCTCGTTTAGGATGCGGCCGAACCCCTCTTGCGTCGAGAGGCTGGGTGTGGATTGGTAAGCCAGCGTTGGCGGCACCGCGACGGTGGGCGCTGCCGGCCGTTGGCCGCTGCCTAAAAAGTAAGGCACCTGCCTGAGGTAGCTTTGCACGCGCTCCGCGGGCAGCCGCACCCCGGCCAGCGGCTCCCACTCCGCACCATCCGCAATCCCCTGCGCCTGCTGGAACGCAGCCATTTGTGCAACGCTCATCAGGCCGGAGTGATTGTCTTTGTGGCCCGCAAACGGCAGCCCCCAGCCTTTGATTGTGTAGGCAATGAAGCAATGCGGCTGGTCGCTGTCCACCGCGCCAAAGCCTTCCAGAATTGCCGCCAGATCGTGCCCGGCAAGATTCGTCATGAGCGCATGCAGCGCTGCATCATCATGCGCAGTCAGCAGCGCCGTAATGCCGGGCATACTGCCAATGTCCTGCAGCAAATGTTCGCGCCAGCTGGCACCGCCCTTGTACACCAGCGCGGAGTAGAGCGAGTTGGGGCAGTCGTCAATCCACTGGCGCAGCGCCGGGCCGCCTTGCTGCTCAAACGCCGCCTGCAGCTTCTTGCCGTACTTCAGCACAGTTACCTGCCAGCCCGTGCTGCGAAAAATATCATCCACCCGGCCAAACAGGCGGTCCGTCACCACGGCATCCAAACTCTGGCGGTTGTAATCAATCACCCACCACAGGTTGCGCACATCGTGCTTCCAGCCCTCCAGCATCGCTTCGAACACATTGCCCTCGTCAAACTCGGCATCGCCCATCAGCGCCACCATGCGGCCGGGCGGCGTGCTGGTCGGCACCAGTTGCTTAAGCCGCAAGTAGTCTTGCGCCAACGCTGCAAATGTGGTCAAGCCGACGGGCAATCCCATTGAACCACCCGAGAAATCCACGACCACAGTGTCTTTGGTGCGCGACGGATAAGACTGTGCCCCGCCCAATGCACGAAACTGCTCCAGTTTCTCGCGCGTCTGGCGGCCCATCAAATATTGGATGGCGTGGTACGCGGGACTGGAGTGCGGCTTGACCGCGATGCGGTCCGCCGGGTTTAGGATGTGGAAGTAAAGCGCGGTGAGCAGCGTTACGGATGAAGCGCTGGAAGCCTGATGTCCGCCAACCTTGAGGCCGTCAATGTTGGGGCGAATGTGGTTGGCGTTGTGCACCATCCAGGTTGACAGCCACAGCACCTTGCGCTCCAGCTCTGCCAGCACCGCAAGGTCCGCTTGTGATACAACGCTTGGGTTGGCGGGAAGCGCTGGCTTGCCGGACGCCCGGCGCGCTGCATCCGGTTTGCTGCGCGGAACGCGAGTGGTCACCGCGTAATGTTAGCAGCTTGCGGCGCACAATATGAGTTGCGCGCACATGGCAAGCCGTGGCGCAGCCGCCCGCAGCTGCTTCAGCGCTGGTGGTAATCCTGCAGTGCACACACTGTCCGCGCACCACCCGCCTGCTCCGCCATGCCCTGTGCCACCGCCAGCGCAGCCGCAATCGTCGTCACCAATGGCACGTGCTTTGTACTGGCTGCCCGCCGAATAGCCTGCCCGTCTGAGCGCGGGCCGCTGCCGCGCGGCGTATTCACCACAAAGTTAATTTCGCCGCACTCAATCAGTTCAACTGCGTTGCGGCCCGCGCCAGCTTCGGCTAGTCTGGGGATCACGCGATCCACTGCCTCGCCAAAGCGCGCCAGATATTCCGCAGTGCCGCTTGTGGCCACCAGCGCCAGCCCAAGTTGGCGCAAGCGGCGCGCCACCACCAAGCCCGCCGGCTTGTCACGATCAGCCAGAGAAAGAAACACAGTGCCACTATCGGGCAGCAGCGTGCCGGCAGCCGTCTGTGCCTTTAGAAATGCGCGCCCGAATGTCATGTCGATGCCCATCACCTCGCCGGTGGAGCGCATTTCCGGGCCAAGCACCGCATCCACTTCCGGAAAGCGACTGAGCGGCAGCACCGCTTCTTTTACAGAAACATGCCGGCTGGTGACGGGAGCAGTGAGCATGCCCTCAACGCGCAATTCTTGCAGCGTTGCACCTAACATCACTCGGCTCGCAATTTTGGCAAGCGGCACGCCGGTGGCCTTGGCCACAAACGGCACGGTGCGGCTGGCGCGCGGGTTGGCTTCGATGACATACACGGTGGTGCCGACCACTGCAAACTGCACGTTCACCAGCCCGCGCACATCCAGCGCCGCCGCGATTGCGCGCGTGTATGCGCTGATCACCTCAATCACCCAGGGCTGCAGCGTTTGTGGCGGTATGGCGCAGGCCGAGTCGCCGGAGTGCACGCCGGCTTCCTCCACGTGCTCCATCACACCTCCAATCAACACCGCGCCCGTATGGTCGCGGATGGCATCCACGTCCACCTCGATCGCATCCTCCAGAAACCGGTCAACCAACACCGGCCGCTCTGCCGTCAGCCCGCCCTCGGCGCGCAAGCTGCCGCGCGGTCCGAGCGCTTGCATGGCATGGGATAGCTGCGCGCCGTCATGCACAATGCGCATGGCCCGCCCGCCCAGCACATAGCTGGGGCGCAGCAACACCGGGTAGCCAACGCGTTCCGCCACCGCCAGCGCCTCACGCTCGGTCAGCGCTGTGCCGCCGGGGGGCTGCGGAATCGCCAGCTTGCTGCAAAGCGCGTTCCAGCGCTCGCGGTCTTCAGCCAGGTCGATGGCGGCGGGCGCAGTGCCGGCAACCAGCCCGGGCGGCAGCAGCCCGGCCAGTTTCAGCGGCGTCTGTCCGCCCAGGCTCACAATCACCTTGGGCGCCACACCGCCCGCAGCAGCCGTTTCCGCCTCAATCACGTTCAGTACATCCTCCAGCGTCAGCGGCTCAAAGTACAAGCGGTCCGCCGTGTCGTAGTCAGTGGACACCGTCTCTGGATTGCAATTGATCATCACGGTTTCATAGCCGGCAGCGCGCAGCGCAAAGCTGGCATGCACGCAGCAATAGTCAAACTCAATGCCCTGCCCGATGCGGTTGGGGCCGCTGCCCAAAATTACAACCGCCGGACGGTGCGTGGCGCGCACTTCGTTCTCGTCTTCATAGGCAGAATAGTGGTACGGCGTGTCTGCTGCAAATTCTGCGGCGCAGGTGTCCACCGTTTTAAAAACCGCACACACCCCCGCGGCCATGCGCGTCGCCCGCACCAGCGCCTCGGGCTGCTGCCACAAGTAGCCCAACTGTGCATCAGAAAACCCCAGCCGCTTGGCGCGCCGCCAGCCGGCAGCGCTGATGGCCGGCAGGCTGGTTGCCTGCAGCGCAATGCGCTCGTCCACAATTATTTGCATCTGCTCCAAAAACCAGGGGTCGATTGCGGAAGCTGCATACAACTGCGGCAGCGCAACGCCGCGCCGCAAACATTCACCCACTTGAAAGATGCGCTCCGGTGTGGCCTGCGCCACGGCCGCGAGCAGCTCTGCATCGCTCAGCGCAGCCAGTGCCAGCTCGCCGGCATCACAGTTCAAGCCCATGCGCCCCTGCTCCAGCGCGCGCAATGCCTTCTGCAAACTCTCTGGAAAGGTGCGCCCGATCGCCATCACCTCGCCCACGCTTTGCATCTGCGTGCCCAGGCGGCCGCTGGTGCCGGGCAGCTTCTCAAACGCCCAGCGCGGAATCTTTGTGACCACATAATCAAGCGCCGGCTCAAAGCTGGCGGGCGTCTTAAGCGTGATGTCGTTGGGAATTTCATCCAGCGTGTAGCCCACCGCCAGCTTCGCGGCAATCTTGGCAATCGGAAATCCGGTTGCCTTTGATGCCAGCGCCGATGAGCGCGACACACGCGGGTTCATCTCAATGATCACCTGCTCGCCCGTTGCCGGGTTCACCGCAAATTGCACATTGGATCCGCCGGTCTCCACGCCCACGCGCCGGATGCACGCAAACGCCGCGTTGCGCATCTGCTGGTACTCAACATCGGAAAGCGTTTGCGCGGGCGCCACAGTAATCGAGTCGCCGGTGTGCACACCCATGGGATCCAGATTTTCAATTGAGCACACGATGACGCAGTTGTCCGCACTGTCCCGCATGACCTCCAGCTCATACTCCTTCCAGCCCGCAATGCTGCGCTCAACTAATATTTCGCCAATCGGGCTGGCTGCCAGCCCGGTGGCGGCAGCCGCCAGCAGCTCGGCCTCGGTCGCTGCCAGCGCCGTACCGTGTCCGCCCAATATGTAGGCTGGACGCAGAATCACCGGCAGCCCAATCTCACGCGCCACCGCCAGCGCCTCATCCACCGTGCGCGCAATGCCACTCGGCGGCACCTGCAGCCCAATCTCCAGCATTGCCCGCCGGAACTGCTCGCGATCTTCGGCCGTGGCAATTGCCGCTGCGTTTGCACCAATCAGTTCCGGGGTGCCGGGCACACCGGCCAGCCCGCGTGCATGCAGCTGCATCGCAAGGTTTAGGCCCGTCTGCCCGCCCAGCGTGGGCAGGATTGCATCAGGCCGTTCGCGTTCAATGATGCACGCCAGCACCTCCACTGTCAGCGGCTCAATATAGGTGCGGTCCGCAAACTCCGGATCGGTCATGATGGTGGCGGGATTGGAGTTGACGAGCACAACGCGGAAGCCTTCGCTGCGCAGCGCGCGGCACGCCTGCACACCGGAGTAGTCAAACTCACATGCCTGCCCAATCACAATCGGCCCAGAGCCGATGATCAGGATCGACTCAATGTCGGTGCGGCGCGGCATCAGCGAGCCTGCAGCATGCCGAAGAATTCGGCAAAGAGATAGCGCGCATCATGCGGGCCCGGGCCGGCCTCGGGGTGGTATTGCACGCTGAAGGCGCGCCGGCCGCGCAAGCGCAGGCCTTCGTTGGTTTGGTCGTTGAGGTTGATGTGCGTCACGTCAGCCACTGCGGCAAGCGACTCCGGCGCCACGCAGAAGTTGTGGTTCTGGCTGGTGATTTCGACGCGCCCGGTGCGCAGATTGCGCACGGGATGGTTGGCACCATGATGGCCGAAAGGCAGCTTGAAGATGCGCGCACCATGCGCCAGCGCCAGCAGCTGATGCCCAAGGCAGATGCCAAACACCGGCATACCGGCTGCCACAATCTCGCGGATGGTCTGCGGTGCACCAGTCACCAGCTCCGGATCGCCGGGCCCGTTGGACAGGAACACGCCGTCCGGCTGCAGCTGCAAAACCTCGGCAGCTGTTGCCTGGGCGGGCAGCACATGCACCGTGGCGTCCGCTGCCATGCAGCGCAAGATGCTTTGCTTGATGCCATAGTCGATAGCCACCACGCTAAGCGCACCGCTGCCAACGGTGTAGCGTTGCGCGGTTGTAACCTGCGCCACCAGATTGACACCGGCCGTGCCGCGCTCGGCAGCTGCCGCTGCCCGCAGGACCGGCTCTGCAGCCGTGCCAAAAGCGCCGGGCATGGCACCCGCCACGCGCAGTACGCGGGTCAGGCGGCGCGTGTCAATGCCTGCGATGCCGGGCACACCCTGGCGCCGCAGCAGCGCGTCAAGGTCATCTGTGCTGCGCCAGCTGCTGCGCCGGCGGGCAAGATCCCGCACCACAATCCCGCGTGCAAACGGCTGGCGCGCCTCGTCATCATCCGCCACCACGCCGTAGTTGCCAATGTGCGGGCTGGTGAAAGTAATGATCTGCCCCGCATACGATGGGTCGGTAAGAATCTCCTGATAGCCGGTGCTCGCGGTATTGAACACCACTTCGCCCGCCACCACGCCGCCGGCCGGCTCCGCGCCAATCGCTTCGCCCTCGAACAGCGTTCCATCTGCCAGCACCAGCCGTGCGGGGCGCAGTTCATTCATTGGCATGCCGTGCCGCCCGTCGGCGGTTGCCTTGGATTCAATTTCAGATTCACTTGTGGGTTCAGCGTGCGCGCTGAATTATATGCAACAGACTGCTTTTACGGGTCTCAAGTTAGAATGGGGCCTGCAGCAGAATGGGCGGGCGCAGGGCGCGCGCATCTAAATTATTTGAGTGCAAGGAGCAGCACAATGCAAAAAGTTCGCTGGGGAATTTTGAGCACGGCAAAAATTGGCACGCTGAAAGTTATTCCGGCGATGCAGCTTGGCAAGCACAGCGCGGTGGTGGCGATTGGCTCGCGCTCGGCAGCTGCCGCCGAACAGGCAGCCGCCACGCTTGGGATTGCGCGCAGCTATGGCAGCTACGAGGCACTGCTCGCTGACCCGCAAGTGGAGGCCGTTTACAACCCGCTGCCCAATCATCTGCATGTGCCGTGGTCCATCAAGGCGCTCGAGGCGGGCAAGCATGTGCTGTGCGAAAAGCCGATTGGGCTGACGGCCGCCGAGGGCCAGCTGCTGGTGGACGCCGGGCGCCGCCACCCGCAGCTGAAGTTGATGGAGGCCTTCATGTACCGCCACCACCCGCAGTGGCTGCGCGCGCAGGAGCTGGTGCGCACCGGCGCCATTGGCGCGCTGCGCACAATCCACTCATTCTTCTCCTATCACAATGCGGACGCGCTCAACATCCGCAACATGGCGGACATCGGTGGCGGTGGCTTGATGGACATTGGCTGCTACAACATCTCGCTTGCGCGCTTTATCTTTGGCGGCGAGCCGCGCCGCGTGTGCGGCCTGGTGGAATACGACCCGCAGTTCAAGACTGACCGGCTGGCTTCCGGCATGCTGGACTTTGGCACGGGCAGCGCCACCTTCACCTGCTCTACGCAGCTGGCGCCGTTTCAGCGCGCCAGCATGTATGGCACAACCGGCAGCGTCACCATCGAAATTCCGTTCAACGCGCCGCCCGACCGCCCCTGCAAGCTATGGCACCAGCACGCTGGCGGCACCGACGAGATTGTGCTTGAGACCTGCGACCAATACACGCTGCAAGGCGACTTGTTCTCGCTGGCAGTGCGCAACAATACGGCGGTGCCCACGCCCATTGAAGATGCGGTGGCCAACATGCGCGTAATCGAAGCCGTGGTGCACAGCGCCAAGACCAGTCGCTGGATTGACCTGTAGCAAAGCGCCGCAATGCTGCCGACCCCGCACACTGCTGCTGCCTGAAGTTAACATGCAAGCGCCAACATTTACCGACGTGCTTGCCGCGCAAAAAAACATTGCGCCGCATCTGCCGCGCACACCGCTCTTCAATTACCCGGCCCTTGACCGCGCCACGGGAATGGAGCTGTACGTAAAGCACGAGAACTACCATCCCATCGGCGCATTCAAGGTGCGCGGCGGCATCAATTTGATTTCGCAGCTGCCGGCGGACGAGTGCCGGCGCGGCGTGATTGCTGCATCCACCGGAAACCACGGGCAGTCGATTGCCTATGCAGCGCGGCTGTTTGGCGTGCCCGCCACAATTGTGGTGCCGGAAGCTGCAAACGAAGTGAAGGTGCAGGCGATGGACGCGCTGGGCGCCACAATTGTGCACCACGGCGCGGACTTTGATGCAGCCCGCGAGCACTGCGAAGCCCTGGCGCAGGCACGGCAGCTGCGCTACGTGCACAGCGGCAATGAACCGCATCTGATTGCCGGCGTGGGCACGCACACACTGGAGATCATGCAGGTGGAGCCGCACACCCAGACGGTCATTGTTCCCATTGGCGGCGGCAGCGGCGCTGCCGGCGCCTGCATTGCAGCCAAGGCCATCAACCCCAAAGTACGCATCATTGGCGTGCAAGCCGCGACGGCGCCGGCCGCCTACAAATCCTGGCGGCAGCGCGCGCTGCTGGCAGACACCACTGCCACCTTTGCGGAAGGGCTGGCCACGCGCAGCGCGTTTGAACTGCCGCAGCAAATACTGTGGGAGCTGCTGGATGACTTTATGCTGGTGAGCGATGACGAGATGCGCGCGGCAATTGTGCTGCTGCTGCAAACCGCCAAGACGCTGGCAGAGCCCGCGGGCGCCGCACCGCTGGCAGCAGCGCTGAAACTTCCGGCCGCCATGCGGAGCGGGAAAATTGCGTTGATCTTGAGCGGCGGCAACATCACGCCCGCGCAGCTGGCGCAGGTGCTGGCCAGCGCATAATTACAGTGGCGCTGCTGGCCAAGCAGCGCCGCAGCGCAGATTACAATCCCTTTCTATTTACAGGAGCACAAACATGGAAATCAAACGCCACAAAATGGGACCGCGCCTCAGCCAGGCCGTGGTGCACAACAACACTGCCTGGCTGGCGGGCATGGTGGCCAGCGACGCCAGCGCCGGCGCGCAGGCACAAACAGAGCAGATCCTCAAACAGATTGATGAGACACTGGCAGCGGTGGGCAGCGATAAATCAAAACTGCTGTCGGCCACTATTTATCTTTCGAACATCGCGCTGTTCAACGAAATGAATGTGGCCTGGGAGGCCTGGGTGGATAAGCGCAATCCACCGGCCCGCGCCACGGTTGAGGCGCGCCTGGCTGCGCCGCAATATCTGGTGGAGATCATGTGCACAGCTGCAGTTTGAGCAAGCCAAACTTGTAGCGCAGCATTTTCCCAAACCCGCGCCCAGATGCGCGGAACTTAAATCAAGCGCTGCTGGCTGGGCGCAACCACTGTTCGCGCGGCCGGCAGCCCAGCCTGCGGGGTTGCGGGCTACGCGCAGACCGCGCTGATAAATTTCTCGTAGATGGGCACGGCGCGCTGCAGCTGCTCAATCTCCACCCATTCGCCAATGGTGTGCGCTTGCGCAATGTCACCCGGCCCCAAAATTAACAGCGGCACGTGCGCTTGAAACACCAGTGCGTCCGTGCCATACGGCACGGTAGCGGCATCCAGGCCGGTTAGCTGCTCGCCGAGGCGGATCACCGGCGCGCTGCGCGGCGTGTCCACCGCATCCCATCCGCCGGTCTCTACTTCAAAGCCGTGCGCCTTGGCGCGCGCGCAAATATGATCCTGTACCACCGCCGTTGCCACAGCCGGCATTGTGCGAAAGTTAAACTGCACCACCGTCTTGGCGGCCGTCACATTCGCCGGGCAGCCACCATCGTTAATGATGATGTTGAAGCCGTTGGTTGGCGGTTGAAAGTCTGCGTCCATGAAGCGCCGGTCTTGCTTGAACTGCCGGGCGTACTCTGTGATTTCCGCCAGTAGTGGCGCCAGCAGCATCGTGGCGGAGATACCACTGTCCATGCTGGTGTGCGCGGCTACGCCGCGCGCGGTCACGGTGATCTGGCATGCGCCTTTGTGCGCACGCACCGGAATCAGGCGCGTCGGCTCCGCAATAATGCCCATGTCTGGCCAGTTGCCTTTTAGCAGCTGTGAGTCTGCCGCCACTTGTTTGGCACCGCCGAAGCCCACTTCCTCGTCCGCGGTAATCACAATCACCACCGGCTTGGCCAGCGGCCTGGCACGCATTGCGGCCACTATCGTTGCGGCCAGCGGGCCCTTCATGTCACAGCTGGCGCGCCCATAAATTCTGCCATCCTTCACTACCGGGTTCCACGGCTCCCACTCTGCGGGCTGGCCGGGCACTGTGTCTATATGTGAAAAGAAACCCGCACCGCCATGGCCGCTGCCTTTGCGCGCAACAAGGCTTACCTTGCGCTGGCCGGCATCGTCCAGATATTGCAGCCATTCCGTCTCAAAGCCGCCGTGTTGCAGCAGTGCCTGCAAATGCTCGCAAATTACGGCGTTGCTGCTGCCACTCTCGGAGGGAATGGCTACCAGTTCCCGGGTGAGCGCCACCACGGCCGCGTCCGCATCGGTCCATGCATGCATAGTGTCCTCCGGTTTGCTGCGCGCTCAGGCTGCCTGCTGCGCCTCAAGCGCATCACGCAGGCCATCGCCCAAAAAGTTAATGCTAAGCACTGTTAAAAAAATAAGCGTACCGGGCACCAGTGCCAGCCAGGGTGCCACTTGCAAATACTGGCTGCCATCTGTAACCAGCCGGCCCCAAGTGGGTGTGTCCGGCGGAAAGCCTACGCCCAAAAATGAAAGCACAGACTCGGTAATGATGGCGTTGCCCACGCCCAGCGTGGCTGCCACAATTATCGGCCCCAGCGCGTTTGGAAAGATATGCCGGAACATGACGGCACTGTCATCGGCCCCCAGCGCCAACGCCGCCTCTACAAATTCCTTCTCGCGCAAAGATAGAAAGGCGGCGCGCACAATGCGTGCAGTCTCCATCCATGAGAGACCTCCAATCAACGAAACAAGAATAACAAATATTGCCACTTCTGGAGAGCCCAACGCCTGTATAACAGATTCTCGAAACAGGTAGACGATAAGTAGAATCAGCGGCACGCCCGGCAACGAAAGAAACAGGTCCGTGATGCGCATCAAAATATTGTCCAGCAGTCCGCCAAAATAGCCGGACAGTGCCCCAATGAATGCGCCGAGGCTGGTAGCAATCAACATCGCCACCAACCCGACGGTAAGCGAAACCCGCCCGCCATAGATGGCTCGCGCCAGCAGGTCCCGGCCGAGATCGTCAGCACCCAATGGGTGCACCTTTGATGGCGGCGAAAGAATGCCCACGTAATCCAAGTGGTCGACAAGGGTTGTCAGCGTCGGGCTGCTTTCAGTAACCGGAATACCGGAGTCTGCCAGCTGGCGCACCAAATAAAAAGGGTAGAGAAATGTGCCGGCCACCACACTCGCGACCAGCAGCAGCAAGATCAACGCGCCATTTAACGCGAGCCGATGGCGCCGAAAGCGCCGCCAAGTGTCACCCCACAGCGTGCGCGCCGGCAGCGCGCCCTCCGCACCCGGGCTGCCGCCAGCACGGCTCATTTAATTGTAGCGGACCCGTGGATCCAGAACGCCATACATCACGTCCGCAACCAGATTGCTAAAAACCATCAAAACCGCAAACACAAAGCTGAGCGCCATCACCACCGGTGTATCAGAGTTGTTGATGGAGGTAATGAGCAGTGCACCCAGCCCGTTTACGCGAAACAAGTTTTCCGTGATGATCGCGCCCCCAAAAATACTGGGGATGCTAAGTGCCACCAGTGTGACAATTGGAATGAGGCTGTTGGAAAGCACGTGGCGCAGCACCACGCGCCGATACGGCACGCCCTTGGCGCGCGCGGTGCGCACATAGTTCTGGCTCAGGTTGTCCAGCATTGCAGAGCGCGTAAAGCGCGTGAGGGCCGCGGTTTGCTGCACCACAAGCACGGTGACGGGCATTGCCATCTGGCGCAGCTGCGCCAAAACTTCTGCAAGGCTGCCAAACCCCAGCAATGAGTCGTAGACAATTGGAAACCATTTGAGCCGCACTGCAAAAACCAGCATCAGCAGCAGCCCGGTAAAAAAGGAGGGCACAGAAAAACCCACAAAAGAAAACACGGTTGCAAGCTGGTCAAACCACGAGTACTGGCGCACCGCAGCGAGAATTCCAATGGGAATGGCCAGCACCACTGCGAGCAGGTAAGCAAAGCCCACCACCTGCAGCGTCTGCGGCAGGCGCTGCTTCACAATGTCGATTACCGGGCTGCGCGAACTAAAAGAGAACCCCCAGTCCCCGCGCAGCAGCGAGGTGAGCCATTTCCAGTAGCGCAGCGGCCATGGATCGTCCAGCCCAAACTGGGTGCGGATAAGCTGCCGCGTGGATTCCGGAATGCCAGGATTGAGCGCCAACTGCGAAAGCGGGTCGCCCGGCGCGAGCGCCAAAATGGCAAAGATGACAATGCTGATTGCGAGCAGCGTTGGCACGCTGAGTAGCACGCGGCGAAAGATGTAGGTGGACATGTTCCAGCCCGCGGGTACGCTAGGGCGTCAAAGCAGGCCGACACGCAAACGCGCCGGCCTGCTTTGCATTAATCAGTCGGCTGGATTATCGGCTCCAGACGGCGATGTTCCAGATACTGGAGTCGAAAGTATTAAATGTGGGGCCCAGCAGAGTCTTCAGCTTGCCGTTGGGCGTGCGGCGATTGATCAACGGAATGATGGCCACATCATTGGAAAGCACATCATTCATTTGAATAGCAATCTCAGCGCGCTTGACCGGGTCCATCTCACCCTTGAGCTTGTCATACAGCGCATCGTAGTCCTTGCTGCAATAGCGCCCGTCATTGCCTTTATTCCATTGGTTGGCGGATGACATTCTTTCAGCACATGTCCAGCTCTGAAGATAGGCTTGCGGGTCGGTGCCATCGGGCCCGTTGGTGTACATCTGCAGATCCGAGTAGAACTTGTTCAGCGTATCCGGATTGGCCGGGTCGCCGCTAAAGTAAACACCGGCATCAATTGCTTTGAGGTTCACCTGCACGCCAATCTCTGCCAGGTTTGATTTGATGATGGCCTGCTCGCCCTGGCGCAATGTGTTGATGGTTGTCACGAGGCTGGTTATCAGCTTTACACCGCCCTTTTCGCGCACGGAGCCATTCATCACCCAGCCAGCATCATCCAAAAGTTTTTTGGCTGCGTCCACATCGCGCGCACACTTGGTGTTGGGGGAATTAACCGCCGCCGGGACTACGAGGACATTGCAGGTCGGTTCGCCGGTGGGGCCGTACATCTGGTCAGCAATTGCCTGGCGGTCGATCGCGAGATTAATGGCTTTGCGAACCGCCGCATCCACAAAGAACGGATGGGGCTGGTCTGGCTCGGAGCGCTTGGCACCCAAAGCCGGGTCGGGGTTGGCAAAGTTCACAACAACCCGCTCAACACCGAAGGAGCCACCGGCAACTGAGTCGCATTTGCCGGCCGCAAGAATGGGCTCAAGCACCGCCTTCGGAATTTGCAGGTTCCACGAGAAGTCCACCTCGCCCGTCTCGCATACGGCGCGCGCCGCAGACGTTGCGTCGCCGCCGCCCTTTATTTCCACCTCGTCAAAGAACACTTTATCCGCATCGCGGAAGTTCGGGTTACGGTCGTAGAGCACCACATCACCCGGCTTGAAATCCTTCAGCTTGAAGGCATTTGTGCCAATTGGGCCAATGTTGGCTGCCTGGCAAGCCGCATCCGTTAGTGCTGCACTGCCGATGCATGCGCCAAATTGCTTCTTCTGCAACACCATGCCCTGTGAGCCCACAAAGCTGATGAAGGGATCAGCGCGCGGCTCCATCCAGGAAATTTTTACAGTGGTTGCGTCCACCGCATCAATCGCCTTGATCGGCTGGAAATTAGAGAGCGTAGTGCAGGCGGTTGCCTCATCCTTGCAGTAATCCCAGGTGAAGATAATGTCGTCGATGGTGAAGTCGCTGCCATCCGACCACTTGAGGCCGGGGCGCAGCTTCCACGTTACGCTGGTGCCGTCTGCGGCAATGCCGCCGTTGGCCACAGTGGGAATTTCAGCTGCAAGATAGGGCACGAGCTCATCGAGCTCGTTGCGGCGCGCCAGCGGCTCAAGGATCACAGTTGCGCCGTCAAAATCTTTTGTGCCGGTGCCCAAGTGCGGGTTGAGCGTGGTGACAGCCTGCCAGTACAAAATCTTCAGCCGGCCGCCGGTGGCCGGGGCTTCTGTCGCAGCCGGTGCTTCTGTGGCAGCGGGTACTGCGGTGGGGGCCGGCGCCTCTGTGGCAGCCGGTGCCGCAGTTGCTTCCGGCGCGGCGACGACGGGTGCGGCAGTTGGCGCGGGCGCAGCGCAGGCGCCCATTACTAGTGCAAATAGCACCAGCACTCCGATACTTGTTGGTAATACTTTTGTTTTCATTTCTTCCTCCGTGATGGTGGAATTGTAACAGATTTCCATTTTCCGCCAATGTCAAATCCACTGCGAATGGCGCGCCGCGCCAGCCGGCTGCAGTCCAAGGCGATCACCGCACAGTTGGTTTACACTTGGCGCGGTGCCGGAGCAGTCACATCCAATGGGTGGCATTTATCGCTCACGGCAAGCAATCATCAATTCTGAGATGTACTCAAAGCTGCACCTGACTGAACTGCGCGCCAGCGCTGCGCCCAGTTTGCCCAACCGGAGAAACTGCACATGCGCGTGCTGATAACCGGTTCTACGGGACTGCTGGGTTGCGCCCTGCAAACCCAGGCCGGCGCAGACAAGCAGCTGTACGGCATATTTCACCCTGCACGCCCGCTGCCCCGGGCGCTGCGTGCATCCCAGCAGCCGGCTGATGTAACGAGCATGCCCGAGATGCGCAGGGTATTTGAGTGGGCCAGGCCGGACGTCGTGATCCATGCGGCTGCAATCGGCAGCGTAGATTTTGCGGAGAAACATCCGGCGCAAACGCATGCCGTGAATGTCGGCGGCACAGCCGTAGTGGCCGAATGCTGCAACGAGTTCGGGGCACGCCTGATTTACATCTCGTCAAATGCGGTCTTTGACGGCACGCAGCCGCTGTATTCAGAAACCGACCCGGTCAGCCCCATAAATTACTATGGCCGGCTGAAGGTTGAAGCAGAGCAGGTGGCCGCTGCCAGTGGTGTGCCGCATGCAATTGTCCGGCCAATATTAATGTATGGCTGGCCATACCCGGAAGAGCGCGGCAATCTGGTGACAACGTGGGTCAAGGCATTGCGTGAGCACCAGCCGCAATCAGTGGTGGACAACGTCTTCAGCAAGCCGCTGCCGGCGCAAGCTTGTGCCGATGCGGTATGGGCAATTGTGAATCGCAACCTCACCGGAATTTATCACGTCGCTGGTGCAGATCACGTTTCGCTGCATCAATTTGCGCTTGCGGTTGCCGCTGCTTTTGCGCTTGACCCCGCCCTGATACAAGCAGTGCCCGACTCGTTTTTTCCGCAACTGGCACCCAGGCCGCGCGACACTTCATTCAATACCACTAAGATGGAGAAGGAGCTCGGGCTGCATCCGGTTCCGCTTGCCAGCGGCCTGCAGCAAATGAAAGCCGGCGCCTGATGCGGGTGCTGCTCGTTGGCCCGCACTGGCGCGCCGGGTGGACAGAATCAACCCGCGATGCGCTGCTGGCATTGGGCTGTGAAGTCCAAGTTTTTTACTATAACCAAACCGCGGGCAGGCAGGCGGCATCCCGCACCCGCGCCTACCTTGCACAAAAATTTGCGGGCGTTGCGCTGCAGACACCAAATCCATTGCGGCAGCTGCTGTGGATGCTCAATGGCCGGCAACTGCATACGCAGTTGATTGCTGCCGTGCGGGCGGCCCAGCCGGAGCTGGTGCTGGTCTTGAAAGGTGAAACAATTTTGCCCGCCACACTGCGCGCCATAAAGCACCCGGCTGGTGCGCCGCTGCTCGCGGCCTGGTACTCAGACAATCCGTTTGTCTTTAATGAGCGCGACCCTTACTGGCTGGTTCCATACGGCCTGCCTGCATATGACCACAGCTTTGTTTTTGACCGCGGGTATTTCCCGCAACTGACGGCGCGTGGCGCACGCCGGATTACCTTCCTGCCCTGCGCCTGCGACCCGGCCCTATATCACCCCGCGCCGGCAGAGGTGGCCCGCCACAGTGGCTTGGCGAGCACTATTTGCTTCATTGGCACATTCACTCCCGCTCGCGGGGTGATGCTTGCGGGCATGGGCGGACTTGAGAACATTGCCATCTGGGGCCCGGGCTGGCAGCCAACCCTGAAGCAGCTGCGTGGCAAGCTAGCCTCTAATATATTCCGGGGCGAGGGATTGCCACCCGCGCAGGTCAGCCTCGCCTATCAGGCAGCGTCAATCGTAATTAACACGCATGGGCCGCAGACCAGGTTGGGCGGGCTCAACACGCGCGCATTTGAAGTACCGGCTTGTGGCGCGTTTCAGTTGATGGATTACGTGCCGGAAATGGAGCCGCTGCTGGAGCCCGGGCACGATGTTGCGGTGTATCGAACGCCGCAGGAAGCGGGCGCGGTGGCGCGCGAGTATCTGGCCGACCCGGAAGCGCGCCAGCGCATTGCACGCCAGGGGCATGCGCGCGTGCTGGCAGAGCACACCTACCGGCACCGGATGCAAACGCTGCTGGCAGCGCTCTGACGCGCAGCGCAATCGCGCTGCGCCGCCTACTTTACAACTACCGCCAGCGAGAATGTGGCGACGGGCGGCGTGTCTGCCTCCCACACGCGGTGATAAACCAGTTCCAGCTGGGCAGAGCCTGGCACGGTCGCATAGCGCAGTGTAAAGTGGCCGGGCGCGCCGGGCACATTTTTATCGGGCGCAAACTGCGGCTCTCCCAGCGATTGCAGCGCACCTGCCAGCGGTTCTATCCGCTCCCAGGTGTAGCCCGTGCCGGAGTTTCCCTCCAGCTGCACCAGCAGCGTGTCGCCTGCGTTCAGCTGAATGGAGCTGTTGGCGTTGGCTGTGGTCACGATTACGCTGTGCGGTTCGAAGGCCGCGCAGCCAGCCGGCAGTCCGGCAGCAGCCAGCAGGCCGGCGGCTGCCAGCCAAACACAGCAGCGGCCGGTGCGCATTGCAAAAGTATCGCATGATCCCCGTGTTTGTATGATAATGGCGCCATGTCTACTCTGATCGGCACGCTGCTCCTGGCGGCAACCAGCGTTGTGATTGTGCTCCAACTGCTGGCAATGCGCCAGCGCCGCAGCCCGCCCGCCGACGATGTGCTGCGCCAAATAGACGCGGGCGCCAAGGAACAGGAAAAATTTGAGGCGCGCCTGCGCGATGAACTGGTGCGCAACCGTGACGAAGCCGGCAAAGGCACTGCGCAGCTGCGCACCGAGCTGGCGCGCGTACTGCAGGACCAACACAAAGGCATCACGGAAAATCTGGACCGCATCCGGCAGCAGGGCACAGACAGCTCCAAGGCGCAGCGCGAAGAGCTGGCTGCGCAGCTGGCGCTGCTGGCGCACAGCAATGAGGAGAAGCTGGAAGCCGTGCGCCAGACGGTGGAGACCAAGCTGACGCAGCTGCAAACGGACAACGCCGGCCGGCTGGAACAGATGCGCATGACGGTGGACGAAAAGCTGCAGAGCACGCTGGAGACGCGCCTGAGCGAGAGCTTCAAGCTGGTGAGTGAACGGCTGGAGCGCGTGCATCAGGGCCTGGGAGAAATGCAGGCACTGGCCAGCGGCGTGGGTGACTTGAAGCGCATGCTCTCAAATGTGAAGACGCGCGGCACCTGGGGTGAAATGCAGCTCAGTGCGCTGCTGGAGCAAGTGCTTACCACCGAGCAATACGCAAAGAACGTGGCCACCAAGCCGGGTTCGGCGGACCGCGTGGAGTTTGCCATCCGGCTGCCCGGCCAATCCGCCGATGCGCAACATGTGGTCTGGCTGCCCATCGATGCCAAGTTTCCCAAAGAGGATTATGAGCGCCTGAACAGCGCGCTGGACGAAGGCGACAAGCCCGCAGCCGACTCCGCGCGCAAAGCCCTTGAGCAGCGCGTGCGCGAAGAAGCGCGCACCATCAAGGACAAGTACATCGAGCCGCCGCACACAACGGACTTCGCCGTATTGTTTTTGCCGCTGGAGGGTTTGTATGCGGAGGTGCTGCGCGTGCCGGACATTGTGGAGAGCCTGCAGCGCGACCACCGCGTGGTGCTGGCCGGCCCCACCACGCTGGCTGCGCTGCTCAACGCGCTGCAAATGGGTTTCCGCACGCTGGCAATTGAAAAGCGCACCAGTGAGATCTGGCAGGTGCTGGGTGCGGTGAAGACCGAGTTTGGAAAGTACAACGATGTGCTGCAGAAGGTGCGCGAGAAACTGCAGCAGGCAACCAACGTTGTGGAAAAAGCGGAGGTGCGCACCCGCGCCATCACAAAGCAGCTGCGCAATGTGGAGGAGCTGCCAGAGCCGCAGGCGCTTGCCCTGCTGGGCGATGCCGACGAGCCCGCGGATGATCTCGCCGCCGAAGACGATTAAGCGCGATGTTGGCGGCTAGCTGCCGCTTGTAACGTAGGCCACGACGCAAATGTAAAGCGTCAGCACCACCGCCATCATGGCCAGCAGCGGGCTGACGGCGCGCACGTATTGCAGCGGGCCGAAGCGCGGGTCCAGGTCGCGCCGGATGAATGCGTATGCCACCACCGATTGCGCCGAACCGATGTGCGTCCAGCAGCCGCCCAGCGCGTAGCCCGCAATCTGGCTCATGGAAAACAAGAGGATCAGCGCTGTCGGCAGCCCCTGAATGGCACGCGCCGCAAAATCCGCAACCACATTGTTGTCCAAAAGTGCGGACAGCACGCTGCTGCCAAAGAATTGCGCCAGCGCCATGCTGGCCGGCCCCATTGTGCGGCTGCCGATTTCTATCAACTGCTGAAACTGACCGAAGAATCCGGAACGGGTGAGCAGTGAGATTGAAAAGAACAACGGCAGCAAAAATAAATACTCACTGAACTCCAGCCAGCCGGC
>OFRD01000033.1_pt1 | contig 43498 bp, 35 predicted proteins | sample 1543041 | NCBI WGS metagenome assembly OFRD01 (sample SAMN07774234, study PRJEB24372) | wastewater metagenome | isolation source: Exp Tend CN 100WW | collected 2016-02
CTGATCGCCAGCGGCAAGGCCTACAGCGACACCCGCCAGGCCCTGATCGATCTCGGGCTGGACGACGCGACCTGCCAGCGCGTCGGTATCCGCCTGCACAAGGTCGGTGTGGTCTGGCCGCTGGAAGCCCAGCTGACGCGCGACTTTGCCATGGGTCTGCAGGAAATCCTGGTGATTGAAGAAAAGCGCCAGGTCATCGAATACCAGTTGGAGGAGCTGTACAGCTGGCGCGCCGATGTGCGGCCCAATGTGCTGGGCAAGTTCAACGAGGTCGAGGGCGATTACTCCTGCGGCGAATGGTCGATGGCGAATCCGACCGCCAACACCCTGCTGCGCGCCAACGCCGACCTGTCGCCGGCCCTGATTGCGCGCGCGATTGCGCAGCGCCTGAAGAAGCTCGGCGTGGACGCCGACATCAGCGCCCGCATCGACGCCCAGCTGGCGATTCTCGAAGCGCGCGAACGTGCCATGCAGGTGATCGAGCTGGCGGCCGACAAGACCGAGCGCCTGCCCTGGTTCTGCTCCGGCTGCCCGCACAACACCTCGACCCGGCTGCCGGAGGGCGCGCGCGCGCTCGGCGGCATTGGCTGCCATTACATGGCAACCTGGATGGATCGCGCCACCATTGGTTTCACGCAGATGGGCGGCGAAGGCGTGCCATGGGTCGGGCAGCAGCCGTTCAGCCACGACCAGCACATGTTTGCCAATCTGGGCGATGGCACCTACTTTCACAGCGGGCTGCTGGCGGTGCGCCAAAGCATCACGGCGGGCGTCAACATCACCTACAAAATTTTGTACAACGATGCCGTGGCCATGACCGGTGGCCAGCAAGTGGGAGAGCGCAAGGAAGGCCATTCGGTGCTGCAGATTGCGCAATCCATGCGCGCCGAAGGCACGAGCAAAATCACCATCGTCACCGACGAGCCGGAAAAATACGCGCAGGTCGATGGCTTGCCGAGCGGGATTGCCATTGAGCACCGCGACGAGCTGGATCGCGTCCAGCGCGAGTTTCAGGGGATTTTGGGCACCAGCATCATTATTTATGACCAGACCTGTGCCACCGAGAAGCGTCGGCGCCGCAAGCGGGGCAGCCTGGTCGATCCGGCCAAGCGCGTGGTCATCAACGAGCTGGTGTGCGAGGGCTGTGGTGACTGCGGCGTGCAGTCGAACTGCCTGAGTGTCGAGCCGCTGGAGACCGAGTTGGGCCGCAAGCGCCAGATCAACCAGAGCACCTGCAACAAGGACTATTCCTGCGTGAAAGGTTTTTGCCCAAGCTTTGTCACGGTCGAGGGCGGCCAACTGAAGAAAAAGGCCAAGGGCAAGCACCCATCGCCTTTCGAGTTGGGCACTTTGCCCGAGCCGGTGCTGCCATCGATGCAAGGTTTTGGCGGCAAGGTCTGGGGCATTGTGGTCGCCGGGGTCGGCGGCACCGGTGTCATCACCATTGGCCAGTTGCTGGGTGTGGCTGCGCACCTGGAAGGCAAGGGCATCGTGACGCAGGACGCCGGCGGCCTGGCGCAGAAAGGCGGCGCCACCTGGAGCCATGTGCTGATCGGGATGACGCAGGACGATATCCGCACCACCCGTGTCAGCATGGCGGCGGCCGATCTCATCATTGGCTGCGACCCGATTGTGGTGGCCAACAAGGAAACCGTGCTGCGCATGCGCGAGGGGCGCACCCATGTGGCGCTGAATTCAAACGCCATGCCGACGGCGGCCTTTGTCACCAATGCCGACTGGCAGAACCCGGCCGAGGCTTGCGTCGGTGCGGTGGTCAAGGCGGTGGGCGCCAGCGCGGTGGGCCTGGTCAATGCCGATGCGGCAGCGACGCAGTTGCTGGGCGACAGCATTTACACCAACCCGATGATGCTCGGCTATGCTTGGCAAAAAGGCTGGATTCCGCTCGGAAAAGCGTCGCTGATGCGCGCGATTGAACTCAACGCGGTGGCGGTGGAGAACAACAAGACCGCCTTCGAGTGGGGCCGCCGCGCCGCGCATGACGGCGCGGCGTTCGAGAAACTGCTCAACCCGGGGCAGGTTGTGACGTTCAGCAAGCGCACCTCGCTCGATGAGTTGATTGCCAAACGTGTCGCCTTCCTGACCGATTATCAGCATGCCGCGTATGCAGAAAGTTACCAGACGTTCGTGCAGAAAGTGCGCGCGGCCGATACGGCTGTGGGCGGAAAAAGTCTGGCGCTGACCGAGGCGGTGGCGCGTTACCTGTTCAAGCTGATGGCGTACAAGGATGAGTATGAAGTCGCGCGCCTGCATTCCAATGGGGCCTTCCAGGCGCAAATCAGTGCCCAGTTTGAGGGTGATTTCAAGCTCCATTACCACCTGGCACCGCCGCTCTTTGCCAAGCACAACGACAAGGGCGAGCTGCAGAAGCAGCAGTTCGGCCCAGTCATGCTGACGGCGTTCAAGCTGCTGGCCCGTCTCAAAGGGCTGCGCGGCACCGCGCTCGATCTGTTTGGCCGAACCGAAGAACGCCAGCAGGAGCGGGCGCTGATCAGCGAGTACCGCGCCAGCATCGACGAAATTCTGGGGGTGCTGGGACGCACGCCTGAGCGCTACCCGCAGGCGCTGGGCATGGCCCGTATCCCTGAGCAAATCAGGGGCTTCGGCCATGTGAAGGCGCGCCACCTGGCGGCGGCACGCCAGAATTGGGCCGCCCAGCTGGCCGAGTTGCGCCGCCCGTAAGCCACTTCAACAGCGCCCGAGGGGCGCGTCAACAGGGCCGCATGGGGCCCGCATACAATGAACGGTTGCCTGTTTTGGGTTCACGCGAGTGGGCTTAAAACAGGCACTGTGCTTTGTTATCTTGAATCAATATTTTGGAGTTGCCTGTGTTTATTTCCTCTGCCTTTGCTCAAACCGCTCCTGCTGCTGCCGCTGGCGGCGATATGCAATCCACCCTCATGAACATGCTGCCGCTGGTGCTGATGTTTGTGGTGCTGTACTTCGTGATGATCCGCCCGCAGATGAAAAAACAAAAAGAGCACAAGTCGATGATCGACGCGCTGGCCAAGGGCGATGAAGTCGCCACCGCCGGTGGTTTGCTGGGTAAAGTGGTCAAGCTGGCGGACAACGCCGTGACCCTGGAAATCGCCAGCGGCGTCGAAGTGCAACTGCAACGCAGTGCCGTGGTGCAAGTCTTGCCCAAGGGCAGCATCAAGTAATTCAAGAGTTCAACGAGAAATAAGCGCGATCATGAATCGTTACCCGATATGGAAGTACGCGATCATCCTGATCGCGCTGGTGGTCGGCGCCCTGTATGCGCTGCCCAATTTTTTTGGTGAAGCACCTGCGGTGCAGGTGTCGTCCGCCAAAGTGAGCTTCAAGGTCGACCGCAGCACGCAGACGCGTGTCGAAGAAGCCTTGACCGCGGCTGGTTTGACCGCCGATCTGGTGACGCTGGACGGCACCTCAATCAAGGCCCGTTTCGGCAATACCGAGACCCAGCTCAAGGCCAAGGATGCGATTCAGAAAGCGCTGACGCCGGACCCGGCCAATCCGGGTTATGTGGTGGCGCTCAATCTGCTGTCGCGTTCCCCCGCCTGGCTGACCTCCTTGCACGCGTTCCCCATGTATCTGGGGCTGGATTTGCGCGGTGGCGTGCATTTCATGCTGCAAGTGGACATGCAGGCGGCGCTGACCAAACGGGCGGAGTCCCTGGCAGGCGACATCCGCACCAGTTTGCGCGAGAAAAATGTGCGCCACAGCGGCATCAGCCGCAATGGCCAGACAATTGAAGTGCGCTTTCGCGACATGCCCACCCTGGCGAGCGCCAAAGCGCTGATCCAGGATCAGTTTGCCGATCTGCAAACCGTCGAGGCCCCGGAGGGCGCCGAGTTCAAACTGACTGCCGCCATCAAGCCCGAAGCGGCACGCCGGGTGCAGGATCAGTCGCTCAAGCAAAACATCACCACCCTGCACAACCGCATCAACGAGCTGGGCGTGGCCGAGCCGGTGATTCAGCAGCAGGGGCTGGATCGCATTGTGGTGCAGCTGCCGGGTGTGCAGGACACGGCCAAGGCCAAAGACATTCTGGGTCGCACCGCGACGCTGGAGGTGCGCATGGTGGATGAAAGTGGCGAGGCCCGGGCGGCTGAAAGCGGCGCCGGTGTGGTGCCCTTCGGCTCCGAGCGTTTTCTGGAGCGCAGCGGCCAGCCCGTCATCGTGAAGAAACAGGTCATCCTGACCGGCGAAAACCTGACCGATGCCCAGCCCGGTTTTGACAGCCAGACGCAGGAAGCCGTGGTGAATCTGACGCTGGACGCCAAGGGCGCCCGCATTTTCCGCGATGTCACGCGTGAAAGCATTGGCAAGCGCATGGCCATCATCCTGTTTGAAAAAGGCAAGGGCGAAGTGGTCACCGCGCCGGTGATCCGTTCCGAAATCAGTGGTGGCCGGGTGCAGATTTCCGGCCGCATGACCTCGGTGGAAGCCAATGACACCTCCTTGCTGCTGCGCGCCGGTTCACTGGCGGCGCCGATGGAAATCATTGAAGAAACCACCATTGGCCCGAGCCTGGGGGCGGAAAACATTGCCAAGGGCTTTAACAGCGTGACCTATGGCTTTGCCGTCGTGGCGGTCTTCATGTGTCTGTACTACATGTTGTTCGGCATCTTTTCCAGTATTGCGCTGGCCGTTAATCTGCTGTTGCTGGTGGCCGTTTTGTCCATGCTGCAGGCCACCTTGACGCTGCCGGGCATGGCGGCCATGGCGCTGGTGCTGGGGATGGCGATTGACTCCAATGTGCTGATCAATGAGCGCGTGCGCGAAGAGTTGCGGCTGGGCGCGTCGGCACAGGCCGCCATCCACGCCGGTTACGACCGCGCGTGGGCCACCATTCTCGACTCGAATGTGACCACCCTGATTGCGGGCCTGGCCTTGCTGGCGTTTGGCTCCGGCCCGGTGCGCGGCTTTGCCGTGGTGCATTGTCTGGGTATCCTGACCAGCATGTTCTCGGGCGTGTTCTTCTCGCGCGGCCTGGTCAACCTGTGGTATGGCCGTCAAAACAAGCTGAAAAGCGTGTCCATCGGCACGGTATGGCGTCCTGAGGAAAAGTAATCATGGAATTTTTCAAAATCAAACGCGACATTCCGTTCATGCGGCATGCGCTGGTGTTCAATCTGGTGTCCTTGCTGACCTTTCTGGCAGCGGTGTTCTTCCTGTTCTCGCGCGGACTGCATTTGTCGGTGGAGTTCACCGGCGGCACCCTGATGGAGGTCAGCTACTCGCAGCCGGCGGACTTGGCTGTGGTGCGCAGCACGGTGGCTACGCTGGGCCTGACCGATGTGCAAGTGCAGAACTTTGGGACGGCGCGCGATGTCCTGATCCGCTTGCCGGTGCAAAAAGGCGTGAGCTCTTCGCAGCAAAGTGACCGTGTCATGCTGGCGCTCAAGGCCGCCGATGCGACGGCCACCATGCGCCGCAGTGAATTTGTCGGGCCGCAGGTGGGCGATGAGCTGGCCACCGATGGCCTCAAGGCGCTGGCCTGCGTGGTGATTGGCATCATGATTTACCTGGCCTTGCGTTTTGAATGGAAATTTGCCGTCGCCGCCATCATTGCCAATTTGCACGACGTCATCATCATTCTGGGATTTTTTGCCTTTTTCCAGTGGGAGTTTTCGCTGCCGGTGCTGGCCGCCGTGCTGGCGGTGCTGGGCTACTCGGTGAACGAGTCGGTGGTGATCTTTGACCGGATTCGCGAGAATTTCCGGCGCTACCGCAAGATGAACACGCAGCAGGTGATTGACAACGCCATCACCTCGACCATCAGCCGCACCATCATCACGCACGGTTGCACCCAGCTGATGGTGCTGTCGATGCTGCTGTTCGGTGGTGCCACGCTGCACTACTTTGCCCTGGCCCTGACCATCGGCATTTTGTTCGGTATCTATTCGTCGGTGTTTGTCGCCGCCGCCATTGCCATGTGGCTGGGCATCCAGCGCGAGGATTTGATCAAGAGCAGCGCGAAGAAGGATGAAGATCCGAACGACCCCAATGCTGGCGCTGCCGTCTGACTAGAATCAGGAAATGCCCACCCAAGCCTCTTTTGCCCAACGCCTGCAGCTCGCCCAGGAAACGCGCAAGCGTTTCGTCGCCGAGGCCGGGCTGGTCATGGAGGACTTGGCGACGGCGGTGCAGGATCGCTTCACCAGCCTGATGAACGAGGCAGCATCGGCGCGTGACATGCAGCACCGGCGTGACGCCTGGACGGCCTACCTGAGCCGACGAACCACGTGGCGCGACGCGACGGTGGCCGCCTGGCAGGCGGCGCTGCAGCCCCCCGTGAGTCGACCCAAGCCGGATCTGAGCGCCGGTTTCGAGTTGCTCGGAACCGAGGTCATGGACAACAAGATCATGGCCTCCCGACTGGCGCAGGGTTTGCTGGAGAAGGTCAGTGCCGAGTTGAATGACCTGCTCTTGCGCCTGAAGTACCTGGTGGGCGCGCAAGAACAGCCGGGCCCCGATATTCTGTTGCCCGAGGTGCTGGTGCTGGCCGTGATTGAGCAGTGGGCGCTCGTCGGCATGCCGCTTGAGGCTTGGCCGATGGTGAGTGACCTGGTGCTCAAACTCCTGACGGAGCGTCTGAAGCTGGCCTACCACAAGGCCAATGCCTTGTTGATCAAGCAGGGCGTGTTGCCCACGATTGAACTGAAACATCGCGTCAGCCGCGTCCCGGCGGCGGCGCCCCGGGGGGCATCCGCCGGGAACCCGGCTACCGGTGAGGCGTCAGCCGAGCACGCGCCTGGGCCTGAGGCCGGTCAAAGCGGCGATGCCAGGCAGGCCGCCGGGGCCGCCCCTGGCGCCGGGGCTTTTGGCGGGCGCCTGGGCTGGGGTCAGGACACGGGGGCGGCAGGGCGACCGAGTTCGGGCTTTGGCAGCGCGGCGGAGGAAACGCGCCTGATGACCTCCCAGACGCCGCTGACCCGGGCACGAAGCCGGGCGCAGGGTGTCCTGGGGCAACTCAAACGCTTGCTGCTGGGCTCGGGGGCCGCCGATTTCGAAGCCACGCACCACCAGCCACCGTCACCCGCGCTGGCGGCGGCCATCGCGGTGCGCCCTGATCCGGTCGGCATCTATCCTGGCAGTGACGCCGTTACGGCGGGCTACAGTTCGAGCGGTGTGGCGCAGGTGGCAAGCGAGTTGCGTCGGCGCACCACCGACCTCAAGAACAAGGCAGAGACCAAAAGTGAAAAGGCCATGATTGAAATCGTGGCCCTGATGTTTCAGGCCATTTTGCAGGAAGACCGCATTCCGCCCGGGATCCGGGTCTGGTTTGCGCGCCTGCAAATGCCGGTGCTGCGGGTGGCGCTGGCCGAGCCGGACTTTTTTGGCACGCTGACGCATCCGGCACGCCAGTTGATTGACCGCATGGGCTCCTGCGTCATGGGCTTTGACGCCAGCGGCATCAACGGCAGCGCGCTGGAAACGGAAATCAAACGCGTGGTGCAGGTGATTGAGCAGTATCCCGAGACCGGCAAACGGGTGTACCAGCTGGTGTATGCCGAATTCCAGAAATTTCTGGCGCAGTTTCTGACCGGTCAGGTGGCGACGCAAAAACTGGTCAGTGTGGCCCAGCAGGTGGAAGAGAAAGAAACGCTGACGATCCAGTACACGATCGAGATGCGCAACATGCTCAAGGACATGCCGGTGCGCGAGGAGGTGCGCGAATTCCTGTTCAAGGTCTGGGCCGAGGTGCTGGCGGTGGCGGCGGTGCGCAAAGGCCCGCAGCACGTGGAGACCTTGGGCCTTAAAAAAGCGGCGACCGATCTGGTCTGGGCCGCCAGCGCCAAGCCCAATCGCAGCGACCGGGCCCGTGTGATTCAGGATCTGCCGCCCCTGTTGCAGAAATTGCGCGCCGGGATGTCCCTGCTGGGGCTGGCGCCGTCCGCGCAGGAAGCGAATATCAAGCTGGTCAGCGACACGCTGGCCGATGCTTTTTTGTCCAAAACCCAGGCGATTCCGACCGAGCAAATCGCGGCCATGGCGGCGCGGCTGGCCAATCTGGAAGACTTTGTCAGCGATGACGGGATGGGTGAGCTGCCACTCGATGCCCAGAGCATTGAAATGATGCTGGGGCTGGAGGCCGCGACGATTGATGTGGTGACCGACGGCGGCTCCAAACCGAGTGCGGCGATGCAGGCCTGGGCGCAGGAGCTGCAACTGGGCTCCTGGTTTACGCTCGACCATAACGGGCGGGTGTCCCAGGTTCAGTTTGCGTGGCGCAGCGAGCGCAAACATTTGAATCTGTTCGCCTCAAGCGCCGGGCACAGCTATTTGATCCAGGCTGGCCGACTGGCGGCCTATCTGCAGGCGGGCCTGCTGTTTCCGCAAGAAGAGGAAACCCTCACCGTGCGGGCCACGCGCGACGCCCTGGGCAAGCTCGAAGCCAATCCGGAGCGCTTGCTGGGCTGATCCGGACGGCGCTTGCCGCGTCAGTGGCAAGTCCGGTTCGAGGTGTCGTCGCACAGCTCGTCGAGCACCAGCGCATCGGGTTGCGCGCCCAGGCTCCAGAACACCATCAGGATGATGATTTTCAGGTCGTCCAGCGGCAGCGGGTCGACCGGGGCTGCCATGGCGCGGTCAATCACGATCTCGCGCATATTGGCCGTCAGGGCGCCTGCTGTTTCAAGGAAGGTGACAAAGCCCAGGCAGACGGCACCCAGATGGTTTTGTTCGGCGGTCGAGTACACACGCATGCTGTGGGCTGACGGCGTCCAGGGCTTGATCTCAGGCTGGGGTGCGCTGCTGTGCTCGACCGCGTCAGGCGCGCCCGGCAACAGGCCACGGGCGGCCAGATTGAGGTCATTGAGCCAGGTGAGCGCGTCCTGAATTTCTTCGGAATCGAAGCCCACCGCGCTCAATTTGCGCTCCAGGGCGTCGAGTTCGGGACAGGCATCACCATGCCAGTAATTCTCGTAAACAAACACAAGTACTTCAAACATGTGCGCAATATAGCGCGCCTGTGGCACCCGAAAAGCCCAAGTTGGACGGCAAACCGGACTTGGCCGGGAAACCCGGTCTAATTCCCGCTTTAGACCTTGTTCAGGCGCTGAAACAGGCCGCCCGGCAGGCGTGCCACCTGCTCATCGAGCTCCAGCGTCATCAACTGCGCCTGCAGGCTGGCGGTGTCCAGGCCGCAGCGGGCCTGCAGGGCCTCCAGCCCGACGGGGTCAAAGCCGAGCGCCTCCAGCAGCGCCGGTTCGGTGTCAAACAGGCCGGGGGCCCTTGCTGCGGGGGCGTGAGCAGCTACGCAATTCATAGCGGCGCTGGCATCCAGCTTCAGCTCTTCCAGCACGTCCTGTGCCGACTCCACCAGCTTCGCGCCCTGCTTGATCAGGGCGTGGCAGCCGCGTGCCTGGGTCGAGTGAATCGAGCCGGGAATGGCAAACACCTCTTTGCCCTGTTCGGCGCTCAGGCGTGCGGTGATCAGCGAGCCGGATTTGAGCGCCGCCTCAATCACCAGCGTGCCCTGCGCCAGTCCGGCAATCAGGCGGTTGCGTTTGGGGAAGTTGGCGGGCAGGGGCGGTGTGCCCAGCGGGTACTCGCTGACGAGCAGTCCGTGCTGCGCGATGCGGTGCGCCAGCTCGCGGTGTGCTTTGGGATAGACCCGATCCAGCCCGGTGCCCACCACCGCCACCGTGGCCAGTCGCTGGTCGCCGGGCGCCAGGCTCTCCAGCGCGCCCTCATGGGCGGCGCCGTCCACGCCCAGGGCCAGGCCCGACACCACGGTCAGCCCGGCTTGCCCCAGTGCTTTGGCAAACTGCCGCGCGTTGGCAGCGCCTTGCGGGGTCGGGTTGCGACTGCCGACCACGGCAAGGCTGCGGCTCAGACTGCGGGTGAATTTATTTGCTATCGAATGTGTAGCTGCTTGCGCAGGTTCTGCAAGGGCTGGCGGCTTGTTTTCTGTAAATTTACCGGCGCCGAGCAGGTACAGCATCAGCGGCGGGTCTTCAATCGTCAGCAGGGCGCCCGGGTAATCGGCATCGCCCAGCAGCACGATCTGGCGTTGGGCGCTGCCCGCGCCGCTGTCTTGCAGCCAGGCCCAGGTGGTGTCCAGCAGGTCGGCCAGCTCGGCGGGCGTGCTGCGCAGGGCCGCCGCCTGCGCCTCGCTCACCACCTGGCGCAGGGCCGTGCCGGCTTGGCTGAAGATGGCGTCGGGCAAGCCAAAGGCGGCCAGTAATTTGCGGGCGGTGGCGTTGCCCACGCCCGGGGTGAGGCTCAGGCGCAGCCAGCTGCCCAGTTCTTCGCGGTCCATCGGCGGCGATCCGGGCGCTTAACGCGGGTTGACCAGCCGGTCACCCACTTTGGCGCCCTCGGTGATTTCCAGAATCAGCGCATACGAGAGCTTTTCGAAGGTGCGAAACACCATCAGCAGACCGTTGCGTTCATCCGGCAGTTTCAGCGCGGTGCGGGCGGCGTCGGTTTTGTCGATCAGGCGTGCGCCGTCTTTCATGATCGCCATGACATGGCCGTTTTCGATGCCGTCGCGCGTGCCACGGTTGATCGCCACCACCTGGTTCTGCGCCGCGTTGACGACGGCGCTGCCGTAGACCGACACGATGCGGGCATCGAATTGGCTGGCCGGGGCATGCGGCACGTAACTCAGGAACTGGCGCTCGGGTTCGGGCAGCAGCCGGTCACCGACGCGCATTTCTTCCTTGGCCGCCACGATGTCAATCGTGGCCGGAATGATGTCGGTGCGCAGTTTGCCCTCGCTGTCGGTCGACTCCTCGGTCGATTCGCCGCGCACCAGCAGCGCCTTGCCGACGTACTGCGCTTCATAGCCCAGAATCTCCTTGGTCAGCGGGTCTTTCAGCGGCGTGGCGTTGCGAAACACCCGATAGGCTTGTTGCTTGACTGCCGGGTCATCGACGAGCATGGCCTCGCCCTGACCGCGGGCATAAGCGCGGTCACCCCGTGTCAGCAGCACGCGGCCTTCGGTCGCCGCCACGATGCGCGGCGCCGATTGCAGACCGCGCTCATCCACGATCACCGGTTCGGCCAGAAAGGGCTCGATCAGGTGGCTTTTCAGGGTCGGCAGCGGGCTGCTGGCCAGGCTCTCGGAGCGGGTGCGCGGCGACACGCGCACGGTTTCGGTCGGCAGCACGTCGCTGCCGGACGGCTGGCTGCGCAGCGTGGCGCGGCCGTCTTTGCGCTCCAGAAACAGCTGCTGGCCCGGGTAGATCAGGTGCGGATTCGTGATCTGCTGGCGGTTCATGCCCCACAGCTCGGGCCAGCGCCAGGCGTGCTTGAGAAAGAGGCCGGAGATGGCCCACAGCGTGTCGCCGCGTTTGACGGTGTAGCTGTCGGGCGCATTCGGGCTGAGTTCGCTCAGGGCGACACCGGCTTGCGCGACCTGCTGGGCGGTGGCTTGTTGTGCCGCCGTGACCGGGAAATTCTGGGCCCCGGCCGGGCTACCCAGCAAAGACCCGGCCAGCAGCGCGGCAGCGGCCAGTGCGAGGTTCGATTTCATCATCATGGTGTGGGTCATAGTACGCAGTCGGACTGCAAAATTACGTGCGATTTTGCGCCCAAGCCCTGGATTGGGCAACGCTTTCCCGGCCGCTGGCGTACCGGCCCGGCCAAAAGTAGCGAAAATAACGACATTTTGAAACCTTGCGGGACACGCCGTCGCCCCACGCTGCGGGCCAGGGCTGTTCCCAACCGACTGAGTTTATGGCCTTACTCCCGATTCTTTGCTTTCCCGATCCCAAATTGCACACCGTGGCCAAACCGGTGCTGGCGGTGGATGCGCGCATCCGCGCCATCATTGCCGACATGCTGGAAACCATGTACGAGGCCAAGGGCATCGGCCTGGCCGCCACCCAGGTCAACGTGCATGAACGCCTGATCGTGATTGACGTGTCCGAAGAGCGCGACGAGCCGCTGGTGCTGATCAACCCGCAATTGATCTGGACCAGCGCCGAGACCCACCTCAATGAAGAGGGCTGCCTGTCGGTGCCCGGTATTTACGACGGGGTGGAGCGCTTTGACGCCGTCAAGGTCAGCGCGCTTGATGGCGAGGGCCAGGTTCGCACCATTGAAGCCGAAGACCTGCTGTCGGTCTGCATCCAGCACGAAATGGACCATTTGATGGGCAAGGTGTTTGTCGAATACCTGTCGCCGATGAAGCGCGACCGCATCAAAAAGAAAATGCTCAAGGCCCAGCGCGAGGACGCCCGGTGAGGCTGATTTTTGCCGGCACGCCCGAGTTTGCCCGCGTCGCGCTGGCGCGTCTGCACGCCGCCGGTCACGAGATCGTGCTGGTGCTGAGCCAGCCCGACCGCCCGGCCGGGCGCGGCATGAAGCTGCAGGCCTCGGCCGTCAAGCAGTTGGCGCTGGAGATTGGCGCACCGGTGGCGCAGCCGCGCAGCCTGCGACTCGATGGCAAATACCCGGACGATGCCGCCGCCGCGCAAGCCGCCATTGCTGCCGCGCAGGCCGATGCGATGGTGGTGGCCGCCTACGGCCTGATCCTGCCGCCGTGGGCGCTGGCGGCACCGCGCCTGGGCTGCTTCAATATCCACGCCTCGCTGCTGCCACGCTGGCGCGGCGCGGCGCCGATTCACCGCGCGATTGAAGCCGGCGATACCGACACCGGCGTCACCATCATGCAAATGGACGCCGGGCTCGACACCGGCGACATGCTGCTGGTGGGCCGGTTGCCGATTGACGCGCAAGACACCACCGCCGCCCTGCACGACAAAGTGGCCGCGCTGGGCGGGCAACTGATGGTGGACGCCTTGCAACAAGCCGCCAGCGGCGCCCTGCACGCGGTGCCGCAGCCGTTGGAGGGCATCACCTACGCGCACAAAATCGAGAAGCACGAAGCCGCCATCGACTGGACGCAGCCCGCCACGCTGATCACGCAGCGGGTGCGCGCCTTCAACCCCTTCCCCGGCGCCACAGCGACGCTGAACGGCGAAGTGCTCAAGGTCTGGTCGGCCAGCGTGGCGCCCGGTTTCCCTCCTTCTGGCACGGCATGTGGATCAATTCTGGCTCTGGCCCCCGAATCTATTGCGGTGGCAGCTATGAATTCGATAGTGCTTCTGACCGAGTTGCAGCGCCCGGGCGGCAAGCGTTTGAAAGTGGCTGACTTTCTGCGCGGCTTCGAGTTGACGCCCGGTAGGGTGTTCGAGCAGCGCGCCGCCCCGTGTTCTTCCTGAGCCGCCATTACCGGCACCCCGAATTCCGGCGCGGCGCGCTGGATGCGCTGGCGGTGGCGCCCGGTCTTTCGGCCTGGGGCTTGATGACGGGCGTCGCCATGGTGAAGTCCGGCATGAGTACCTTTGAGTCGCTGCTGATGACGCTGACGGTGTTTGCCGGCAGCTCGCAGCTGGCGGCCATGCCGCTGCTGGCCGCCGGGGCGCCGATGTGGGTGATTCTGGCCACCGCCTGCTGCGTCAACCTGCGCTTTGTGGTGTTCAGCGCCCACATGCGCCCGTTTGTGATGCACCTGCCGCTGTGGCAGCGGCTGGTGACCGGCTACCTGACGGCCGACCTGAGCTACGTGCAGTTCATCCAGCGCTTCCCGCGCGTCGGCGCCGATGCCGAGCAAAGGCTGGCGCAGCAGGCCTATCTGGCGGGCAATTGTGGCGCCAACTGGAGTTCCTGGATGGCTTGCAGCGTGCTGGGTGTGCTGCTGGCCAACTTCATTCCGACCCAGTGGGGCCTGGGTTTTGCCGGCATTCTGGCGCTGCTGGGCGTGTTGTGCTCGCTGGCATCGAGCCGCTTGCGTCTGGTGTCGGCCGGCGTGGCCGGGGCGGCCGCTGTCGCCGCGTTTGCCCTGCCGTTCAAGCTCAATATTCTGGTGGCGATTGCCGCCGCCGTGGCGCTGTGCCTGATGCTCGAAGAAGCCGCCCGGGCGCAGCGGGAGGCCGCATGAGCGGCACGCACGACGGCTGGACGATCGCCATCATCCTCGGCCTGGCGGGCGTCACGGTGCTGACGCGCTCCTTCTTCTTCATCTCCAGCAAACCGTGGGATCTGCCGCACTGGGTCCAGCGCGGGCTGCAATATGCGCCGATTGCCGCACTCGCCGCCGTCATCGCGCCGGAAATGACGATGACGCAGGGCCATCTCATCAGCAGCTGGCAAGACGCCCGGCTGTTTGCCGTGGCGGCGGGCGCCGCCTGGTTTTTCTGGCGCAAAGGCGCCGGGCAGGCCGTGCTGGGCACGATTGTGGTCGGCATGGCGGTGTACTTGCCGCTGCATCTGGGCCTGGGCTGGTAAGGGCGCGGAGGCGCGCTTTTACAATCCGGGTAGCATTTTTCTACTTATTGACAGGGTTTTTCATGAACGTCATCCGCTTCTCCGATCTGTGTGCCCAGGGCCAAGTCACTGGCAAACGCGTTTTTATCCGTGCCGACCTCAATGTGCCGCAAGACGAGAGCGGCCACATCACGGAAGACACCCGCATCCGCGCCTCCATGCCCTGCATCCAGATGGCGCTGGACGCCGGTGCGGCGGTGATGGTCACTTCCCATCTGGGCCGCCCGACCGAAGGCGCCTTTAAAGCCGCCGACTCGCTGGCGCCAGTCGCCCGTCGTCTGGGCGAGTTGATGGGGCGTGAGGTGCCGCTGCTGGCCGACTGGGTCAACGGCGTGACCGTGCAGCCCGGCCAGCTGGTGCTGCTGGAAAACTGCCGCGTCAACCCCGGCGAGAAAAAGAACAACGAAGCACTGGCGAAGCAGATGGCCGCCCTGTGCGACATCTTTGTGCATGACGCCTTTGGCACCGCGCACCGCGCCGAAGCCTCCACCTACGGCATCGCCCAGTTCGCCCCCGTCGCCTGCGCCGGCCCGCTGCTGGCGGCGGAGATGGACGCCATCACGCTGGCGCTGGCCAGCCCCACGCGCCCGCTGGTGGCGATTGTGGCGGGCTCCAAAGTCTCCACCAAACTCACCATTCTGCGCAGCCTGGCTGACAAGGTGGATCAGCTCATCGTCGGGGGCGGCATCGCCAACACCTTCATGCTGGCCGCCGGCCTGAACATTGGCAAGAGCCTGGCCGAACACGAGCTGGTGGCGGATGCCAAGGCTGTGATGGACATCATGAAAGCGCGCGGCGCCGCCGTGCCGATCCCGACCGACGTGGTCACCGCCAAAACCTTCTCGGCCGATGCCGTGGCCACCGTCAAGGCCGCCACCGACGTGGCCGATGATGACCTGATTCTGGACATTGGCCCCGTCACGGCGGCGGCGCTGGCCGAGCAGCTCAAGGCGGCGGGCACCATCGTCTGGAACGGCCCGGTCGGCGTGTTTGAGTTTGCCGCGTTCGAGAACGGCACCAAGGTGCTTGCGCAGGCGATTGCCGAGTCCAAAGGCTTCTCCATTGCCGGTGGTGGCGATACGCTGGCCGCCATTGCCAAGTACGGCATTGAAAAACAGGTGGGCTACATCTCCACCGGCGGCGGCGCGTTCCTGGAAATCCTCGAAGGCAAGACCCTGCCTGCGTTCGAGATTTTGAGCCGCCGCGCAGCCAGCGCGGCGGTGGCCTAGGCGCTGGCGGTGATGCCGCCACTGGATGTGGCGCGCGGCGTCGGCCTGCTGGGCAGCGAGGCCGCGCTGCGCGAGATTCTGGATGCCGCCGAAGCCAGCCTGGCGAGCAGTCTGCCTGGCATCCGGCAAGCGCTGGACGCCGGGGATGTCAAAACCGTGCACCACCTGTTGCACGGTATCAAAGGCTATGCGCCTATTTTTTGCACCGAGTCACTGATCGAGCAGGTCGGGCACGTCGAGGGCCTTAGCAAGACCGAAGCGGCGGCTGTCCTGCGCCCCTTGCTGCTTGCGCTGATGCCTGAATTGGAGTCGCTGTTGCTGGAAATCCGGGGCTATGGCGCATCGGGGCAATGACTTTCATCGCCTGTCTGCGCCTCGAATCCTGATATGCTGGGCCGCATAACGCGATAAATGAAACGGAATGCAAGTTCTGCAACGGCAGGGCTGGCTGACCTTGGCGCCCGTTGTGAATGGGAAATGGTAAAAATGAAAATAACAAGTGCGCGAATCATGGTGGTGGAAGACGATGCGGTCATGCGGGCCTTCGTCGTGAGTTTGCTTCGCCGCCTGGGAATTCAGGCGATTGAGACCTGTGCCGATGGCGCCAGTGCCTTGAGTTTGCTTGAAGCTTTCAAGCCCGATCTGGTGCTGACCGACATCCACATGGATCCGATGGATGGGCTGGAGTTTGTGCGCCAGCTGCGCCAGCTTCCTCACCCGGCCTTGCGCAAAACGCGGGTCATTTTCATGAGCGCGGATGCCAGCTCCGGCACCCTGGCCGAAGCCCTGCCGTTGGGTACGTCGGGCTACATTGTCAAACCCCCCCGGCCGGAAACCCTGCAAGCCAAGCTGGAACTGGCCTTGCGTTAAGTATGAGGTCACAAGCCAAACCACTGTCCCGTTTCACGGCGCCCGGCGTCGCGCTGATGCGGTACCTGAGCGGACCGGTCAAATTCTGGGGGCTTCAGGTCCCCCTGCTCGCCGCCTTGAGCATTGTGGTGGCCCTGCATCTCGCCAGTCTGGCCGATGCGTACCGCTTTACCGCGCAACGCACGGCGGCGACCGCGTTGCTGGATCAGATTGCCCAGGTGGTACTTCCCTTGCAAACCCATCGGGGACAAAGCAGCCTGATTCAGGCAGGAGATGCCAGTGTGACGGCCGCTCGCGAACAAACGCGGCAGACCCTGAAAACGGCGGTCGAGAAGCTTGATGCGCAAATTCAGGCCAGCACCTTGCCCGATCTGCAGCCGCGCTGGGCGCCGTTGCGCAACGCCATTCTGGCGCTGGCGAGCGGGGGGGCGCTGGCACCCGAGCGCGTGGCACTTTTCAAGCAGCACCATGAGCCCATTTTTGGCCTGCAGCAACTCCTGGTGTACGTCGGTGAAGCGTCGGGTTTGGTGTTGTCACCGGACTCTGACATTTATTACCATTCATCACTGCTGATTGAGCGCTTCATCCCGTGGAGTGAAGCGGTTGGTTTGCTGCGCGCCCAGGGCGCAGGCGTTTTGACGCGCAACGAAAAAGATCCTGCGCAGCTTTCAAATGTCGCGCTCCTGGCGGATGCACTGGCGGAACAATCGCTTCAACTGATGGGCACGCAAGCCGCGTTGCGGCGCGTCGGGGCGCTGCCGCATGCCAGTTGGGATACCGCTTTAACCCAGAGTAAGGCCTTTGAGGCGGCTGCCAGACAACTTCTTGAGCAGCGCTCGGCCAGCGATTTTTTTGCCGCTGGCACACAACTCATTGACGCCGCTCATCTGGCCAGAAGCGAGACCCTTCAGCGCCTTGACTTGCTGCTCAAACAGCAGCGCGATCTGCTTCGCAAGCAGATCATCCTGACGGGTGTCGTGTCTTTGCTCGGTATTTTGCTGTGGTGGTATTTGCTGTTGAGTTTTTTCAGCAGCACCCAGTTTGACCGTGCCTGTACCGAAAAAGCCATTGAGCTGGCGGCGACGGGGGATCTGACGGGGCGCAGTGCCTCCGGCGTTGATACGCTGGGCAATTTCGGACGTCACCTGGACGTGATGATGACCAAGATGTCGGTGATTGTGGCCAATATCCGTACGGCGGCGGTGTTGCTGGGCGACTCTGGCAAGACGCTGGTGGCGGACACGCGCTCGCTGTCGGAGCGCGCGCATACGCAGGGCTTGCACTTGCAGCAGACCTCTTTGCACGTCAAACGGGTCAGCGAGACGGTGGCCCGCAACGCCTCAGCCTCACAAGAGATCAGCATGATGACCGCCAGCCTGCACAAGGAGGCCGGTTCGGCGGATCGCCTGATGCATCAGGCGGTGCAAAGCATGGGGCCACTGCAGGCCACCTCGGGGCGCATGACCGAAATCATCAGCACCATTGACGGCATTGCGTTTCAGACCAATCTGCTGGCGCTCAACGCCGCCGTTGAAGCCGCACGCGCTGGCGAGCAGGGGCGTGGTTTTGCCGTGGTCGCGGCCGAGGTGCGCAATCTGGCCAAACGCAGCCAGGTCGCCGCCGCCGAGGTGCGCGGCCTGATTGCTGAATCGTCGGCCCGTGTCGACACCACGGTGACCGGCATTCAGGAGGTCAATATGCTGATGGAAAGCCTGGTCTCCGGTATCGCTGAAATTGCCATGAATGTGAATGTCATGGCTGAAGGCAGTGCATCGCAAAGTGCGGCGCTGGAAGAAGTGGTTCATGCCGTGGGCGATTTGGACGTGTTGACGCAGGAGAATGCCGGTTTGATCGGGCGTGCGGCTGAAAACTCCGACCGCATGATTGCCCAGGCCTCCGCACTCGAAATTTCGGTGGGCGACATGCGGCTGCGCCAAGGCACCGCAGACCAGGCGCGGCAGCTGGTTTTTGACGCGATGGTTCATCTTCAAAGCGTGGGGCTGGAGCGCGCCGCCGCTGATTTTCATGACAGGAACGGCGCCTTCATTGACCGCGATCTCTACATTTTTGTATTGAATCGCGAGGGCGACTACGTGCTGCACGGTGCCATGCCCGAGCGTGATGGAAGCTCTTTGAGCGCGATCACAGGGCTGGATGCTGACCGCCTGCTGGGCGATGCCTGGAACGCCTGCGATGAAAATGCGGGCGGCTGGGTGACTTACGCCATTACTCATCCGATCACGCAAGAAGTGCAGGCCAAAATTTCCTATGTCGTTCCCCTGGATGACGACCGCCTGCTGGGGTGTGGCTGTTATCTCAACGCGGAGTGGTTGCACCTGTAAAGCATGCACAAAATTTCAGATCAACAGTTGCCAGCAGGGGCCAGCAGCGCCTCTGCCGCGCCCGAGGTGAACCAGGCCTTGGCCTCGCTTTTTCGCGCCGTGTTGCCCGTATGGGGTCGTCAGCTGGCCACCTCGCGGGCCCAGTCGGAAGCGGCGGTCTCGGAAATGATTGCTGCCTTTGCCGAGATGGGCACGCCGCTGGACATGGCCGTGCGCGAAACCCCAATGCTGGGGCAGCAGCTTGAGCGGATGTATGTGGGTTTTCAATACCAGGATCGCATCAGCCAGATGATGACCTTGCTGCATGAAGACATGCTGCGTTTACAGGCGCTCATGCAGGCGCCGGGGGCCGATCTCGAAGCCCTGGCGCCAGAGGCGTGGCTGGCCCGGCTCGAATCGCAGTATGCGATGGCGGAGCAGCGCCAGGGTCATGCGCCGGAGGCCGCCTGCGGCCATGACTTGCTGCCCGATACCGATATTGAAACAACTTTTTTCTGACGAGGTTTTTTATGGCACAAACAATTTTGGTGATTGATGATTCTGCAAGCCTGCGCCAGGTGGTGGCCATGGCCTTGCAAGGCGCCGGGTACGAGGTGATTCAGGCCGGTGACGGTGTGGCTGCGCTGGCCCTGCTCGATGGCCGGAAAATTGGCATGGCCATCTGTGATGTGAACATGCCCCGCATGAACGGTATCGAGTTTGTTAAAGCCGCCAAGGCCTTGCCTGCCTACCGTTTCCTGCCGATTCTGATGCTCACCACCGAGAGCCAGGAAGCCAAAAAAGACGAAGGCCGTGCGGCTGGTGCGAAGGCATGGATGGTCAAACCCTTCTCCCCCGCCTCCCTGGTGAACGCGGTCTCCAAACTCTGCCTGCCCTAAGTTTCTCCCGCGCACTTCACCCCCTTGCGTCCGCATTCCAACCAGGAGCCAGAGATGACGACACCGTTCGAGTTACCTGCTGAGTTAACGATCTACAGCGCACTGGAAACCCGTGACGCCTTGCTGGCGTGGGTGAGCCAGCAAAGTGCGCAGTCGAAAAGCGAGCTTGAAGTGTCCGCCGGACAGGTCAGCGAGGTCGATGGTTCAGGTCTGCAACTGCTGGCGGCCCTGTCCAAGATGGGCTTGACCTGGCACCTGGTGGATGCCAGTACGGCTTTCATGGATGCCTGTCAGATGATGGGGTTGACGCACTGGCTGGATAAACGCTATTTCAAGGCTGACGCTGCAGGGGCAAGGACATGAGTTATTCAAGCAACGACGCCGATCTGGATTTCATTGCGGCAGCCATGCCCGCCTTCATCAGTGAGGCGGTGGAGCAAACCGAAGCGATCGAAACCTTGCTGCTGGAGCTCGAAGAGCAGCCCGGCGACCGGGATCTGCTGGATTCCCTGTTTCGCTGCGCGCATACGGTCAAGGGTTCGGCGGGTATTTTTGGACTCAACAAGGTGGTGGAGTTCACGCACCATGTTGAAACCTTGCTGGATCAAATGCGCGAGGGCGTCATTGTGCTGGGCCCCGCGCTGAGTACCCTGTTGCTGCAGTGCAATGACCAGATCAAGTTTTTGGTGGCAACGGCCACGGATGAGGCGGCTGACACGGCAGCGCAAAAAGACACGCGCGCTGACTTGGTGATTCAGTTGCGCGCCCTGACTGAAGGGGGGCAGCGCGCGCCCGAGGGCGCTGCCGATACGCCGCTTGATGAATTGCTGACCCCGGGCGGCCAGCGCCCTTTGACCCAGTGGACTATTTCAGCCCGCTTTGGCCCTGAAACCTTTCGCAATGGCATGGATCCGCTCTCGATTGCGCGCTATCTGGGGGGCATGGGCAAGGTGTTGAGCATGCGTTGCGGTATGGATGCCGTCCCCTCGCTGGTGAATCTGGATCCGGAGACTTGTTATTTAAGTTTTGGCATGACACTGGAATCAGCCGCCAGTCGTGACGATGTGGAAGGCGCTTTCAGTTTTGTGGCCGAAGATTGCGAACTGAGCGTGATTGCCCCGGAAACGCCTGGTCAGAAACTGGCACGGCAGATTGATGAAATCCCGGAAACGCCGCGCTTGGGTGATTTGCTGGTGTCGGTCGGGGCGGTGACGCACGACCGGTTGGCGCAGGTGTTAACGACCCAGCAGCAATCGCCCGGAATGCCCGCCAGCGCCAAGTCCAAATTAGGCGACTTGCTGGAGACGCAGGCGGGTGTGGCACACGAAGTGGTGGAGGCCGCGCTGGGCAAGCAGCAGAAACTGCGCGAAACGGGCGCAGGCGAAGAGGGTCGCTACATTCGCGTGCAGGCTGACCGCCTCGATGCGGTCATCAACTTGCTGGGTGAATTGGTGATTGCCGGGGCTGGCGCCACCTTGCTGGCGCGCGAAACCCATGACGTCGCCTTGATGGAGGCCAATCTGTACATGAATGGCCTGATTGAAGAAATTCGCAACGGCACTCTGGGCTTGCGCATGGTGCCCGTGGGAGAAACCTTCAACCGCTTCCGCCGCGTGGTGCGTGACACCGCATCCAGTCTGGGCAAAGAAGTCAATTTTGAGATTGTGGGCGGTGAGGCCGAACTCGACAAGTCGATGGTCGAGAAAATAGCCGACCCCCTGATGCACCTCGTGCGCAATTCGCTCGACCACGGTTTGGAGCCACCGCAAGAGCGACTCGCAGCGGGAAAATCAAAGGCCGGGAAACTCATCCTGAGTGCGCACCATGAAACCGGTGCCATTCTGATTCGCATTGAAGACGATGGTCGGGGTATCAACCGCGAGCGGGTGCTGCAACGCGCCTGGAACCGTGGCTTGGTGGAGCAGGGCGTTATCCCCAGCGATGACGCCATCCATATGCTGATTTTTGAGCCTGGCTTTTCAACCGCCGAGCAGGTGACCAATCTCTCCGGGCGCGGGGTGGGCATGGATGTGGTTCGCCGCAACATCGAAGCTTTGCGCGGCACACTCAAGTTGACCAGCACCCCGGGTGTCGGTCTGCAGGTGGATATCCGCCTGCCCCTCACCCTGGCCATCATTGACGGATTCCTGGTTGGTGTGGGTAAATCCAAGTTTGTCTTGCCGCTTGAATCCGTTGTGGAAGTGATTGAGGCCGGTGGCCATCACGTCAAGGCCGATGCCAATGGCCGGCATTGTCTTGAACTGCGTGGTGCGGTGCTGCCTGTGGTGCGCCTGCGTACCTTGTACACCGTGGCGTCCAGTCACACGGATCGGGTCAGCGTGGTGGTGGTTAATTCGCCGCGCGGCCAGTACGGGATTGAGGTCGAAGTATTGCTGGGGCAGCAGCAGACGGTCATCAAGCCGTTGGGGCGTTTGTTCAAGACGCTGCGCGGTATCTCTGGCTCAAGCATTTTGGGCAGCGGCGAGGTGGCGCTGATTCTGGATGTCGCTTCATTGGGCGATCTGGTGACGTCGGCGGCCCCGTTGACGCTGAACCCCCAACGCGTTCCCAACTTTATGGAGTCAAGCCGGTATGAGCAGTGATCACGCCATCGTGCCCAAAGCAGTCGGGGCCCCAAATGAAACCCTGCAGTACCTGACCTTTGCGCTGGGGGACGATATTTTCGCCATGGACATCCGGACCGTGCGTGAAATCATCCAGTACGGCGCCATGACCGCCGTGCCACTCATGCCCAGCTTTGTGCGGGGTGTCATCAACCTGCGGGGCTCGGTGGTGCCGGTGATTGACCTGCAGGCCCGTTTTGGTCGAGACCAGGCCTGTGTCAACAAAAAGACCTGCGTCATTATTTTTGATGCCAGTCGCGACAGTGAAAAGATGGAACTGGGCCTGATGGTGGATGCGGTCATCGAGGTGATCGACATACCGCCGGAACATATTGAACCCCCGCCCCAGTTCGGCGCCATCATTGCCCGTGATTTCATTCGGGGCATGGGCAAAGTGGCCGGTGCCTTCATCGTCATTCTGGAGTCCGACCGGGCTCTTAATATCGATGACATGGCATTGATTGCCGCGACGACCTAAAAAGCGGCCTGAACCCGCGCGACACGACACCGAACCTCGTCTTATCTTCACACTTTACTGAAAGAAAAAGCATCATGAGCCAAAAAAACACATCGTGGATTTCGCGACTTTTCAATGGTGCCAACCTGGAGCGGCGAATTGCCGAGCTGGAAGCCGAGCTCAAAGTGCGCACCGACATCATGAACGTGACGAGCATCGTCTCTGAGGCTGACAAGAAAGGCGACATCATCAGCATCAATGAAAAGTTCATTGAAGTCTCCAAGTACAGCCGCAGCGAGTTGATCGGGCAGCCGCACAACACGACGCGGCACCCGGATATGCCCAAGGAAACCTTCAAGCAGCTGTGGGCCACGATCGGGCGGGGCGACATTTTCCGGGGCGTGATCAAAAACCGCGCCAAGGACGGCACCCCGTACTACGTGGACGCGGTGGTGGCGCCGATCCTGGGGGAGAACGGCAAACCCATGAAATACCTCGGTGTGCGCTATGACATCACCGAAGCGGAGATTGAGCGGCAGAATGCACGCGGCATCATCAATGCGATTGATGCCTCCTACGCTTACATCGAGTTTGACCTGGGTGGTCACGTACTCAAAGCCAATAAGAACTTCCTGCAGGTCATGGGCTACCAGAGTGATGAAGTCGTGGGCAAACACCACCGCACCTTTGTCGAACCGGTACTGTCCAACGCCCCGGAGTACCCGCAGTTCTGGCGTGACCTGAACGATGGCAAGCCGCAAAGTGGGGTGTTTAAACGCATCACCCGGTCGGGGAAGCAGCTGTCGCTGCAGGCGGTTTACGCACCGGTCACCGATGAGATGGGCCGCGTTGTCAAAATCATCAAGATCGCCACCGATGTCACGGCCGAAGTGCAGGCCAACGAGATGTTGCGCCATGCGGTCGAGCAGGCGCAGGCGGTCACTTCTGCGGCCATGAAGGGCGATTTGTCGCAGCGCATTCCGCTCGAAGGCAAGAGTGGCCCGATCGAGTCACTGTGCGGCGGGGTGAATTCGCTGATGGAAACCACGTCGGTCATCTTCTCCGATGTGGTACGCGTTTTCGGCGCGCTGGCTGCTGGCGATCTGTCGCAGCGCATCACGCGCGACTATGCCGGCACTTTTGGGCAGTTGAAGAACGATGCCAATGTGACAAGCGAGCAGCTGGCAGGCATCATCGACGACGTCGGGCGCGTGTTTTCCGGCGTGGCCAACGGAGATCTGACGCAGAGAATTACACGGGATGCCGAGGGCATCTTCAACCAGGTGAAGCAGGACGCCAACTCCAGCTCCGAGAAGCTGGCCAGCATCATTGACGAAGTCCGCGCAGCGGCCGATGCCTTGACGGGGGCCGCGAACCAGGTCAGTGCCACCGCGCAGTCCCTGTCGCAAGCCGCCAGCGAGCAAGCGGCCAGCGTCGAGGAAACCTCGGCCTCGGTGGATGTCATGTCGGCCTCGATCAGTCAAACCAGTGACAACGCCAAGGTGACCGACGGCATGGCCACCAAAGCCAGCAAGGAAGCCACGGACGGCGGCAGTGCGGTGAGCCAGACGGTGGTGGCCATGAAACAAATTGCCGCCAAGATCGGCATCGTGGATGACATCGCCTACCAGACCAATTTGCTGGCCCTGAACGCCGCCATTGAGGCGGCACTGGCGGGCGAGCATGGCAAGGGCTTTGCCGTGGTGGCGGCTGAAGTGCGTAAATTGGCCGAGCGTAGCCAGCAAGCGGCGAAAGAAATCGGCGAACTGGCGGGCAGTAGCGTCTCCACGGCCGAGCGTGCAGGCAAGTTGCTCGATGAAATCGTGCCCAGCATCCAGAAGACCTCGGAGCTGGTGCAGGAAATTGCCGCCGCCAGTGCGGAGCAAAGTGAATCCGTCGTGCAAATTGGCGGCGCCATGGGGCAACTCAGCAAAGCCACGCAACAAAATGCATCGGCCTCCGAAGAACTTGCTGCCACCAGTGAAGAGCTTTCGGGTCAAGCGGAGCAGTTGCAGCAGTCAGTGGCGTTCTTCAGCCTGGGGAATGAAGCCCCCAAAGTGCGCAATCGCCATGAGATTGGACGCCAGGAGCAGCGCGCTGGCAGCGGCACGGTGCCCCGGTTGAATACGCCTTTGCGGCCCGCATCCGTGCGGAGCAGCGGCTCCAACTTCAAGCCTTATTGATCCCGGTCGTGCGGGGCGGGTGCATAGATCAACCTTGACGGATGTGAATGAAAAATAGACAAGAGCCCAGCCAGCAGGAACGGTTGATGCGGGATGATGACTTCATCATCTCCAAAACCGATCTCAAAGGGCGTATCACGTATTGCAATCGAATCTTCATCGAATTTTCGGGCTACACCGAGCAGGAACTGTTGGGGGCGCAGCACAACATCGTGCGCCACCCCGACATGCCGCGTGGCGTCTTCAAGTTCCTGTGGGACACGCTGGGTCAGCAAAAAGAGTGTTTTGCCTACGTCAAAAACATGTCCCGGGACGGCAGCTTTTACTGGGTGCTGGCCAACGTCACGCCGAATTTCGATGAGCAGGGCCAAGCAGTGGGGTATTTCTCGGCCCGTCGCAAACCTGGTCGCGGCGCTGTGGCGGCGATGGGCGATGTCTATCGCCTGATGCTGGCGGAAGAGCGGCGTGCCGGGCCCAAAGATGCCTGTTCGGCGTCGCTGGCTTTGTTAAACAGCGTCTTGACCCAGAAAGGAGTCGGCTATGAAAAATTCATCCTCTCCCTCTGAAACGTTTCTCTTTCCTGTGACCCTGGCGCTGCTGCTCCTGGGTGGCGCCGCCTTGCACGGATGGCAGGACGGCTGGAACTGGCTTCCCCTGGTGTGGCTGCTGCCCGCGCTGCTCTGCCTGGGCCTGTGGAACCGGACGCTGCAGAAAAACAGGCGTTTTCTGCTGGATATTCAGGACATCGCGCAAGATGTGGCGCATGGCCAGTTCGCCCGTCGCATCACGAACATCCCGGCCAGCGGCACATTTCACGCCCTGTGCTGGGATATGAATGACATGCTGGATCAGCTGGAGGCCTGCTTCCGAGAGCAGGCCACGGCGCTGCAATACGCCAGCGTTGGCCAGTATGAACGCCGGGCGCAAACGGGGGGCTTGCATGGCAGCTTCAGTACTGCGCTCAAACGCACAAATGAATCACTGCAAACGATTGAGCAAAAAGCGCTGCAGGAAGAAAAAGCTGCTGCCGAGAAGCTGCAGGCGCAAGCGCGTGAGCAACGCATTGCCAGCGAGAACTTGCGCATCCGCAATGCGCTTGACAAGTGCAGCACCAATGTGATGATTGCCGATGCCCACAATGTCATTATTTACATGAATGAGACGGTCACGGCGATGATGCAGCGCAATGAAGCCGAGCTGCGCAAGGCCTTGCCGCAGTTCGACGCGCGCCAGCTTATTGGCCAGAATATTGATGTGTTTCACAAAAATCCGGCGCATCAGCGCGGCTTGCTGACGGGGCTGGTCAGCACGTACCGCACCCAGATCCCGGTTGGCAGCCTGCATTTCAGTTTGAGTGCCAGTCCAATTCTGGATGCCAGCGGAACGCGCATGGGCACGGTGGTTGAGTGGGCCGATCGCACGCAGGAAGTGGCCACCGAGAAAGAGGTCGCAGATCTGGTGCTGGCCGCTGCGGCGGGTGATTTCAGCGGGCGCTTGCGCACCGAGGGCAAGAGCGGCTTCTTTGCCAACCTGGGTACCGGCATGAACCAGTTGCTCGACACCAGCGAGCAGGGCTTGGGGGATGTGGCGGACGTTCTGGCGGCCTTTGCCGAGGGCGATTTGACCCAGCGTATCGAGCGCGACTACGCCGGCCTGTTTGGCAAAGTCAAAGACAGTGCCAACGCCACTGCCGAGAATCTGTCCCGCGTGATGGGCGAAGTGCGTGCTGCCGCCGATGCCCTGACGGGTGCCGCGAACCAGGTGAGTGCGACGGCGCAGTCGCTCTCGCAGGCGGCCAGCGAACAGGCCGCCAGTGTGGAAGAAACCACGGCGTCCATTGATGTGATGTCCACCTCCATCAGCCAAAACAGCGACAACGCCAAAGTCACCGACGGCATGGCGACCAAAACCTCGAAAGAGGCCGTTGATGGGGGGGGCGCGGTGATTCAGACGGTGCTGGCCATGAAGCAGATTGCCGCCAAGATTGGCATCGTGGATGACATCGCCTACCAGACCAATCTGTTGGCGCTGAATGCAGCCATTGAAGCTGCCCGTGCGGGCGAACACGGCAAAGGTTTTGCCGTGGTGGCGGCCGAAGTGCGCAAGCTGGCCGAGCGCAGCCAGGCGGCCGCCAGGGAAATCAGTGACTTGGCTGGCAGCAGTGTTTCGACCGCCGAGCGGGCGGGCAAGCTACTCGACCAGATCGTGCCCAGCATCCAGAAAACGTCGGAGCTGGTGCAGGAAATTGCCGCCGCCAGTGCCGAGCAAAGCGAATCGGTGCTGCAAATTGGTGGGGCGATGGGGCAGTTAAGCAAAGCCACGCAGCAAAACGCCTCGGCTTCCGAGGAGTTGGCTGCCACCAGTGAAGAACTCTCTGGCCAGGCCGAGCAATTGCAGCAGTCGATTGCCTTCTTTAAAACCGGCGATGAAACGCCGCCTGCCCGTGGTCGGCATGAGGCGGCGCCCCGCAGTGCGGCGGCGCCCCGTTTGAGTACGCCCCGGCTCAGCGCGCCGACGCGCAGTGCCAATTTCAAGCCCTATTAATCTTTCGTCAAAGGTCTACTTCATGAGAACAGCTCAGCAGGAAATTGACGAGCGCACCAGGCTGGCAGGGAACAACAAGTTCGAGTTGCTGCTGTTTCGCCTGGGCGAGGCGCCCGGCAGCGGGCAGCGTGAGCTGTTTGGCATCAATGTATTCAAGGTGCGAGAGGTGCTGGTCATGCCTGCCGTGACGGAGCTGGGCAATGCCCATGAGCACTTGATGGGGGTGGCCAACATTCGCGGGCAAATTATTCCGGTGATCAATTTGCCCGCCGTTCTGGGGTGTACGCCGAAAAAGGGTTTGAGCATCTTGATGGTGACCGAGTTTGCCCGTACCGTGCAGGCGTTTGCGGTGGAAGATGTCAATGAAATCGTGCGTCTGGAGTGGGATCAGGTGCTACCGGCCGAAGCCAGCCATGCGGGCGCCCTGATTACCGGCATTGCCCGCCTGGATGGCGCGACGGCGGAGACCCGCCTCGCCCAAGTGCTCGACGTCGAGCAAATTCTGCGCACCGTCATGCCCGTCAGCAAGGAAGAACTCAACCGGGAGGTGGTGGGGCCAGAGCTGGTGCTACCGCCGGGCTGCTCGATTCTGGTGGCCGATGATTCGGCGGTGGCGCGCTCGGTGATTGAACTGGGTTTGAAGGCGATGGGCGCGCCCTACATCATGACCAAGACCGGCAAGGAAGCGTGGGAGATGCTGCAGACGCTGGCTGCGCAGGCACAAGCCGAAGGTAAAACAGCGCATGACAAGATTGCCGTGATGCTGACTGACCTGGAAATGCCCGAGATGGATGGTTTCACCCTGACCCGCTTGATCAAAAATGACCCGCGTTTCAAATCCATCCCGGTAGTGATTCACTCCTCCCTCACTGGCACCACCAACGAAAACCACGTCAAAAGCGTGGGGGCGGATGCGTATGTGGGTAAATTTGCCCCGCGCGAGCTGGCGTCCACCATTCGCAGTGTTTTGTCGGTGCACTGACGATGGCGGTGATGAATTTCAGCGATGCAGAATTCAAGAAAATCGGCGACCTCATGTACGAGGCCGTCGGCTTGTCCTACAACGACTCCAAAAAATCGCTGATCCAGTCACGGCTGGCGCCACGCATCCAGCGTCTGGGTCTGGGGGGCTTTGCCGACTACATTGAGATGCTGGCCGACGAAAACGAAGCCGCCGAGTTCCAGATGGCGGTTGACCTGCTCACCACCAATGAGACCTATTTTTTCCGCGAGCCCAAGCATTACGAGCTGCTGGAACAAGAACTGTCCGCGCGCAAAAGCCGGGCGCCGCTGGCCATCTGGAGCGCGGCCTCGTCATTTGGCGACGAGGCCTACAGCACCGCCATGCTGCTGTCGGATCTGCAGACGGCCGGTCGCATTGGTTCTGACTGGTCCATTCTGGCCACCGACATCAGCCACCGCGTGCTGCTCAGTGCCAAAGAGGGCATCTTTCCGCAGGATCGGCTGCGCGCCGTTTCACCCGAGCGGCTACGCCGTTACTGCCTGAAAGGCGAGGGCCCCGCCGAAGGCCAGTCGATGGTGATGGACAAGCTGCGCACCCGTGTCCAGTTTGGCCAGCTCAATCTGTGCAAACCGATTGACGGACTGGGCCCGTTTGACGTGGTGTTCCTGCGCAACGTGCTGATTTATTTTGACATTCCCACCAAGCGCGCGGTGGTGAACCGGGTGCTCACCACGCTCAAGCCCGGCGGCCTCTTTTTTCTGGGCACGGCGGAGGGGCGCGTGCAGTGCGACACGCCCCTGATCACCGTGCAGCCCGGCGCATTCCGCAAACCCCTGTGAGCGCGACGGTGGTAGAGCTCCTGCCCGGTGACGTGGCGCTGGGTTTGGCGGGTGATCAGCTCAGAACCCTGCTGGGGTCGTGCGTGAGTGTCATCCTGACTGACCCGCGCCGCACCGTCGGCGCCATGTGTCACATTGTTCATGTGGGGCCGCCCAACGCCATCAATGCGCACAACACTGCGTTTGGAAAGGTCGCCATGGACGCGATGTTTCAACGCTTGCTCGGTATTGGCGTGGTGCCCCGGCTGTGTGAAGCCTATGTGTACGGGGGCGGCAATATGTTTCCCAAGGTATTTGCCAGGCGCCATGTCGGGCTGGGCAACATCGACTGGGTACTGGATTATTTAGAGACGCAGCACATTCCCGTGCTGGGCCATTGCCTCGGTGGCCATGGGTACCGCAAGGTGTCGTGGACCGTCGGGCCGACTGAGCCGGTGGTCGAAATCGTATTGACAGAACAGGAAAATCGTCATGGTGGTTAAAGTTTTTGTGGTGGATGACTCTGCCGTGGTGCGTCAGGCGTTGCAGCACATGCTGGCCGGGCAGCCCGATATCGAGTTGATTGGCAGTGCGCCCAACCCGCTGATTGCACTGCCTGCGATCCAGAAAAACAGGCCCGATGTGCTGCTGCTGGACATCGAAATGCCGGGCATGGACGGACTGACATTTTTGCGCCAGATCATGGCCGGTACGCCGATTCCCACGGTGATTTGCTCAACGCTCTCCACCGAGGGCAGCAAAGTGGCGCTGGAGGCCTTGTCGGCGGGGGCGGTAGCGGTGCTGGCCAAACCCAAACTGGGGCTCAAGCAGCATCTGGACGACTCACGCCGCGAGATGATTCAGACGCTCAAAGCCGCTGCCCGCTCGCACCCGCGCCAGCGCGCGGCGGGCACGCCCAGTGCGGTAGGCGCGACAGGCGCCAGAGTTGGCGCCGTGCGCGCCCCCGTTCTCAGTGGCGTTCACGCCTTTGCCATGAACAAGCCGGTGGTGATCGGCAGCTCGACCGGCGGGACGCAAGCGATTGAATGTGTGCTGCTGGCGCTGCCGGCGGATGCCCCCGGCATTGCCATTACCCAGCACATGCCGGAGAAATTCACCGCCATGTACGCCAAGCGACTCGACGGCATTTGCGCCATGAACGTGCGCGAGGCCAAAGATGGCGACCGGCTGGAGCGCGGCGTAGTGTTGATTGCGCCGGGCGGGTTGCACATGCAACTGCGCAAGGCCTCGGGCCAGTATTTTGTGCAGGTGCTGGACGGCCCGCCGGTGAACCGGCACAAACCGTCGGTGGATGTCTTGTTCAAGTCGGCCGCCGAGTGTGCCGGGCGTGACGTTCTGGGCATCATCATGACCGGCATGGGCGATGACGGTGCGCGTGGCATGAAGGTGCTGCACGATGGCGGCGCCCGCACGGTGGCCCAAAATGAGGAAAGCTGCGTGGTCTTTGGCATGCCCAAAGAAGCCATCAAACTGCAGGCGGTGGACGATGTGCTGCCGCTGGAGAGCATCGCCCGGGCGATTTTGCAGTTTGATTCGCGCGCTTGAGTTGCTATTGAATTGATAGCTGCCTGCGCAATATCTACGAGGGCTGCAGGCTGATTTCACTCGTATCTTGGCGCAAGCCCTGCTGGATGGCCTGTGCCGCCTGCGTGAAGGCCGGGGAAAAGTCTGGCGCCAGGGCGGCGCACCTGGTTTTGTCGCCTGCCTGAGCGGCTGTTTCCATCGCCTGGCAGAGCGCGCCCAGTTGCAGGGCGCCCACGCTGCGGGCGGCTGATTTCAAGGTGTGCGCCACGCTGGCGGCGGTGTTGAGTTCGCCGGTGACGGCGGCGGCGTTGATGGCGCTGACTTGCGTCTGGGCGGAGAGCAGAAACTTTTCCAGCAAGCGCCGCTGCAGAACCGGGCTGTCGCCCACCAGTTGCGTCAGCGTGCTGTCATCCCAAATGGCCAGTGCTGCTGGCCGGGCGGTGGCCGTCGCGGCGGGCGAGAGCGGCAACCATTTGAGCAGCATCGGGCCCAGTTCTTTCAGCCGCAGCGGTTTTGAGAGGTAATCGTCCATGCCACGTGCCCGGCAGCGCTGGGCCTCGCCCTGCATGGCATTGGCGGTGATGGCAATGATGGGCAAGTGCGTGCCGGCGGGTTCGGCCTGGCGAATCGCCTGCGTCAGTTCAAACCCGTCCATGGTCGGCATGTGGCAATCGGTCAGCAGCAGGGCATAGCGGCGGCTGCGCCACATCTGCAGGGCCAGCAGCCCGTTTTCAGCCACTTCCGCCGCATAGCCCAGCAGGCCCAATTGCGCTTGCATGACGTCGCGGTTGGTTTCGTTGTCTTCGGCCAGCAGAATCAGCTGCTGGCGGGTCAAGGCCTCTTCGGTGCTGGGCGCACGCTGCCTTGGCGGCAGTTCGTGCTCGCTGGGGTGGTGTCTGTTCACTGCGCTCAGTCGACCGCTGGCCATCGCGAGGCCCTGGATCAGGTCGTGGTAGAGCAGCGGGCGGGCGGGCACGGTGATCTCAGGGGTCAGGGTGTCACTCCCGCGCAAGACCAGTCGCACCACGCCGACGCCCGCTGGCAGCGCCAGTTGGCGCGCTTCGCCGTTGAGTGACTGGCTGAGCAGCACCACCGAGATCGGCCGCGTCTGCGGCGCCTGGAGTTGCTGGTGCGCCTGCGCCAGATCGCTGACCAGCGTGACGTGCGCCCCGGCAGCGCGGCAGTAGGCGGGCAGGATCGGTGTCAGCTGTGCGCCGGGGATCACGATCAGCACATGCAGTCCGGCCAGGCTGGGTTCGGTGGCTGGCGTGTGCTCTGGCAGTGCCACCTGCAGGGGGAATTCAACCCTGAATTCAGAACCCTGGCCCACGGTGCTGCGTACCAGAATCCGGCCCTGCATCAATTCGACCAGCCGATGGGTGATCGACAGTCCCAGGCCGGTGCCGCCAAATTTACGCGCCGTACTTTCGTCGGCCTGGGTGAAGGGCTGGAAGAGTTTGGCCAGCACGTCAGCACTCATGCCGATGCCGTTGTCAATGATGCACAAGCGCACTCCCGGGCGTCCATCCGACAGGCCGCAGGGATCCACGCGCAAGATGACCCGTGCCGGCTGGCCAGGCTGGCTGTTGGTGAATTTGATGGCATTGCCCAGCAGATTGAGCATCACCTGGCGCAGCCGGGTCGGGTCGACCTGGATCCAGGGGGGCAGTTCGGGGTCAACAAACAGGGAGAGTTCGACCGATCGGGTGTTTGACAAGGCGATCATGAGCTGGGCGACGCCCTCGGTGAGCTCCCGCAAATGGGTGGGAATGTTTTCCAGCACCAGTTTGCCCGCCTCGATTTTGGAGAGATCCAGAATGTCATTGATGATGTTCAGCAAGGCGGTCGATGAGTTGTGGATGGTGTCGAGCATGCGGTGCTGCGCTGGCTGGAGCTCGGTTTGCTGCAGGATGTCGATCATGCCCATCACGCCGTTCATCGGGGTGCGGATTTCATGGCTCATGTTGGCCAGAAATTCCGACTTGGAGCGGCTGGCGGCATGGGCCGCCTCTTCCGCCTGCTTGCGCTCGGTGATGTCGGTGCGCACGGCGATGTACTCGCAGGGTTTGCCGTTTTCACCCATGAAGGCCGCCATGGTGCTGTCGAGCCAGTAAAGGCGACCATCCTTGGCCCGGTTGCAGACCTCGGCATGCCACACTTCGCCGCGTTGAATCGTCTCGTACATGGCCTTGAAAAAACCCTTCGGGTGGCGCCCGGAGTTCAGGATTTTGTGATCCATGCCCATGAACTCTTCCGGGCTATAGCCGCTGATGGCGCTGAATTTTTCATTGCCATAGGTGATGCGACCGTTGATGCCGCACATCGTCACGATGGCGTGCTGGTCCAGCACAAATTTCTGCCGCCGCAGCTCGTTCAGGGTGCGCAGCGCCATGTCAATGCTGTTTTGCAAGTCATCTGTTTTTTGCAGCACCAATTCTTCAAGGTGTTCGCGGTGCTGTACCAGCTCCAGCTCCACCCCCTTGCGCTTGGTGATGTCGGTGCTGATGGCGATGTAACGCCCGGGCGCGCCGTTGTCGCCCGGGAAGGGGACGACGGTGGTGTCGAGCCAGAAGATGCGGCCATCCTTGGCGCAGTTGCAAATTTCGCCATGCCAGACCTTGCCTTGCACGATGCAGTCGTACATGGACTGGAAGAACCCCTTGGGATGCTGGCCCGAGTTCAGGATGTGGTGATCCTGCCCCCGCAACTCCGCCTGGGCGTAGCCACTGATCTCGCAGAAACGGTCATTGGCGTAGGTGATGTGACCTCGTGCATTGGTGTTGGTGACGATGGCATGCTGATCCATGGCGTATTTTTGCAGCTCGACTTCCGTCAGGGCAGAGCGGGCCGTATCCAGGGCCAACCGGGCGGCGTATTCGCCATCACGCAGCTCGCGCAGGCTCTGCAGATGTTGCGCGTTTTGCGCTTGTTCCTCCGCCATGCGGGCCTCCTTCAGGGCGGTCTGCAAGCGGCGGCGTTGCCGCCAGACCACGGAGAAGGCGATAAAACTCAGCAAGAGGCTGAGCAGCGTGCCCGCCGCCGCCACCAGATGCGGCCGGTCGTTGGCCGATGCCGGGACAAAGCCGGGCGCCGCATGGAACGCCAGCCGCCAGGTATGGCCACCGAAGTCGAGCGACTGAACGCGCTGGAAACGGGCATCGACAGCCGCTGCCGCCGGGGGCGCAGGCACGGCAAAGAGGCTGAGCGGCGTCATGTCCGGGCCGTCGAAGATGTTGACGCCGATGTTTTTTGTGTTGGACGGCCAGGTATGGGCCAGCAGGGTCTGCATGCGAAACGGTGCCGCGACCCAGCCGGTCAGGTTGGCCTGGCGTTCGGCCACGCTGGCATAGGGTGCGCCGTGCCGGTAGGTGGGCATGTACAACACAAAATCCGGATCCGTGCTGCCCGCGTTCTGCGGCTGCGTCAGCTTGGCGCTCATGCTCACCTGCGCAGAGTCGCGGGCTTGCTGCAGCGCGACGCGCGATGCGTCGACCGCGTAGGGATCCACGCCCAGACGCCTGCGGTTGGCGTCGGAAAAAGGTTCGATGTAGGTGATCGGGGCATACACATCGCGCACGCCGTCAGGGACGATGCGGTACTCCGGAGCACCTTGCTGGCGCAGCTTCGCCATGTAGTGGTTGCGTTGTGATGCCGCAACCAGTTTCAGATACGAGAGTGCGGAAAAACTGAAATCGGGCTCTGCAGGCCGGATGGTCTCGAAATAGGCGTGAAAATCGTGACGCGTCACCTCGTTGACGGTGTAGAAAAATCCGCTCAGGGATTGCAGGAGCAGCGCCTGGTTCGCCAGATTCTGCTTGATACGGGCGGTGATGTCATTGACCTGCTGATCGAAGGCCGACTGCAACTCCTGCGTCACCCTTTGCTGTGCATTGCGCCAGAACAGGCCGGTGATTGCCAGCGACGCCAGCAGGATCAGCAGGGGCCCAAGTGCGGCGCTGCGCCTGATGCGCTGGCGTAAGGTGGCAGGAAGGGGCGCACCGGGCGTGGCGCCGCTCATGTGAGCGCCCTTTCCTGCAGCCATTGCGTGCAGGCCGCAAAGGGCATGGGCCGGGCAAAGTGGTAGCCCTGGACAATGGTGCCGCCACAACTGCGTAAAAACTCAAGTTGTTCGGCGGTTTCAACCCCTTCGGCGACCACCTCCATCCCCAGATTGACACCGATCATGAGGGAAATGCGCAGAATGGCTTCGGCCTTGCGCTCGGTGTTGGCGCGCTGGACAAAACTGGCATCAATTTTGAGTTCCTTGAACGGCAGATCAACCAGCTGCACCAGACTGGAGTAGCCGGTGCCGAAATCGTCGATCGACAGAATAAAACCCATCAGCGACAGCCGGGTCAGGGTCTCCATGGCCAGCGAGCGCTCCACCATCAGGCGACTTTCGGTGACTTCGATGATCAGGTCGCCGGGTTGCAGGCCAGCCTTCTGCACCAGTTGGCCCAGCCGCTCTGGCAGCGCCAGATTGAGCGCGGTATTCATCGACATGTTGATGGCGGCTTTGAGGTGAATGTGCTGCCTGCGCCAGGCCGATAAATCCAGCGCCACCTGACGCGCCATGGCAAAGAACAGCTCATCGACCAAACCGGCCGCCTCCATGGCGGGGACGAAGCGTGCCGGGCCGATCATGCCGCCCGCCCCCAGGGGCCAGCGCGCCAACGCCTCGACGCTCACGGGCTGATGGTTGTGGAGGTTGACCTTGGGTTGGTACCAGGGGGTGAACTCACCCGCTGCCAAAGCCGCCTGCAGGCGTTCCGGCGATAAAGCCTCGGCCACGCTGGCAGGCGGGTGCGTGGAGGCGGGGGGGCGCAGGTCGGCCAGCAGTGCGCCGAGGCGATCCCGGGAGATGGGTTTCGGCAGTACCCCGAGAACGTACAAGCCGTGGGCATGCGCCAGACCGGCGGCGCTGCTCAGAATCTCGTCATCCACACCCGACAGCAGAATGATGGGGGCCTGAAACCCGCGTTGTGCCAAATGCCGCATCAGCACCAGACCATCCATGCCCGGCATGGACAGATCGGTGATGATGACATTGATCTTCTCGCCATGGGTGTCGAACAGCGCCAGTGCCTCTTCACCGTCGCAGGCGAGGTGCACCTGGTGGCAGCCCAGGTGGGTCAGTTGCATGCCAATCAACTCGCGCTGGAAAGCATCGTCATCGACCACCAAGATCCTGTTCTCTGCGTGCATCATGCGAGATCCTCCTGATTTTTGTTTCTTCTGCGCTAGCAGAAAAAGAAAACACCGTAGCTCGCTCTGCGGCCAGCGCACGGTGCATGGGCTCATTATTTCTCACGATCCATTTTCAATTATGGTGGCTGGAGACGGGTTTTAGTGAAAAATTGTGCGATGAAATGAGTGCCGTGATCTGCACGATCCGGTTTATCATGATCCAAAAAGCTAAATCGGCGAGGCCCCCAGTGGGACTCAATGTCTGAATGGGGGTAGGACGGTCATGACGCAGGGTCACGGTTCTGCCTTCGGTGCGCTACGGCGCTTTGCACGAAGGAGTAGTTCACTATGACGATCGGCCCCGACGCACATGCGCCAGTCCAGCCTCCCCCCTCGCTGGGGCGTTGGATGCTGGCACCTCTGCTTATCGTGTTCATGACGGCACTCCCCCTCTGGCAGTCGGCGCCGTGGGTGACATGGTTGTCCGTGGTCGGGGTGGCCTTGTTCTCGGGGACAACGGTCTGGTGCCTGGTGGCGCAGATCCAGACGGCCAACGCCGGGCTGGTGCAGGCCCAGCGCCCTGTCGCGGGGAAAGCACAGTATTCCGTGCAGGAACTGGCGACCTTGTTGCAAGAGGTGCTCCCGGCCTGGCAGCATCACGTGGATCTCGTGAAAGGCCAGACCGAGGAGGCGGTGCTGCAGCTGACCTCCAGTTTTGCCTCGGTGCTGCACCAGTTCGATCTGGCCGGCATCGGTGGCGCAGGGCCCGCCATCAATACCAGCGACACCATCGGTTTGCTGGCGCTGTGCGAGCGGGAGCTTCAGCCGGTCGTGCTGTCCTTGACGAGTGTGATTGAAGGCAAGGATGCCTTGATGGTCAATATCCGCAATCTGGCCAATGAAACCCTTGAGTTGCAGGCAATGGCGGCCGATGTGCGCAGTATTGCCGCGCAGACCAATCTGCTGGCCCTCAATGCCGCCATTGAGGCGGCGCGAGCTGGTGCTGCCGGGCGTGGCTTTGCGGTGGTCGCGGCGGAAGTGCGCATGCTCTCGCAGCGCTCGGCCGAAACGGGCAAGCACATTGGCGAACGGGTGGGCCAGATCGGCGCCATCATGAATGCGACCATGCGCGCAGCCGAGGGCGCCACGGTGGATGACAAACGGGCGGTCTCGCTGTCCGGGGATCTCGTGGAGCATGTGCTGGGCCACGTCCGCAAGCTTGAAGTTTCAGCCGATTCCATGCAGCAGCATGGTTTGGCGGTTCGCCGTGAAGTCGAGAAACTGCTGATGGCGATGCAGTTCCAGGATCGTATTTCGCAAATCCTGTGCGGGGTGAACAACAACATGGAGCGCATGCAGCAAACCTTGGCGCAGATGGAAACAGATACGCTGCCCGGGGCGGACGAGTGGCTGGCGGCCTTGAATCAAGCCTCCAGCATGGACGATCAACTTTACACGCGCACCTTGCGGTGAGCCGTTAACTTTTTATGAATACAACGCTTGCCAAGCCCGCCAAGTTGCCCCCGGTCGCTCGTCACGATCTCAAGGTTCTGTTGGTCGACGATGACTCGTTCCAGCTGGAGCTGATCTCCGAAGTTTTGCGGGGCCTGGGTATCCACGACATCACGACCGCCGCCAGTGGCGCCCAGGCGTTGCAGGCCATGGGCAGCAAGCCACCCCGGTTTAACCTGCTGCTGATGGATCTGCACATGCCGGGCATGGATGGCTTCCAGTTCATGGGTGAACTTGCCAGCACGGGCTACACCGGGGCGTTAATCATCGTGTCCGGCCAAAGCGACGATGTGATGCATGCCGCCTCCCTGGTGGCGAAATTGCGGCGCTTTACCCTGCTGGGTTCGGTGCCCAAGCCGATCGGCCGTGCCGCTTTGGCTCAACTGATCGCGCAGCTCGCTTGACGGCTAGGGCGAACTCTTATTTGATGCCGGACTGGGCCGCTGCCTGATCCCGCCGCAAATGGGCGAGCAGGGGTTGCGTTGGGTCGCTCTGGCCCCACTGGTCGAAATACACCAGCTCTTCGGTCGGCAGCCGGGGCAGCCAGCCTGCGGTTTCCAGTTCCGGTTTGGCATAGAAGTGGCTCACATAGCCCACGCACAGGTAGGCAATCGGCGTGATGTGCTTCGGGATGCCCAGCGCTTCTTGCAGCGCCGCCTGGTGGAAGATGCTGACCCAGCCCACGCCCAGCCCCTCGGCGCGGGCCGCCAGCCACAGGTTCTGCACGGCGCACACGCTGCTGTACAAATCCATCGTTTTCATGTGGGTGCGCCCCACCACCACCGGGCCGGTGCGCTCGCGGTCACAGGTGATGCAGATGCCCACGGGCGACTCCAGCACGCCCTCCAGCTTCAGGGTCTGGTAGATGGCGCGCTTGTCGCCCTCAAACATGTTCGCCGCTTCGGCATGGGCCACCGAGAATGCCTCATGCACCCGGCGCTTGACCGCGTCCGACTTGACGACCAGGAAGTTCCACGGCTGCATGAAGCCGACCGAGGGCGCATAGTGCGCGGCGGTCAGGATGCGGCTGAGCACCTCGTCGGGCACCGGTTGCGGCAGGAACTGGCCGCGCACGTCGCGGCGCGAAAAAATGGCGTGGTAGATCGCCTCACGCGCCTCGTCGGTGAAAGCGTGGACGTCTTGGGTGGCTTGCGCCGCGGTGTTTGTCATGGGATTCCCCTTGCATGAACATGGTGGAACTGCCTGGCCGTGCAGTTTTTAAAAACTTCAGGCCGGTCTTCTGACTCGGATTCACTTGGCTCCCAGGTGCCTTCCCGGCGCTTGCCAGTGGCATTGAACTTGGGCCATCCTCCTCACAGCGCTGGGCACGTGGCGGAATCACACCGCCTTCCCGATTCTCCATTCGCCTTGCGGCAAGCGGCACCTGAAGCCCGCGATCATCGTGGAGGGGCGGGCTGCTGTCCATAATTCATCACAACTTTGGGGCGTGTCGTGAGCGGGTCGGTGCTGTCGGTGAAGAACTCGCTGGGTGCCACGCCAAATTGGCGTTTGAACATGGCGCTGAAGGCACTCGGGCTGGCGTAGCCGGACTCCAGCGCCACGTTGATGATGCGCTCGCCGGTGGCCAGGCGCTCCAGGGCTTTGAGTAGCCGGGCTTGACGCCGCCATTCGCCAAATGTCATGCCCGTGATTTTGTTGAAACGGCGTTGCAGTGTTCTGGCATCCACGTTGATCTTTTGCGCCCAGTCTTTCGTCGTGCGCCCATCGTCAGGCGCGGCCAGCAGCGTGTCGCAGATGTGGCGTAGTGCTTTGTCTTGTGGCATGGGCAGCACCATCGGCAGCGTTGGCAGGTTGGTGATTTCGTTCAGCAGCAATTCAATGATGTGGCCTTCGCGGCTGTTGGCAGGGTGAGGCCCTTCAATATGGACGGCCGCCAGAATCAATTCACGCAGCAAGGGGCTGATGGCCAGGACGCAGCATTGCGTGGGCAAGTTGGGCAGGGCATCGGGCTGGATATACACCGTGCGCATTTCAACCCAGGCCAGCATATGCACTTCGTGCCACACGCCCGCCGGGATCCAGATGCCCCGGTTGGGGGGCACGATCCATTGGCCATAGGGCGTGATGACCCGCATCACGCCGCTGATGGCGTAGAGCAATTGCACCACGTCGTGCTGATGGCGCAGGGTGCTTGAGCCCGACTCATGGTCGGCCGATTTGCCAATCAGCCGCGCATGACCCATCTCGCGGGGTGGCCCTATTTTTTGAATGGTGAGTGTCATGTCGCTTTTGCAATGGTTGTTGTCTTGTCTGCGGCAGACGGGCGTCGCGGGCCACCATACCATGACCTAACAGAAGCACCCACCGGGAAAAAAGTATGAATACGGCCACGTTAGAGATCAGACCTGTCATTGACAGCACACGCTACCGCGTACTGGGGGCCATCAGCAGCGCCCATTTTTTGAACGACATGCTGCAATCGTTGATTCTGGCTTTGTACCCGTTGCTCAAAGGCAGCTACCAGCTCAGTTTTACGCAAATTGGCTTGTTGACCTTCACGTACCAGGTCACGGCGTCCATTCTGCAACCCTTGGTGGGGAGCTTCACCGACCGGCATCCGCAAAAACACGCCCTGGTCGTGGGCATGGGCTTCTCCTTGTGTGGCCTGTTGATGTTGTCGCAGGCGCATACGTTTGCCTGGTTGTTGGTCGCGGCGGCGCTGACCGGCACGGGGTCGGCCATTTTCCATCCCGAGTCATCACGCGTGGCCCGGCTGGCTTCCGGCGGCAAGCATGGATTGGCGCAGTCCCTCTTTCAAGTGGGGGGCAATGCGGGCAGCGCCTGTGGCCCCCTGCTGGCGGCGTTGATTGTGATTCCGCTGGGGCAGGGCAGCCTGGTGTGGTTTTCTCCGGTGGCTTTATTCGCGATGGTCGTGTTATGGCAGATCGGTCACTGGAAGGCGCATCAGCAAAAAAAGAACGCGGGTCAGCCGCCATCCATGGTGCCCCCCTTGTCAAGGGCGCGGACGATCTATGCCATGGCGGTGCTGATTGCGTTGGTGTTTACCAAATACATCTACACCTCGAGTTTTCACAGCTACTACACCTTCTACCTGATCGAGCGTTTTGCTTTGGGTGCCCAAGCGGCACAGCTGCTGCTGTTTGTGTTCCTGTCGGGCGTGGCGCTGGGCACCATTCTGGGCGGGCCGATGGGTGACCGGATTGGCCGTAAACGGGTGATCTGGTTCTCGATTTTGGGCTCCGCCCCCTTTTCGCTGGCATTGCCGTATGTCGGATTGACGGGCACGGTGGCCTTGAGTTTTGTGATTGGCGTGGTGATTTCATCGGCGTTTTCGGCGATTCTGGTTCTGGCACAAGAGCTGCTGCCCGGGCGCATCGGCATGGTGTCGGGGCTGTTTTTTGGCTTGGCCTTCGGCGTGGCGGGGATCGGTGCCGCCTTGATCGGCAGCCTGGCGGATCAGTACGGCATTGAGGCGGTCTACCGCGTGACCGCTTTCTTGCCGCTGGGCGGCATCATTGCCATTTTCTTGCCGGAGATGAAGAAGGCCGGTTGACGGGCCGGCGTTCAAATAACGGGGGTGTCGGGTTCAGCCGTGCCGCACTTCCATGTGAGAATTGCAGCTTCATTCTCAGGAGACTGCTTCATGACCCGTCGTGCCACCAAAATCGTTGCCACCCTTGGCCCCGCCTCCAGTGACCCCGCGTTGCTGGAGCAGATGATTCGGGCTGGCGTGAATGTGGTGCGGCTGAACTTCAGCCACGGCAAGGCGCAAGACCATATTGACCGGGCCCACATGGTGCGTGAAGTGGCCAGGCGCGCCGGCTGCGAAGTGGCCATCATGGCCGACCTGCAGGGCCCCAAAATCCGGGTCGGCAAATTTGCCGACGGCAAAGTGATGCTGCTGCCGGGACAGAAATTTGTGCTGGACGCCGCCCGCACCGAACTGGGTGACATGGACGGCGTCGGGCTTGACTACAAGGCGCTGCCCAGCGAGGTCAAGGCCGGTGACGTGTTGCTGCTCAACGACGGCCTGATCGTGATCACGGTCGATGCGGTCAAGGGCGAGCAAGTCCACACCACGGTCAAACTCGGCGGCGAACTGTCCAACAACAAAGGCATCAACAAGCAGGGTGGCGGCTTGACCGCCCCGGCGCTGACGGCCAAGGACATGGACGACATCCGCACCGCCATGAGCTTTCAGGCCGACTACGTGGCGGTGAGCTTTCCGAAAAATGCCGTGGACATGGAACTGGCGCGCCAGCTGTGCAACGTGGCGGCGGCCGAGTACGGCCACAAGCCGGGGCTGGTGGCCAAGATCGAGCGCGCCGAGGCGATCCCGAAGCTGGAAGAAATTTTGCTCGCCAGCGACGGCATCATGGTGGCGCGCGGCGATCTGGCGGTCGAGGTCGGCAATGCCGCCGTACCGGCGCTGCAAAAACGCATGATCAAGCTGGCCCGCGAGCATGACAAGTTTGTCATCACCGCCACGCAGATGATGGAATCCATGATCACCAACCCGGTGCCGACCCGCGCCGAGGTGAGCGATGTGGCCAACGCCGTGCTCGACGGCACCGACGCCGTGATGCTGTCGGCCGAAACCGCTGCGGGCAAATACCCGCTGGAAACCGTGATCGAAATGGCCAACATCTGCCATGCCGCCGAAGGCCACGCAGACATCAAGCTGGAGTCGGACTTCATCGGTAAAACCTTCACGCGCATTGACCAGTCGATTGCAATGGGCGCGCTGTTCACTGCCCATCACCTCGGCGCCAAGGCGATTGTGGCCATGACCGACAGCGGCTCCACCGCCTTGTGGATGAGCCGCCATCTGACGCAAGTGCCGATTTATGCGCTGACTTCCAAGCTGGCCACGCAACGCAAGATGGCGGTGTACCGCAATGTGCGCCCCCTGATCATGGACACCAGTGCCGACCGCGACACCGCACTGAACGATGCCGAGAATTACCTGAAATCCTGCGGCATTGTGCAGACCGGCGATGTCTATGCCATCACCTGCGGCGAGCCGATGGGCGCGCCGGGCGGCACCAACATGCTCAAGATCTGCCGCGTCTCGTAAGCAAGACGTTTGTTGCCGGCGGGTAAAATCAACCCCATGGCACTTGCTGCCGAATCGTTACTAACTTTCCTGGGAAATTCAAAATGGCACTCGTTTCAATGCGCGAACTGCTGGATCACGCCGCCGTTAACGGCTACGGCATTCCAGCCTTCAATGTCAACAACCTGGAGCAGGTGCAGGCCGTCATGGCCGCTGCGGACGCCGTCGGCGCCCCGGTCATCCTGCAAGCCAGCGCCGGTGCCCGCAAGTACGCCGGTGAGGCCTTCATCAAGCACCTGATTTCGGCCGCGATTGAAGCCTACCCGCACATCCCCCTGGTCATGCACCAGGATCACGGTCAAAACGTCGATGTCTGCCAGGGCGCGATCAACCTGGGCTTCAGCTCGGTCATGATGGACGGCAGCCTGGAGGCCGATGGCAAAACCATCGCCAGCTACGAGTACAACGTCGAAGTCACCCGCAAGGTGGTGGACCTGGCGCACGCCACCGGCGTGACGGTCGAAGGCGAACTGGGCTGCCTGGGCTCGCTCGAAACCATGAAGGGCGACAAGGAAGACGGCCACGGCACCGACGCCACCATGACGCGCGAGCAAATGCTGACCGACCCCGAGCAGGCCGCCGACTTCGTCAAGCGCACCCAGCTCGATGCGCTGGCGATTGCCATCGGCACCAGCCACGGCGCCTACAAGTTCACGCGCAAGCCCACAGGCGACATTCTGGCGATTGACCGCGTGATGGAAATCAACAAGCGCTTGCCTAATACCCACCTGGTGATGCACGGCTCCAGCAGCGTGCCGCAAGACCTGCTGGCCATCATCAACCAGTATGGCGGCAAGATGAAAGAGACCTACGGTGTGCCGGTGGAAGAAATCCAGAAGGCCATCCAGTTTGGCGTGCGCAAGATCAACATTGACACCGACATTCGTTTGGCGATGACTGCAGCGGTGCGCAAGTTCCTGGCCGAGAATCCTGACAAGTTTGACGCCCGCGAATGGCTCAA